>ERZ773277.289-NODE-289-length-63256-cov-10.894084_pt1 | contig 63256 bp, 101 predicted proteins | sample MGYA00511957_ERZ773277 | MGnify/ENA primary metagenome ERZ773277 (study PRJEB29015, sample SAMEA2737800) | human gut metagenome | biome: human gut; feature: human-associated habitat; material: faeces | place: China | collected 2012 ... | reverse complement strand
CAGCTTCCCAAGCTGAGGGTCGCGGGTTCGAGTCCCGTTTTCCGCTCCACTGAAAATCAGGTAGTTACAAACAAAGTGACTGCCTGATTTCTTTATATATGCTACATAACATACCCCTTTTAAACCCTTTTAGACCCTTTTAATCCTATCTTTGTGTGCAAATTTTGTGCAAATTTTCAGGTTGAGTTAAATTTGCAATCGTCTGACAATCGGGCTGCATCAATTCTTGGCACTTAATATAAGGATGAATAAAGCAGAAAATGCAAATTTGCATAGCCAAGGAGGCTTGATGATTACTTGGAATAGACATAAGTTGGTGATTTTAAATTATTTATCAAATAAAATTTTGCACAAAATTTGCATAGAATTTGCACACAAACTAAAATTTATGTTTATATGGCAACAGTTAAATTCTTCCTTGACAAAAGAAGGCAAAAAAATGATGGTACTTATCCTATAAAGTTGAATGTGTCCCATAACAAACGAATGGTGATAGCCACGCAGTTAAGCGCATTGGAAACAGAATGGAACGGGAACGAATATTCCGCACGTGCACGGAATTACAAGCCGAGAAATATAGTCGCTCGTGAAATAATCAATAAGGCGGAAATGGTAATATTTACTTTAGAGCAACAAGGAAAGTTGAAATCAACTACAGACAAAACGTTGAAGAAGTTGATAGAGGACGCTATAAGTAGCAAGGTTGAAAATCAAAAAACGTTTCTCTATTATCTTGATGAATTCGTTTCCAAGAAAACCAATCAGGGGACTAAGTCTATATATGCAACCACAAGAAACAAGATTGAGGAATACGATAGTCATTGTACTTTTGAGAGCATGGATAAATCATGGCTGGAAAACTTTGAAGCGTGGATGGCAAAGACGATGAAGGTTAATGCCTACGCTATTCATTTACGGAACATACGTAGTGTATTCAACTACGCCATTGATGAGGAGTACACAACATTGTATCCATTCAGAAGATTTTCAATAAAGAAAGAGGAAACCCGGAAACGTAGTCTTACAGCAGAGCAACTTAGGTTATTGAGAGATTATCCATGTGAGGAATACCAGATTAGATATAGGGATATGTTCATGCTCATGTTTTACCTTATAGGGGTAAATGCAGCCGATTTGTTCAACGCAAAACATTCCGCATTGGTAAATGGCCGTTTTGAATATAAAAGGGTTAAGACGGGGAAATTATACAGTATAAAAGTGGAACCGGAAGCGCAGGCTATAATCGAGAAATACAAAGGGAAGGATTATCTTCTTAATATAATGGACGAATACGGAAATTACAAGGATTTCCTGCATCGTATGGGAATAGGGTTAAAACAGATTGGAGAGACAGAGAGGAAAGGATTGGGCGGGAAAAAGAGCAGAAATCCCCTATTCCCTGATTTGTCCTCATACTGGAGCCGCCATACTTGGGCTACAATAGCGGCGGAACTTGATATTCCAAAGGAAGTAATAGCCCATGCACTTGGGCATAGCTGGGCGAACAGTACTACGACCGACATCTATATCCGATTCGATATGCGGAAGGTGGACGAAGCCAATCGTAAGGTTATTGATTATGTGAATATCACTAATAATTTATAAATGTAAAAAAGTAGGATTATTGGTAATGATTTATTATCTTTGCAAAAGCATGTCAAGTGGCATGCTTCCCATACTAACGAAAAGACATGAAAGGACTTACAATCAAACAAGAGAATTTTTGCAACTACTACATCGAAAGCGGTAATACTTCCGATGCCTATCGTCGTGCCTATTCGTGCGAGAAGATGAAAGATAAACAAGTGTGGGAAGAATCTTGTAAGTTGTTGTCCAACCCAAAGGTAGCCCAAAGGGTCAAAGAGTTGCAGGAAGAACAAAAAAACAAGTCAGACATAACCAAAGAACGCATTTTGCAAGAATTGTCCGGTATAGCTTTCTCATCCATTGCCAGCATGCACAATACATGGATAGAGCGTAAAGAATTTGATGAACTCTCTGACAAAGAGAAATCAGCCATAAAAAGCATTTCAACCAAAATATTGAAAAAGAATGTCGGAACAAGTGATAACCCGGAGATTGTAGATGTTGAATATGTGAAGATAGAACTTTATGATAAGATAAAGGCTATTGAGCGTATATGTAAGATGCTCGGATTTGATGAACCCACCGAAATAGAGATGAATACCAGCAAACCTATAAGTGTCGAGGAAGCAAAGAAACTGATAGAAAAGCTATGATGGACGGTGTACGGTATCTACAAGCATTTTGTATGTCGGGCGTTCTCAATTACACAAAATTTTTCTTTAAAAGTAAAACAGGGCGCAAATTTGTGGTAAGCAGGCATCACAAACGTATATGCAATGCGCTGGATGATGTCATTTCCGGAAAAATCCGAAAGCTGATAATCAATATTGCACCACGTTATGGGAAGACGGAACTGGCTGTAAAAAACTTCATATCTTACGGGCTGGCGCTCAACCCTTCTTCCAAATTCATCCACCTTTCATACTCTGACGATTTAGCCCATGATAATTCAGAAGAGATAAGGGACATCGTTAAATCGGAAGAGTATCAGCGGCTATTTCCGTATGTTCAGATAAAGCGAGGTACGGATAGTAAGAAGAAATGGAATACCACTGCTGGCGGTGGTGTATATGCCGTATCAACAGGCGGGCAGATAACGGGGTTTGGCGCCGGAGAGGTAGACGATATAGATGATAAGGAAATAGGGGCGGAAATAGACAGCATATCAAAAGGAACAAAATTTGCCGGTGCTATTGTGATAGACGATCCAATCAAACCGGAAGACGCTCTATCTGATGTAAAGAGAGAGAAAATCAACCAGCGGTTTGAAACAACCATACGTAACCGTGTAAACAGCAGGAACACACCTATTATTATCATTATGCAACGGCTGCATGAAAACGACTTGTGCGGTTATCTTATGAAGACAGAACCCGGCGAATGGACTGTCCTCTCACTGCCTGCCATAGAGAATGAAGCGAATGGGAAGGAAGTGCCTCTATGGGATTTCAAGCATACGCTAAATGAATTGCACCACCTTAATAAAATAAACCCTTTTACCTTTGAGACGCAATACATGCAAAATCCCACCCCGATGGTGGGACTTATGTATGGCGTATTCAAAACTTATAAGGAAATACCATACACCAACCGGGCTATCCGGAAGAACTACACCGATACTGCTGATACAGGCATAGACAAGCTATGTTCCATAGATTACATAGATACAGAAATCGGCAACTTCATTTTAAATGTTCTATATACGGATGCTCCTATGGAAGTTACGGAGCCGAAAGTTGCAACCATGCTTGCTAAGGACGGAATAACCGTGGCTAATATCGAAAGCAATAACGGCGGGCGTGGCTTTGCCCGAAACGTGGAGAAGCAATCACGTATCATCGGAAATGATGAAACAGAAATAAAATGGTTCCACCAATCCGGAAATAAAGAGGTGAGAATTTTCACCCGCTCTGCCGAAGTGATGAACCTCACATACATGCCTGAAGGCTGGGAAACTCTTTTCCCGGAATTTCATGCGGAGATAAAGTCTTTCAGGAAGTTCGGGAAGAATGCACATGATGACGGTGCGGATGCTCTTACCGGAACTGTTGAAAAGCGTGGGGAATTTGAATATGACAGTTATGATGACGGTGCGGCGGTTCTCTCCGGTATTCCGATTGTAGAAATACATCCACTGCTTAATGGAAGATTCGTCCATGCTAAAGCGTACATAGTGGATGGGGCGGTATATGTGGACGACGCATACATAGGAGAGCCGCTTCCTATCGAAGCGGTTAAGACATTTGTATCAGGTGCAGATGTGAACATTGAGGTTTCGCAGGCGATGCTTCATTATGTACGCGATTATAGAGCAGAAATAGGAGATGTCTGGGCAAGACAGGAGAATGCAGGGAAAATAGCTTATATTGAAGCCTTTCGAGGATTAGTCCGAGGATTTAAATTTAAGAGAGACAATAAGATGTCATTGTTTATGCGTAATCTAATGGATTACGATGGCAAGGACGTATATGAAGCAATGTATGTATTGTGCTGTATAGCGGATAGGATAAAAAGAAAATTAAAAAAGTAATCGAAAAAAGATTGTTTGTTATTTGGAATTAGTCTAAATAATATATATATTTGCACCCGTAGGGTCACTACAAGCGTGTGAAGTTGCACGCAACCGTATAAATGGACTAAAACACTAAATATATGGGAGTGGCCGCATTCATTTGCTGTCACTCCTGCTTTGTATATGGGCATATTTACTAAAATTTGGAAGCCGAAAAATAGAAAATCTATTCCGATGTATGACAGTGTAAATCGGGTAGAAAAGGATGCAGCAGGAAACTACTGGTTTTTATCTGATTTATTTGGTACTCGTTCCAGATGGAAAGTATATTATGACATGACTAATAATTCAGATAAAGCTGAGGCGCTTATTTCTTGCACTCCTTTTTTTACTGTAGTTGATAAAATCGGTTCCATGATGTCCCGTGGTGTTCCTTACGTTGTTGATAAAGACGGGAATGAAAAAAGAACTTATGCTGATATACGAAATATTCTCCACAATCCCAATCCGTTGCAAACATTTTCTTCGTTTGTAAAGCAGGCTGAGATATGCCTTAAAGTTTTCGGATATTGTCCTATTGTTCTTGTGAGGGCCACAGGAAAAAGCGTTCCCAAAGCGATGTGGATAGTTCCCCCTGAAATATTCCATATAGAGGGAACGGGTAAAGTGTTTCGTCAGTATGAATTGAGGGACATTGTATCGAGTGCATATATTGACTGCAACGGACGGCGGATGGAATTGGAAGATTATGAATACATAATAGTATATGACAGCAATATCCTTGTTGAGAGCGGCAGGAGTGCAGATGTTAAATTCGAGTCAGTTTCAGACAGTTTGTCTCAGCCTATATCCAACTGGATAGCTTCCATGTCGGCAAGCTATACATTACTTGTAAACGGCGGCCCCAAAGGCGTACTCTATAACGACTACACAGACCAAATGGGTAATGTTGCTCTTTCTTCAGAAGATGAAAAGGAGATAAAAGACAGTTTTAAACGCGATTACGGCTTGGTGAACAAGGAATACCCCATTTTGGTGACACGTTATAAATTAGGATGGCTTCCCCTTGATTTTGATGCCGATAAATTAAAGCTTCATGAAGAGGATAAAAGATGTACGGATAAGATTGCCAATGCAATGGGAATAAATGCCAACCTGTTCACGGATGCCAAATATGATAATCTTGAAAGCGCTGGAAAAAAGGCTTATCAAGATGTGATTATTCCAGATAGCCGAAAGATAGCAGAATGTCTTTCAAAAGCTATATGCCCAGAGGGTGTTTTTATTAAGATTGATTTTGCAGACGTTGAATGTCTTCAAACTAACAAAGAAGCAGAAGCGAATACATTGGTTAAAGTGGCCGATGCCATGCAAAGGTTATTGGACAAGTCTTTGATAACGCATGATGAAGCCCGTGTAGAAATCGCAAGATATATAGACATTGATCCGGATAATCCCAAGGGAGATTTTGACAACAATACAGCAAGCAGCGTATCTTCTGAGAACAACATCAATAACAGCAAAGAGAATGGAAACAAAGATGAATAAATACAAAGATAAAATGGGGATGCAATATAAATTATTCTCCATTAACTCAAAAGATGTCCAATATAGCCCCGGAAGCCGGACGATAAGCGGATATGCGGCGGTGTTCGGTAACCGGGACAAGGCGGGCGATGTCCTTCTGAAAGGTTGTTTTGCAAAAAGCATCCAGGAACGTGGGCCGCAGAGCGGTGCGAATGACAAGATACTGCTGTTGTGGATGCATGACATGAGCGAGCCTATCGGTGCCATTACAGAACTGAGGGAAGACGATAAGGGTCTCTACTTCGAGGCGCGGATAGATGAGATTGACCTTGGAGACCGTGCCATAAAACAGCTGGAATCCGGGACACTCAACCAGTTCTCGATAGGGTTCAGTTATGTGTGGGAAAAATGCGGTTACAATGAGACCGGAGATGACTTCCTTGTTGGCGAAGTGAAACTTTATGAGGTTTCCATCGTGTCGATAGGTTGCAATGGGGAAACCGAGTATCTGGGGTTGAAGTCAATTGAAGACTATGAAAATTCTTATAAGGATTTAAGCAGTGAAATTTCCTCGTTATGTAAAAATATGAGTATGTCTAAGCAACTGCGTTTGCAAAAAATTATAGCCAAAGCAATGTCACTTGCATCTTTTAGGCCGGACAGTGTTATACCAGTTCCACCCAAAGAGAAGGAAGCCGGCAGTAATGGCAAAACGGAAGAAAAATCATTATGTAATTTATTAAAACTAAAATCGGTATGAAATTAGGATTTTTAGAACTTATGGACACATCCGGTCTGTCTGAAGAAAACAAAAAGTTTTTTGAATCTTTGGACGAAAAAATGGGAGAAGCTTTTGAAAAACAAGTGAAAGGCTATCTTTCGGATGAAGTTAAACTGGAAGATTTGCGCAAATCCATAAAGGATGCCGCTGATTCCATAAACGACATCAAGGAAAAGGATTTTGCCGGCATTGACAAAAAGACTTTCGAGGAGAAGGTTAATGAACTGGAGAATGCCATTTTACGTGTAAAGGCTTCTACTGAAGTGGGTAAAAACGGAGAGGTAAAGATTAAATCCGTTTATGAGCAGCTACACGAACAGCTCAAGGAGTATATTACCGCAGACAAGAAAGGTATTATGTCCCTCGATTTGAAATCGGCTTGCCAGGCGGCTCCCGGCAATAAGTTGGGATTAAATCTTGTGTTGGAAAAGAAAGATGCCGCGACTATTACTTCCGGGTCTCTTGCTCCGCATTACGGGATTGAGGTTGACCCAAATTTATCAGTCAATCCGAGAGCGCAGACTGTCATTCGGAAATATGCAAATGTATCGAGCACCAACAATCGGGCTTTGGTTTATGCGGAATACACAAGCAAGGATGGGGATGCTGCATGGGTTCCTGAGGGTGGATTAAAGCCCCTTATGGATGCGACATTGACGGAAAAAACGGTGACGGCCGCCAAAGTTGCAATTGCCGCCAAGTTTACAGAAGAAACCTTGTCTGACTTCCCAAGTTTCGTCAATGAAGTTGAAACGGAAATGATAAACAAACTTGGTATAAAAGAAGAACAGGGTATTTTGTCAGGCAATGGTTCCAGTGGGGAAATAAAAGGAGTTGCTTCAGATATGCCGGCATTTTCTCTTTCCACTTTCTACGTTGAAAGACCGAACATGTTTGATGCTCTTGTGGCGGCTTATTCGCAAATTGTATCTACCAGCGAAATGGCATATCGTCCCAACCTTGTATTGATGAACCCATTGGATTATGCGGCTATGCAGTTAGCTAAGGATGCTAATGGGCAGTATCTGCGCCCGTTCCGTTATGGAGATGAGCTTATTCAAGGATTACGTGTCGAAACGACTACGGCGATAGAACAAGGTGATTTTATCATGGGAGATTTCTCATATTTGAATATTCGCGACTTGTGGGCATTGTCTATTACTATGGGATGGGAAAATGACGATTTCCGTAAGAATATCGTGACTGTAATCGCAGAGAAGAGACTGATGTGTTATATCAAGTCGCAATATAAGACCGCATTTGTAAAGGACACATTTGCTACTGTAATAGAAGGTATCACTCAAGGAGTAGGAGGATAAAAAATGGCAAAAGAATATAGAATTAATTTGACGAAACGCTATAAAGTAACATTTATCAAAGATGGTGTGAAATATAAGGCTGGTGATGAAGTGTCAGTCGGTATGGCGCTTGCAAGCAAATTTTATGCGGAAGGTAAAATTGAAGCGACAAACGAACTGATTAACGACGCCAAAATGTTGGGTTGCGAGGAGTTGTTTACCAAACGTAAATCTGCAAGAAAAGATACGGTATGATAGTTGACTACAAATCTTTCACTGGGTTGCTGAGTGTCGGGATAAATCCTGACACTGGCGCTCCCTCTATAACAAGAGATGCGGAGTTGGATAAAATAGAATCATATATTTCTGTATATGAACAGGAATATCTAATTCTTATACTTGGTGAGGATATGTGCAAGGCGTTTACCGATTATCTTAATTCAAAAGACGATAGCGTTGATAATAAATGGGATAGACTGTTTGCTCTTTTATCAGAAAAATACAGCCCTATTGCTTGCTATATATTTTTCAAGTATATAGCGGACGGAAATTACAGTGTTACAAATGTAGGAACGGTAACCTCTGCTGATGGAGATACTGTTTCTCCACAAGTTTTGCAAATTAGGGCATGGAATGATATGGTAAATATGAACAAACGTGTTTATCAACTTTTACAAGGCAAGGAATATGCCGGTATATGTTTCAACCCATGTATGCTGCGTAAAATAAATTGTATGGGGATATGAAATCAGTAAATGATATATTTGCGGACATTGTAAAAAAGGTATCAAAAAGATACGGAAGCAATGTGTCGTTTTTATTCGGAGACTGGGCTTACATAAGCAATCAACTAACTTTATGGGGCAAAAGTCCTAAGACAAGCAAATTGAAGTTTCCTATAATATGTCTTTACTCTCCATTTACGGAAGATAGAAGTTCTGCCCAAACAGAGGTTGGATTGGAGTTTATTATCATGGTGAACACTTTGAAAGAATATTCAAACGAAGACCGGCAAAAGACTTCCTTTGAACAGGTCTTGCGACCTATATATCGCCTTTTCTTGGACGAAATCAAGAAAGATATAAATATTGTTTGTCATTACGATAATGTGGTTCCACACTCCTATATTGAAAATTACCGATATGGCAGGGTTGGTGTTATAGGTGAAGACGGCAAACCTTTCAGCGATTTTATTGATGCTATCGAGATGAAAAATGTAAATTTAACCATTAAAGAAGTAAAATGTTATGGCAATAGACTATAGAAAATGCCCAGGCGTTGCAACTTTTAATACGGGTAGTTCCGTGTGTGTGCTTGACCCTGGTAAAATAAAAGCTATCATATTGACTATTCACGGTCATAAGATACCTACAGAGAAAACAGCGGAAGCCTTTGAAAAGGCTTGCCATGCAGACCGTCCGGGAAGAATATTCCCGATTAAAACAATTGTGGAATACGCTCCTTCCGGTGGCGAAGCGCAGCCTTCCGCCACCGGATACGGCCCTACAAAAGTCGGGAGCTATTCAGCAAAGAATGACGTATGGACTTTGCAGGACTATGATGCCAGCTTGAAAGCCAACCTCATGGCGGTAAAGAACGTGGCGTTCGATGCTTATTTTGTCGATGAAAATAATGTCATTTACGGAATGAACGACGGGACGAACGCATTGGCAGGCATCCCATTGTCAGGTGTTTATCCGGGCGGTCAGGATTGGGATTCTTCCGGTACAGAAGCCAACCTGACTATCGCGACTATGTTCAAGGACTACGAGAAATATGTCAAGAATGCGGATGTGAGAGCCTATGATTTTGATGTCGTTGACGCATTGAAGGGATTGGTATATGTTGATTTGGTATCAATAGAAGAAAAAAAATACAAACTTATTGAGCACTTCGGAAAGCTGGATATTACGGAATTCTACGGTGAGTTGCTGCAACAGAATGCAACTACTGTATTACCCAATGCAACAGATGTTACTTATGCAAACGGCATTATAACAATAAACGAAGGTACTGCGAAACTTGCATCTCCCTCTGTATTGCAAGAATCCGGGATTACAGGTATCGAGGCTTGGGTATGATAGTAGAAGGAATCTCATTTAATGAAGAAAGGGTAAAGAGTATGAAGAAGAGGGACTTCATAAACATTTATAAGAATGTATTCTTTCTTGACCGCCCGCCCGAAGAAAGGGAGAAGACCCTTTCGTCCATCTATGACGATATAACATCCTCTAATGCACCCAAGCAAAAGAAGGATGATTATATATTGTAACTGTGTTGTGTATTCAATTAGGGGCGAATAAACGCCCCTAAGTTATATCTGTTATGGCGAATATTATTGAAGCAGAAGAAAATTTCAGACGGTTTGCTACCGGATTTGAACCGATGATACGGGATATTATGGTAAAAAATAAAGAGGAAGTTTCGCAATACATCGTAGAGCAATTATGGTCTGGTATTAATGGCAATGATAAGCCATTACGCCCCACTTACCTCAATGACCCGTATTTCAACACCAAAGAAGCAGGACATTGGTACAAGAATGCCAAAGGCTATGCAGCTTTCAAGCAAAGGGTAGCTCCGCTTATGTATTCTTCATTAATAAATGCTCCGGTAAGTTCTAAGGGAACCCCAAATCTTGTGATAACAGGAGATTTTCACAATTCTATTACAGCTGTACCAACAGATAAGGGATTAAGGATTGAAAGTGTAGGAATAAGTTTTAGCAATGATATAGAAAAGAAATACGGACAGGCGATTTACAAGGTCGGTTCTTATGCGAGAAAGGCATTCATGGAAAGGCATATAAAGCAAGGTATTGCGGATTATTTTAGAAAATTCGGTTTATAATGGGATGTGCGTGTGAAAACAAAAAGAGAATGGCAGATATAGCTAAGATGCGTTCGCTTGCAAGAAAAGCCGCAAAGATGGAGAGGAAAGTATATATCCTTTATGAGAAAGGCGGGGTTTTCAATTTTTGCCCGAGAGGCGAAATGTTCAACGGGAAACTGATTGAATATGTTTGGTTCTAATTTAGAGAAAATATATCTTTGCTGAAAAATACTCTTATATGGCACAAGAAAGTAAATACGCATACGATGAGGATAGTGTAAAGGCTATCGTTCATTGGGCTTTAACAGCTCAATTGCCCGCTCAAATAGAGTTGAGCGAATCGGAGAATATATTAGATGTTCAGAAGTACATACAAGCGAATATACACGATATAAACCAGCATTTCCCCGACCCGTTTTATAATCCGGCGATTGATAGGTTGTATAGATTGAAAGAGTTTATGGAGAAATGAATAAAAGCCCTAAACCATCCCGTTTAGGGCTTTATTTTTTACCATAGTGATACCTCATAGAGAGTACGTAGACTGTGATTATCTCGTCATTGACTGAATAGATGATGCGATGCTCGGAATTTATTCTTCGAGACCAGCATCCTGCCAGTTCATATTTTAAAGGCTCAGGCTTGCCTATTCCTGTATATGGATGAGCTATAATGTCTTCAAGCAAGGCTGTTATTCTATTCATAATAGCCTTATTTCCCGACTTTTTCCAATATTCCCGGTCTTTTTCAGCCTGTTCAAGAAAGACTATTTCCATAATTCTTCAATTTTTACAGGCTTCCCTTTTCCCTTCTCGATTTCTTCTTTCCCCTTGCGTATAATATCCATCATTGCGGGGGATTTCATTATATACTCGGTCTCCTTAATGGAGTTGTATTCGTCCAGCGATATTACAACCACGCTTTCGCTACCTGAACGATGTACCAGCAACGGCTCACTGTCATTTATCACACCGTCAAGATAGTGCTTAAGGTTATTCCTTAGTTCTGAATAGTTAGCTGTTCTCATAATCTACTTGTTTCTATTGTTTAATACAAATATAGGTACTTGTTTTTGTACTTGCAAGAGATTGTAAATATAGGAGCGTAATTTAGACAAATTCTAAATAATTTTATATCTTTGCATTATCATGTGATGTTGCATGACACCCAATATTAGGACTTATGGCAAACGAATATGTAATTACCGATGTAGTCGACAAAAAAGCCGTACAACAATTAAAGGAACTCCGTCTTGAATTTGATAGTACAAAAGGGTCTTATGTGGAGCTTGCTAAGGAGTTGGCGCAAGGAGTAAAAACTAATCCCAAAACATTTGATGAACTTTCCCAAAAAGCACGTAATTATACCTCGCTGTTGGAGAAATTGAATAAGACGCAGGAAAATATGGCATCTATTCAGGCGAAACAACTTACCGTGCTACGTCAAGTATCCCAGCAACTAAATTCAATGTCATCTTTGCAAAAGTTAAATCTTTTGTTCGAACAGTTCGCCAAAAATATCAAGAATGCAAGTGATATGCTTGCCGGATTATCTTCCGCATCCAACCAGGTGTCTTCGGCGCAGGATAATGCGGCTAAAAGCACCCAAACAGCAAGTAATATAATGAGCCAGGCATCCACTCAATTGCAGGCGGCAAATATGAGCTATACCGCTATTATTGATACGGTACAAGCGTATGATGGCGAAGTTACTAAGTTAACGGCTGATACCATAGCCAATAAAGAGGCTATGAAAAAGATTGATGCAGATATTAAAGCTCTTGGAAAATCTTATAAAGACGGGGAAATTACTTTGTCTGAATATATAAGGCAGTCTTCGCTATTAAAACAGAGGCACACGGAACTGATGGCGCAAAATCAACAATATTCAGCTTTGATAAAAAATCATTCCACGGCAATTATTTCAGCTTCCGGCAGCTATTATGAAATGAATGCCGCCATGCTCGAATTGCAGAAGCGATATAAGGCCTTAAGTGAAGCTGACCGGGAAAGTAATATCGGAAAGAATTTAATAACTCAGGCCAACGCTTTAAACGATAAGTTAAAGGAAATTGACGCCAAATTTGGCAATTATCAGAGGAACGTGGGGAATTATGCATCTTTGTGGAACGGATTGAACGTACAGACACATCAATTATTACGAGAGCTACCATCTTTAACAATGAGTTTCAATCAGTTTTTCCTTGCTATTTCCAATAACTTACCCATGTTTGCGGATGAGCTTAAAAGAGCAAGTGAAGAGTTTAAGTCCTTGAAAGCGCAGGGTAAAGAAGCTGTTCCAGTTTGGAAACAGCTATTGGGGAGCTTGTTTTCTTGGCAGTCTGCGTTGGTAATAGGCATCACACTTCTGTCTGCATACGGGAATGAGGTTATTGGCTGGGTCGCAAGTTTGTTCAAGGGCAAAAAGGCGCTTGAAGAAACAACAAGCGCCTATAAACAATTGGAAGATGCTCGGAGAAAGGGAATTTCTGATAGCGTTAAGGAAAGAGCTGAGTTGGATTTGTTATACAATGCTACACAAAATAATAAACGCTCTATGAAAGAGCGAATTGCCGCTGTTGACGAGTTACAAAATAAATACCCTTCTTATTTTGAGGGCATGGATAAAGAGCAAATATTAGCAGGAAAAGCAGCGACATCATACGAAAATCTTAAAAATGCAATTATTGCAACAGCTCAAGCAAGAGCAATTAGCGAAAAGGTATATGAAAGTGCTTCATTAATTATTGACATGGAGAGTAAACGTAATTCACTTCTTGTAGATAGGTATCAAATTCAAAAGGAAATAAATCAATTAGAAGAATACAGTAAGAAAGAAGAAAATAAGGACTATATTGCTGCATATAGCAGCCGAATCAAGCGATTAAAGGATGAGGTAGATGATATTAATGATAAATTATCAATATCTAATACGGAAATTGACAACGCAAAAAAACGACAAGAATCTCTCATTTCCTCTATTGATATTACAGCATTGGTTAATGACCCAGGTAAGAATGATAAAGCTTATGAAGAGCAAAAAAGAAAAGCGGAAGAATACGCTGAATACATCAAGAGGATAACAGAGGACTTATCCAAATCCCGGATAGAATTGATTGCTGACGGTAGAGAAAGGGAGATAGCTGAAATCAACAAGGAGTATGAAGGCAAAATAAAAGAGATAAAAGGCAATTCCGAAAAAGAGATAGAACTTCGGAAAAACCTTGAAATACTTAAAAACAAGGCTATTGCGGAAGTAAACAACAAGTACGATAAGGAACTGCTTAAAATAGAAAAAACAAATCTTGAAAACAGATTGGCTTCCATTGGGGAAAACTCGAATGAAGAATTAGACAAAAGGCTTAATCTCCAAATACAACTCAATAATATGATGCGTGATGCGGAAATAAAGGACGCTGAAAAGAATGGAGAGGATGTTGTGGCGATACGCATGAAGTACATGCAACGGGAAAATTCTCTCATAATGAGAAATCTTCAAGAAAGGATTGGGTTGATTGAGGCAAGTACAGATAGGATTGTAGACAGGCAAGAGACGTCTTCATTAGAAGAAGCTAATATTGTAAAGAAGCAGTATGCGGAAGGCGAAATAAGTAAAGAGGATTACGAAAAGAAATTATATGATATTGGAGTTAAGTATTCTAAGGCACGTTTGCAGGCTCTTATAAAAGAAGTTGAATCAGAGATGTCATTACTTGACCCTGCTGATGAAAAATATCAGGATTTAGAAGATAGGTTAGTCAATCTGCAAGCGCAAATAGACGGAATAAGCTACGATGATGCAAATAAGAAGCGAGAGGAGTGGGCTGATAAATTCAAGGAAGGTTTATTAGAAATGAATAGCGCCGCAAGAGATTCTCTTGGTGAAACAGCTGGGATTTTTGAAGGGCTTTCCGATATAATTGCGGATGTTGCAGAAAACGGGAAATTAAGTTTTGAAGCTCTTTTAAAAAGTGTAGGGAAAATTGTTGACGGAATAACTTCGTTAATGACAGATATATACGATGCGAGAATTGAAAATATTGAAAAAGAACAGGACGCCAATGATGAAGCATACGATAAAGAAATAGAACGTATAGAAGCCCTTGAAGAGAACGGGGCTATCTCCAAGGAAGAAGCAGAGCTTCGCAAGCGTGCAGCCGAGGATAAGACAGCTGCTAAAAATGAGGAACTTGAAAAGAAAAAGGCCGCATTACAAGAAAAACAAGCAAGATGGGATAAAGCCAATTCTATTGTTCAGGCGGGAATAGCTACAGCCTTAGCTATAACAAAGGCTTTGCCTAATTTAGTCCTTGCTGCTTTAGTTGGTGCTATGGGAGCCGCACAAGTTGCCATTATAGCCGCCCAGCCTATCCCCAAATACGCCAAAGGAACAAAAGACCACCCCGGCGGCTTGGCTATTGTCGGTGACGGTGGCAAGAAAGAGGGGATTGTTACTGATAACGGGCTTTTTATCACTCCTGATAAGCCGACTTTGGTAGACCTTCCGGCGCATGCACAGGTAATCCCTGATTTGTCATATATCTATGACCGCAGAGGGCTTACATCTGATTACGGATTATTGGAGCAACGACTAAAAAATATGAGAGAAGAGGGAATTGTAGTCAATGTAAGCAATGATTACAGCCGACTTGAAAAGAAGATGGAAAGCAATACCAAACAATTGCAAAGCATCGGAAGAATGATGAAAAAAGCCAATCAACGTGCGGATTATAATTGGATTTCAAATAGAGTATAAGATATGATATATAATGATTTGGATAAAATATGCCTTTCCCGTTTTATAGACATATTCTTGGGAGACATTGATAAAGTGGTGCAAGGTGGTAAATATAGTACTAAAGAGAAGATTTTAGCCGCCGAGAAACTGTGTAACGAATATCTGTCAATAGTCGGCGGAAAATCTACAATTTTCTTGATAAGCCGGAGAAACGAAATTCTTAAAATTCAAATTCGATTAAACTGCCTTGCTGTATGCGAAGGGCTGATTTTATCAGGTGATTGGAGTGATGTTGTAGATGTTATGTCTACTTTAGGCTATAAGTTCAAAGAGGACGAACACGACAAGATAAGAAACCGGATAAGCAGCGTTTCCGCCTCTGATAAATATCGCCTTGTAAAATTAGCTGAAACATCTTCCGATATGGGGAAAACAAAAATGGATAGGGAATACTTTACCAAAGAACGTGTTTCGTTGATGTCTTATGTAAAAATGCACATTGACGAGAGTACGTTTTCTGCTAAAGAATATGCCTATATGGTTAGGCGTATGTGTGATGATATAGATGCTATGATACGTTCAACTTCAAAAAAGAAATAAGTATGTATTACAGATGTGAGTTATTGGTAAACGGAATGGCGTATGATGCTACGAATGAACTTGTAAATTGGGCTGATGTGGAAATGTCGTTCAAAAGAGGAGACTATGACGGGGTAGTCCGCAGTTTTTCCACAAAATTTGAGTTTGCTAACGGGGCTTTTTCATTGTTGCTGAAAGAATATCTGGAGCAGTATTTAAATTCTTCCGCCACAATAGTGTTCTATATACGTAATAACTCATGGCTTCTCAACGAAAAGTTCAGATGTGCGCTTGACTTCTCTACATTCACATATAGCAATACAACGTGCGAAATAAATGCCGTTGATAACAGCCTCGCAAGCTTGATTAAGTCCAAGAAAGGTACGCAGTATGAATATCCGGTTAGTGAATTGAAAGATAGTACCCCTCTTTACTATGATAGGTTGGAAATGACAAGCCATATAGAATGGCTTATACCCAGCCAAAGCGACAGTAGTGATATTGTCTATGATTTTACGGCAAGTAACGGGAAAGATTTTTATATGGTTCCGCTTTATATAAAAGGAAATCCGGAAATTGCCGTTAAAAACATAATAGAAGTTGATGATGTGGAATATGAGAAGATAACAGAAAAAGAGAATGAACTCAGTGTAAAAAATAAATTTCCTTATTTCTTTGATAATATATCCGCAAGGCCGCTGACTGTTTCCGTTAAGTGTAAATTTGATATAGCGCATCGATTGTTCGTATCAGAATTGGTATTACATAAAATAGATAAAAGCGGAAATCACACAAATGTATACAATCTCTCTCTTCCTGATAGAAACCCGACTGTACATACTGTTGATATAGACAAGACGGTTACATTGGAACCGGGAGAAAAATTATCCTTATTTTTCCATGCGGTAAAAACGACTACCGGCGGGAATGTAACCGTGACCTTATCCAACATGACTATTCCAATGACGATAGAATTTATTGCAAGGGATAAGCCGATAGATGTGGATGTAATTAAGCCTGTTACTTTATTAAACAGATTGCTTCGGTCTATAAAGGAGGGTGTCATAGGAGAAATAGCTGTGCCCGATAATCCCAATTTATATATCGGTATAAACAACGCATTGATTGTTCCGGCAGAAAGTATAAGAGGGTTGGAAAAAGCAAAGGTATATACCTCATACACGAAATTTGCAAATTGGATGAGTGCCGTTTTCGGGTTTGTGCCTGTAATCGGTGAGAACAAGGTTACATTTGTGCCTCGTGATACCCTATTTCAAGACAGGGAAGTTAAAGATTTAGGGGATGCTGTTACAGACTTTTCATATAATGTAGATTCATCAATGGTTTATTCAAGGGTAAAAGTCGGATATGACAAGCAGGATTATGACAGCGTAAATGGGCGTGATGAGTTTCATTTTACAAATGAATACACTACGGGAGTTACACTGACTGATAATGTTTTTGAGATGATAAGCCCTTACCGTGCAGATGCATACGGATTTGAGTTCCTTGCTGCAAAACAGGGAGAAAAGACTACCGATAGCGACAGTGATAACGACGTGTTCTTTGTAGGAGCTTTACTTAGCGATTCAAAGTACAAGCTTATTCGGTGGAACGTTTCAGGGGTTATATCGCCTTCCACTATGTTTAACGTTATGTATGCGCCTTTCTATATGATTGATGCCAATAAAGGTTTTTTAGCTGCATTTGCCCAGACACTCAATTTCGCTTCATCTGACGGGAATAGCGATGTCTCGTTCAATGGGGAGAGCGTGAAAGACGATTTTGTATTAGGCAGCAGATTATTCTCGGTGGGTGAATTGTCCGTTGAAACTGGCGATTTGGAAACTCCTTCCGACTTATCCGGCTATATTCGGGTAGAGAAGAACGGGCATATTTATAAAGGTTATGTAAAAAGTGCAAGCTATAACTACGGCAGACCGGAAGCGGTAAAATATATTTTGATAGTAAAGGATGTGAATTGATTATTTTTAAAATAATTATTTGGAATTAGTCTAAATAGTGTGTATATTTGCGCAAGATGTGTGAAGTTACACGTCACTGTAAAAAGGACGAAAAGACATGGTAAAAGTTGGTGATGTTTGCCCTCTTTTTTTCTCACCTATAAAAGATAAGTTTGGGCTTGATATGGACTATATTCAGAAGTTTCACTCTTCTGACAAAATCCATATACAGGTATTTGCTAATGCTTCAGAGGAAGTATCAGCGAGCCTAAACGACCTTGCAACTGGCAATTCCACATCAATACCACTTTCTACATATAATCACAATGATAACGTAGTGATGTATTACGCCATTCTTCGGGAATTGGAAGATGCCGTATATACAGTAACAATCAATGGAAGTACCTCAGAACCTTTTATCGTATGTTCCTCTGACGCTCTATTAGAGGAAACAGTACTTATTCGTTATTCTCATAAAAGTAACAATTCCTCTTTTGATAATATATTCTGGATTGATGATATTCAGCAGATATTTAATTTTCGTGTAGAAGCTGGTTTTAAGCCGAACGGATATTCGTCTCAGATAGATAACGAGCAATACCGTAATCAAATGCAGGAAATAGAAGAATTATATGCAGTGCCCTATGATGTGTATAATCTTACGATAGGAAATTCGAGCGGTGTTCCTTATTGGTTCGCAAAACACATAAACCGTATCCTATGCCTTTCTATGGTGGAAATTGATGGAACAAGATATGTCCGTTCGGAAAGTTCTGTGCCTGAAATGACGCAAGTTATTGAAGATAGCCAATTATTCCAAATAAGCATGGCTCTTGAATTACAGAATAACGACATTGCGGGTATCGGCGGCTCTCCTGAAGCGGGTTCTTCCGCCTCTTTCCCTGCATTTCTGATAGACCATGCCAAAGATGGGGAAATGTTACAATTCAGTGCGGAGAAAGCTGCATTTACTAATGTTGATAAAGTTGAAGTATGAAAAAGCGGGTTAGTAAAATATTGTGGTTTGGTGACGCACTTGATGAAAACCATCAGGCGATACCCCCTGCTTTATCTCCGAGTGACGAAGAGCATCTGCAAGGGTTAAATATTGGGGAAATATATATCTGTGTTGCAGATGCCGACCCTGCATTGTTTATCAGAACTTCTGCCGACCGGATTGTCTACTTTAAGGCTCTTGATATAGAGGCTCTATCAAAGTTCTTTATAAGAAAGGACAGGCCAGACGAAGCAGGATTTTTAATAAAGTTCTTAGGCGGATTGTTTTCAGACTACATCCAGTCCATGAACTTTTCTTCCGGTGCTCTCGGTGAGGGGTTTGTCATCAAAGTAGACAGCAAGACGGGTAAATCCTATATTGAAGTAGATGAACTGTCTGTCCGCATCAAAGCGATGTTCTCTGAGCTGGAGATAAAGAAGCTTTCTTATGCAGGGGGTAACTACATGTTCACCGCTGCTGGAATGAAATGCGGCAAGGTTGAGGAACACGAGGATTTTTGGCGGTGCTATCTGCTGGTTGATGATGGGGAGACGGCTATTGAAAACCCGTTCAATGAAGGCGACCAGGTGCGGTTTCAAGACTTCAATATCAAGCCGGGTGTCTATGAGAATGTGTCCAACCGTTATTATTGGCGTTTATGCGTAGGTGTCGGCGAGGATTACATAGACCTTAGCAAGACGGACTGCGATGCAAACAGCGACATACCGCAGGAAGGTGACAGCCTCGTACAGCTCGGTAACCGCACAGACAAGAAGCGTCAGAACGCAATCACCTTGTCTGTGTATGGCGATGATGCGCCAAGTATTCATCAATACGCCGGAATAGATTCCTATTCAATGGCGGGCAAGGAAGTGACGGTTATCAGTCCGCAAGGTAACAAGTTCATGGGTGACTTTATTTTGAAGACCGGCATAAATATTATGACCCAGTTCAAGATATTGGAAGACCTTATTTATTCGGAAATCTCCAAAGTGCTTGACGAAATACAGGCAGAGGATAACTACCTGTACAACTCGGCATTCGCATCCAATACGAACGGTTGGGAAGCGAAGAACGACATTCACTTTTTCACCGTAAACGGAAAATTCTTATTGGTGAATGGGGAGTTCTATTCCCGTAAGGATGCTATGGCGGCAGTAGTACGATATGGAGACAGAAACGTGCTTCGTATTCTTTCTTCCGGAATAAAACAGTCAAATGCTGATTTAGCCAATAAGCCGACCTATGAGGAAGGAGAAGAACCGAAGAAGTTCTTTATCTCTTTCCGGTATAAGGTAGCTACAGCCGGAACACTTACGATAGGCTTTCCCGGTCAGAACCTGCATTTCACAGAACATCTTGAACCGAGTGAGGAATATACAATGAAGGAGTATTCCGGCACATGGGACGGAACGGGCGATTTTGAATTGAAGTTTACGGGGGACATATACATACATTCGTTGGCTCTTGCCGAAAACGCATTCGAGGATTTGTATACTAAATTGAGTTCCGAAATAAAGCAGACTGCGGAAAGTATCAGGTTGGAAGTAAAGGAGCTTTCTGAAAGCAACAATCAAAGGTTCTCACAGATTGAACAGCGGTCTGATAGCATTGAGTTGTCTGTTTCCGAAATCGGAGACAGTGTAAAAGAGTTGGGTATTAAAATTGACGGAATAAATGATGAAATTTCATTATTCGTTAAAAAGGACGACATCATTAATTCTATAAACGTCAGTGATGAAGGAATAGTTATAAATGCCAATAAAATCAATTTAGAAGCATACACCCCTAAAAATGGAGTTATCGCTGCCATAAATTTAGGAGATGAAGGAATTAAGATTAATGCAGAAAAAATAGATATATCCGGAGCTGTTACATTTGACTCCTTGAATAGCACCTTACAAAACACTATTAATGAGAAGGTTTCATCGTCCTCTCTTGGCGGACTTGCATACGAAGATGCAGTTGAAGCATCTCAATTAGGAAGTACTATCATTGTTGGCGGGTATTTAAACTCTAATTTCATAAAGGTAGACACTTTAGAAGCCGGGTTAACTGATGGGAGAGGTAGGGTGAAAATAGATTATGAAGGATTTCGTATAAACACGGATTTAGGTGCTGCAATTGAAATGGGAACTGAAACGGTATCCAATACTTATGGTGGGTATATAATAATAAGAGAGTTCGTAAGACTTACCTCTCCTTATTGCAAGCTATCAGCAGACGGTTTGGTTTTCTACAACTCTGATGGTTCTGTAGATAGATATTATTAAACACTTTAACTTTACAATATATGAAAGTCAATTTTAATCAACCCTTCAAAAATTACAAAGGAGAAGTTATTATAGAAGATAATGGTACTCCGCAATTAATTAAAAATGTAGTTTCCGCATTGTTATTTAGCGGGAAATGGCTTGAAAAAAAAGCAAATGCTAAGCCGGAAGAAAAGGTTATGGCATACGATTTAAGTATACGTATTTATAAAGCTACAGACGAAATGGAATTAAACATCGAAGAAGCAGCAATGATTAAAGAGGCAGTTGCATCTCTTAATCCCGGCGGCTATGTACAAGTAATTAATTTAATTGAGGGGAAATAATGGAAATTACAAATGTTAATAAAAAAGGAACAACAAGAGTTTCTGATGACATACGTATCAAATACAACATGTCTGTAGATAAATCTGAAAAAGTTAGTGCTATGACAGCCAATATAGTAAAGGGAGATACTATTGTGGGGTTCTACAATGTTTCCGCCAATGGTGTTTTAGGGCTTTCTTTTAGAGAGAATAATGAATTGACAGCAGAAGAAATGAAACAGATATTTGACAATGCAATCAATGACTCTGTCGAAATACTAAATAAATAATTTGCGTTATGGCTTGGACTGAACAGGATTTACGAGAAATAGAAGATGAATTAAAAAAAGGTTCACAAGGCGTTGGCGATGTACCGGAAGCAGAGAGCTTGGACGGTATTACATCATTACCTGCATATCAAGAGGTAGAGGGGCAGGACATGCCGAGCATTGTACGTGCCCCACTTGAATTGTTAGCCGCTCCCGCTTTGGATGCCGCTGATAAGGCAAATGCAGCCGCTACTGAAGCAGAAAGTAACGCCACCGCAGCACAGACAGCCGCAAATACGGCCAATGAGAAAGCAGAGCTGGCGGCACAAGCTGCGTCCGATGCCAACGCAGCTAAAGAAGGAGCGGAAGTGGCTACTCAATCCGCAAACAACGCCGCCTCAAATGCCAATGAAAAGGCGGTACTTGCTGATACCGCAGCGGCCAATGCTAACGACACCGCAGAACACCCTACCTATATAGGTACAGACCACTATGTCTACAAATGGAACAAGACCGCCCAAGCATACGACAAGACAGACATCTACACCAAAGGCGATGCTTTCTCTATCAAGAAGGTATATGCTTCAGTTGCTAACATGGAAGCCGATAAGAGCAATCCGGATATTACAGAAGGTGATTTTGTATTGGTGAATACGGGTGATGTTGAAGACCCCGACAATGCAAAATTGTATGTCAAGGCTGATGGTGACTTTGAGTTCCTTGTCGATATGTCCGGTGCTATCGGTTTTACGGGCAAGACACCACAGTTTTCAATGGGGACGGTTACTACGCTTGAAGCAGGGGCATCCGCTACAGCCACGGTGTCAAGTGACGGAACGGATGAAGGCGGAAACCCGAAATACAAGCTGAATTTCGCCATTCCCCGCGGTAATCCCGGTGCTCCTTTCCGTGTCTCCGGCGAATACGCCACCCTTGAAGCCTTGAAGTCTGCCGTACCCGATGGTTCGGCAGTTGACGGTTTCATGGCCGTAGGTACGGAAGCTCCTTACGATTACTACGCATGGGTGAACGGCGACTGGGCTAATCAAGGGAAGATAGCGGGCGGCGGTTCTGGGAATGTGGTAGTTATTCCTGCTGAAGCTATGAGGCTGACAAGTCAATCTACATCCGATGAAATTTTGAATGCTTTCGGTGGAAAGGACGCATTCTTGGAAATTGCTAAAAAAGCATATAATGAAGATGTTGTTGTGGTGGTACCCGTGATATCTTCCGGGAAAGTAAGCTATATTTCTTCGTTGGTCATGGCTTCGTATACGGATAACGACAATGCAAGTATAGGAGTTACATTTAATGCCGCTAATAGTGCATTTTCCGTTATTATCACTTTATCGAGTGGAAACGCAACGTATGCTAAGAATGAGATAACTTTACTGACCGAAGCCCCCTCTAACGGTAACGCCTACGGTCGTAAGAATGGGGATTGGGTGAAAGTTCCCGAAAAGTCAGATGTGCTCACCAAAGGCAATGAAACGGAATATACGCCTACGAAGCCTTATCAGCCAGCGACGAAGAAGTATGTGGATGAACATGATGTACAAGCCTGGGGTATTGTACCGAATCTTACACTTGATAACCTTACAGAACAGCAAAAAGAAAAACTTATTGAAATTGCTGAATCTAATAAGAATTTAGCTTTGACTTATTATCTTAGTTATGAAGATAATGGAAATTATATAGAAGAAGAATATGACGCTTTTGCTACTCGTTATTTTTACTGTCAACCCGGAGGCAGTCCCGAATATTACTATACAGGTATAGTTTTTAACGGTTTAACCATAGTGGCAACTCTTTCTCTTTATCTGATGATAGAAGATGGTGTCATTTATGCTTTTTCTAATAGTGTAGATTTAACAAGAAGAAAACTTGTGACTTCCGACAACCTCACCACCATCACCAAGAAAACCGCCACCGAATACGAGGCTATTGGCTCTAAGGATGCCAATACAGCATATTGTGTAACCGATTAAAACAACAATTATGAGTAACGAAAATAGTAATCTTAGAGTTGGTTCGGCTGGAGCTGGGCTGTTTGTGGGTAGTACTGAAATCTTGGGTGGTGGAGTAGCAAATTTACTAAAGGAGATTACCATTGCATCTGATTTTGAAAATCAAGCCTATGCAAGTAGGATTTTGATTGCCAACTTTAGTGATAATGATGGAATAACTCTTGAAAGAGAAGGCTCTCCGACTATCATTCCTGCACGCCACATAGAATGGTATAGTTTAAATGCAGAAGTAATGGACTATAATGTTTATAATGACGGTGATATAGACGTTAGATGTTTATCGGCTCATGTTGACAATGGGGCTGGTAATCCCCAAATTGTATTTGAAGATGTAACAGTTGAAAATGGATTTAATTGTATAAACTGGACAAAGTATTTCACAGTGCTATTAATATTTAATGCTATTTGATATGAAAACAATCTACTTAGACAACTGGCTCGCCAAAATGATTTTGTTTGGTAACTACACAACGATAATGTTCTTCGGCTTTATCTTATCCATTCTGAAAGAGATAACCGCCGAGATAGAACGCCATGAGCGTACACATCAGAAACAGTTCTTCGAGTGCATGGAGATAGCGGCTATCCCGTCCGTATTGTTGGCGTTCCATGTCAGTGCGTGGTGGTTGCTCCTTATCCCGCTATTCTATTACATTCTGTATTTTGCTGAATGGTTTGTGAGCTTCGTGTACCACTTGTCCACGGATGAACGGATAGGTGGCGGCAAGGTAAACAATAACGCCTATCGAGCGAGCGCATTTGAGATGGAAGCCAAACTTAACCAAGACAATCCAAACTACCTGAAGGAACGGAAGTGGGGAGCGTGGTTCCATTATTACGGCAAGATATAAAAATCCCGTCCTACTCTCACGAGCAAAACGGGAATAGCGGTAATTACATACCGCTGTGAACGGCACAAAGATACGGATAATTGTAAAAGTAACGATAAGATGCAGAATAACATTATTACCCAAAGCATACCTGGGGGATTTTCGGTAATAGCGAGTAGCTTTATTATGCAGTCATTGGAACACATGATACCGTGGCTGATAGTGACATTTTCAGTCGTAGTGTGTGACTTGGCATTTGGAGTGAGGAAAAGCCTGTTGATGGGCGAAGAAGTGCGCTTTTCCAGTGCTATCCGCAGGACTATGGGTAAGATGGTGACTTACTTCGCTTTTGTATGTATGGTGGTGATGATAAACATCGCTTCCGGAAGCAAGTGGAATATTGATGTGTATTCATGCCTGTTTGTCTGCTTTATAGAGTTCTGCTCTATTATAAGTAACATTCTAAAGCCCAAAGGATATAATTTCAACTTACTAAAAGCATTAGGACTATTCGGTAAAAAAGTACTCGATGTTGAGAAAGAAGATATGAGTGAAATAATAACTAAAGATAAGGAGTAACAAAATGAAAAAGAAATTGATTATCGCAGCGATTGTTATCGCTATCATCGTGGGAGTTATGCTTTACATGCACTACACTCCGTTTTGGGTAAACTTGACTACTGTTGTGTCATTCGGTGTCGGCGCTGTTGTCGGTTGGGTGGCTCGTGTGGTTTATGACAAATACTTCAAGGGGGACGTACAGGATGAAAGTATTGATTGATAACGGACACGGAAGCAACACTCCGGGCAAGTGTTCACCGGACGGAAGATTGAAAGAATATGCGTATGCTCGTGAGATTGCCGTACGATTGGAAGCGGAACTGCGAAAGAAAGGCATTGATGCCGAACGCATCGTCAAAGAAGAAATAGACGTTCCTTTATCCGAACGCTGCCGCCGGGCAAACGAATACAAAGCGAGTGATACACTTCTTGTTTCTATTCATTGCAATGCAGCGGGTAACGGTTCGGAATGGATGCAGGCACGTGGCTGGGAAGCATGGACTTCCATAGGTCAGACGAAAGCTGATAAATTAGCTGATAGCTTATATGCGGCAGCCGGACGACTTTTGCCGGGCACGAAGATACGCAAGGATATGTCAGACGGCGACCCTGATAAGGAAAGTGGGTTTTATATCCTGAAGCACACAAAGTGCCCAGCAGTCCTTACAGAGAACCTGTTCCAAGACAATAGAGAAGATGTTGACTTCTTATTATCGGAAGAGGGCAAACGGGCAATAGTTAACCTGCATGTACAGGGAATTATGAACTATTTGAATAACTCTAAAAAGTAAACATCATGGCAGCAGAAATTTTATCATTTGAAAAGAACGAAAGCGAGAACGCGTATTACGCAACATTTGTCAGCGACGGCAATCCCGTTACCATACAGATAAAGAATAAGGGCGGGTTAGTTACCGCCTTTGCGGGAATCGATGATTTGGAGCCTGCTCCTCTTTACCCCAATGCATCCCAATATAACGGTGCGTCCAATACGATTTTCCGTATCGTAGGGATAGCAAATGGCATAAACATTACAATCGGAAGTGCTACCGAAGTATTAGAAGCTAAGATGATTAAAGAGGAATAGCCTATGAACCCAATCACGATCCCCAACATCACTATCCCCGTAATCGGCTTGCCTGCTATCGGCATCCCGTCTGTCGGTTTCCCCTCTGCTTCGGGCGGTGGCCTTGCATGGCCGGCGGGTTTAAAAGAATCTATCAAGGCTATCTATGACCCCGCGAAGCAAGGTATGACTAACTATGATGTGATAGAGGCGTATGTAGAAGATTTTACAACTTGGCATTATCTTAGTAGTAGAGGAACCGCAACTGTTACTACAAATAAAATTATCATCACAAAATCATTCAGTAATATACAAAATATTATTGAAGATAATAAATCACCGTATGATGATATTAAAATCTATGTTACAGGAATTAGTAAAGATAATCCTTTAACGGTTAATCAATATGTAGATAATAAATGGGTTAGATTACATACTTATACAACTGATGGCATTTATATTATAAAAAATAGAAACTTGTATGTTGGATTTGGAACTTATATAACTGATAATTGTAACATTACTATAACCCAACTCCCCACCTCTATACTCCAAGACCTTAGCGGCAACGGCAACCACGCCTACCTGTACGGTGGCAAGGGGAAGTTGAATAGCGGGATGGGGCTTTATAAGGTTGATTTTACATCATGGAGATTTTACCCATCATTTAATACTGTTGAATATTATCATAACAAACTTGTAATTAAAAAAGCTCCTGATACTAAAAATCTATGTGCTCATACTTTTACAGATAAATTTACTGCTAAAATTAGTAATATACCGGATGGAACAAATCTATATTATAAATATTATGATAGAATTAATAAGAAAAACGTTTCTATATTATTACATAATGGAATAAATGAAATTGATTATACAAATGCTGATGGTAGCATTGCCGCGACAAATATGTTTATTATCAGTAAAGATGTAGATTTTAATATTACAATTGAGCAAATCCCCGACTGCCCCGACCAGCTCTGCTACGACGGCAAGATGTACGCAGTGTGCTACGGCTTCCCGATATTAACGGATTACACGGTGATGGCGGATAGGACGTGGTTTGATAATGAGGGTAATCGAGTTTTTATTACTAAAGGTAATATCTGGCCTAATTGTGCATTTAATTTTGAGAAGGTTAATGCTTCGTTATCTAGTGAGACATTTTCATACTCACAAAGTACCAATATTGATGATTTAATAGGTAAGAGTGGTATAACTTACCAGACAAAGCAATCTTATAACGGGAAAGTTATTGGTGTAGGCACTTCATCAGATGGCGATATATTGCTTATAGGTGGACAGTTGAAAGGAGAGTATGTCGGCTGCCACGGCAAAATCATCATCGCCGACCGCAGCTTTACCGAAGATGAAATCACTTGGTTAAAGGATAATTGGAAAAAGATATGAGAAAGTTACCGTGGATATTAGTTGTGTTGCTGGTAATCGCTTGTGTGGCGGCTTGGTTCCGTCCGCTCGAGCCTTTGTCGGCGGAAATCCGTACCGAGCCGAAGATACAGACGGTTGTCGAACTTGATACGGTTCTTATCTCTGCACCGATAGCCGTCTTTTGGCAGATATTGCCGAATGATACTATACGGATAGGTGATACCTTGCTTCATCGCAAACGGGTTGTGTATGAAGATAGTCTGTATCGGGCAGTGGTGAGCGGATATGTAGACCCTCGGATGGATAGTATGACTGTATATCCGAGGACGGTCTATCAGACTGTGACGAACGACATCTATCATCCGGTGGTTGTCAAGTCGAAGAAGAAGCGTTGGGGATTGGGGTTGCAAGCCGGATATGGTTATCCGGGTGGTTGGTATGGCGGGGTTGGGGTGAGCTATAATATATTCGTATGGTAAGAAAGAAATTAACGATGTAGAAGTCGGCTTAAGCTGGCGCTCTTTCGGGGGCTTAGAGTAAAAAGAAAGCCCCCAACGTTTCACGTTAATATTGCCACATAAAAACATGATAAGCATAAGACAATGCACGTTGGAGGCTTTAATATCTTCAACGCATTGTCTTATGCTTTGTTCATTGAATCTCATGTTCTATGTGGCAGGGCAAAGATAAATATAAAATTCAGAAAAACTATGTGTAAATCAGAAATCTTTGCCGAAACACTTAATCTCGTCTCGCAGGAGACCGAAATACCCGCCAGCCGAATACTATCCTCGGATAAGGATACGGAAACCGTAGACGCCCGCTATCTGCTTGTCCGGCTATTGGTTGAAAGGGGCATGTATCCGTCGCAGATAGCCTTACAAATTCACAAGACCAAGCGTGCGATAAACTACATGATTTCCAATTTCCAGGAGCGTATGGAAGGTGGGAAAATGTTGAGAATATATTGGGAAAATATAAAGAAATCGTTGGGAAACAACTGATTTCATGGCAGATTACGTATTTATACTTTTGTGATGCGGTTGATTTTGACCGTAATACAAAATATAAATCTCTATGGAAAGAACGTATGTCTTCAATCAAGACGGGAACAACGGAAATGGTGGCGGAAGCAAGTTCGACATCATGGCTATGTTGCCCAACTTGATGGGAAGCAAGGGTGTAGACCCCGGACTTCTCGCTTTACTGAACCAGGGACGTAACAACCAAGACATGTGGGGTGGAAGCGGAATGTGGTTCATCTGGATTATCCTTTTGTGGTTCTGTTGGGGCGGTAACGGCTTCGGTAACCGCTTGGGCAATGGCGGCGGTCTGCCTGCCGAGCTTAACGGTGATGTCGGTCGTGAATACCTGATGTCAGCCATTCAGGGCAATGGCAATGCCATCAACCAGCTTGCTTCTTCTTTGAACTGCTCTACCCAACAGTTACAAAGCGCATTGTGCAACATTCAGGGGCTTATCGCCAATGTCGGCAACCAGGTCGGCATGTCCTCGCAGCAAATCATCAACGCCTTCCAATCAGGTAATCAGGCCGTACTGACACAGTTGGCCGACTGCTGCTGCAAGACACAGAATGCCATCACGACGATGGGCTACGAGAACCAGCTTGCCATGTGCAACCAGACCAACACTTTGGTCAACACGGCCAACCAGAACACTTTGTCATTGCGTGACGGTGCAACAGCCAATACGCAGGCTATCATTGCCAAGCTGGATGCCATGCAGAACCAGGCATTGCAGGACAAGATTGCCGCTCTCACGGCAGAGAAAGCCACTCTGACTGCCGAAATCTCTCAACGTAACCAGAACGCCACTATTCTGAATGCGGTAGGGCAACAGATTGCTCCTCTGGCAGCAGGCTTGCAGGCATTGCAGAGCGACGTTGACGGTATCAAATGTAAGTTGCCCAACACTGTTCCCGTGCAATACCCGAACATTGTCGGCGTAAACCTTGACACATACCGTGCAGCCGCTTTCGGCGCCTATGCCGGCGATGCCGCATACGGTCGCGTCGGTTACGGATGCGGATGCAACAACTACTGGGGTTAATTCCGGTAAGAAAGGAGGTAATTATGTGGCCTAACTTTTTTACAGGATTTCCCTTCCCATTTCCTTCACTGGGCAGGGTGAACTACAATACCCTTCCTACGGTAGCCGTAACGGTCGGCACGGAGAACGTGACTTTGGAACTTCCTAATCATGCGTTCCGTAACAGGGACTATGTAGGTGGTTTCTATGTAAGTCTCCGTCAGGCAATACCTGCCGGCACGACCGCTACGCTCCCGATACTGATAGGGACTAATGGGGACACGAGACCGTTACTGGCTTACAACAATGAGCCGGTGACTGTCGGCAACCTTGCCGGGATGGGTATCTACGAAATCCACTACAACAAGTACACCAATGAGCTGTACCTTGTAAATGGCGGGTATCGTCCGACCACCACACCGGCGCCGACAGCAGAAGCAACCGCTCAAAAGAGCAAGTAGTTAACATGGGGCTTTGTGGTTGTTTCCAAAATGGAAATAGCCACACCCTTTTAAAATCAAACCAATATGTTTCAATCACTTCGTACCAATAACCAGTTGTATATACTTCATAAGGATGCTAACCCGTTTATCGAATACGGTCCGGTAGTCAGCGTTTCCGCTCCTAAGCCGAAATATCCTATGGCACCCCCTATGGGGCAGTTGCCTCAAATGGAAATGGTTGTGGATGTCGTTGTCTGCATCAACGGGCAGAACACGACTTTCCAAAATCTACCTGCTGGCATGGATATAGCCGACTTCGGACAGAACGGCAATATCGTAGTGTCATGCTCTCGTGATGCGATGAATAACGAAGTCGCTTCTATGAAGCAGAAAAGCATAGACATCATCAACAGTATGGACTTTCATAACTCTGTCATTGCGGGATGTGACAAGATACTGACGCTCTTGAACCCTGAATTTGCAGAAAAACAACGTCAGGAGCAGGAAATATCCTCTCTGAAAGGGCAAATGGCAGAAATGAGCAAGAACATGTCCGACCTTATGGATTTGAACAAACGGCTTATGGAGCAGCTCGGAGTGGCTGAAACATCTAAAACAAAGAAATAATATGGGAATGTGGGAAATATTGGAAGAAGGACGCGGAGAATATGACCGTGACTTCGGTATGAGAGGCGGTAATCCTATGGAAGAAGCCTATAGAGAGGGTTGCCGTCATGGTTACGAGAAAGCCATGCGTGAGATGCAGGGCGGCGAAATAGGTTATCGTAATAGCGGTGGCTCACGCAGCGGAAGTTATAGCGGTGGTTCGGATATGAGCGAACGCCGTATGCCGGGTTACTTCCCGGAATATCCGATTTACAGCGAACGCCGCAGCGCACAGCCTTATGGCGAAGATATGAGCGAACGCAGACGCAGACGCGCCAACGGAGAGTTCATGTAATGGAGAGGGGATTATTCCCCTCTTTTGCCAATCACTTAAAATCAGAAAAATATGAAACAAAGATTAGATACATACGACAGGATACCGCCGGCAATGGCTGATTATCTTAGCCAGTATGGTTGGCATTTCAGCAAAAAAATGTGCTTATGGGCTGTTTCCCGCATGAAAGTGGAAAATAAAGCTACGGGTAAAGAGGAAAAACTGGAGCCAATCAGTAAAGAGCAGGTGGAAGAACTGCTAAAGAAATATGGCGTAAAACTGGAAAAGGACGCAGGGTATGATTGCGTTTACGTGGCCAACATGGCGAAGTCGGATTACTACAAGAGTTCAATAGTGGACGAAGCTCATCTTGCCTTGTTTATCAAGGATTACATAGATGATCCGGATGGATACGACGGACTTCCGTTTACCCGTTTTTATGCAGATTGTATTGGTTCTGGAAACCCGATTATTTGGTCTGAATTAATGTAATTCATATATTTGCATAAACTAAAATTTGTGCTATATGAAAGAAATTTGGAAACCAATTAGTGGATTTGAAGGACTTTATGAAGTATCTAATATGGGAAATGTAAGGTCTGTTGACAGGATTGTGAAAAGAGGGAATTGCTTTGAAAAAAGAAAATCTCACCTTATGTCTGCTGTTGCTTCTGATGGTACTCATGGATATTCTTATGTAAACTTATATATGAATGGTAAAACATACCCGAAAAGAGTGCATCGGTTAGTCGCAGAAGCATTTATTCCTAACCCTGAAAATAAGCCTTGCATTGACCATATTAATACTATAAGGAACGATAATAATGTTGAAAATTTAAGATGGGTAACATATAAAGAAAATGCTCTAAATAATATAACATATTCTCGATGTAAGCAAAATACTTATTCAAAGGATTCAATTAGAAAAGCCTTAGAAACAAAAAAGAAAAACAATAAGAAAAGAGCTCCTAAGACAGTCTACCAATTTGACAAGCAAGGTAATTTTATCGCTAAGTATTATTCTGGAGCGGAAGCATCAAGGAAAACAGGAATAGATCATAGCAGTATAATAGATGTATGTAATGGAAAATTAAATACAGCTGGAGGTTATTTTTGGGGATATGATAAGGATAACGTTAATATCAGAGAATTACCTGTTACTGCCAATGCAAGGAAAGTTTTGGTTTATGATAATCAATGGAATTTTATAAATGAATTTGGTTCTGTGTCCGAAGCAAGCCGTTTTACAGGTGTTTCAAAGTCGCATATAGCAAGAGCTACTAAAACTAAAAAACCGAAAGGTAAATATGGATTTAGATATAAAGAACAAAAAGAAACATTTAAAACATGATAGTGCAGGAGTTTTACATACCGGACTATGATTGGGAAGTGAGGGTATATTACGCAGTGGACTGCTATTATACCGACCGCATCATCGCCGACCTTCAACGGGTAGGATGCAGGGGATTGGATTTGGTGAATGCCTATAAGAACATGCGCGCATGTAATCTGAACACAGGCATCACCTATTCCAATATCCGGAACAGAGAGACCGTAATGGTTATTGCTCTTACTTCTTCGCCGGAAGAGTTTCAGAACTCTTTCGACCATGAAAAGGGGCATCTATGCCGGCATATCTCACGGGCATTTGGCGTCGACCCGTATGGGGAAGAGGCGCAGTATCTTAGTGGGTATGTGGGGCAGAAGATGTTTCCGGTAGCAAAGAAATTTTTGTGTGAACATTGCAGACGTAGCTTATGTGGAAAATAGTACAAGCCATCTTATCAGGCAAATCACGGGAAGAAGTATATAGCATGCTTTCTCCCGAACAAAAGGAGACGCTGAATAGTCTCGCCGCAACAAACGGCATAAATCGTAAACAACGTAGAAAACTTGAACGTGATGCGAAAAAGGGATTACATAGACGAACTGCTTGAATTGGCGGACAATGTCCTTTACATGGACTATTGCCGCCTTTTCCGGGTTATCCAATGGAACGTTTAGAACGCCTTGAACGATTCATCCATTGGGTAATACCGCTTGCTGTTTTGGCAAGGGTTATATCGTTGTGTCTGTAAGCTTGCTATCTGCATTTCACTTTCGTAAGTCCATACTTAGCCAACCTTAGATATATCGTCCTTACACTTACATTCAGCATTTCTGCCATTCTGCGGGGTGGTATGTTTTCTTCCTTGTACAATTTGGTAATGTTCTCTTCCGAAAGCGGGTCTACAAACGTTTTCTTAGGCTCTGCTATCCCCATCCGTTTACGTGCTTTTGCAGCATATGTTTCGTTTTGCTTGTCTTTTGTGACGTAAATAATGGTGGTCTTGTTAAGGCGTAAAGGAAACAATTGTCTCTCCACTTCCTTGTGTTGTTCGGCAAGGCTTTCCGCATTCCCGTTGACAGTAGTGTCAATCTTCTTGTATTTGTCTGGAATGCGGGTATGTTTGTCTCTGATTATTCTGTCTGCTTTTCTCATTGGTTCAATATTTTAATTGCTCGTTCAACATCGTCTTCCGTCAAGCCTAAACGGGTGTCGGTCTTGACAAAGTGTTCAGCCTGCTCAAGAAGCATATCGCTATCATCGTCAAGTATCACGTAATTAAAATCAACTCCAATCTCTTTATAGTTCCAGTTTTTACCGTTGTCAGAGTAGATATGAGTGTCAATCCATTGTTTTATCTCAACTCCACGAGGGATACCAAGATGAACGCCTTGCATAACGTAGGCATACGCCCTTATAGTTACTCCTATAATTCTGTCAGCGTATGGAAATGGGAAAGGAACTAAAGGCCTCACAGTTGTCAACTCTTCCTTTGTATCTTCTACCGTGTTTCTTCTCCAAGACGAAGAAATTACAATCTTGGCATCCGCAGCATCTATAATCTTTCCAAGTAAATCACACGCATCTTTATCAAGTGCATAATGAGATTTTTGCGTGGAAATAACACCGTCTATATCAAGGAAGATTATTTTCTTTTTACTCATATTCTTTACTTTTCAATTGTTTTTCAAGCAAATTCCAATACCTCAGTTGAGCCAATCGGGTAAGCGTAAGCTGTTCTTCTAGGAAGAGCTTGCGATGATGTCCTGCATTATACCTATTGCCGATTTGCTTTATAATGATGCCGTTGTCATCGTATATCAGCACGGCAGGTATGAATGCAACCTCTTTTTCGTTGTGCTTCTCTTTCAGCATTTCAATAGCCTTATCGGCAAAGCTTTCGTGTACACAGTAATAGAAGTAATATACACGCTCGTCATCATGGGCATGCTTCTTCTTGAAATCGGCTTTGAAATCCTCCCACGAGCGTTTGATTTCAACTTCCGTCAAATACCCGCTTTTCGAGAGGACGAGGAAATCCGCCTCGTAGTCAAGAAGCCCCCATGATACGTTGGGTATCATTATATCGCTACGCTTGTTCCATATTCCGCTGTTGCGTAGAGCCAAATGGATTTGCTGAATGGTTAACGATGTGTCCATTGTCATTCTCCTTTCTTCTTAAGTTCCTCAACTAAAGCGTCAGCATACTGTACAGCCCGCTTTGTGATTTTCTGTTCTTTGTCAGAAGTGCCTTCATAGCAGGTTATCAATGTGTTCATCGCCGCTATTGCCGCCTGTATGCGGACTTGCTGCCAGTCGGGAAAAACCTTGTCGAAATCCAATTCTGTATCAAAATAAGTGTTTCCGTCAGAGCCTTCATACACATAACGCGCACCTGTTCCTGCTGTCGGTTGTGCGTTGGCATTCATGGTAGCCTCGATTATTTCCCCTGTTGCTTTTACTTTTGCTTTCATCTTTTCAATACTTTTTATTTCCGTGTTTAAAACTCCTGAGTTCATTGTATCTCATCTTCTGCTCAATATGCCAAAGCAAATCTATACCCATATAATTGGATAGACCGATAATGTTTAGTAACATACTATTTAACTGCTTGTCAAAGGAGTAGTCGTATTCATACTTAAATCTTACTGGAATCGTAGCGATGGCGTATATGCTTTCGGTGAACGATTCATCATTACAACTTTCTGTTGATTCATATATCATTTCCTCTGTAAACGTCTCAATGGCTATGCCTCTATATCCGGCAAGGTCAAGCAAGCGGATGGCAGCATCGGCAAGTTCTTCTGCTACAGTGCCTTTAATGCAATAATCATACACCTGCTTAAAATCGTTCATAGGATATGAAATACCTCTCTCGAATTGCATTATGTTGGGTTGCTTCCCTTTTCTGTCCGCTTCCACAGCTTCCATTAACTCGGATATTACGAGGCAAAGGCAATGTTCGTTACTCAATTCTTCATCATGGAAACCGTGGTCGCAAGCGGTTTTATAGGCGCGGTCGCGCAGTTCATTTAGATTCATCTGTTCTTTCTTTATCTGTTAATACTCCGTTTCTCTTATCATAATTCCTCATACGGGGGCATTTCCCGTCACATCTCATGTTCACATGCACATTGTTTGCTATTCCCGATATGAACGACTTCTTATAACACTGCCCACTGTATGGACTGTAATGTTTGTAGCGTTCCCGGTATTCGTTTCTATTCATGGTTATTACATACAAATTGTTTAAAGGGATAAAAACGATAAAATGTGCACCTTACAAATTGGTTGTCAAACGCTTCTTTTGCAAACTTGCATTTGGAGCAGCATTTATTTAGAGTGCCTATATTTAATCCTATTTTATCCATAATTCTATTAATCATTATTCGCAACCCAATACCATATCACGAAATAAAAAGCGTATTTGGCTAATCTTTCGCAAGCTTGTGAAGGCTCTAACCCGGCTATGAAATTCCACGTATTATACTCATATACACAAATTAGATATGATATAATGATAGGAACCAGTATATATATAAATCTTCTCATAGTCATATAAGTTTTAATACTTCTTGTATTCCGGCTTCCAGTGCTTCCTCATAGCTTTTATAATGCACCAAAGGTCTGTCGGATAACCCTATCAAATCATGGTTCGGTATTGTTAGTATATCGTATATCCAATAATTCCCATACATATAGGATACTTCAACGTGCAGCTTCTTGGTTTCACGTAGCCACTTTTGGGCGATATACAACACTGGACACAAAAATTCAACTGGTTCGTCATCTATTTCCGTACAACACGACATACTTTGCGGAAGGTCATATTTTGTAATAACCTTATTACGGTCTATTAGGTGTTCACACTTCCAATTGAAGCCCTTATCTTTCAGCAGCTTCGCTGTCTCTAATGTTACAAGTTCTTCGGTCATAATTAACTTTTATTAAAGTGTTCAATCAGTTCGTTTACGGTAGCCTTATGATAATATGATAAGTTAAAATCATTAGGCATCCCATAGAAATCCATTCCAGGTAAACCGCCGTCAGAGCCATCCCGGTATATACCCCAATCGCCCTTGCCATTGGTGAATAGTTGATTATCATCTGTATCATCTCTCAATGAAACGATAGCTAAGAAAAACTCCTCGTTGGTTCCACAATCAATTCTTCCTTTCTTGGTGACAGTATCTACATCATATACCACTCCATATAAATTACCATAAGACGTTATGATAGCCTTTCCCTCTTCGATACTTTTATGACTTCCCTTGCCGTCATAATTATGTGCATCTAAAGTTGTATCACCAGAATTAAGGATTTCATATCCCAACTCTTCCAGTTTCTTTCTAAGTTCCTTTGTATTTTTGCGTATAAAACACGGTGTTGTAAATCCCATAGTCATTTCTCCTTATCTATCTTAATATCTGTCACTTTACCACGACTGACAAATATATCTCCACCCAACGTGTAGCATATTAATATTGATTGATAACAAATACTATAAAGAGAGCAACCATCACAACAAGCCTCTGAATTAGTATTCACCAGTTCATGCAGCACTCCGTCTATTATTATTCCGTTCTTTACTTCCATACCTAACCAAATTTAAACAAGGGGTATATCCTATGAAAAGGAGTAAAGTGTCTAATTTTAAACTTAATCATTATGAATATTGGATATACCCCTTTTAATTTCTACTTTTGTTTTTGTCTAATTTTAAACATTTATGATTATGCAACAAAGAGTTCTAACTTTCTCTCGACGTTTCAACGTCATTGATTCCTATGGAATGAATTTAGATGATGTAACCAAGCAATTAAACGAAAATGGGTGGACTGTGAAACAGATTGTTTCTACTACATTCAACCATCAAATCGGAAAAGACGGACAGCCTTATCCAGTATTTGTTATCTCATTGCTTGTAGAAAAAGCCTAAAGATTGTATCCAACCTTTTGCTTTTCTTTGTACATTTTCCACTGTCGGAACTCTTGCAACTCCGACAGTGCTTCATCAGCCCCCTTTATGAAAGCATAAACCAATGGTACTTCGTCTAATGTGAACCCAGCTTGTTTCACTAAGTCCAATCTTAATTTTTCATCTTTTTTTGTCCTAAACATAATTCAATCTCCTTTCTCTTTAATCCGTTCCAGTACATCCTTGTTGGCTTCGAGTATCTCATCGAAAGAGGGGATGGGTTGCCAATATGCTACATTGTGCAACAACTGACCATCCATGGTTACAAACTCGTAATTATCTGTATATCTTGCGTTGTAATATCCAGTTTTGCCGTCTTCCAATATAACTACCAAAGGAGCACCAGGAATATCTTTCGGCAACCGCTCCTCAACGCTTATCCACGGGGATTGCTTTGCCTGCCATTCGGCACCTTTTATAAAATATTTTTTCGCCAATGCTGGCAATCCTCCCCAATCTGGCATCTTATTGTAAGCCATGCTTTGGGCAGCTTCTTCTAATGTCTGTTTCATAAATCATTGCTTTTTATTAGGTATTAAATCATCCAAATACGCCCATTCTTCAATGGCATCTTTGGAACACTCATAGTCATCGCACTCTTCATCGTCCCAGCACTGCTCTGTTACATTCCAATAGCGGACACCGTAACCAGTTCCAGTGCTTATTTTTCCATAGACAAGGCACGGTATCTGTGGATAATGTTCATTTTTGTATTCACCATGAGCTTGTGGCACTTCATCTTTGGTCTTATGCCACACGCTATTGATGCGCCATTCAGAGCCGTTTTCAAAACCAAGAGCAATCATTTCCTTAATATCGGAAACACCACTCGGAACTCCGCTTCTTCCGAATGAATCAATTACTGATTCTGCAAATCCTTTTGCTGCTTCTTTTACTGTTTGTTTCATATTCTTCTCGATTAAATTATTACCATGACATCACGCTTCCTGGCGAATATGGAATCCGTCATATAGTACATGATGGTTTTCTCTTCGGCATCTCTCAACAATTCATGTTTAAGAGTCTTATAGTAGGAGTTGGTATGCGCTGCATAGACCATGATTTCTCTTACCCGTTTCAAATCGTCTAAAAAGGATTGAGGGTTATGTTCCTTTATTTTCTTTATATTCATAATTGACCGTCCTTCTTTACAATTCTACCATCATCTAACAACGTGTATATTTTACCCTTATAGGCCAGAGCACAACACCATTGGCGGGCATACTTCAAATACTGATGTAATTTGTATCTATGCTGGTATTTCTGCATCTTTTTTTCTATTCTTTTCTTCATGTTACGTCATTAATGTGAATTTCTCCTTTCAAAACCCGTTCTACCTGCCTGTCGATTATCTCTTGAAACTCTATCTGGCAGATAAGAGAGCAATCCGGTATAATTTCTTCCACTGGGTCACCTCGCCACGTTGGTAGTTCATCTAAGAAGATGCGCCCGTCTTTATCTTTCAAGCAGGTGGCTCCAACATCACGCTCAATCTGCGCCATCTGAGCAAACACTTCTGGAAAGTCCTTCCGTATCTTGTTCCAGTAACCCATACCACCTTTCACGCAACCGATGCAGTTGTTGTTATTGTAACCCATCTTGTACATGGTAGGGATTTCAATGCCAGCTTTCCATAGCATACCCATTGCATCCTTTTTGGTTATCTGTCTTTCAATAAGCGGGAATAACGGCTTTGTATCCGGATATTGTTGCTTTAGGCGAATGGCACGGTTAATCTCTTTTGGGTCAAAATCAAATCCCCAGACTTGACCGTCCCAATTCCCCAACTCTTTTTCCAGCTTGTAACGGACTTGTTTCTTTAGTTCAAATGTACAAGCTGCGCCAGTAGGACCATTAATAAATCTTTTCTTAGCCAACACATCCTCTACGTTGAGATACTTATCGCTTCTGATAGTATGTATCGGGCGATTATACCATCTTTCACAATCAGATAGGAACCGGGTGTTATCAGGATGACCGGAACCTGTTTCGATATAGTAAATCTGCACATCATCATACAGACTTAGTGCTATCTTACAAGCTACTGCGGATGTTACACCGCAAGAAAACCATGCTATTATCATATAGATTATTTTTAATTCGATTTCTTCCTTTCATTCCGTTCCCGATTGTCTTCCGAAACACACATTTTACACCATGAGGTCTTGATGTGGTATGCTTTCCCATTACGATAGATTGTCCTGTCATAGAAGCAGGATAGCAAAAGCAGTCTTTTACAGCGGCTACATACCTTGCGTTCTACACCGTCCACCATCACCCGGTTTCTCGGCTTCCGTTTCACTATCTCACACTGGCCGCATTCGGATGCACCGTACTTCCGGCAATAAGCAAGGGAATGCTTGCCACATTTCGCGAAAGAGGTGCAATCGGAGCGGGGGACTGTCTGATGAACATTCATATTTCTATTACTATTAAAATAGGCTGGCCTGAACCAAAGTGCCTTTACTCGTTTTTGTTTCTCCGAAACACTCTTGACGAAAACGAATGTTACCCGCTTCAAAGTAGTGTTTATCCTTATCGCATCCCCAGAAATCAAACCCAAGTTTATAGGCAGCAATCCTATCGCTCTGACTACCCATGTGAGGACTTCCAATCTTATGCCCGGGATTCGCATAATTATTAAGCAACCATCCATACAACGCAACAGGTTTCTGATTAGGGTGAATGCGTATTTCTTTGTTCTTCATGTTTTCCTGTAGCATTCCGTGCCATCTATATTTAAATTTTCTGACGGCAGTCGGAAATGAAGTCCATGCCAATTCACAATCGGCGAAATCATTCATTCCATTATCTTTATCCCAAACTATCCAGCAACTGCTATCAAAAGGAATACGGCTTATAAAATGGTTGGCTCCCCATATTATTTGCTTTTTAGAAACTCTAATAAGTTCTTGAAAATACTCTTTGGGTGGTGCATCTTTATCGTTTCCGGAATAACAGATATATGACTTTGATATGGCAATCTTGCTTCGAGTACCATTCTTTTCGCCATCTTCTCCAATTCCGTAAGGCGGGTCATCTATTATCAAATCAAAAAACTTATCTGGAAACTTAGATAGAAAATCCATTCTATCACAGTTATATACTTCACTTATAGGCATAGTTTGATATTTTTCCGTTTTCGTATCTCAGAACCACTCTTCATCCTTTCCGACCTCTACCGAAAGCCAGTCCATGAGGAGAGTTATAAGGTTATAAATCAGTTTCATTTCACTAAACTTTTATCGCATTGGCAATATTATCGGCATCCGACAGTTTTCTTACCAGCACATCAAATGCGGATGTGCATCGTTCTGTGTTCATATTGACCGTTTTCCCGATTTTCAAACTGTCGGAAGCAAGGTTCATCATCCTTGCCACATTGGAAAGTTTCAAATATTCCAACGTAAACCCGTTGAACCGTGCATCTTTCTTCCGAAGTTCTTTAATCCTTTCGTCGAACTGAATACAGGAGTAATCGCACAATGTCCTTGCAAGTTCAAATCTTGCAATCTCTGCGGAATGAGATACGCCGTTATCGTCAAGAACCTGCTTGAACTGCCAGTACAACATATCCACGTGCTTGTTCACTTCTTCCGTGTACTTGTCGTTGCAGTCAGCGAAGAACTCGCTCCGGTCTGAACCGATAACGCTGTTTACAGTACGCTCATATTCCTTTCTTGCCTTGTCGGCATCATTCAAATGCCGTTTGAATGCCTGTCTGTAATAAGGCGTTCTCTTCATCGCATGCAGGCTCTCGATAACCTGCCCGCAACAGATGTCGTTCGTGAAGAGAATGTTGTAAGTGCAGAGTACCACAAGGCTCTCATACTTGCTGATTATCTTGGTTGCTGTATCGGTAGTCATTGCTTTGCGTATTCTGCCTTATCCATACTCTTGTTTCTGCTCTCTTTGGCAAGCTCGTCAATCATGCGCTGAAACTTCTTTGCCACTAACGGGCAGCGTATGCGCATCGCATTATCACGCTGCTGCTCCAATTGTTCGATTTTCTTTTCAAGTTCTGTGTCCATAATCATTTTTTCTTAAAATTCTCACATATCCTTCCGTACCTGTCACATGCGCATACCCTATGACCTTTAGCCTTACAGAGGCATGAGTTTCCGATAAAGTCTTTGGCGTATGAGCATTGGTAGCAGTGGACGGGGGAGAGGGGTTCTTTTTTCTTTGCCATCTATCTTCGGCTTTTACCTTCAATTTTAACCACATTGAACATCTCCTTAACCCGGTCGGCAATATAATCCCCATACCGCCCGGAAAACTCCGTGTTCGGGTCAAGATTGGTAGTCATGTGGGTGTAGAAACAATATCTCTGCTCATAGCGCAGTTGCAAAACGGTCTGAATGGCATTGATGCCCGTACCAAAGTGCTTGGCATCCATTGGCTCCCTACCTACTTCGTCAATGGCAAGATTGTGCATACATGACCTGTCTGTGTATTGGTTTAACCCGGCAATTCCCTTCTCGGCAAACTGTAAGGCAATCTCGGCAGCGCTGGTAAATTGAAAGGTCAATCCGGCATCCGCACCGCCAATACAATAGCGGGCAATTTTCGCCGCATAATTCTGTAACCCTTTCAGTAAAGTGGATTTGCCTACCCCGATAGAACCGTGTAATAACAGTCCCTTATCTAAATCAAGTATTCCAGGCATTCCCCATATCCATTGATAAAGAGCTTTCAACAGTTGGCGGTTGCTGTCATCAATTGTAAAGGTCGGTGAAATGGATTTCATAGAAATTACAAGTTGGTTGCGCCAGTACATATCAGCCTGTTCCTTGCTCCATTGTTTCTGATTAGCTTTGTTTACCGAAGACAATTGATTTGATACCGGCGGAGCTTTTGTCTGGTTCAGTATCAGGTTTCCGATTCTTTCCATAATTTTTTAGTTCAAATAATCCGGAATAGTTGTTTGCTATTGATTGCTCAACAATACATCTTGCTTTTTGTGGGTTGTTGTCACTTAACTCTAATAGATGATTATAGCACATTTTTAGCGACTTAGCAGATTTATAGTTTTCCCTTCGCTCGCGCTTATATTCAAGCCATTCCCTAAATGCATCTTTAAAATCCTCATCAACAAAAGACAAATCAACTTCCTTGTTTTTGGGAATCGCTTTCTTATCTCCGTTAGGAGATTCTTTCTCTATATCATTTTCATTATCATTTTCATTAGGCTTGTTTTGGGTTGTTTGGGTTGAATTTAACCCACTGGGTTGTTTGGGTTGTTTCGATTTTGCGTTGCTATTCCCAATCGGAGCACCACCTTTACGCCCGTTGTTCCGGTTTCTCTCGACAATGCCATGATATTTAGTTTCGTCTATCTCAAATTGGTTGATAAAGAAACCAAATGCCATTTCAATGTCCTCCTCTACCGTAACCTCCTCGCCAAGTTGATACTTGAAAATTGCACGGAATAATCGTCCAAGCTGTTTATCTGATAATCTTGATATAGGTTTGTAGAAAGACTTATATAGTATAAAGCTATCTTTTGCCATTGTCATACATCTTTCAAATAACCATTTGTCAATCTTTTCCTTTATATTTGCTTACTTTCTTCCTTCCCTTGTCATCCATAATTACCTCAACAAACACCCAATGCTTAAGCGCCTTACGCTTGTTGTGTCTATCTATTGCTTGTTTGACAAGCTTCCTTCGCAAAATATAATCGGGAAGTCTTGCCGTTATTGGCGACTTAAATTCTAACATTACATATTTGTCTATCACATTGTCGTAATAGGCAAAATCACAAGTGTAAACCGCATTATGCTCATCCACACGTTTTATCGCTTTGTCTTTCGTTTTTAGATGCTTTATGTCATCCACAACACGTTTGGGTATAATTTCTATGCTTACTTGTTTTCTAAGCCCATATATCTCGCCTTTCTTCTGCCTGTCCAAAAGAGAAATGTAATATTGATATTCGTGAGAACTGTCGAATGTTCCGTATTTGTTTATTGTTTTCCTTGCAAAGTATTTTGATTTCATTTCTTCAAATCTATGGTAGTTTTGATTTTATTTCATTGATAAGTTCTTCATTGGATATACAATAGCCTACATTGGCTATGTCGCATAAATGCCTTTTTAAATCGGCTGGATTGTTAAATTCAATAGGTTGCTCTCCAAAAGGAGTAATAGGAATTCCTTTTTTATATACCACATGCCCTCGTTTTTCTATTTCTTCAATCAAATCTTCATCAGAGGCAACGGTCATAAAATCATCGAGATAATCGTCTATATATATGTCCGTCTCGGTTGTGATTGTAATATACTCTCTTTTTTTCTTCATATATATTTGATTTTAAGTTCCACATCCACCGGTTTATCTTTCATCATGGAGAAAGCATCAAGTATCCTCTCCTTAGTCAACTGGATAGGTCGGGTCATTATTTCACTCTCTATGTTTTCCAACGGTATCTTCTTTCCGTCATAGGTAATAAGAACCGCAGAAGTTATTACGTAAGGACTCATGTCTTATATTGTTTCTTTATCTGCCTTGCAATCTTCTTGTTCAGCTTACTTAGACGCTCTGCCTGTTTGCTGTCACCTCCAAATTATGAATGTCTGACTTTCGGTCTGCAATAAGCTTCTGAATGATTGCACCTTCGGATTTGGTTATTGTAAGTTTCATAATGAGTTGTAGTTAGTGGGGAAGTTCCGAATCGAACAGAACACGTTGTTTTGCTGGATGGTAAAGGATAATAAACTAATGAATAACTAATACTAATTTTAAAACAAAATAATTGGCAATCAAAAAGAATAACCGTCCAATACGTTCAACGCTACCATATTCCCCGTTTTCCTACCATATCTTCACAGACCGGGCAGGCAGGTCAACAAATTTGCTCCCGGATAGGCGGTCAATCCACACCGGGATAGTTAACTGTTAGCTGATTTCACTTAACCCGAACCTTTCACGGGACTTCTACGCGAGTAGAGGGCTTTTAGTTAATAAGTATGGTTATTTATTAGGGATATAATCATTTATCTCCATTTTCCTCATCAGTATAACAAGGCATGAATAATCCTACGCTACTGATATTTTCTATCATGCTGTAAAATACAATAGGTTGGTTAGTACCTTTGAACATAGCGGTACACTTGTCACTTTCATAAAGGGCCTTATTAAGCCGTTGAATAACTTTCATATCAAAGCTAAACTGCGGCAATGGTACAGGCTTCATATTAAGCGCATTCTGCAATACTTTTTCTGCATTTGGAAATTTATCAAATTTAGAAAAGTAGAAGAATACCTTATCATCACCTTTACTGCATTCGATACCATCTTCCGCAATCATAATATTGTCGTATTTCAACATATCCTTGTATAAGTCGGCATGAAGGAATTTCCCGTTAAGTGCTTCTGCCTCGTATCCTTCCAATCCTGATATTTCGGATATTCTGTTTTTAACGAGAATGATACCATCACTTGCGTATGCAAATCCATCTTTGAAATAGACGCATTGCATTTCTTTTCTCAGTTCATTTTTTGAGCAAGCCAAGTGCATCTGTACTTTCTTGTCGAAGTTGTTTTTCTGTTCGCTCATAGATTATTTCTCTTTCTTGTTTTCTATTAATCTTATTTCCTGCTGTTCCCCTGTAATGAGTTTCACCTTAAGCCATGTATTCATAATTTTCTACTTTAAATAAACGTTTTGTTTCTGTCTATTTCAATCTCCATTAATTGCAATAACCTCTCTTCATCAGGACTTGGAAGATAAACGCCGCATTCGGCACTCGCCCAATTACGAAAACGTTCAATGCTCGTCGTCATTTCCGCTGTATCTAAATCAGTGGAACTACGTAAAACTTCCATTTCTCCCAAAAACTTATCATTAATCCTACGGGTGAATATTGCAGGATTTACTAACTTTTTGTAATAGTTCTGTTTTACGTATTCCAGCGTGTTCCCCGTCTCACAAGCGAAGAAGCCTAAAAGGGTGTGCAGGTATTTGTTCTGCTGCGTTGTCCTTTTAGGCTTCTTTTCCGTCAGTTCCACAATGCAACCCTTTGAGAATAGATGGTTACATCGTATTTTGAACTGCTCTTTGTGGAGTGGGTTGGATAGGTCGTATTGCATAATATTTTAGAATGGCAAATCATCTTGCGGGGATAATCCCGGAGCTTCCGCAACTTGTTCCGGCGTTGGACTGCTCTGAACAGGCCTATATTCCTTGAAATCTCCAAAAATATATTGCGTGCCCTCTTTGCGTTCTTCCTGTTTGGGGGCGCACGTAATAAAATGGGTGTGCCCAAACTGTGAAGGCTCCTTGCGTTCGATAACCGCCACATTTAAATAAATTCTCTCTTTCCCGTCTTTGCAGACTACTTTCTTCATTTGCTCACGGGGAATGTCACTAAGACAAATGCTTCCTGTTAAAATCATAATGCTATTCTATTGTTTCTTTAAGTAAATACTTGGTTAAATCTCTGTGCTCTACCCATTCAAGAAATAAGTAAAGCAGGTTATAATTATCTTGCTCCATGCCATCGTAGCGATAACATGTTATTGCAGGCTCATAACGTTTCAACGGAATACCTCTGACATCATATCCATGCTTCTCTTTATCATATCCTTCAAATATGAACAAATCAAAATGAAATATATCTGCATTGAATAATTGGAGATAAAATTTCCATTGGCAAGAATTTATGTAATCGGCATCAGTGGGATGAGAATATTTGGTTTTAATATCTCTTATTTCTATACCATCTATCATATCGGCACATCCTGTTATAATAGCATCTCCAAAATCCTTATATAACCGTATCTCATGGAAGGCATTCGGATATTCGCCTCGGTAAGCAAGTGCGGTTTTGCATTGCGGAATATCCATAATAACTTTATCGCCTTCTATATCAAATGACCTTCCGCAAGGTACAGGTTCTTTTTGTTCTTTACTGTAATATAGAAAGGTGCGTTCCCCAGCGTCAACCTTTTCGCATTTCGGCGCACCCTCTTCTATAATTTTATGGAAAGCCTTCCCGATTTTCGTATAGAAATTTCCAGTGAAAACACCAGTTATACTGTCAATAACAGACTGCTCTGTTATCTCATAACTGGCGTAATCGCTTTGCTCTATGTATTTTCGAAATGCTTCCAGTTGTGTTACCCTTATAAGTGGTTTCATGCTTTAATGAACATTTTTTTATCCTTGTCGAATGCGTATCCTTTTGTAGCAAGATTTTTTTGCATTTCAGAGAAGAACGGTAATTGCATGATTTTAGGTAGCGTCTTGGTCGCTTCCATTAATGCGATAATATCTTCGTCAGTCATTGCAGCCGCAAGTTGCTCTCGTATTGCCGCAAGTTGCTCATTAGCTTTTACTTGTGCTTCTCCTTTTCCTTGAATAGATATTTTGACTTTTGAAACGATGTCAGACATGCAAGTATCAAATTGGGCTGTGCCATAATCTGGAATCGTAACAGTTTCAAGCCCGGCAACATTTTTCCCTACAAAATTATCTAACGGAGCAAAAGATATACAGCGTTTTCCATTTTGGATAAATACATATCCCACTTGGTCTGCAATTCTAACAAGAAGGTCTTTAGATTGTCCGGTACAATCCGGAGAGTGCTTTATCACATCACCGTCTGCTGTTTCTTTATCATGGCAGATAAATATAATATCAGAACCATTTGAACGAAGGAAGTTGACGAACTCTTTAAAATCTTCGCCCATCTGTCCGAAGCGTTTTAAAGAATTTGTTTTTAACTTATAGTTATTTTCAATGGCATACTGGCTCAAATAATCGTCAAGCATAGACTTGGCTGTATCAACCACAATTGTTTTATAGTCTTTCATTGATTCACGCTCGCTGTCTATGTCTTTCCAGTTTTTAGCCATTATAGTATCGCAACGCTGCACTGCTCGGTCGGCGCCTCTGTCACAATCAATCAGTAAGGGGGTATCAGCTGTTGTAGCAACACTTGTCTTTCCACTTCCCGGTACTCCATAAAGTACAATAATAACAGGACGTTCAGGTAGAACGTCGTTCTTTTTTACGATTGGCATAATATAATAAATTTTAAATTTAACAACGTCTTGATAATCCCTGACTAAGGCAGAGGTTTCTTCTTTCTTCTTCCAGGCTCTCTTCTGTATATCCCAATGAAATACGAGCGGAATATTGTTTCAGCCTTTTATTAGAGGCTTTTCTATCTTCGTTCAAGAGGTTTTCCTCTTTATTCTTTGAAGACTGTTTCACTTTATTTTCCATAAATAATTTTTTTAGACCGCCCGCACAAGGTTAAAGGGAAACGGTGCGCACTTCGCTTCTCTCACGGCTTTTAGTACGGTAATAGCTCTGACCTTTTCTGCGGCTGAATTTGGTTATTTATATCTCCATTTATAAGAACCGGCTGATGCTCTTTCCCCTCTTGCGCATGCTGCTATAGTTCCTTGATTTATTTTAGTAACTCTGGAAGCCTCTCTTGTGCTTCCGTATTCTTGAATTGGCACTCCTGTTAAACTATATTGTATTATAACTTTAGATGAATGATTTAGACTGCCGAATCTGCCTAAATTAGGAGATTTTTTTAACCCAATTCTATATGCGTGTTTTTGATTATCAGAGGAAGAACACCATTCAAGATTTTCTACTTTATTATTAAATTTATTGCCGTCTCTATGATTAACTTGTGGAAGATTATTAGGGTTAGGAATAAAAGCTTTAGCTACAAGCCTATGTATAGTGAATCTATTCATTACACATTTTCTACTAAGACTAATATTTAAATAAAGAGAACAACTATTAGGCTTTAAAATTTTACTATGAACATGTCTTACTCCATTTATATGGTTTACATATCTGCTCACAGATTTTACTCTACCTAAACTGGATATTTGATATATCCCTTCATATCCAATTATATCTTTCCAAATTTCTTGTTCCATAATTTATTTTTAAGAGGAAGGAGACAAGGGCAGACGACCTTTGTATGCTTATCCTATCTGGATGTCTTTCCAAATGTCAATAAATTGTTTTGCCGAATATTCCGCAAGTTCGCGTGTTTTATAACAAAGGCGAGACCCGCTACCCGCACGCGCATACGCAGCACCGTAATTCGAATCGCGGAAAGCGAAAGAGAAAGGAGACATAAAGAAATAGGGATAATACTTGTTCTCATCCGAGTTATCCCAGTCTGCTTTCCAGCCTTCATTTAGAGCTTCCGTAATAACTTCCATTTTATATAACGCAATGAAACGCTTGCGCATGTCTTTGGGCAAATCTGAAAAATCAGGGACATCTTTTCTTCCTGTTTCTTCCATTGCGTCTTCAAACGTTTTGATTCTATCCATTACGTTTTGATTGGCAAATATTTCTTTGCCGTATAGATTTTCGAGCATCTGCTTTCCTTTATTGTCCGCTTCTCTCCAAGCCTTTAAAGCGTTCTTTTTATCTACATTTAAAGTCATAATTGTAAGTTTATAGGGTTATAGAATAAATTGTTTCCACAAATCAATGAATTGCTTCCCGCAATAATTGGAAAGCTTTTCGCTTTTCAAACAAAGGCGAGACCCGCTACCCGCATTCGCACACGCAATACCGTAACACGAATCGCTGAAAGCGAAAGAGAAAGGAGACCCATTAGGCTTGAACCACGGATACCAGCGTTTCACGTTAGCATCGCATACATTAAGTTTCTGACCTTCATTTAGAGCTTCCGTAACGATAGCCAGCTTTTGGTAAGCAATATCGTGTTCCGTCAAACCTAACTCCAATAGCTTTTTCTCATCAAGTGGTTCCCTTCCCAACTCGTGACAAGCATCAAGGTAGGTTTTCACTCTTTCTGTAACGTCTTGTGAAAAGAAATCCTTTCCAAAGGATTCTTCCAATACTGTTTTTAGTTCTTTTGAACCGCTCCGATATAGTTCACGGGCTTTTTGTTCACTTAATTGTAATGTTTTCATATAATTGTTATTAATGGGTTTTCAAATAAAAACCGGGCTATCTTCACAGACCGCCCGGCTACGACTAAACAAATCCTTCATCTGTGATGAATATGTTGCGACACCCGGACTCGAACCGGGACGAGTTGTCAAGCTCCACACATCTAAGGTTTGACATTCCTATCATAGAGTGCTACGTCTACCATTCCGCCATGTCGCAGTGTTTCCCGACCAGCACGTGGACGGGACTGTTTACATTAAAAAGATATCATGAATTATTCACCCTCACGGGCTTATTGAGTAATTTTTAAGAAATCAGGAGAAATCCCATATAAGGGCGTTTTGCCATCCCATTTATCAATAAATTGTTTGTATAAGATTTCTTTCGTCAATCCTCTTGACGTAATTAGAGCCTGTTCTGTCTTTAACTGTTCAAGCTCATTTCGTTTTCTCTGTTCTGCTATTTGCTGGTCTAACACAGAGATATTGGTATTAACCTCATTACGGCTATCAATCTTTTCACGTACTGCTCTTGAAAATTCAAGCTGCGCGGAAAAAGTCAACAATTGAAGCCCTCTTTTCTCAAATTCTTTATCTACTATCTGTTCCAGCCGTTTTTCAAAAAGAAGAGAACCGCCATCAGCCATCAAGCTGTCTGTCTTATGTTTCCGGCTTTCTTCTTTTATCAAGTCATAAATACGCGGTTCAAGTATATTATCTTCAAGGCTTTGCATAAAACCATCTTTCCCGGATTCCGTATCGGCTTTATCTATATGTTTATTATCGAATACAACATCAACAGCCCTATTTTTTATAACTTTATATGAATAGGTGGGACGTGCATTAAATTCTGTGTTATCGGCAGCTTTCAAAGTGACAGGTTTGGCAAATTCACCTCTTTGGTCAAATAATGGGACTTGAAACAACTCTGTACCCCATTCCCAAGTGGAAACTCTACCCGATACCACCTTGAAATCCTCTTTCCCTTGCTTACCGTAGTTCTCCATCAGAACCCCAGCATAGTTAGGGGCTACTCTTTCGCAAGAAGCGAATACCAATAAGGTCATACAGACCAATGTCAGATTAATCAATCTCTTCATTTTTTAAGTTTTTAATTAGTTTATAAAAAAAATAAATTGTAGTGGCTGATATTACTGCTACGCCCAGCCAAGCGTGTAGGTGATTAAAAATCCTGTTCCCAATAGCAATTCCGATAATCAAAAGTGTTATTAATTTGATGTACTTATTCATAATTCTGATTATTTGGTTATTATTGTTCCCGTGAGCGTTCCGATGGTAGCCTTACTACTCTCAAGCATCTATTGAGAGCCACGGGAATTATTTTATTTTTTTTCTACTTTACGTATTATCTCAAATCTTATCACTCCAGGAATAAGACCTTCGGAATAAGAGAAATAATAGCTACCTCTGCTCGATTTAATTATCGGGTCACAACACCCCTCATATTTTATCGTATTTGAATACCCGTCAATGTAGTGAATGTTTACACAGTATTCATATATGGGCATATTGTGCACTTGATATACACCTATCACCATTAGTGTTACTCCGACAGCTATAAACCAAACAAGTACATTTCTTATTGCACGTGCTATATTGCAACGTCTTGCATCAATATTAAATAGCACTGCTCCAAATAAACATCCAGAAGCAAGGAAAAGTCCTCCGATAATAAATCCCATAATTTTATAATATTAAGTATAAGCGCTCCCTTCAACGCAACAATACGTGTTTGGCTTTTCAGCGTGCCCGAATTTGACGGGAAGGGAGTATCTCTATTTCTTTATCACTACTGCCATCGTACTTATAGATGTCCCACTTTCCTTGAATTCTCCTGCACCGATTTCAAAAACTTCTCCATGTACCTCTTCCAACCAGTTACGGAAATCAACACATTTCTTTTCCGAAGCGATTTTCCAATGAGAGCTGGTAATGGCTGCGAGCGTTCCACCTGCCGCCAAACGCTCATACATAATCCTCACATGCTCTATATCCTGGTTGTTTGAGAAAGGCGGGTTGGCGATAATCTTGGTATAGCTTCCTACGCTGTCCTTTGTAAAATCTTCATCAAGCAGTATTACATTATTTAACGAATGCAAAAACTCTCTGTTTTCCGGCATCAGTTCATAGCATTCTACTGTTACTGACGGGCACGACCTATGAATCGCTTTTATCAGAGCACCACGTCCGGCACTTGGCTCCAACACTGTATCAGCCTCATTTATTCCACCGGCAAGCATAACCAGCCAGTCCGCCACCTCAGCCGGCGTTTCAAAGAACTGGTATTCCTGCTGAAGGTTACAACGCTTCCCTTCTTTAAGGATTGAGAACACCCTTTCCGGATTGAACGGGAATGTAAAACCCTGTATCTTCCCACTTTGCCATGAGCCACCAGCTTCTTCAATCCACTTCTTGGCCTCGGCATAAGACTTTTTATTAAATTGTACTTTCGGAAGTTTGAGTACGTTAGCCTCAAGTGTACAATGCTTCAGTATATCTTCCACATTCCATTTCTTACCTTCATCAGCCTGTTTTTTCTTTTCGTCCGTTGGAGCATCCGGCGCTAACAGTGAAGATATTTTTTGAACAACCGTATTGCTCGCATCCATGAAGGCATTGACGCAGGATAGCGCTTCCATGAGAAATTTTGTATCAACATGTCCGGTGGCATCATAGATGTCTATCCCTTCAGTCATGGATGACAACTCATTGAGTTGCGCTACACTACCATGTAACGCTTTGATTAAAATCTCTTTTTTGTTCATCATAGCTTTTTTGTAAGTAAATTCTTGTTGTGTCTACACTACCATGACCGAGAAGGTCGGCTAGTTGAATGACATCCTTATTTTTTTTCAGGTACATTTTAGCGAAAAAATGCCGGAAGGCGTGCGCGTGCATCTTCCTTGAGTCAATACCGCAATGTTTTCCCCATGCTTTCAAATGTTGGGAAAAACCTCGTTGAGTTAACGGACCGAATTTCCCGACAGCGAGAAGTCCTGTTTTACCGTTTTCTTTCATGTATGCCATTGCTTCCTGTCTCAACTGTTTTTGGAAAAAGAAGCGACGGTATTTATTACCTTTGCCGCGAAGCGTAACCTCACCCGCCGCTATGTCTTCCCACGTGAATTGTTGGAATTCTGATAGACGTGCGCCCGTTGTACCCAGTACCTTGATAAAAAAGTAGTAATCCTTGTTGGATTTCGTTTTCAGAAAATCCAGTAGGCGGTTGTACTCCTCTTCTGTCGGGACGTTGTTTACATCGAGCTTGCGCTTCATCTTAGGCCTTTTAAGTTCTATCGGTTTCTTTAACCATTTAGAGAACTTTTCTAAAGCGGTGATACGCAAACGGATAGTTTGCGGGGATAGTGATTTCTCTTCCAAAGTCCGTATAAACCTCTTGCAATTCTCCATATTTATGTCATTGGCATATTCGAAGTATTGCTTCAAGGATGTATAATAAATATCCACTGTATGCGAAGAGTAATCATTGCTATCGGTAAGCCATACTATAAAATCATTCAACAGTTTCCTGTTCTTTTCTGAAATGGTATCAAGCCTTTCCAATGTCTTTATTTTCTTTTCCCGACGGTTATACCCGATTTTAAGGTGGAATAATAAATCACAAATGGCTTCACTCATCAATGGATAACGTGCCCCAATATTGGCATTTTTACGCTTATAAGCCAGATAACCACGGCGATTGATTTCTTCGGCACTTTCAAGAAAGTCCGTTACATGCTTGATGTATTTTCCGACAGTATCATAAGTTCTACCCGTTGTGTACAGGTAGGAAATATAATTAGTTAAGATATTTTGTCTATTACTATCCATACTCATTTGATTAAATCACACCAACTGTTATCGCTTTCAAAAAAACATTGAAACCCTTTTGTCGTGTGGTTATTACGCAGCTTTCTACATACCCTGCCTACCAAAGATGGGCTAACGCCTAACGCGATGCCTGCTGCTTGAATGGAAGGGAATACGCCATACAGACGTCCGTTTTTTATCAAAACCACGCTCTTTTTATTCATTCCGGCTCCGGTCTTATGCCATGCCCCACGGCCTTTGGCAAGGCCGGCAAGACTTCTCTTTTGTGACCGTTTGGAACGGTAAACCATTGATTTCCCCTTGTTGTGAGGAGTACAACCTTTTAAAAATCTTCCGGTAACAAGGTTCCTGTTATGACGTTCCGGAGAAATATGCAATTCATTCATATTTAATAATTTTTCATTGGTGCCAACGGGGAAATCCGATTTCCTGCATCTCGCATACCGTTGGCTGTATATAATAAGCGTGTACGGGCGCCTTTCATTACCACCTCATACTTTATACCGATTTAAGACTGTATCGGACGCTTATGTCTTCTTTATGACCTTTGTCTCTTGCGATACGGGTGCCCAAACCGCATACTCTCTACCGTAGGACATTTCGGTGCGAAGAGACAATCACGATAACCAAGCCTATACGGAGTCCCCGCGTTTCCGCTATCCGTAATCCTCGGCTATATTGAAATAAGTCTAAATATCAGATACTTAAACCTTATTTCACATTCAATACGTCAAAGAACTATGTATAATGCTCCCTCTGCACGACTCGAACGTGCGACCTTCGCTAACCGGAAATTACCGGATACTAAACCTTCGAACAAGTAACCATAGCGATGCTCTGCCTGGCTGAGCTAAGAGGAAGGAGCGTTGTTCACACAACGCGGTTTCTTTCTATGAACCTTTCAAGACTTCTTAATTCGTACCAAATAACACGTTTGTTGTATTGGGAAAATGATATTTCGGCATTATTCCTTAGTTTTTCCAGCAGCTTCTCGCTGCATCCCAAGTATGCCATTGCTTCCTTAGCGGAGAGCCATGTTTTCTGTACAGGTTCTACTTTGCCTACTTTTTTCTGCCTTCCCATAATTTACCAACTTAAGCTATCGTAATATTCTTTGTTGTTTAAATAAGTCTTTACGATTTGAGTATCGCTGCAACCTTCGCCGAGAGAATCTACAATAACATTGTAAGCCGTTTCCGTCATGTTGTATATGACTTCCTGATTATAATCTGATTTACCGACAATCCCGAGAAGGAATAAGAAGCCGATAAATCCTATGGTAAATACGATAATCTGTTTTGATATTTTATTCATATTCATAGCTTTATATTTATTGGTTGCTTCTTTGCTTATTCATTTTAATTACCTGCTCCATAAGGCGATTTTGACTATCCTTGACCGCTTTTTCGTATTCTTCCTTGATTTTGTTTTCCTCTTTATCTATTTCTCTTCCTTGGATAACTCTGGAAACTAAAATCAGAAAACGGGAGATACTTGCCACAAAGACTATTGACACAATCAATCCCAGCCAAAAATTGATAAGGAAACACGCGTAAGGAATGATGACTATCAGGGCTAACACGCATGCTATGATAACAAGGGCAAATATTACCGCTATTTTACTTCTTTCCATAACTTTTTATTTTGACCGTTTTTGATTTTTACAATTTATCGGCAGCCTCCTTGAATTGCTTGATAAGAATGACCTTGCATTGTTCTAAAATGGTTTTAGCCATGTCCGCATCCAACTTGACAGATATTATGGTGTCCGGTGCTGCATCATAAATTGAAGCTCCATATCCTGCATTTGGAATTTTGGCAGCTATGCTGATTTTATCCAAATGCTTCATCATGCTTTCGACAGATTTAATATCGCTTGATAAGGAGTTGATTTTCTCAATATCCATAGTATTTTCATTTATAACTTGTTGTAACGCTTCATTCAAATCTTTAACTGCTTGGTTCCACTTTTCATGCCGATTTTGTTCCCACTCATCACATGGATTTTCCTCATTGATGAAAAATTTGTGTATAGTAATATTCGTAATCATTCCCCCTTGCTTTGTTTATTGATTGTTTCATTTTCTTTTGGAAAAATCATTAAAAAGTCGAAAAGGGATGATGTAAGGTCGTCTAATTCTTCCTTTTTTGATTTTCCGAAATGTAAAATCGAAAGCAATTTTTCTTTTCTAAGTTCTAAAAGCATAGTAAGAATTTTTCCGCTTAGCTCTTTGTCTAAAGCACAAACATTGACTTTATATTTGTCATTGTCGGTTTTTATTGTAAAATCAACAGTCATATCAATACCTTTCCCAGCTTCAACGTCCGCCTTCGCCATTCCAATTTCCAACATCTCACTCAAACATTGGAGTGGACGTCCTATAACGCCCTTTGTATCATTCATAGCGTTATCACGCTGTTCAGCCCGTAGTATTAATCTGCGAATTTCCATAGTTAAGGATTTCGCATTATTGCAAAACTCATCAAACAATCCTTCATTCTTTTTTTGGGTATTATCCATAGTTTATTCCTCCTTATTAAATTAACTTAATCTTGTTACTATACTTCCGTCAATATTTTTTTTCGCAGAGCACGAAAACAAGAACCCTTCCTTTTTCAGTCGGTAACATGCGTTGAAAACACTCGTAGGACGAAAATCTTTCTCTTTGATAGTCAATTCTTCGCCTACTTTCATTGAACGCAATGTCTCGGAAAGTTCCCTGCCTTTAATTCTTTTAACTATTATTTTCTCCATTTGCAAACTAAATAAAATACCTTTGTTTATTTCTTTAATTTTTCACTCGTGATTTATGGTTTGATTTAAATCACAGTGCAAATATAGGTCAAATGACCTAATATACAAAATGTATTATGAGTTATTTTAGGTCAAATGACTTATTTATAAACATTCTAAATAATTAAATATGAAATCGCTTGTTTTACAAAGGATTAATGAATTAATAGATAGCTATAAGTTATCGAAAAATGCGTTTGCAAATAAAATAAATATGGAACAAACTACAGTGAATAATCAGTTAATAGGGAAGAGGGGTGTGTCAATTGACCTAATACTAAATACACTGTTAGCCTTTCCCGAAATCTCATCCGAATGGCTACTACGTGGGAAAGGCAATATGCTAATAGAAGAGAGTAAGGATAGTGCAGAAAAATTGCGGGAGCTCACAGTAATAGTAGATAAAGATGGGTATTTGAAACTAAAACAATGAATGTTATGGGAAATACAAATAATAACCCAAGCATAATATTGGTAATAGGTAATGGGTTTGACCTTGATTTAGGGTTAAATACTTCGTATAAGGCATTTATTGATAAAATGTATATAAAAACGCAACATCCTGAGCCTACGAATACATTGATTGATGCCATGATAAAAAAATGTGTAGAGTCAGGTTGGATTGATATTGAACTGTTCCTAAGGGATTACGCTCTTTCATACGGAAATATGAATATCGAAAAAAATCGAAATATTGAGCTTGAATATAAGAAATTATCTAACGACTTAAACATATTTATGTCACAGTACAAATATTTCGATAATAAAAGAAATTATCTTGGTAAATACATTTATAATGTTGGCAGCATATCATCTAAGCTATTGAAGTGGATTTCTGTTCAATCAAATAGTAGGGTGTATTCATTTAATTATACTAATTTGAACGATGTAGCTTGCTCATTAAATGAACAGCAGAATCTTAATATAAAAGATTTGGATATAAGATATATCCACGGAGAAACTTGTTCTTCATACGATGGAAGAATTGCACCTATTATAGTGGGGATTGATGATATTAATGTAAAAGAAGAATTTAGGTGCATGATAAAGTCCGCTCGTTCTTCATACAATAGCGGGATTATATCTGATTTATCTAATTCTACTCATGTAATATTTTTTGGATTTGGGATGGGAAAAACGGATCACCCTTATTTTAGGGAATTTTTCAAAATGATAGAAAAAAGGGAATTGGATACCTCAATAAGTATTTTTAATATCAGTAACTCATCTGCATTTTATGGGCAATTAGTTGACATGGAAATAGACGTTGCAAAAATTAGAGAATTTAATAATATACATTTTTATTCAGTAAATGACAATGGATTAAATGACTTTTACAATAAAGTCACCATAATGTAGAAGCAGCTAACAAACGATAAAAATTTAAAGGAAATAAATATGGATGAAGAAGCATTGAAAGAACAACTTACTGATTGGGAGCGTGATTTCTTTTCAAGAGACATTCAACTCCTATATAAATACAGGGGAAATATATATCGTGATTTACTCGCTCTAAAAAACTATCAATTATTTATTCCTACGAAAGACGGATTAAACGACCCCAATGAATCTTGCGTCTCTTTGAAACGAATTTATGAGGAGTTAGAATACAATCGGCGGGTAGCTGTGGAGAACCCAATCGTATCATTGAAGGAGCAAGCCGCATCATTGGAGAAGCAAATCTCAGCTACCACTAACATGCTAAATATGATGGTTGATAGTGTCGGGATTTTTTCTGTATCAAAAAGGTATGATTCAGAATGCATGTGGTCGTATTATGCAAATGGACATAAGGGATTTTGTATAGAGTATGATGCAAAAATATTACGGAATTGTTTTAAAGACAAGAATATATTTACAAATAATTTTGAAGTGAAATATTCCAATGAACGGATGACGCCAGATTCTGACGAGTTCATGTTATTAGCAAAGAGTAACCCCATAGATACCTTAAAGGGAATTTTTGCCTCAAAAAGTAAGTCGTGGGAGCAAGAAGAAGAAGTTAGATATACATTACAACCAATAAAAGAGTCTCAATATATAGACATTCCAGATAACGCTGTTACGGGTATATACATCGGGGCAAGATGTTCTGATTTTGATAAAAATCTTATATTGAAAACCATAAAATCTATGGGAAATTGTAACATAAAGTTATATCAAATGAAGTTTAAAGAAGATTCTTTTGATATGGATAGCGAAGAAATTAAACTATAATAAAAAGAATAATGATATGGGGAAATTTGAACGTATTATAATATATAGTATATTGGGTATTTCTCTTGTGTTTTCAATATTTGCTTTATGCCGAGCTTATCCAAGAGAAAGTTTAGGTTTTGATTATATGGGAGTAATTGTTGGACTTTTGGCTCTATTGGTTGGCTTCTTAGTTGCATGGCAAATCTATAAAACGATTGATGTTGATAAGAAAATAGCTATGATGTCGAATAGTAGCCGGGATGCCATTGCCGAGGATATGTTTTATAGAGGATACAGTAACGGGATAAGTGGTAATGGGAATGCTTTCTTTCCGACGATGAGGACTTGTGTGGCAGCTTTAAATCTAAACTTCACAGAGGAAAAAGCGGCATATTTCTTAGAAATTATAGAATCTTATTTATGGGGTTTGGGGAATGATATTAGAACAATTGATAGTATAGAATCAGAAATTGATAAAATAAAATTTAAATCGAAATCTATTGATAAGTGCTATAAAATATTAGCCCAAAAAAGGAAAAAAGCGAAAGAATATGAGAAAAAGCAAGAGGAAAAACGTGCAAACAAGAATACGTGTCAGTAAATTTATCTCCAAATTAGAAAACAATAAAAATCATATAATTTAAAAATATATCATTATGGAAAATATTGCATTTTTTACTTCAATCATCGTTATTGTATTTGGGGCATTACAAATTATTTTATTCTTCAAAGTATGGGGAATGACTAATGATGTAAGAAAAATTAAAAATAAAACTGTTAATAGTTTTAATGAAGCTCATAAACAAATTATACTTGGGAATAAAGATAGGGCTTTTGAAATATATCAACGCTTATATGTTGAGGAATTAATTAAGATTTCTGAATTAAAGCTGGACTTTGAAGAAAATTACCCTAAGTTGGTTGAAAAATACAAATATGAATTGTCTAAGTTAGGAGAAGGATATAGCATCGACTTTTCTGAATATGACGCAATTAATAAGATACGGAAAGTTACAGAATAAAGATTATACAGCAAACGTACTGCCGCTAAACTAATGATTTAGCGGCAGTACATTTAACTAATAATTAATAAGGTTGATTATGCCTTGTCTGCCAATTCCAGTAATCTTTCTATGGTAGATAATATGACCGTTGTCGGCAACCTCTTGCTTTATATCAAACCAACCAAGAGTTGCGTACTTGGTGTATGGAACCCATGTCTGATTAACTTTATACTGTACACCAAGTTCTTTTAAACGGTTATTGAGTTCAATTGCCGATTTAAGCCCCAACTCTTTAGCTACTTCCGTGCATGTATAGGTCTTATTAACATGAGTAAGCACAGCTACTTGCTTTTCCGCTTCGATGCGTGCCGACCGTTCTTCTTTTAACTTAGTGAGAAGTTCAATACCGAAATCCGGATTATTCAGTATTTGGTCTATAACATTATCAGTGGCGTATATGCCGTGTTTGCGGATTGAAGGAAGGATTTCACCGCATACCCAGTCTTGAAAAGGTTCCGCTTGCGGCTTGTCTGAACGCATGATAACTTTGTACAAGCTCTTTTCGTTAACGAAATTCATTTGCTGTTCTCTTCCAAGAGAATCAGTGACCCCAATCCGAATGGGGGCATCTGATAATCTTGATTGCACTGCATCTACTCGCAACCCTAAAGATTTGCAAACATCTGCAAGGCAAAATAAAGGTTTTTCACTTGTTCCGGCTACTCTAACTTCGCCGAAAGCCTCATTCTTAAAAATTTGAATGCTGTCCATAATAAAGTCTTTTCGTTCGAGGATGTACCGTATTTCTTTATACGGAGATAAAAAGGCGAAAGCCATGCAGGGGGTTGTGACCTACACAGCTTTCTATATCTTAATTCTCTGATTAATTCTAATTTCCATAAGAACAACCCAATGCAATGCAAATATAGCAATAATTCTCAAAAAGTAATGTTTAAGAGTTATGTTTTTCCTATTAAAATATAGGTGCAAATGTGCCCCTCTTATGAACAATGAATAATTGATATTCAAGAAACCCGCCAGCCGTATTGCTGACGGGGCATCACAACGTGAACGTTGGTCGAAACCTCAACGTGCGTCTATGCTTGTTTATGTGGCAATACATTTCCTAATCTCTTCTTCATTTCAGCTATCGAATTATCCAAAGAAGCAATCATTATTTCATAATCTTTGTGTGATGCGGCTACATTATTTGCTATCACATTACCAAGTTCCTCGATAGAGGCGCAAATATCGCCTACAAGTTGTTTGTTTTCTTCCATGATATTAATAGTTAAGTTAGTCACCTACGTAATGAGAACCGAAACGCCCGTAGCTGTACGGATTGTAGTAGGCGGATGCCGAGATTGACAAATCATCATAAGAGCTTCTTCCGGCGGGCTTATATCCTTTTGCTTCTTCTCTCAATCTATCAGCGAATGATTTATTATCGGCAGCCTTGTAGTCTACGATATTGGCTATATCTTCCTCGACGCGTACCGAGAACTTCGCCATTTTCCAGGACTTCTTCAAACTTTCAGACCAAGTGTATTTGCTTGTCTTGTAGAAGTTGTGAGCCCTCTTCATTATCTCTGATAAATTGTAGCGTTTCATATATGTAATGTTTTATATTTCATTTATGTAGCAAATGTAATATAAAACGGTACATTTGAGCAAATCAAAAGAAGTGTTTAACATTACTTTAACGCAAAAATGTACCGTAATATCATTACAATAAATAAATTTTGTATATTTGTATCGTAAATCAAAACATTACATTATGAATTTAAGAATCAAAGAAGTTATCAAAGGAAAAGGTATGACTATAACAGAACTTGCCGATAAGATGGGAATAAATAGAGTAAATTTATCCAATATGGTTAATGGTAACCCGACAGTTGAAACATTAAACAAGATTGCGGATGCCATAGGTTGCTCGGTAACTGAACTATTTGAAAAGCCCAAAAGCGATGGAGCCTCTATCACGTGCCCGAACTGTGGAAAAAGTATAAAAATAAAGGCGGAATGATTGATTATTTGGAGCATTGTATTATATTTGCAATACAATGTAGTACAATAATAATATGAAAATGGAAGCAGTAGTAAGAAAACAAACTTCGTTCCGCTTGCGTGAGGATTTATTACAAATCTTGCAGGAACATGCTAAGAAGGCAAACAGAAGCCTTAATAATTTTGTAGAAAGCACCTTAATGGATGCAATGTATTCAGAACCTAATGAAGAGACGGTTGCAGCCATAAACGAGGCGCGTTCCGGTAAATATGCCGGGGTTATTGATACCAGTAGCATGGAAGCCTTTATAAAATCTTGTGAGTAGATGAAGCAGTTGCACTATTCAACACAGTATAAAAAAGATTTTAAGCGATACCGGAACAACCCATCCAAATTGAGCAAGTTACTGGAAGTGTTTCGTATGTTGGAGAATGAAATAGAACTTCCGGAGAAATATAAGGCTCATGTCCTGATTGGTGAGTACAAGGATTGCATGGAGTGCCATATCGAGGGAGATTTTCTCCTTATATGGTTTGACGAGGGGAGCGATGTTATTGAAATCCTTAGACTTGGAAGCCACTCTGAACTATTTGGGAAAAAGAAGTGATAAACTATTTATAACCAGTCTAAATTACAAAGAAATCTGTCTCACATTTTGGTTGCATCCTTATTTCTGCTTTAATTTGTATCGAAAGTAATATTATTAACAATGTAGTAAACATTGTTAGGTAGTGTTATGTTTAAATTGCGTCGTTCGTTCTATCGTTCTACAATATTATAGAATAAAGGTGGTATGGGTAATATAAGATTAAAACAAGAACCTCGTTCTTCTAAAAAGAACATCTCTGATTTGAATAAATCCAATTCAGGGAAGAAGTCTGTATTGTCTGATATTTCCAAAGAGGAACTTGATAAAAGAAGAATACCCGTATATTCATATTTAATGTAATGAAAATGTATTATGGCATACAAGGCATCAGATATAGCAAAGCTTCTTATAAAGAAAGCAGAACAAGTTAGTTACGGAGAAGAGTTTATGACAAACATGAAACTCCAAAAGATGTTATACTACCAACAGGGATTTCATTTGGCATATTTCGGCGAACCTCTCTTTGATGAGGAAATTGAAGCATGGATGTATGGTCCGGTTGTTCCTTCTGTATATGACGAATATAAAAGCAACGGTAAAAATGGTATTCGCCTGGAATCCGAATTTGAATTTGAATTTAAGAGCAAGGAAGAAGAAGCACTATTCAATGAAGTATTTAAGGTGTATGGAGTATATTCCGCTCTTGGCCTTATGAATATGACACACAGTGAAGCTCCTTGGAAAAACACTAAGACCGGGGAAGGAAATGTGATTCCAAAGAGTAAAATTAAGACATTTTTTAGAACTCGGTTGAAGAAATGAGTGGAAAGGGTAAAAGCAAGAAAAAGAAAAGTGATGATGGGCTTTCTTTTATACAGAGTATTATAAACTCCAATAAGGTCAGCGTAGGGGAAATAAGTGATTTATCCGAAATAGACCATCCTCTGTTCTCTTTTAAATACCTATCGGATGAGTATATAAAAGATTGTAAAGACCATTCGTTCCTTCTTAACTTTATATTAAGACTTCAAAAACTGTGTGAGCTTGGATGGAATGGAATACGGTTGTCACATAGACATTCATATGGCATGGAGCCTATTCCGTACAATGACATTAAGCCGAAAGATAAGTTGCCTTCTTTTGTAACAAGGGAAGTCGACCTTCATGCGTTTCGTGCTTCAGGGGACAATAGGTCTTTCGTTGGACTTCAAAGAGGTAAGATTTTCTATATATTTTTCATAGAGAATAAATTCGGTGATATATATGACCATGGAAGAAAATAAGAAAATGAAAGCTTTTGTAAGGCGTCAGCGTTGTATAAAGTTCAAAGGTGATAGACTGGGATGGACGTTGCGAAGCGAAGTCAAGCATCCTCCCATGCGTGAAATTACTGGAGAGGGGAGAATTGTTAGTGACTCGTGTTGTTTTATTTCGACCACTGCAAAAATGATTATGTAAATGTTCGATAGAATCCAACCATTTGAATTAAAATATATGCGGATATTTATTATGTAAATTGTGTGCAAATGATTTTTATATACAGTGTAAATATTTGATATACAGTATTATATATGTGATAAAATACAGCTTCCCAAGCTGAGGGTCGCGGGTTCGAGTCCCGTTTTCCGCTC
>ERZ773277.259-NODE-259-length-66657-cov-5.106799_pt1 | contig 66657 bp, 99 predicted proteins | sample MGYA00511957_ERZ773277 | MGnify/ENA primary metagenome ERZ773277 (study PRJEB29015, sample SAMEA2737800) | human gut metagenome | biome: human gut; feature: human-associated habitat; material: faeces | place: China | collected 2012 ... | reverse complement strand
CACCTACTTCCTGCTGATGTTCATGTTGCGCGGTATGCCGTTCATTGACCTGGCACACTTGCGGAAGTCGGATTTAAGAAATAGGCGCATCACTTACCGTCGGCATAAGACGGGGAAACTGATGGTGGTGGATGTGCCGCCTGATGCGATGAGGCTGTTGCAGAAGTACAGGGACAAGACGGATTCGGAATATTTGTTCCCGTTGCTGCATGGTGGCTTGTTCATGGAGGAACATCACCACCGTTATCAAGAAACATTACGGCATTTCAACCGGGAGTTGGCGCGGCTGATGAAACAGTTATTGCCCGGTGTTTCCGTAAGTTCGTACACCGCACGCCATACATGGGCTACACTTGCAAGGAATAAGGCAGATGTTGACAAAGCAACTATACATGAAGCGTTGAATCATGTAGACGAACAGATGCGCATAACTGATATATACATAGATAAAGACTATAGCAGGCAAGATGCCGCCAATAGAAAAGTACTTGATTTGGTTAGTTTTAAATGCCCCGAATGAGGGGCATTATTTTTTATCAAACATTCCACCCTTGCCAGTAAGCAGCCATTTGGCATTAATACGATATTCCGTAATCAATGGTATAAGCCAAAATAACTGTAACAATGATGCTTGATAATCGCTTTCTTGCCTATAATATACACGTTTATCAATACCAGCTAAAGTGCAGTATGTTTGCTTTCCTCTGATAGTTTTATTTTCTATGAGGAAATTAACAGCCTCATAAAAACGGCTTGTAACCTCTACATTAATGGGATGCTGCATAGCATATTTTTTTTATATCCTCTAAATCATTTTTTAATGCTATCAAAGCGGCTGTTTCCTTATCTTCGGTGATGGCATTGTCTATAGCTATTTCGATGTTAAGTATGGCTTTGTTTATATTATCCGTAGGCAGTATCCCAGACGTATAGCTCACAAATGCCTGTTTTATTGCATCAATAACTAATCTATTATAGTCCATATTATTTAGGTTTTTTAGTTACTCCTTTTATTGTTAATTTATAATCGCAGTGGCACATTAAGCAACCCCTGCACCCGTTTGGGCAGCACTTTTTCCTTTTAGCTCGTTTTGTAATTGCTCAATTTGTTGCCTTAAAGCTCCATTCTCTCTATTAAGACGTTGTATTTCCTCATCTTTGCTTTCTATTATTGCATCCTTATCTTTAACTACGCTTGCCGGATATATTACCCCCTCACTTATCATTTTAAGTACTTGCTCTGCAAAAGCATTAGCCCCAATATCTACAACATTTTTAGTCGTATTTATTTTGGCGTTCATATCCTCTAACATCATTTCTCCTTGATTTGTAATTAACCAAGCTGGGTTTAATCCAAACTCTTTACTCCATATTGCGGCAGTACGTTTACCGAACGGTCTACCTTTTAACAGCTTTTGCACTACTTGCTGGGTTGTTCCTACACGTTCTGCAATTTGAACTTGCGTCAAGCCTTTTTCTTTAAAAAAAATCTTTAGGCGTTCACCTACTGTATTCTCTTGTGACATAAGCAATTATGATTAAATATGTTTTTTTACAGCAAAAATACTTCTAAAATAGTCGTATTTTATTTGGAAATACGACTAAAAAAGATGTATATTTGTGACGTTATAAGGTTATAACGAAACAAAGATAGACAAAAACAGTAGTAATAACATATTAAAATACAGCAAAAATGGAAAATATGACCGCTGGGGACTATCCAACCCCCCAAACATTTGCAGAGGTGTACAAAGCTATACCTAATGTGGTTAAAGCTCCCAAATCTGCATTTATCGAAGAGATTGCAGAATTGTGCTTATGCAGTACGCAAACAGTGAGAATGTGGATACAGGGAGTACAACGTCCCGATGCTCTAAAACAAAAGCTCATTAGTGAAAAATTAGGCATTGCGCCCGAAACTTTATTTCCAACAGACGTATGAAAGCAATAGAATTTTATACAACCCCCGAAGGTGAGGTAACACTACGGGCAGTAGGTGAAGCTGAAAGACAGCTAAAGGATACTGATACGGAGTTTATACAGGAGTTTTTGGCTGTATTACGTGAGTATTATCCAGCAGCTTATGATGCTCTGATGGAGATTTACAGTGTAAACTTACATAATAAACGGTACAGGGATTTTCTTGCTGTACGCAGATTTATTAAATGCAACTTGGGCTTGTATGATAATACTATTGATATAACAGAAGATTGGAAATTCAATTTTGAGTTTGTGAGTTGCCCATTGAGGGGCGAATGTAAGTACGATGGGGTATTATGCCAACCAAAATTTAACACAACGCTTACTGATAGGCAATTAGAGGTTATGCAGATGTGCTATGAGGGTAAAAAAGATGAGGAGATAGCAGATAAATTATTTATCTCAATTAATACTGTAGCAAACCACAGGAAAGCGGCTTTTATAAAACTGGGAGTACATAATATGGGTGAGTTTAACAGATACGCAAGCGAAAACAAAATCTTTAAATAAAATAGTATGAGAGAATTAAATGGGAAAGAGGCAGTAGCATGTTTGGCTGTATTACTTGCAATAATACTCATTGTTGGAGATGGCAACAGCTTGCATAATACTATGATAGGTGTGGTTATTGGCATTTGTACTATTGTTTACCAACAAATAGCTATGCGTAGAAAAGAGGGGGAATAGCATGGAGAATGAGCTTTATAAAATACGTGATTTTCTTACTGGGGTAGCGGAAGCTGGAGCTGCACGATTCCAAAAAGATTTAGACCCCAAATCAGACAGGTTAACGCAAAGGCAGGCTTTTTCCTTTTTCAAAGTAAGAGATACACAATTTGGTGGCGAGTTTACGCATGGTGAGGCATGGGTACGAGCAATGACAAAAGCAGGGCATTTGCATCCAGTGAGAATAGGGAAAGCGGCAAACAGCCCAATATACTACAGCAAAGCTGAATTGATAGCATTACGGGTTGCATGTGATGCGGAAGAAAAGCAGATTTTCAAAGGTACTAATCTTTAAATACAAGAATATGGTTATCAAATTTTTACGATTGAAAATGTTGAACTTTAAAGGCTCAAGAGGTGAGCGTACAATAGAGTTTAACGATACTGTAACTCTCATACTGGGAGCTAACAGGACAGGGAAAACAACTATTGCGGATGCAGTGCAATGGGTGCTATTTGGCAAGAATAGTGAGGGCAAAAGTGATTTTGGAATAAAGACACGTGATGAAAAGGGGGTTGTTATCCCCGAAATAGACCACGAAGTTACATTAACGCTTACAGCCGATGGCAGGGAGATTGAGCTAAAACGTTGCTGGGCTGAAAAATGGAGTAAGCCAAAGAAACAGGATGAAAAAGTTCTTACTGGGCACTCTGCATCTTACTTTATTGATGGTAACAAGTTTACAGAAACAGACTATATAGCTTATATAGAAAGCCTGTGTAGTGAATCTCTTTTTAGGGCTATTACTAATCCCGAATACTTTCCAAAGTTAACCCCTGATAAACAACGTGCATTGCTTACTAAAATGGTTGGTGAGGTGAGTGAGGCAAGTGTAGCAGATGGCAATGAGGGGTTTACCGCTATGTTACAGGAGATGAACGGGCAAAAAATAGAGGAGTATAACAAACAGCTATCTTATAGGAAAACAAAGATAAATGAGGAGCTGGAGCGTATACCAGTGCGTATATCAGAGCAAGAGAGTGAGATAACTAAGTTAATCCCCGAATTTGTAAACTGGGGAAAGATAGAGCAGGATATAACGGCTACTGATGCAGCCATTGAACGAATTATTGAGGAAATAGCCGATAATTCCAAAACTGTAGATAGCGATTATGATGTAAAAGCACAGGAGAGAACCGCTATAAACTCTCTTAGAGCAGAGGTGCAAGATATTGAGTTTAAAGCACAGAGGGCTTTTACTACAGCAAATCAAGAAAAGGAAAAAACTATCAGCAGTGCCAAACATGAATTAAACTCTATCACTGATGAGATTAAAAGCCTTAACTCACGTAAGGGGATGGCGGAAACTACTTTGGTGCAGATTGAGGAAAAAAAGAAAGACTTTAGAAAACGTTGGAGTGAGACTGACACTTTAGAATTTACTGTTGATGAATCGGAGTTTATTTGCCCGACATGTAAGCGTAGGTTTGATGATGCAGACGTACAGAAAACAATTGAAAAGATGAGGGATACCTTTAACACTAATAAGGCATCAACATTGGAGAAATTGCAGACAGAGGCAGATAACATTAAAAAGCAGATTTTTGAAACAGAAGCTACAATAAAGAGCTACACCGATAAAATAGCAGAGCTGGAGGTTAGAATACCAGCAGCTAAAGAGGCTTTAGATAAGGCGCAGGGTATTGTAGTACAAACCGTTGATGAACGGCTCTCTCAAAATGAAAACTACACCTCTCTTAAAGATGAAATTATTAAGCGTACAGAGGAGTTAAACAAACCTGTAGAGCCTACAGATGAGGAGAAGCAAGCCGAGGAGATAGCCCGAAACCTAAACTCTGATAGATTAACGTTGCAGAAAAAACGGGATGAGCTGAAAAAACAACTGGACGTGCGGGATATTGTTGCTAAAAAGCGTGAGCGTATAACAGAGTTGCAAGAGGAAGAAAAAACGCTCAATACCCAATTATCAGAGCTTGAAAGCAAAGAAGAGATTGCTAAGGAGTTTACGAAAGCAATCATTACCGAGCTGGAGAGTAAAGTAAATGCTCTGTTTACAAACGTGCGTTTTACAATGTTTGAGCATAAGTTAAACGGTGCTCTTAAACCGACATGCGAGTGTTCTGTAGGTGGTGTGCCTTATAGCGACTTAAATAATGCCGATAAAATTAATGCCGGAATAGATATAATCAATGCAATTTGTAGCTACAACAACGTATATGCTCCCTGCTTTATTGATAACGCAGAAAGCATTAATGATGTACTTCCGATGAAGAGCCAGGCAATACACCTTATTGTAAGTAGAGATAAACAATTAACAGTAATCAAGTAACTATTAAAGAAATGGGAACACTTCAAGAAAACGGCACACAGCAGGCGGTTACTACACAGCCAGCGAGCCAAAACACTACTGTAATCAAGCGTATGCAAGAGGAGACAGTAAACAATGTAATGGAAAGGGTGGCAGCTATGCAAGAAGCTGGAGAATTGGTATTACCAAAGCAATACCATGCAGGAAACGCATTAAAACAGGCATGGTTGTACTTGCAGACAATCGAAACAAGTGATAAAAAGCCTGCTATAGAAGTATGTACAAAAGAGAGTATTTGTAACTGCTTGCTACAAATGGTAATCTATGGGCAAAACGTGGGTAAAAATCAATGCTATTTTATCCCTTGTGGTAAAGAACTTACATACTGGGAGGATTACAGAGGTAAGTATATGCGTGCAAAGAGAGATACCGAAATTGCGGAGATACACCCACAGGTGGTTTACGAGAAAGACAATTTTGTGTATACTGTAGATGAGTTTGGAGAATACCAGCTCGTTAAGCATGAAACATCTATTGATAACATTGATATAACCAAAATCAAAGCAGCTTATGCGGTGGTAGTTAACAAGGATGGTCAAAAGCATATTGAGGTAATGACTATGCAGCAGGTACGCAAAGCATGGGGGCAAGGAGGAGCAAAAGGCAACAGTGGAGCACATGTTAATTTTACCGACCAAATGTGCAAGAAAACGATTATTTCACGTGCCTGCAAGATTGCACTGGATAGCTCTACGGATGGAGAAGATGAATCTGATATGCTAAGACCGGATGAGGTGGCACAACAACGTGCACAGGCTCAATTATCTGTAAAATCAGATTTGGCTGTAGATGCGCAAGATGTGCAGTTTGAAACGGTTGTAGGCAATAATGCTGCACAGGCAAAGCAAGAAGAGCAGCCAACAGCTCCACAGCCACAAGCTAAACAGCCGGAGCAACCCAAAACAAATACTTGTCCCCTTTAAAATCACAAAACAATGGAACTGAAAATTTTAGGTAGTAGTAGCAAAGGCAATGGCTATGTGTTAGAGGCTAAAAATGAGGCTCTGATAATAGAGGCTGGCGTTAAATTGCTGGAGGCAAAAAAGGCTATTGGTTTTAATATTTCTAAAGTGGTTGGTTGCATTGTTACCCACCAGCACAATGACCATGCCGGATATGTACAGGAGTACACAAAAGCAGGTGTTGTTGTGCTGGCTCTAAGCTCGGTTATTGAATCCAAGAAACTTACACGGAATTACAAAGCTATTGAAATTGGTAAGGGGTACGTATTGGGAAATTTTAAAGTATTTCCTTTTGAGGTAATGCACGATGTGCCATGTGTAGGCTATTTAATCGAACATCCCGAATGTGGTAAAGTGCTATTTGTTACTGATACCTACGCAATGCAATACAGATTTACGGGTGTAACTCATTGGCTTATTGAGGCAAATTATGCTGATGATATACTAACAGAAAACATACTGGAGGGTAGAATACCGCAAGCTATGAGGAAGAGATTGCTAACAAGTCACATGGAGATTGACAACACAAAGGAGGTATTGATAAGTAGTGATTTAAGTAAGACACGAAATATTGTGTTAATACATCTTTCGGATGGCAATAGTGATGAGAGGAGATTTATAGCGGAGTGCAAAGCTGCAACAGGCAAATGCGTTGTAGCTGCTAATGCTGGGATGGTTATAAACTTTGGTGTAGTACCATTATGAGAATCATTACGGAGAGAAACGCACAGCTCATAGAGGAAGTAATGCAGGGAGAGATAACGGAGCTGAAAAACGGAGGTTCTAAGAGCCTACGAGTACAAAACAAAATAAGGCTTATGCAGATGGCGTTAAGCGAGTTACAAACTAATAAGATTAGTAAAAATGGAAGAATTAAAAATTAACAAAGCAACGGTGATTCATTGCTTTAACAATGCAAGTGAGGAAACAAAAGATGCTTTAAAGCACCTGTTCGGAGAAAAGGTATTTGAGTTCGATTACACCAGTATTAAAACCTTTGAGGATGCGTGTAATAGGATGTGGATAAGTGCAGGCACTTTATCTGCTGTAGGTAATCATTGCGATAGAGCCTTTAAGCAGGCAAATGCTCTGTATAAACTGATGATTATACAGGACGCTATCAATGATGGGCATCCGCTGGATGAGGATGGTGATGAATGGTATCCATATTGGGTATTATACAGTAAAGAAGAAATTGTAGAAATGGGAGAAGATAAGCGCAAAGCTAACGGTATAAAACTCCTCTCGTGTGTTAGTGCGAATAATTCGGAGTCTGCGGGAGTACGTGGAGCGAATGCGAATAATCGTGGTGCGAATACGAATACGTATTATGGGTTTCCCTTGTGCTTTGGAAGTAAGGAAAAGGCTTTGTATGCTGGAAAACAGTTTGAAAGTTTGTATTTAGAGTATTACGGGTTAAAGTTACAGGAGGGTGAGAAATGATGCACACATGGTTTGAAGTAAAGATACGCTATGAGAAAGTTGTAGAGAACGGTATGCAGAAAAAAGTTACAGAGCCATATCTTTTTGATGCTCTTAGTTTTACTGAAAGTGAGGGAAAATGTATCCAAGAAATGACACCGTTTATAAGCGGTGAGTTTACGGTATCAGATATAAAGCGTGCCAAATACTCGGAAATATTTTTCTCTGATGAAGAGGCAGCAGACCGTTGGTTTAGGTGTAAGCTCATTTTTATAACTCTTGATGAAAAGAGTGGTGCAGAGAAAAAGACATCCACCCAGATATTAGTGCAGGCTGCTGATTTGAGAGACGCAGTTAAAAAACTGGATGAGGGTATGAAAGGTACAATGGCTGATTATCAAATTGGCTCTGTATCTGAAACACCAATCATGGACGTTTACCCCTACGAGGCTGACAAAAAGCCGACAACAGAGAAAAAAGAGTAATACATAGAAATTACCACTGTGCTACTGAAAGTGGCACAGTGGGATTTAAAATACGTTTGCCACATGAAAGGTTGGATAAAGATACATAGAAATTTGATAAACTGGGAGTGGTTTGATTACCCCGAAATGCTAAAATTATGGCTGTACCTGCTGATGATGGCTAATACTGATGATGGGTATAAATGGCATGGCATAGCATTGGAACGTGGGCAGCTTGTTACCAGTTTACCCGAATTGGAAAAGAAAACAGGCTTTACAGTGCAGCAAATAAGGACATGTTTAAAAAGGTTATGCTCAACAGGTGAGATAACGGTTGAATCAACAAATAAATACCGGATTATAACGATTTGCAGCTATAGGGATTACCAAATATTAGAGGATGAGAAACCTACAGCAAAAGTGCTGGAGCAAACAAATGTTAAAACAGACAAATCAACAGGCAAAAATAGTAAGGTAAGTGATTGTAATTTAGATGGTTGTAGCGATGGTTTTAGTAGCGAGCAACAGGCACAGCAACAGACAACTAACAGGCAAATCAACAGACAAACAACAAACAAAATAACAGGCAAATCAACAGGCAAAAATAGTAAGGTAAGTGATTGTAATTTAGATGGTTGCGGAAGTTTGTTTAATGATGAGCAACAGGCAAATCAACAGGCTACGCAACAGCCACAGCAACAGGCAAATAACAGCATTCAAGAAGAATATAATATATATACTAATAACAATATAGATAATAATAACATGTGTATTTCTAAAGATACTTCTGTGAATTTGGAAAATTCACTTTTAGAGAGTGGTAAACCCTCATTTACTAAAGCTGATTTAGAAAAAATGTTTGAGGATTTTAGAGTAGCATATAAAGGTAGAAAAAGGAGCTTTAAACTTGAATTTGAAAACTTTGTAAAGAAAAACAAAGAGTGGAGAGAAATAGTACCAAAACTGATGCCTGCATTGGTGAAAATGGAAGAGTGGAGGATTGCAGCAAAAAAAGCTGGGAAATTTGTGCCGGAGTATGCTATGTTGCAAACATGGATTAATCAGAGCCGTTGGGAGGTTGAGTATGAGGATATACAGGTAGAGGAAACCCCAGTAGGAGTAAATAAGGGAGAGTATGGTGTAGGATTTGGAGGAATTGATTATTAAGGTAGAAAGCATGGAACCGGAATTACTAAAGAGGATAGTTGAGCAAATTGATAAGGATGCCCAAAAGGACAGAGAGCATTTTGAGGATTTGACAAATAATGCCGTGTTTAATCAACATGCAGAGCTGGTGGTAAAGATAGCTAATATGCTACTGGCTCCTCAAAGGAGAAAGTTTGTGGTAGATGATAGAAATACGATGGTATTGTATTTTTTGCTCTATTACTTTAATGATTGCCCATTGGCAGAACAGGTATTTAAAGGCAAAGGTTATAAATTGCATAAGAATCTACTGATACAAGGAGCTGTCGGTACTGGGAAAACGCTCATAATGCAAATCTTTGCAGAGTACCTACGGTATACTAGGAATCCAAAGCAGTTTTATAATCTCTCCGTAACACAGATGGTTAACTACTATACAATACATAACAATCTTGATAGGTACACTTACAATGAGGAGAGTAGTGTAGGCTTTAAATGTAATCCGGAGAATATTTGCCTAAATGATATTGGCATTGGTAGTAAATCTCATTTCGGTATGGATACCAAGTTACTAACGAATGAGTTTTTACATGCTCGCAATGAAGTGTGGGTACACTATAAAAAAAGTGCTCACTTAACCACAAACCTAACTACTCAACAACTCACAGAAGAGTTTAAAGATAATTTTGGGAGATTGGTAGATAGGTTTAAAACATACAATGTAATTGAATTAAATGGAGAAAGTAGGAGGTAAACAATGGAAGATTTAGTAAAACTGGTAAAAGAAATGCGTGAGGCTCAAAAGGAGTACTTCCGCACACGTGATAAATCAATGCTGCAACGGAGTAAAGAACTGGAAAAGGCGGTAGATAAATACATATCAGAGTATAACCAGCCAAAGCAAACCAGCATGTTCTAAGAATTAAGCCTTTGTCACGGTTTTTGACTGTTTGGATGTGTAATTTATCGAATAAGAATAGAAAATCGTTTGTCGGGGCTGAAACCAGCGAAAAAAGGAGTAATAACACTAATATTTGATGTGATGGAAAAGGATTTAAACAAATTGGCAGCAGATGCACATGCTAATGCTGTTGAAAAAGGATTTTGGGATACCAAGCCCAGTAATGAGCATTTTATATGCCTTGTTATCTGTGAACTATCAGAGGCTATAGAAGCGGACAGAAAGGGGAGAAGAGCCGATGTAGAGAGTTATAAACTCTTATCTAAGGCAAGTATAGAGAGAACAGGAAACATAGAGTATTTTAACAAAGTTGCTTTCTGCCATAAGATAAAAGATTCTGTTGAGGATGAACTTGCAGATGCTTTTATACGGTTACTGGACTTGGCAGGAGCAAACAACTACAATCTCAATAGATTCTGTTTGCAGCATGTGGTAACGGCTCGTAAAACATTCACAGAGAACATCTACGCTATTATCAAAGACATAATGAACTACAAATACTCAAAGGAGGAGCAAATTAATTATGCCATGCACCAAATACGTAGGTTATCCGAGATTTTGAAAATAGACCTCTTTTGGCATATTGAGCAAAAAATGGCTTACAATCGGCTAAGGGAGCATAAGCACGGTAAGGGATATTAAAAAATAAAAGCGTGACTATAGTTCACGTATTAGGAGATTGGTATTATGAAAAAAGACAACGGTAAAAAGCTGGTGGTACTGATGTTAAGCCAAGCATTTTTAAAGGGACATAGTAAAGCTGGAAAGCTAAACTATTTTGTGCAACAGCTCACAAATGCTTTGCATGGATACTCTGAACATGAGATACAGTTACCAGATGGTGAGAGTATTGTAGTGAGAGGGAAAAAACTGCATACCATACGTGAAAACTATGAGTACTGGAAAGAAAAAGCATCCAAAATTAATGCTGGAGAGATGGAGCTTAGTATACGTGTATGGAGTGGAAAGCCATATAAAAGCCAGCAAGTAGAGGTTGCACGGTTATCGCATGTGAATATACAACTCGTAGAGATGAGCTATAGTACAGAGGATGCCCAGCCTATAGTTTATGTTGATAACGTTCTAAAGCCCGATATAGCAGAGGAGATGGCTAAAAATGACGGGTTGCAACTGGGGGATTGGACGGAGTGGTTTTTTAAGAAAACAAATACTTTCCGAGGTGTGATACTGCATTTTACAGACTTCAAATATTGATGTTATGGATGTACAGGAGCAATGGGAAACAATAGCTGGTTACAATGGCTTGTACGAGGTCAGTAATATGGGAAATGTACGCAAAAAAGGGCAAATAAAGTTGCTTAAAATATGTACTGGCTACGGTATGAGGAGGGTTGTATTACGTGCTGGAGATGATTTTCATTTAGTGGCTATTGCTAAACTCGTACTGGAGGCATTTGTAGGAGAGATGCCGGAGGGCATGAAACCTAACTGTATTGATGGCAATTACGAGAATTTATGTTTGACTAACCTGTGCTGGGTCGAGAGGCGTAAACGCAAATATACTAAAGCTAAAAAGGTGAATGTTAGGCATATAATTACCAAAGAGGAATTACAAAAACATAGCAAGTATATAACTAAAAGGCAATAGTATGAAAATAGCAAAAGATAAGATACTGCATTTTGCGGTGAATATGCTTGTGAGTTATGTAACCGCAATAGTGGTGTACATCTACACTACCGATGTAGTGTGTGCCGCAAATGCTGGCTTTTTCCATGCGGCAGGTATGAGTACAGGCAAAGAGTATGGAGATAGTAAGGCTGCTGGGAATCATTGGTGCTGGTGGGATATATTGGCGGATTTCATGGGCAACATATTTGGGATGATTTTATTTAGTGTAACAATTTATTTAATAAAGATATGGATAGTATAAATGCAACCAAGAGAACGGACATTTACCAAGTAGACCCCCGTAATGTGGTGGTAGTGGAAAACTTTAATGTGCGTAGAGATTTTGATATTGAGGAGCTTAAAGAGCAGATTAAGGCAAAAGGCGTGCTTAATCCTATTACGGTTATCCCATTTAAGGATGAGAACGGAGTAGAGAAGTATAGGCTGGTTGATGGTGAGCGCAGATTACGTGCAACGCTGGCAGCTATTGAGGATGGTGCAGAGATAGCACGCATTAAGGCTATATATCTCAACCGAGCAACTAAAGAGGAGGATTTGCTAATAGAGCAAATGATGCGTAACGAGGGCAAGAACTTTACCGAGTATGAGTGTGCTATCATGTTTTTGCGCTTTAAGGAAAACTTTGGATACACACAGGCAGAGATTGCAAGCAAGTTTAAGAAAAGCACAGCCTTTGTTAGCCGTTGCCTCTCATTAATGGAACTTGCACCCGAAATACAGGAGAAATTAGGGAATAATGAGATTTCGGTAAAGGCAGTAAGGGATATTGTAGCCAATGTTGGAGAGGATGAAAACAAGCAAGTAGAGGCTGTAAATACGGCTGTAGAGAGTGCTAAACAGCGTGGCGAGAAAACAGCAACCAACAGAGATGTAGATGCTGATGTAAAAGTGCTGAAAGATGCGCAAAAGGTTAAAAAGGTACTGCAAAATGTATGGGCTACAATGGAGGCAGCAGGTAGTGAGGTTGATTACATTAAGTTACCTGATTTGATAGCAGCACTGGAAGAGAAAGGGAACATTGAGGAAGCTATTAAAAACGTACTGGGACTATGAGAAATAATGTAGAGGTTTTGGCGGAAGATGCAAAGCGTTATGCAGAGTTGCATTTAGCTATGCAGAGAGGTTGGGACGTTTATTTCAGTAAGCGAGATGGTAGTTTTGAGAGAAAGGAGGTTAGTAATGATTGATATTTTTGAAGCAGTTAATAAATCATTTAAAGAATCTGATGATTACTACGGAGAGGGTGAAATAGTTAAAATATCAGTTTGCCCGAATATTGAAAATACCCCCAATGTATATGCACGATTTAAAGGCTGTGTAAGGGCTGTTGTTGAATCTTCAACAGGTGAAACAGGTTGTTGCTATATCAAAAAAGAGGGCAGTTTAAATCCTGTTGTTTGTTATGCGCATAATTCCGCAAAATGGGTTGAATATGATGGTTATTTTGTTGCTGTAGATTATAAAGCCAGTTGCGGAAATAGTAAGCCGGATATTATAGTTAAGCAGTTGCCGGATGGCGGTTATGATGTGCATTATGGTGATAAACGTACTGGGTTACTTAGTTATGATGAGATGCTGGGGCTGGTATCCAGTATAGCAATGCCGGAATATAGACCGTGTTTGCAGTGGTTACACAATGAGGAGTGGCACAAGAACTGGGAGCAACAGTATGAGCGTGATAAACAAAATAATAAGCTGGAGAGCTGGCAAAAACAACTGATAGTAAAAGCTGGTAGCCATGAGATTTGCCCTACGGAACAAAAGTAAACTAATTAAAGCCTTTGGAGAGCCTTTTTACTGTGAGCTGATAAAATGCCTAACCAATCATTTTAAATGCAATACTGCAATAGAAAGATACCAAATAGAGGGTTTAGACTACCAAATAATAAACGTACCAAGCGAGCAAGATACTGAAAAGATTTTCCAGTTTGTGATAACTGGGCAAATGTATGATGTATTGAGGCTGGCGTACTACAAAACAACAGATAGCGTATGAAATGCCATTATGTGTATGATGATGTATCAAAACAAAAAGTACTGATACCCGGCTGTTGGGAGGTGGTAAGGAGTGATGATATAAGCCGATGCACCTGTAATGCTAATGATGATTTAACCTACTCTCAGTTTGAGAGGCAGCAATTTAATAAAGAGCTGGATAAGCGCAATGAAATAATCAAAGAGCAACGCAAGGATATTGCATATTTAAAATCAGAACTTGATAGGCATATTGAAATGTTGGAGAAGAAAAATAACAAAATTGGTAATGGATGAACATAAACATAATGTGATTGAATGCAAGGAGCTTGCAGACACATGGATAGAAGAGTGTAAAGCTGAATGTAAAGAGGGATGGTTTTTTAAAAGCTCATTACACAACTACGATAAGAGACGGTGTTTTAAGCCCAAAACATACTGGAATAGGATACGTAGTAACCCCGAATAGCAAGGGGTAATGCCTACAGGATGTATGTAATGTATAATATCTAAATAAATAATACTATGGTGATTTTGGAGATAATAGGCTTTATCATTTTGGCAGTAATTGTATCTATAGTTCCTTTTGCTGTACACTTGTTAGCTTTGGCAATAATTGATGATGCCGTAAATGATGAACCCAAACAGGATGAGCTTAAAAGAGGTGCATTGTGCTTCAATATAAAAGCGGATGCTCCGAGTATTGAGCAAATAAGGCAATTATGTACTGTAAAGCGCAATGGGAAGGATGTACTAAATGTGCGTATGGTATGTGTGATGCTTGGTATAAAGAGGATTCCGAGAAAAGACAAGAAGAGTATTAAACGGTTAATTCGAATGTAATGGCACAGGAAAAAATAGGTAGCGAGTGGATGCAGCAAGCTAAAGATTATGCCAAAGCAGAAAAGGAACTCAAAATTGATAAATGGGTAATTATAACCTATTACCGAATAAAAGAGAACGGAGAACATGAGGCAATATTTAAGTATGATTTACCCCGTGATATTTGGCAAAAATGGATATGGGTGATTAATTGGAGAGGTGCATTTTTAACCTGTAAATATCCACGTGGAGGAGTGTTTCATACCTTATATTTTTATGATAAGCATAGTGGTGAAAGCCTTGATATAACAAGTTGTTTGAATAGGCTTATATCCGCTAAGGCACAAGTGACAAAGGTGCAGAGAGCAATTGCCAACTATGTTGCATGGAATCGGGAAAATAATATGTTTTTTGATGAGACTACCGATGAGCAACTGATTGTTACCCGTAAGAAATTAGCTGTTAAAATAGCTAATGTGGAAGAGGCAGAGAAGCGTTTAAAATTAAAAGTTGAAAGGAGGCAAAATGAGCAGCGAAAACTTTAAAAGGCTAATACGCAGTTTGCGTACTGGAGAATATAAGAAAATGCCTGTTTATCAAATGATGGGCAAAAAAGTGCAGAATAAAGATAAAAGTAAGTATTATGGAAACAAAAAAAGATAAAATATTAGAGAAGTTGCGTAAGCTGATGAATTTAAAAGAATCGGCTACAGCATTGGGTAATGAGGGAGAGGCAAACGCAGCCGCAGCAGGGATAACACGTTTGTTGATGGAGTATAACCTTACTGAAAATGATATACCAGAGCAGGAGAAGTTAGAAAACCCGATTGTATCAGAGGAAATACCGTTTAAGACGGAAATAAGCGGTAGTTGGTATGGTGACCTCATATTAGTAGTTTGTGAGTATAACATGTGCCGTTGCCTTATTATCAGTAAATATAATAATGGGAGAAGAAAGCGCAGTGAGTTTGAGATAATAGGGCGAAAAAAGAACGTTGAGGTAGTATTGTATCTAATCTCCTTTTTATCTCACCAGTTCATAACTATTGGAAAACGTGATTATGCGGAGTATAAGCATGATTGTGTATGGAAATATGGCACATATCCCAAAAGCCTTGTGATGTATTTAAAATCATTTCTATATGGTTGTGTTGTAGGACTTACAAATAAGTTAGAGGAGGGCAAAAAAGTACTGGAAAAGGAAACTAATATTACAGCTCTTGTACGTACCACAAAAAGCGAAATAGATGATTTCCTTAAAGGTGAGAAAATAGGTAAAGCAAGGGAATCAAAGTCGGAAATAGATGCTTTATGCGCTATGAAAGGCATGGAGGTTGGTAAGAATATAGAAATCTGTAAAGGTATCCATGCAGAGACGGTTAGTGAAGATTTGAGATTACAATAATCAACGCTACAGGATATGCTACGCAAAGCAAAGTTTAAAGTGGATTTTAAAGCATGGCAGTATGGTGGCAAAATGGTGAAAATGTCGGAGGAACTAATGCTACCATATCGTACTGAAGAAACTAATATGCACAGCTCATCTACTGTATATCGTGCAGCAATGAATGAAATACAGGGAATACTTGAAACGGCAATAGAAATCAAACATATCTATTTGCTTACGGAATATGAGGAAATTGATAATTAACAAAAATGTATATGAGTAAAGATGTAGATTGCCCTTATTGCGGACATCCGCAAGATATAAACCATGATGATGGTTACGGTTACGAGGAAGTAGTATTGCACCAGCAAGAGTGTGGGGTATGTGGAAAAACGTTTGTGTTCCAAACAGAGGTGAGCTATTATTATACAGCGTTTAAAGCGGACTGCCTAAATGGTAGTGCACATAAATGGGAACTTACTACTACTCAACCTAAATGTTGCTCTAAAATGGAGTGTAGTGTGTGTGGGGAGCGTAGGGAATTAACAGAAGAAGAGCGTAAACAATATGATGTGGAAACCTTATCGGAGTATTACGCAAGATTGGAGGCAGCAAAATGAGTAAGAATGTAATACCAAGATATTATAAGTGTTCCCTTGATGGTGAGCACTGGTGGAGCACTTTTGCTACATCTACGGGGCAAGCTAAACAAGATTATATACGCATGTTGGACGGCTGTGCAGATGATTGCTTTCTATCTATAATGTGCCGTGTAGACAGCCCTAAAACAACGCAGGCATTTAAAGATAATGCTAACTACAGGGGTATTCCTTTTGCTTATGTTGGGATGAATGTTAAAGTAGGCGGTGATAAGGGGGTAATAGTTGGGCACAATAGTAGTGCTAATCTTGATGTGTATTTCTTGGAGGGTGATAATAAAGGGCAAAAATTGAATTGTCACCCAAACTGGAAAATACAATACTTTAGTAAGAAGTGGAAATTAATCAAAGAATTTAATTAATAGAAAGGGGTAAATATGGCACTTACAGATGAAAGCATTATGCCTTTTGGTAAACATAAAGGCAAGGAAATGGCAAATGTTCCGGCATCATATCTATTATGGATTTATGATGAGTGGACGCTTCCAAATCCACGTTTTGGCTTTGTACATCAAGAAGTAAAAACGTACATAGAGGAAAATTTGGACGTACTGAAAAAAGAAGTAAAATCACAATAAAAGAAATGTATGAGCGAAAACACTCTTTTTAATATAGAAGAAATGCAGGATAATACAGCTACTGCTATTCGGGAAAGCGATACACGTATTCAATATATGAGTAAGTTGTTCGCAAAAAAAACAAATCTTTCAAGTGATACGTGCCATTTGATGATAGCTTATCAGAAAGGTGCGATAGATATGAAAAAACTTGTACTTGAAGCTCTATGTAAAGATTGCCCATGTCGAGGTGATTGTAATGAAAATGAGGATTATATTGATTGTGAATCATACAACAATATTTGTGCAGTATTTGATAAATAACTAATAACAAATTAAATATGAAGAAATTAAGTAGATGGTTATACAGGTTCTTACCTGTGTATATTCCAAATAAAAGAGCCTACAGCCCTAAGCTACATCTTGCAATTTGGTGCTGTGTTGATTGCAAGAAATCAAGTAACTTATGGGAAGTACTGAAAGGTACACGTATCACATTGAGAAAGAATAATAATCCTGTTTGGGTGATAAAGAAAGGCGAGATATGACTACTGGGTTTATAACAAGAAAATGGTGATTTGTTACCCAATACAGCGTTTTAGATGTGCTGTATTGCCATACGTTACCATGCGTATAGACACAGAGAATTTTAGCGCAAAGAGCCTTAGTATTGGTTTGAGGTGGTTGCACTTTGGTTACAGTATTAACATAAGAATTGGAAAGGAGACAAGAGGTTGAAAACGGTAAAAGAAGTAAAAGAGGCTAAAAGCAAACTGGAGCAATCTATAGCAATGCTTATAACCAAGTTTGAGCAAGAAAATGATGTAGAGGTATCTGATATAATGATGGGTAAGATAGGCATTTGTACTGGCGTATCATTAAATGCAGAGTGTATAACGATTAAAACAACGGTAGAGATATGAAACTATTATTTTATGATTTGGAAACGACTGGTACAATGTACTGGCGTAATGGGATACACCAACTTAGCGGCATGATAGTAATCAATGGAGAAGTTAAGGAAACATTTGATTTCAAAGTGCAGCCAAACCCTAAAGCAGAGGTAACAGCAGAGGCGTTGGCTGTTGCTGGTGTAACGCAAGAGCAAATAAAAGCCTATCCCGCTATGTGGGGAGTTTACAAGCAATTCACTGATATGCTGGGTAAGTATGTAGATAAGTTCGATAAGCAGGATAAGTTTTTCCTATGTGGTTACAACATTACCCAATTTGATAACCAGTTTCTACGGGCATGGTTTGTTCAAAATAGCGACAATTATTTTGGTAGCTGGTTTTGGAGCAACAGTGTAGATGTAATGGTTTTGGCAACACAGTACCTTTTGCCTGTACGTCCTGCAATGGAGAACTTTAAACTAATGACAGTGGCAAAGGAATTGGGCATAGTAATTGAGGAGGAAAAGCTGCATGATGCGCAGTATGATAATTACCTCACATACGAGATTTACAAGGTTGTTACCGAACAAACGGAGTAGTAATAATCTCTCCCTACTAATTATTTTATATAGGGGGGTAATTAGTATATATATAATATATAATATAATTAATATAACAGTAAAGGACATGGGAAGTTTAAACAGAGTTGAATTGATAGGCAACATAGGTAGAGAACCCGAATTTAAAGATATGGACGATGGCAGTAAAAGTGCTAAGTTCAGTTTAGCGACAACAGAGCCAGCCTATACGCTTGCAAATGGTAAACAGATACCAGAGAAAACAGAATGGCATAACATTGTAGCTTATGGGGCTATGGCTAAAGTTGTAGAGAAATATTTGCGCAAAGGGCATCAAGTGTATATTGATGGCAAGATGAGAACACGTAGTTATGATGATAGAGGTGGTGGTGCTAAAAGATATGTGGTAGAGGTTTGGTGCAATAATATCGTGCTGTTAAATCAAAAGGCAGCAAGTAATGCACCTGTAGAAGAAAGTGCTCCAGTGCAGGATAACTATGCAACACAACCGCCAGTAGCACAACAACAACAAACACAGCAAGAGCAGGGAGGGTACAGTGATGATTTACCATTCTAAGAAAAAAGGCGGTTTTGATGCGATGATACGCAAAGCCCGCACAGCTTATAAATACTGCATTGGTATAGATACAGGGGTACATACAGGAGTGGCAGTTTGGAACAGAGAGGAGAGACGTTTTGAAATATTGGCAGAGATGAAAATACATAAAGCGATGTTCATTGTAAGCGAGTATGTAAAGGCTGCTGGTGATAAAGTGCTTGTACGTGTAGAGGATGCAAGGAAGCGAAACAAGTTTGGCGAAAGGAGTGAGTTTAAGCTACAAGGTGCTGGCTCTGTAAAACGAGATAGTACAATATGGGAGGATTATTTGAAAGATTTAAAAATTGATTACAACATGGTTGCTCCGCAAAATAACCATACCAAGCTGGATAGTGAAACGTTTGCTAAACTTACAGGGTATAGTGGTAGAACAAACGAGCATAATAGAGATGCGGGTATGCTTGTTTTTGGTTTATAACAGGTTACTTTCATTTTTTAGGATTAAAAGCGTGAATTATAATCACGCTTTTTTTATTCCTTTGTGTTCAAACGCAAATTGTGCAAACGTTTTTGAACATGGAACAAAAAAAAATCCCGTTGCGTGATGTCGTGCTAAATGAGCATAACCCACGCCAAATAACAGATGAGAAGTTTAATAAACTGGTAGAGAGTATACTTGTGTTTCACAAGATGCTGGAGCTACGTCCTGTAGTGTTGGATGATAACAGCATTGCGTTGGGTGGTAATATGCGTACCCGTGCTCTTAACTGGATAGCAAAGGCTACCGAGAAGCAGATTACAGAACGCTTGCAGAGGCAGTTAAAGTTTAAACAGAAAACGGAGTATGAGCAACAGGCTATCATTGCCTACTGGATGGAGTGGAAGAAAAAGCCAGTAGTTGATGTGTGCTATACTTCCGACTTATCAGAGGATGAGCGCAAGGAGTTTGTGATAAAGGACAACATTGGCTTTGGAGATTGGGATAGCGATATATTGGCTAATGAGTGGGATGCAGAGCTTTTGGATGATTGGGGGCTTGATGTATGGCAGGAAGAAGATGATGATTCGGGGACTGGTGATGGTGGTAGCAGCAATGGCAGTTTACAGGATAAATTTGTAGTGCCTCCATTCTCTATACTTGATACACGGCAGGGGTATTGGAAAACCCGCAAAAGGACGTGGCGTGAGATGATAGGCGATGTAGGCGAAAGCAGAGAGAACACGCTCGATAGTGAGACGGGTATAATGAGCACCATGAATAACGGTGTTAGTCTCTTTGACCCTGTACTTGCAGAGGCATTATGTAAGTGGTTTACGCCCAATGCTGGTGCTAAGATATACGATTGTTTTGCAGGTGATACGCAGAAAGGGCTTGTATTTGGCATGTGTGGTTTTGAGTTTACAGGTATTGAGTTAAGGCAGGAGCAAATAGATGTAAACAACGCAGTATTGAGCCGATTTGAGGAGCTTTCGGTATCAGTAAAGTATATATGTGATGATGGGCAAAACGTACTCAATCACATAGCTAAGGATACACAGGACTTATTGTTTAGTTGCCCACCTTACTATGATTTAGAGGTTTATAGTGATAAGCCTAATGACGCAAGTAATCAGCCCACATACGAGGGCTTTATTAATATACTGGATAACGCATATACAAATGCTCTACAATGCCTTAAAGATAACCGATTTGCGGTTATTGTTGTGGGTGATGTACGTGATAAAAAAGGTTTCTATTATGATTTCACAGGAGATATAAAGCGCATATTCGCCCGTAATGGCATATCGCTGTATAATGAGCTTATAATAGTTGAGCCTATAGGCACATTACCACAGCGTGTAAGCCGATATATGATTAACCGCAAGATTGGCAAGTGTCACCAGAATGTGCTTGTATTCTTTAAAGGCAACCCGTCCGAGATAAAAGACACATTCCCTGTAATTGAGTACGAAAGCAAAGATATTGAGGAATTTTCAGATTCAGATAGTGAGGAGTAACGGTTATGGATACACAGGAGTTGAATAACAGGCAGCAGCAGAAAGGCAGGCAAAAGAGGCAGGCACGGTTAGAAATCGTGTCCGAGTTGTATAAGCGTGGGATGAGCGTTAGAAAGATTGCCAAAGAAGTGCAGGTGAGGTTACAACTTGATAGAACACCGAGCACTCAAACAATCTTTGCTGATATACAACTACTACTGGCAGAGTGGAGAGAGTACCGGATAACCAATACTGATGAATTGGTACAACTGGAGCTGGAGCGCATAGATGATGCTATCGTAGAGTTATGGGATGCGTGGAATAAAAGCAAGGAAGATTATGAGCAAACGCAAGCCAAACAGAAAGGAGTACCAACAGTAGGTAAGGATGGGAAAAAGAAAAGCAACATCTATCAAACAGAGCAACAAAGAAAGGAGATACGCAAATACGGTGATGTTAGCTACATCTCCGAGATACGCCAACAGTTACAGGAGAGGCGCAAGTTGCTGGGATTGTATGCAGCCGAGAAAAAAGAGCTAACAGGTGCTAATGGAACGGCTCTCAATCCACCTGCAACTAACAGCGTAAAGGTAGAGGATTTGAGTGAGGAAGAATTAGAGGTACTATACAGGATTGCAGCCAAGCGTGATAAAAAACAAGAGTAACATATTGGTTGATGATAGTGTACTTGACAAAGTGCAGGCTTTGATGTGCAAAAAGCGTTTTTACAATTTTGTAGAAACGTTTTGGAGCGTTATTATACCCGAAGAACCTGTGTTTAATTGGCATATACAGTACCTATGTGATGAGCTGCAAGAGCTGGCGTATTACATAGTAAACCGATTGCCCAAACCTTATGATTTAATAATAAACATTCCGCCTGGCACAACAAAGAGTACTATTGCTACAATCATGTTCCCTGCATGGCTTTGGACGCAAGATGCAAGGCTACGTGTTATCAGTAGCTCCTACTCATCTGATGTATCATTAGACCAATCTCAAAAGAGTAAGGATATTATAACCAGCGAGAAATATCAAAAACTATTTCCTGATGTGCGTATACGTAGAGATAAGTCGGGCAAAGGCTTTTATGGTAATACGGCTGGAGGGGATAGGTATGTTACATCCACTGGTTCTGCTGTAACTGGTAAACATGCACACGTGATAATCAATGACGACCCACAGAACCCAAAGCAGGCGGAGAGTGAGCCATTACGCTTGCAAGCAACGGACTTTACTAAAACTCTATCAACTCGTAAAGTAAATAAGAAAAACACGCCTACAATCACGATTATGCAGCGTTTGCATGAGGATGATGTTACAGGCTATTTGCTCAAAAAGAAAGGTAATAAGATAAAGCACATTTGCCTACCAGCAGAGGTAAGTGATAACGTTAAGCCTAAAGAACTAAAGGAAAAGTATATTAATGGCTTACTTGACTCTGTACGGCTTGATAATGAGGTATTGGAAGAGGCACGGATAGATTTAGGTAGTAGAGGTTATGCCGGACAATATGAGCAAACCCCAGCGAGCGAGGCAGGCAACATTGTGCAAAAGGAATGGTTTGGGCACATCTCACTATCGGAGTTTATGGCTATACGTGGCAATGCTCCGATACATTTCTTTTTGGATACCGCCTATGATGAGAAGAAAAAGAAAACGGATAATGACCCCAGTGGTATACTGGCAGCATGTAAGATAGGCAACCAGTTATATATCTATCATGCGCAAAAGGTGTGGAAGAAATTCCCAGACCTTATACGTTTTTTGCCTGAATACTGTAGCGCATGGGGCTTTAATAAAAAAACAAGCACATTGCGTATTGAGCCAAAGGCAAACGGAAAGAGCGTAGTGCATCAACTTAGAGATAGTACGGATTTGAATGTAACAGAAACCCCGACACCTACAGATGATAAAGCAATGCGGCTGAATACATGCAGCCCAAAAATCGAATGTGGGCGTGTGGTGCTTGTAGAGGGGGCATGGAATGAGGATTTTATAGAGGAGGTTTGCAAGTTCCCAACAATGACGCATGATGAGTATGTAGATATACTCTATTATGCTGTTGAGTACTTCCTTTTGAAAGACAAAACCATACCGAAGGGCATGAGTAAGGCATCATTTGCGGGTATATTATAATAACTAAAAAAGATTACTAACATGGGATTAATAGACTTATTTTTGAGTAGATTGAGGGCAACCATAGGTTACGAACAATCCTTTGATGACAAAGTGCAGGCAGGAGATATTAGCGGGGCACTGGGCATGATGAGTACCGACAGAGAGCAAGTTGCTAAAGCTATCAAGGAGTATAATATAGCTTTCCACGAAATCATGCAGAGGCAGGATAAACCTATTTTTGATGAAGAGGGGCATTTCAAAGGCTGGGTAAAGAGATGGCGTTTACCGTTGAACTATCCAAAGTATATCAATGAGATTGCACTTGTTTTTATCTATGGCAGACCTGTACAGTGGTTGGAGCGTACAAAGGATACAGCTAATGCTTTTGCTGCTTTCAACCAGTTTATTGAGAATACGCATTTTAATAGCAAGATTAGACAGGCTAAACGGTTGGCTGGTGCTGAAACAAAGAGTGCGTTGCTATTCCACACATACCGTAATAAGGATGGTAAAGCGGATTGCTTGATAAAGGTGTTGGCTAAATCACTGGGAGATGATTTGTATTATATCAAAGACCAATACGACAGGTTGATATATTTTGCTCGTGGGTATTATCTAAAAGAGCATGGAGGGGAGAGTAGCTATCATGTGGATATATTTGCAGATGATTTTATTTACCGTTGCAAGCGTGCTAATATAGGTTGGAAAGTTGAAAAGGAACGCAACTTTATTGGCAAAAAGCCTGTAATCCTGTTTGAGCAAGAAACCGAATTTGATGGGGCTATGCCTTTGATGAACAGGCAAGAGTACATGAAGAGCCGGACAGCAGATGTTAATGATTATATGGCTGACCCTGCACTTGTGGCTACTGCTGATGTAGTACAAGGTATGCCCGATAAGGATACGGAAAATAAACTGTATGTGTTGAGTGAGAAAGGTACAATGAGCTATTTAGTACCAGATACAGCCAATGAGCTTAAAGAGCAAGAAATGAGTGATAACGAAAAGCACATTTTCCGTGAAACCTTTACTCCCAATATTGATTTTGAAACGATGTCTAAGCTAACCAATGTATCTGCAAAGGCTCTAAAACAAATGATGGTGCTGGCTGATATAAAGGCGCAGATGAGAAAGGAAACACACGATGAGTATTTAAAGCGTACCGCTAATTTAATCATAGCTATTATTGGCAATGTGCTTGATGTAACACTCAAAGCGGAGTGCGACCGGATGAAAATAGCCCATGAGTTCCAAGAACCATTTGGGGAGGATATAACGGAGGCTATTAGCAACATGGTAAAAGAGCGTAATGCTGGTGGTATGTCACAGGAAACATTTATTGAGATGAACCCACTCATCCGAGATAAGGCACAAGAGAAAGAACGCATTGCAGAGGAGGAGCGTATCAAAGAACAAAAAGAAGCCGAGCAAATGAAAAGGGATTTCTTTGAACCTACAGAGTGATGGCTAAAAAGGAGGAAATAAAGTATGTAGATTGTAGGGATTGCGCATATAGTAGCAACCCTCACAACTACATGGTGTTTTGCTCAAAGCTGGGGTATTGCAGGGCTTTTGGTAAAAGAAAGTGCATCCTGTATGCAAAAAAATAAACCTCTTTTGGGGTAATGTCCTATTTATAATAAAACGCAATCAATGAAAGTAAAAATAGATACAAAGGACTTATACGCAAAACTCAATAAGCGCACAGAGGGTTATGCTGTTGCAGTACGTGGCATACTCAATAAGCGTATTGGTGAGATTGTTGCCATGTGCGAGGGGTTAGAGATAGAGGAGGATAAGGTTTTTAGATTTGCCGATTATGAGGATATTAACCCACAAGTAAGCAAGAAGCTAAGGGAGCTGTATAGTGAGCTGTACCAATCCGTAAGGGGTAATGTTGCACAGGAGTGGAAATATGCCAACACGTGGAATGATGAATTTGTAAAACGCATGTTTGGCAGAAAGTGCATTGAGGATAACCGATATGCCAAATACTTTGCCCACAACAAAGATGCAATGAATGCTTTCTTTGCACGCAAACAGGATGGGTTAGATTTATCACAACGCATTTGGAAATACATTGGGCAGGCAAAGGAAGAGCTGGAGCTTGCACTTGATTTAGGATTAGGTGAGGGGCTTAGTGCCGATGAGTTGAGCCGTGCAGTACGTGAGTTTCTGCATGAGCCTAAAAAGTTGTTTAGGAGAGTACGTAACAAGCATGGCAATTTAGCGCTTAGTAATGCTGCAAAAGCATATCATCCGGGTAAAGGAGTATACAGGAGTAGCTACAGAAATGCGGAGAGGTTGACACGTACAGAGACCAACATGGCGTATAGAACGGCTGACATAACGAGATGGCAGCAGATGGATTTTATTATAGGCTATGAGGTTAAGCTAAGTAACAACCATCCTTGCAATGATATTTGCGATGTACTGGCTGGCAAGTATCCTAAAACGTTTGTGTTTAAGGGCTGGCATCCTAACTGTAGGTGCTATATCGTACCAATACTTTGTACAGAGGAGGAACTGGGGCAGTTAACAGAGATGATATTACGAGGGGAGAACACACAAGGCTTTACTCCTGCTGGTATTGTTGATGATGTGCCGGATGAGTTCAAGCAGTGGATAGCCAATAACACAGAGCGAATAGAAGCCGCAAGTTCTTTGCCATACTTTATAAAGGATAACTACAAAGATGGGAATATAGCAAAGGGGTTTGCGTGGATAGAGCAAGATAAAAATGTTGCAGGATTGGGTAACTTTAGCAAGCTGCTGGCTAAACAGGAGATAGATGTAGATAAGTTTACCAATATGCAGACGTTTACCAGTACCGAGTTTAAAGAGTGCAGCAGTTACGTGTATGGCGATAAAGATTACAAGCTCTGCAATGATGTACCCAATACTGGTATGCAGTTTGAAACGGTGGGCAAACTATCCGATAAAAACGCTTTGGCAGACCTGCTACAAGATGCTACGTTTGGCGAAGACAATTTGCTAAAGTATTTCACTGATGAGCAACTGGCAGAGCTTAACAAGATTGCAACAATGGCAAAGTTTACCAGTAAGGCAGATGCTAAGTTTATGTTTGCATTAGATAAGGATGCTATAAGCGTTGCAATACAAGGCGATACAGCGCAGTTTGTTGGCAGCAAGTACATCCGAACGAATTACGGAGAAACATGCAAACATGCAATTAAAAACGGCATCCTTTCTGATGAAAAAGGCGCAATGTGTGTTGTGAATATACCAAAAGGTAGCCGTTACTTGCAAACGCTGGCAAATGATGAGCAAATGGTTATGCTGTTGCCAAATGCCAAGTTTAAAGTGTTGAGTACCGATACAAAAACGATAGTACAGGCTGGCAAGGCTACAAAGGTGGTGCAGTATAACATGGAGCTGGTAGATGATGGCTCTGATTATGTGAAGAGCTTAACAGATGTAAAGGCACAGGTAAAAAGTGAGCTGGTAGCCTACAACAAAGCAAAAAAGGCTGCAAACAATGTGCTAAAGGTTGCCGAGGCATGGGATGGTGTAGCAGGCGTTGATATTAGCGGCTTAAAGGATTTGCTGGATGCTTATCCTACCGAGGATTTGGTAAAAGAGACAAAGGCATTGGCAAAGGCTGTTGCCAAAGCTAAAAAAGAAGCGTTGAAGATATACGAGGCGCAACCTACCATGTGGGGGCTTACTAAAGAGTTTGGCGAGGATGCAGCTAACGCATTTATGTTGAACTGGCAAAAGCACATGGCTAAAAAGGCTATCTATGATACAGATGAGCTTTTTCTTGAAAAGGTGCTCAAAAAGGAGCTGCATTATGCCCAGCTAAACCCCAATAAGTATGTAACCACACCTAAACTAATCCATTACCTTGAAAAAGAGATAGCCAATTATGAGTATAAGATAACGAAGAATCAACTCATAACGGAGGTACAGCACTCTTTGGATTATGCAGCAACCAGCAAAAGCGCAAAGCTAAAGAATATGGTGGCAGAGCTGCAAAATATGCTGGGTGGCAACATTGGTACTGATGAGCTACAGATTAAGGTTAATGCCATAAACGCAGAGGTTGGCAGGCTGGAGGCTGAAAGGGCTAAACTGTTGGCTAAGAAAATGAAAGATGCGCAAAAGGAACTGTTGGCAGGGCTGGATGAAAGCGCATATACAGCAGAACGCAAGGCTAATGCTCTTAGCTTTACCAGTGCAAAGGAGGCAGATGATTACTATAGAGGTGTAGCAGGTAAAGCATGGAAAGCTGCATCCGAGGATGGTAGAAAGGGATTGTATGAGTATACTGCTGGTAGTGGTGGCATGAACTGGGGGTTAAGAGGCTATGATAGGAAAAACTGGGGGCTAATCGCTCCTAACAACTGGAAGAAGCTACAAGAAGATGAGATAATGCCTTTCTTATCCAAGCAAACAGGCTCATATACTGGCAAACGGCTGGATGTACTTATTAAAGCAGCAGAGGAAGCTATCAGCATGAGCACATACGATAAAGATATATGGTTGGTGCGTGGCGGCTCTTATATGGAACTTGACGGTATATTAGGGTTAAAGTTTGGTACAATAGAAAACTTAGTTTATGCTGGTAAAGATAGTGAGTTGCTTAACTATGTCGGAAAAGTTGGATTAGAGAGAGGTTTTACCTCTACTGGTGGTATGGGTGGCACTGGTTTTGGTGGTAACGTTAAGTTTAAAGTGTACGCACCAAAAGGTACACAGATGATTTATGCAGAGCCGTTTAGCCATTATGGAGCTGGTAGCAAATTAAAATGGAATGGTGTAACTAAACAAAGTAGCTTCGGTTATGAGTTTGAGATGCTGATAAACACGAATTATTACAAGCGTGTTAGCTCAATAAAAAGGGTTGGCAATACACTGGAGGTAGAGATAGAGATACTGAATAGAGCTAAGAATGTGAATAGAGGGGGTTAATTAGCCCCCTCTTTATATTGCTGTTTATAGAAATCGGGTGAGCCTCCCCATTTATCCGGTAAAAGCTCACTGAAAAGGTACTGCTTAAACTCATCAAAAGCCTTTGCTGGCTCTTTGTCGCTATAGAAGTTACATGCCCACTTGTAAATGAAATCTTGCTCATACATCCAAAAGTAAGAGGCTGGTGTGTTAGCCTTGTAGGGGTTGCTCTCCTCCCAATGGTAGTATTTGAGCAAAGATGCTATATCTTTGTAGTATGCTTTGCTCGCTTCCTGCATGGATATTTTATATTCTTTGGGTATAAAATTTCTCAATGCGTTTTTCATGTGCATATATAAATCTAAACTTATACCCTCACTGGTGTACGGCATATCTTCATAGCCATGCTTCCATTTATTGAAGTATTGGCGTTCACATCTCCATAAGGCATTTTCTATTGTACCTTTGGGATATGGGTTATTTGTTTCACCCTTAAAATAATGGTATTCTTTGTAATCTATTGTTGCCATAACTAATAGTGTTTGCGGCAAAGATAGTCAATAAAACCCTTATTTAAGAATGTGTTTGATTTAACTTTTGTACTACTTATCCAGCCAAATTTGCCAACCTCCAGTAGTAGCCATATCCTCATACACAAAGCAACATTCTATTTTAATTGTGGCATTCTCCTCTGAATAATCAAATTGTTTGTACATAAATCTTTTTTCAAGATATGCGTTAAATGGATTGTTTGTACAATAAACAAGTAAAGTGTAATCTCCGTATGGTATATCATACATTACGCCTGTATTACTGCTATATGCAGCTTTGAGTGTTTGCCCGTCTTTTAGCTTTACTACACCATTTTTGATTTGGCTGTAATCACTGTTGTCTATATTATTTGCTTGTGTGGTAAAAAGCATAACATTAAAATAATCCCATGTTTTAGGAGAGTAAAATTCACTCGCCTTGGAACTACCGCTTTCAAATACATTAACCTCTATTTTTCTTTCAATGTTAGGCTCATCTTCATTAGAGCAACTGCTTATAATAAATGCAAGCAAGCAAAGTGTAAAAGCAAATATATTTTTCATATTCCGGTCTCATCTATTTTGGTTTCACTACTTACACCTAAACATATCTTATTCTCATCAAACAGCAGCACGATGTGGTATGCTACTTGTATCCACTGATACACCCAAACCGTAGAGCCATTTTCGCCTATAGTTGATGATACGCTATTTGGAGCACCAACAACATTTACAATTTCATCCAAAGTCTTGCCTGTGAGTGTCCCTAAACTTACAAATTTTTCATTCAAACTTTGACTGGGAGATTTTGTAAAGGCTTTGATGAACAAGCCTAAAAGGGGAGCTGCAATAATTAATATCCAAATCCATTCCATATTTTAATCATTTACATATATTTAATTAGTTTTTCCGTGCAAATATATTAAATAATATAACCGAGGAAATAAAAAAAGGCATGTTATTTGACACATGCCTTTTAATGTAAATGATAAGTATGATATTATACTCTGTACTTGCTGATAAACTGTTCAACTATTGCTGCAAGGTCACTGGGTACAGTATCAAATGCAGCATCCTGTAAATACGCAGGGATACTATATGCGTGGTCTGCTTCTGCTATACTACCTGTAATGCAGCCCAATGTGTCGCTGTCACCTCCGAGCGATATAGCCAAGCGTATTGCATCTTCGAAATTAGTACTTTCCAAATAGCAAACAATGGCTGGTGGTACTGTTCCTTGGCAGCTCTCATCAAATTTATATATATCTTTGATGTCGGCTATTTTAAAGCTCAAATTATACCCAAATTTACTTTCTATATACTTCTTTATCCACTGCTTTGTTTCTCCCTGTCGTGCAAGGAAAATGGCTGTAGCCGTTGCCTGTGCTCCCTTTATTCCCTCTTCGTGGTTATGGGTGCACTCTGCACTAAGTTTTGCCTGCAATAGCACTTGCTCCAATCCGTCAAATGCCCAACCAATAGGGCTAACACGCATTGCTGCACCGTTGCCCCAACTGTTATAAGGTTGAGGACTACTGCTGTGTAGCCATGCAGAGAAAGAACCTCCATACGCTCCTTTGGGATTAGGGTATTCGTTGCCCCAATACCTCATGCGCTCCGCATACGGTTTGCCCTGCAAAATGGCATCTGCTATTGCTATGCTCATAATGCTATCATCCGTAATCTCGCTTGCAGGGGTTATAATCTCAAAGTTATAATCTTTAGTGTTGTGAAACTCGTAGGCACTACCTACGTAATCTCCGATTATTGCGCCTATCATAATTGTACCTCCATTATTTTACCTGTTAAATCAAAATAGATATTTTGTAAATGGTGTAAGTTCTTTAGATTATGGATTGGGATGTTAGATACAATACCAAAACTTACACCATGTGAGAAGTATATCTCTATATTATCTTTGCGATAGTTCCCGAATTGGTCTTTTTCAAAGCCATATAAAGTAAGTATATTCTCTGTTAAAGGGATGGGCTTTAATAAAGATATGTCTTTCCATCCCTCACATTGGCGAGCACCGCCAAGTATTACCTTTAGGTGTATTGCATCAATGGCGTATACCGGATAATATGCAGCATCGTTTGATGTTTTTATCTTAACCAAATTCCAAGCTCTTAGCTCACTAATATCAATCATTGTTTTCCTCCTTTCTTCTACCTCTGTTGGTACTTGCTCTAAGAATATAATCCTGTGATATTGTACCTGTTGATGTAGTGTATGGGTTGTGTAGATTTACTTTGCATTGTAGCGTAGTAAGTGCAATGCCTACAACCGATACTGGTAAATGCTGGTAGATGGCAGCTTTGCTACCAAATACCCAACGCTTTTTATCTTTGTAAGGCTCGTTAAGCTCCACTATTATAACTTTGTTACCTGTGCTCATTACTATTTTGTTTTATACATATTCAATAATATATGGGGTATTATCGCTGATTTCAGAAATAGGATAACCTTCTTTATCTTTAACAATAAAACATCCCGAATAAAAACGTCCCTCAGAGTCCTCAAAACCGCTTAACCTCTCTATTTTTGATACTATCCTACCATTAACTTTTTGCCCTATCTGATATGTTTCAGAACCAGCACTACACACAATCGAAATCTTTTTAATATCATTCATATCCTTTATTGTTAATCGTTAATTGGATGGTCATTAATATCTCCGATAATCCATTCGATAGCCGCTTTAATGCCTTGTTCGTAACTCATTCCTGGGTACTTTGAACCTCCTGTTTCTTCGGCATCGGCACATTGGTTGAGCAAATCCCATATCTCCTGCTCTGTTCTTACTATATTCATGATTATTCTGTTTTGATTAAAGTCTTTCCATTAAATTCTTCATGTACTGACAATTCATGTCACACACTTTAGTCTTCCACTCTTGACGGTGGGAATAGTTACCACATTCGTATCGTGGCATTACTTTATATGAAGGACATAGGTTTCGATAAACCTCAATGGCTTTTTGTTTCTGCCATTCTGCGCCAGCGGTAAAATCATCCTGTGTTTCTCTATACAAAATTCCTCTATCAGTAGGTTCATACTGCCCGTCAGCGTATTCTTTTGCAGCTTCTTGTATATTCATATTTATTCTTGTATTGAATATTCTTGATTTGAATTATCTTATTCTGAATTAATTAAAATTTGGAATTTGTAAATAGAAAGAGGTTCGGGATAGTGGAAGCCAAACACGGCTTTCTTCATTACAAGTATTCCAGGTATCATTTCCAAACCGTCTATCTAAAGCATTAGTAATCTTTACCGCAATATCCCTTACGTATTGAATATTAATCTTTCGTTTAGTTCCAAAAAGCATTGTCGGGGTATAGATAGATATTTTGTATTCTCCACCATTAGTAGCGTGCCAACTTCCTTGTATAATAGTTATATGAGGACTTGATTCATCTTTATACTCTTGGACAATACTGTAATAGACATTGAATACTAAAGGATTAAAGGTTGATTTATATACTTTCATCCCTGTAGCCTCCTTGATTAGATTTCTAAGTTGCCGTTCATCGCTTGCCATTGTAGCCATGATGTTCCTTCCTATTTTATTATGAATTAATCACCTCTCTATCTTCAACATAACATTCTTCCACTTCATAGCCTAAACCATTGAAAGGATTATCTATGCTTAATTGATACCCGAATCCTGTTTCAAATTCTACAAACTCTTCTATTTGCTCTTCAGTTGCTTCTACATCAGGAAGCTCTATTAGTAATTGTACTACTCGTTTCATATCTAATTTATTTAACGGTTATTATTCTTAAACGTTTTACAAGAGTATTTCCTAGGTGATAAGAATCACCAAAAAGAGTAATGCCCATAAAGGAGCTGTGTCGGATATTCACATTGTCAACTGTTCTTATCAGTCCGTCTGTATGTAAAATAGTGTCTCCGGCTTGAATTGTACTTATATGCACCTCTTCTACCTCATAGTTCATTTTATCCATATCTTTGTTATTTTAGTGGCACACCTATTAATGTTTTTTGGTCGCATTCTCCATGCAGGTAGTCTACAGCCAACCAAGCTATAAATTTACCTTGCTCTGTTTTACAGTGCTGGGGTATCTCATCTATTACCTCTACTTTATTACAAAGGATGTGTAGTACCTCTTTGTATCCCTCCTTAACTGCTGCATTAACAAACTTATTTATCGGCTTCTCTTGTAGGCGTTCGTTTACCTTGCCTATCGTTTCCTGTATTTCTTGCTCTGTTCTAACTATCATAACTTTATGTTTTATGCGAAAGTAAGTATTATATATTAAATAAAAGAATAAAATACACCTTTTTTAGATGTTTGTTACTGCTTTTTGTGCGTGATTATAGTACACGCTTATAAAAAGCCTTTGTTTACCGTTTAAATTGTTCGGCAATCTTGTTAATCTCTGCATCTGTTATTCCAGCCTCTTTACATGCTGCACGTGTTGATGTAGTGATTGTACCAAACTCTTTAAGCTCCTCTTTGCAAAACCAAATAAGGTTTTCAATCCGTTGTTTATCTGTTGCTCCCATTGCTATAATGATTGATGGTAATTTTCTTTCTACTTTCTCTGTAATCTCATGGTTTACCTCATGTAGCTTTTCGTAAGCAGAGTGGTATGCTTTTATTGTACGGCACTCATTCATATTACATGCAAGGCATCCACGCTGTTTTTTATTGTCTTGGCATTTGCGGATTTTGGCACATACTATGCCTAATTGCTCATCTATCTCTTTTTTCTTTTTGTAGAGGGCTATTAGCTCGCTCAAATACTCTGTATTAGGCATGTTGTACCTCCTTTACTTTTAAATCGTAGGCATCTATGCTGATGGTATACGTGGTATCCCAAAGGCACTGGGTTAAACTTGAAATAATACGTTGAAATTCGTCTTTGTTTATTTCTCTGCGACCAGCCTCTTTAAGAATATAATCTGCTAAATCATCACCTGTCTTAATAGCTTTGAGAGAATGTAAGTCAATATTGTATGGCATATCCGTAGGCTTTGCAAGTGGTATATATCCTTTAAATGGGAAATTATGCCTTCCTATATTCCAAACTACATATCCATGTGGAAATTCATTTACGATTTCAAAAACATCTTTACGGTTATAATCTTCTGTAATTAATGTGCTCATATCTTTTATGATTATGCAGGGCTTTCGCCCTGCTGGTTAAACTTAATAAATTATACCTGTTGAGCCGTAAACACCACCATTGTACCAACGAGATAGTTTACCATAGTAACCGTATTTCTTGTAATTGGCTGTATCAGCCTTAAACTGTTTCATAGCTTCTGCTTTATTGCTTGCCTCGTAATGAACACCTGTATCTCTGCCATTACAATCATACACTACGTAAGTGTTACTCTGTTTCTTTGATTCTGTTGCTAACATAATCGTGCGTATTACGCAGGGCTTTCGCCATGCTGGTTAATAACATTTGTTTAATTCGTGCTGTTTAAAGCGAAACCCACTAATGATTTTCATTGCTTCATCAATCGGGAAAGACATAGCCCAATCACAGGGTAATCCGTGGTCTCCGTGAGGGTCTATAAAGTGAAAGCGTGCACCCGAACCATCCTTGTAAAACTCTACACTTAAACATTTGCCATTATTAAGGGCTTCACGTACTTTTTCGATTCTTTCTTGATTATCCATTGTTATGCCTCCTGTTGTTTAAATTATAAGCGTGAGCTATAGTCACGCCTTGCATGCCACGAAAATAGTATGACTTACTAAATAAACAATACTTTTAATGGAAAAAGTATTGACATTTAACTTTATTTTATTATTCTATTGGTGAATTGGAATATTTTAAATATGAACTACTTACAAAAATTAGGCGTGTATTATAGTCACGTATAGTAAACTGATGTCTATTTTTGAAGCAAATAAACACTTAAAACGTATGGTAAATCAGAAATTATTGCAAGCATTGATAAGCAAATGCAAAGACATGGGCTTATCAGAGGAATCTATTCAAGCAATCGCTGGCATAGCAAGCGAGGGTTTAACAGATGGCTCAACAGATGAGGAAATTGAAGCACGTGCAAATCTCTTTTTGCCTGCATGTAAAACGATGCAAGGCGAGGCTACGAGATGGGCACAGAAAGCAAAAGGAACTCAAACCCCTCCACAAACCCCACCAGAAACGAAACCGAATAATGAAGCCGGACTGGAGGAAAAGATTTTGGCTAAACTGGAGGAGAAATACGGTGGCGTAATCAAGTCACAGGGTGATGTAATTACCCAGTTGCAAAAGCAGCTAAACGACAGCCAACGTAACAGCACAATTTCTGCGGAAATGCAAAAACTTGGCTTAACTACCGAAGACATGGAATTTATCACCGTGCCCTCTGATGCTAATGTTCCGGAGTTCTTAGGCAAGGTAAAGCAGAGTTTGGTAAACCGAGGCTTGAAGTCTGCTGATACGAGTGTTACAAAGGAGGCACAGGAAACAGCTAACAATGAGTTGGCTAAAACTATGCTTCAAGAATATTCTGTTAAAAACGATTAGTGATGAAACGTGAATTTAAAAGTTACGGAGGCGACCGCCCCATTTTCACCCAACCGCCTGTACAGGTGTTGGGAGGTTTTACGCTAAACCCTGCGCAAACTAATTTGCCTGTAGGTGCTATTATCCCAGTTGGTACACTTGCCAATGTAGATGAGAGCACACGCTATGCAATTATCATTAAGAGCGCAAGGGTTGTGGCTATTACTGCTGGTAATACAAAGCAGATTACTTTGGAGGCTGATGAGTTTAGCAAAATGCCTTTTGCCGTAGGTGACTATGTATGCAAAGATTTGGCTGCTACGCTCGCCAATACTCCCACAGTTTCGGCTATTACCATGACTAAGGATGGTATGCAGTTAACCCTTAGCAAAGCTATTACTGGTTTAGCAGTAGGTGATGCTGTTTTTGAGGTTATTGCAGATGATACTAATGTAAAGCTCCGAGCTGTACCAAACTCTATCACCATTGCAGATGCAGAGGTTAAAGAGGATGGTGATACAGGTATTGATGTTACCCGTAACACAGCAAACGGGGAGGCTTATGCGAGAAGATTACCGCCTGTACCTGCTTCATTGCTTGATGGCAATGTGCTCAAAGGTACTAAGGTGGCTTATACAAACTCTAAGTAAGGAGGTTAAAGAATGGATTCAATTTTTAGTAAAATCAATTTGCCGGGTGTTCCAGTTGATTTGTTGGCTACATTGCGCATCTTTTTTGAGATGGGCACAAAAGAGAATAAAACTCTTTTTGAGCAGACATACGTAGACCGCTGGTTTACCTACAATCTCCCTCAAATGGATTTGACCTGTGAGGCAATTATGGCAAGCTATAAGGTACGCTTTATGGCTTCTATGATTGGGAACAATGCAGCAACCCCGTTGCGTCCCTCTGATGGTTTCAAAACATTTAAGGATGAGATTCCACGTATGGGACACAAGTTCCCAATGTCTGCAAAGAAACTGCGTAAAATGCTCACTATACTGGAGAACAACCGTTACACAGACCAGCAAAAGTTTAATGAGGTATATAAAATGCTTATGGGGGATACCAAAGAGGCGTATATGGGCTGTAAAGATACAGCAGACCACATTGTACTGCAAGCTCTCTCAAACGGTGGTGTAGCAGAGTTCTCGCCCACGCTCAACAATCCGGATGGGCGTAGATACAAAGTAGATTATCTCATGCCGGAGGAAAATAAGCGTAAGGCTTCAAAGAATTGGGTTGATGATAACAAAAATACAATCAATCCTTTTGAAGAGCTACAAGCTATCAAGCTGGAATATGAAAATTCGGGTATAAAGTTTGGTGAAATATGTGTTTCTCCTGCTTTGTATTCATGGATTATCAACTGTCCGGCTGTACGTAGAGCCATTAAGGGCACAGATAAGAGTGGGCAGGTTGTAACCCCTGTTGAGCTTAACAATATGCTCGACCAATTTGAGCTACCTCCTGTAACCAAGATAGTGAAACGTAACTCTATTGCGGAGGATGGTGTACGTAAACCTACACTGGTTAATCCTTGGAATGACAACATGATTGTACTTAAACCTGCTGGTTTTATTGGTGAAGTACAGCCTGCGTTTGAGGATAATGCAATTATTGAAGAGCCGAACGTTGAGTACATTGATGCTGGTAACGGTATGCGTGTTGCTAAATGGCAGGTTGGTGAATCTACGGGACAGCAAGCAGGTGAGTATACACAGGCTTCTTGGCGTGCATTACCTATCATTACAGGTATTGCAGGTGTGGTAAACTATCAAGTACGAGGCATTGAGTAATAGGAGGTAGGGATATGACAAATTTAGAGGCGATACAGGTAGAGGTTAAACCTTATGATGCAGATGAATTAGACTGTGAAAAAGCCCTGTTAGGGGCATGTAAACGTAATGGTGTAGAAGTTGCTAAAATCACAGATGATTACGATGCAGATAATGAGAAAACCATAGCCCTTGCTGCTGTATTGGTACTGTACAAGTACCTTACATTAAGCGGTGAAGATGAGGGCGAATTTTCACAGTCTTATAATGATAAGCTGGAGCAACGCATTAAAGTTCTGTGCAAGGCTAACGGTATAGATGCCTCTGAATTTGTCAGTTCCTCTTCTATTATCACTATTTCGGATGGCTCAAAGTTCTTTTGATTATGGGTAAATACTACAACATATTGCAGTTGTACGATGCTACAGAGTTAAAGCGTGATGAGGTTGGCGATTTGCCTGCTGATGGAGGCGATAACTGGAAAAGCATTAGCTCTTGCAGGGAAGAGCCTGCTGGAGCTGGTGCTACTGTAAATGTGGAGGGAGGTAAAACCCTTACATATAGCTCTAACATATTTTGCCCTGTAACATGCTCTGATGTTGGCGAAAATACAACAGTAAGAGTATTGGATAAAGGCAAAGTGTTGGTTACTGGAATGGTACTAAGATTTAAACGTTACAAGCATTATGTCAAAATATGGGTTTAAACCAGTACATACAAACGCTGGAGTACATGCACGTTTTGTTGAGTTTGCAAAGCGCATACATAAGGCTATGATTACTGTATTGCAGTACATAGGCGAAGAGTGCGTAAGGCAAGCAAGGGAAAACGGGAATTACATCGACCATACAGGAAATCTACGTAACTCAATAGGTTATGTGCTGCTATGTGATGGAAACATTATTAGTAGCAATTTTGAGGAGAGAGTACAAAGTACGGTTGTTAACAAGGCGAATGGAATGGGGGTACTGGAGGGTAAAAAGTTGGCTGAAAAATTAGCTAAGGATTTTACCAAAGGTTATGCGCTCATTGTAGTAGCTGGTATGAATTATGCCTACTATGTTGAAACCTTAAATAAGGATGTACTGGATAGTGCAGAGCGTTATGCAATGAGAGTAACCCCTAAAATGATGAGTGATTTGAGAACCCAAATTTATAGAATAGCATCTTAATGGACGCAAGAGATATACAGTTACAAAGCGGAATGCAGTTTAACACAATACAGGATGATATTTTGTATACGGTGTTATCCAATTCGGATTTAGCCAAAGCACTTACTGGAATAATTAAAAAGGGCGTGCGCCCCAGCCGTAAAGACTTTGCTAAAGAGGAGGATTGCACAATACAAAGTTTACCTATACCTAATGGTAGTGTACAGTTTGGCACAAGCAATGTGAATATCTATGTCTCCGATAAGCCCGATAGCATTACACCACCCAATGCAACCAACTACGATGCCAATACTAAAAGAATCAAGCAACTTGCAGGGCTTGCTTTTAAGGTGCTGGAAAAACATTACTGCGACAATGGTTGGTCGTTTGAGTGTGTAATGCAAGATGTTATTGCCGAACCCGAAATTAAGTGTCACAGGATTTGGTTTAAAATTCGATTTATTTTTCACAATTAATATTTAACGATATGGGAGTAATTTCTTTAGGATTGGCTGAAATCCAAGTAGGTGCGATTGCAGCAGATGGCGGTGAGGCATCAACCTATAGCAAAATCGGTAAAACATACGAAAAGACTTGCAAATTAACGCAAGATAAAGCCGATGTAACGGAGCACTACGAAGAGGGACAGAGTGCCCCCGAAGTACGTAAGAAGAAAAAGAAAGTGCCTATTCTTACTTTCTCAATCATGGACCCCGACCCAACGTTTTTAAAGGCGTATTTGGGTGGTACAACAACAGGCACAGCAGATGATATGGTGTGGAACTGGAGCGATACAGATGAGGAGATTGAAGCCTCTATTCGTGCCGTGCCGGAGGTTGGATTAGTGTATACTATTCCACGTGCAGATATTGAGGCTGTGCTTAATGCTGAAATGTCCTCACAGGGTATCAATCTTGTAGATTTTACTGTTACGCCTCTCAAACCTAAAAAGGCAGGTGTAGCAACAATTTCAGCGAGAAAGAAAACTACTACTTTTCCTAAATAAGCAGTGGTTGCCATTTCTTTTTAAAAGCCCATTACGGCAAGCGTGGTGGGCTTTTTATGAATAAAGGTAAAACAGTATGGAGAATAAAGAATACAACGATATAGAGGCTGAAAAAAAGGAAATCCGGTTACTTATCTCAAACGGTATCAGCTTTACAGTAGATTACATGGAGGGTATTACGGTACGTATACCACGATTTAGGTGCTGTAAATTTTTAAAGAAAACGGTTACAACATACGAGCCTAAACAAAGGGAGTATGTGATAAAAGAGCCAACACTATATACGCTTGACAGGCTTAGTGCAGAGTACATTGAAATGATAGTTGATGAGGAGAAGATAAGAGAAGCACCGAGGCAGCAGGCACGCATTTATTTCCAAGAACACAGTAAACGCATGGCTAAGGTTGTAGCTATTGCCGTACTGGGCAATGAATGGGACAATGCCGATAAGTTGAGCGAGTTATCAGAGTTCCTGTTTAGATGGCTCAAAAACAGCTCTCTTATAGAACTTGTGCAGGTGATTGACTTAACCAACAACTTAGCGGATTTTATCAACTCTATTCGATTACTGTCGAGCGCAAGAACAACAATGCCGAATCGGGTAGAGAAAGCGGATTAAACAGCCTGTATGGGCAACGTGGGGCAATATGCGCATATTTCCATTGGACTTGGGAGTATCTCACAAAAGGCATTGCATGGGCGGTTGTACAGAGGATGCTTGCAGACCAAGCACGTTACGATGATGATGAGGGCACAAGCGGAGGAACGGGCTTTGAGGATGCAGACGAAGTAGAGCTAACAGAGGAAAACACAGATGAGTTTATTAACTACATAAACAGTTTTTGATTGTGGAAAATAGAGATGGAGCTTTAGCATTTGATGTCCTTATAAGGGATAATAACCTTAATCAAATGCTTTCTAAGGACGAACAACGGATAGCCCAATTTACACAAAATGTTGAGGGCAATTCGGAAAGCATAGTTAATAGCTTTGGTGCTATAGGTAAAGCCGTTGGCGGTATTGCTATTGGCGCAATGATGAAAAACTGGATAACGGATGTTGTTAACGTCCGTGGCGAGTTTCAGCAGCTTGAAATAGCATTTACTACTATGCTTGGTAGTGCGGAAAAAGCTACTACTCTGATGGCACAGGTAACGGAAACTGCTGCTACTACACCTTTTGACCTTAAAGGCGTTGCTAATGGCGCAAAGCAATTGTTAGCATACGGTGAAAGTGCTGATACAGTAAACGACACATTAGTAAGGCTGGGTAACATTGCTTCGGGATTGAGCTTGCCGTTAAACGATTTAGTGTACTTGTATGGTACTACTATGGTGCAAGGCAGATTGTTTACACAAGATGTAAGGCAGTTTATGGGGCGTGGTATCCCACTGGTACAGGAACTTGCAAAAGAGCTTGGTAAAACAACCGAGGAGATAAACCAAATGGTTACTGATGGTAAAATTGGTTTTCCCGAAGTGCAAAAGGTTTTAGAGCGTCTTACTGATAGTGGCGGTATGTTCTATAACTTGATGGAGGAGCAAAGTAAATCATTGACTGGGCAAATATCCAATTTAGGTGATGCGTGGGATATGATGCTAAACGAGATAGGACAAAGCAACGAGGGTATATTAAGTTCCGGCATTGGCTTGGCTGGCACGCTGGTAGAAAATTACAAAACAGTATTAAATGTACTGGAGGGGTTAATAGTTGCTTATGGCTCATACAAGGCGGCAGTACTGGCGTTGGCTATTGCACAAAAGAGGAGTACAGGCTTTTCCAGTATAGATAACATTGTTGCTAAGGCTCGCATGGGTGTATATACCAATCTTACTGTAACTACACAAAATTATACTCTGCAAAATGAGCTTATGTCAAAGGCTCAACAGGCATACACATTAGAGCTGCAAAAAAGCCTGTCATTAGAACAGCAAGAGAATTTGTTACGTGGGCTTAAAGTTACTGCAATACAAAATCTACTGACGGCAGAACAACAGGTTTATTTAAGTCGCTTAAATCTTAATGTGCAGAGCGTAGAATACATTGCAGCAGCAGAAAGCGTGTTAACTATAGACCAGCGTTTAGCTTTGCAAAAACAAGAGCTGGGACGTACCAGTATGGCATATAGCGTTGCCGTTGAAAATGAGGTAAAAGCTAATCAGTTAGCGCAAGCAAGTGAAATCTCCAAAATGCGTGCGGAAGCATCCGCTTTGAAACAAAAGCAGGCATTGTTGCTGGCTGAATATAGGGCAAGTCAAAACAAGATAGAGCAAACACGTATCCAAATCTCGTTAGCGAAATTAAACGGAGATGCAACGGCTGTTGAGAACTTGCAGCAACAACAGTACAACCAGTTAAAGGCACATGCGGTTATTGTTACCGATTTAAAGAATGCTAAGGCGGCACAGGAAGCAATTACCACAAAAATCAATACAGCAGCTACACAACAGGCTACAATAGCAGGTAGGGCTAAGGTGGCGAGCGATGTAATGCAAACTACAAGTACCTCTATTTTAAGTACTGCAACAACATTTCTAACTGTTAAGCTAAAAGCGTTGTGGGCTACTATGGTGGCTAATCCGTTAACGTCTATTCTTAGTATCGTAGGATTAGTTGTAAGTGCCTTTATGATGTTCAGAAAAGAGGAGGAGCAAGATATAGATGTAGCAAAGGAATTTGAGGCTCAAACGCAAAAGCAAATGGCATCTATCAATACCTTTAAGGCTATACTTGATAATACAACAGAGGGTACGGTTACTCATAAAAAAGCGTTGGATAAATTAAACAGCGTTTTGCAGAGTTACAGCCTTGAAGTGATAAAAGAGGGTGATAATGTTGAGGTTGTAACGAAACGTTATAATGAGCTTACTAAAGCTATCAAAGATAATACAGCACAACGGTTATTAGCACAGGGTATTGAGAAAATTAATACGACACAAACAAAAGAAGAAGAGAAAGCTCTTGATAAGCTGAAAGAAAAGATGGCATCCCTCAAAGATGGTATTGTTAAAACTGGTGGGCTTAGTGGGCAATATATAAGTTGGGTTACTCCCGAATGGGTAAATTCTTTGGGTGATGAGCAGTACGAGATGATACAGGCTTTTGTAAAAGAGAATATTGCAAAACTTGATGGACTTACTGGAGAGGCTTACGAGGCGCAATTAGCAGAAATAAATAAGAAAGTGCTAAATGCGATGGCAGAGGCAACCCAAACAAGCCAAAAGGAGGTTTCACGCAGCAGTGAATTTATTGATGCTTTTGTACAGGCTATGATTAAGAACTGGCAAAAGGCAAAGACGGAAACAGATGCTCTTACTGGTAGCCTAAACCGTTTGAGTGATGGTTTTAACAAAAAGGAGATAGTGGATGAGATTGATTATACCACTATGTCCTTAGAGCAACTGCATAAAAAAGCGGAGGAACTTAACGGGCAAAAGGTTAAGTTAGAGATAGGTAGTACTGGCTATGATGAGTTAATGCAACAGATAAACAACATTAATGCACTCATAGGCAAAAAACAGGGCGAGCTAAATACAGAGAGTGGTATAAATGATGAGATAAAACGGCTCAAAGCTCTTAAAGAAAAATCTGTTATTGGCGGTACTGAATGGACTGGATATGATAGCAAGATAAAGGAGTTGCAAAAGAAGCTCCCCGATACAAATAAGGAGGGAGATAAAAAAGCTAAGGCTGCACAAGATGCTGCACAGAAAGAAATTGATGTGCAAATAGAACTGGAGGAAAGCCGTATATCACTTATTAAGGATGGATATGAGAGGCGTGTGGCAGAGGCAGAACTACAGCATAAAAAGGAGTTGGCACGGATTGATAAAGAGGAGAAAGAACTTGAAGCTAAGTACAAGGATGCTGGAAAGAAAATGCCAACGAAGAGCAAAGAAAAATTTGCTACGATGCGGAGCAATGAGAATGCCGGTTATGAGGTTACACGCTCCGAGCTATTAGATGTGCAGATAGAGGAGCAAAAGAAAAAGTACCAGCTCTATTACAAGTGGGTTACTACCTATGGTGAAGATGTTGCAAATAAGCAGTATGCTGAATTGATACAGGGAGGTAAAACCTATACGGATTGGCTCAAATCTCAAATAGATGCACTGGAGGCTAAAAAAGGTACTGATACAGGGCTTACAGAAACGGAGAGTAACCAGCTCATTACCCTAAAAACGGATTATAGTGAGGTTACAGGCGTAAAAACGGAGATGGATAAGTTTACAGAGAGCTTGGCTAAGGCTAAGGAGCAAAGTAAATCACTCTCCGAATACATGGGTAAATTAGCCCAAAAGAAACTGGATTTACAGCAAGGTAACACTGGGCTTATTGGAGAAGAGAAAGCGGATGCAATTAGGCAGGTAAACCAAGAGATTGAGCAGAACACAGAGGAGTTACAACAAAAATTACTTGATACCTACAAAACAAATGCACAGCTAAGGCTTGATGTTGAAAAGCAATATGATGATGAAATTTACTGGTTAAAACAGAATGGTTTCAATAAACAGGCAGAGCTTGCAGAAAAGGCTAAAACTAAGGCTGTAGCAGAGGTTGATGCGATGCGCATACAAACTACTGATAGTTGGAAGAATCTGTTTGAAAACGCTGAATATCTTGGTAGTAGTGCATTTGATAAAATAGTAGCAGGGCTTAGAAAACAAGTAGAAGCTGTTGGAGATGTTGATATTAAGAATGACCTTTTAAAGCAACTGGAACAACTTGAACAGCAGACGCAGGGGATGAAAAACCCATTTAAGCAACTGGTGAAGAGTATAAAGGAGTACAAGGCAGCAGGTGATGATGTATCTAAACAGAAAGCTCTTGCTAAAACGTTTACCAGCCTTGCAAATAGTATAGACATTGTAAGCAAGAGTTTTGATGCGGTTGTAGGTGGGCTTAAAAAAATGGGAGCTGCTGGAGACGAAGAGACGCAGGGCATGTTAGATGATGTTGGTGGGCTGGTTGAGGGTGCAGGGCAGTTAGCGGCAGGCTATGCAAGTATGAACCCTGCACAAATGATTGAGGGTGCTGTAGGCATGGTTACAAGCGCAATCTCTCTATTTGATAGTACCAGTAGGCGCATTAAACGTGAGATGGCAGAGCATGAAAAGCAGCTTAAATCATTGCAGACTACATATAATCAAATATCATTTGAGGTTGATAATGCTGTTGGTGAGAGTTATTACGATAAGCAAAAAGAAGCTATCGCCAACCTGCAAGAGCAAATAAAGGAAAATGAGGAGTTAGCACGGCTGGAACAAAGCAAAAAAGATAAAGATAGGGATGATGCTAAAGTTGAGGAGTATAAGGAGGCTGCAAGGCAGGCACAGCGTGATATAGAGGATAAACAAAGAGAAATAACGGAATCTCTTGTACAAACGAACTTCAAGGATTTGGCGAGTGATTTAGCAGAGGCATGGGCTGATGCTTTTAGCAGTATGGAGGATAGTGCTGAAAATTTCGATGAAGTTTGGAGTAAAACGATAGCCAATGCTGTTAAAAACTCTTTGAAGTTAAAGCTGATAGAGCCTAAAATAAAGGAGTTTACCGATGCTTTATCTACCTATATGGGTGAGAATGATAACAGTGTTGTAGGATTTGATTTTGAATACTGGAAAAAGATTCTTAAAAGTGCTGGTGAGAGCTTTACACAAGGTTTAGAGGGATTTGAGGAGTATTTCCAAAATGTAGCCGATAGTGTGGATGATTCTACATTAGAGGGGCAAATAAAAGGAGTAACGGAGGATACTGCTTCTGTGTTGGCTGGAGAAATAACAACGATACGTATTAAGCAGGTACAACATTTACTTGTTTGCCAAGATATTAGAGCTACTATGATTAGTGTACACAATACATTGAGAGAGGCTGCATCTCATTTATCGGTGATTGCAACTAATACAGGGTATAATAAGAACTTGGTTGAGATAAAGAATTATCTAAAAGAGATGAACCAAAAACTTGATGTTAATGATTTGAGGGCTAAAGGATACATATAATGGAAAACAGGATTGAGCAACTTAAACGACTGATGCAAATAGGGCATTGTGCAGAGAGTAAAAGCATGGTGCATAATACATGCGATAATACAGGGGCTTTGATGGATACCTATTTTTATTTCATTAAAGCATGCACTCAAAAGGATTTTCCAAAACTGGATTTTCTACGTGAGTATTTTGGGACACAGGTTGCACCGTATGGTGGGTATATTGATGCTACAGGCGAGCAAAAAGCATATAAAAAAAATGTACTGTTGGGTGATAGCAATGTTGTAATGCAGGTGGGCAAATATAATATTGTTAGCTGCTGGGTAAGGCACAACTCTAAATTACAGATACAGGCTACAGACCATTGTCATTTGCACATAGATTGCTTTGATAATGCCGATGTACAGGTAAATATAGAGAGCAAACACGCAAGGGTTTTTATTAACCAGTATGGAGATAGTCATGTGCTGATAAGCGGTGATAGCCAAAATGCGTGTGTAACAAGTTACGATAGTAAAACTTATAAATAGCAAAAATTATGGCTTTAGATGATTATTTAGTATTGCACATGCCTTTTGATGAAGCGGATGGAACTACATCAACGTATGATTATAGTAAAAACAGAGCAGATGGCGTTGTTTTTGGAGCACATTTTGAATCGGGTAAAAGTAGTAATTGCATTAAATTTGATGGTACTGGCAAATGTGAGGTTTCTAAATCGGTATTGGCTTTAAGTGGGAATTTTACACTCTGTACATACGTTAAATCTCATAGTGTAGCCTCTAAGCTAATAGTAATGCTTAACTACAATGGAGTTAACCAGTTTTACCAGTCATTGATAGATGTTTCTCCCGACGAATGGTATTATTTGGCTGTAGTACGTGAGAGTACGAGCATTACAATGTATTTGAATGGTACTAAAATTGGTACAGAAAAAGTGCCAAGTAGCTATGGAAACCCAATAGGATTTAGTATTTCACAAGATTGCTATATTGCGGAGCTGGGACATGGTTGTCTTGATGATACAAAACTATTTAGTATAGCACTTACACAAGAGGATATACTAAGCCTGTTGGATAATACCAAACAGCTTGCATATTTGCTGGATGGGGTTAATTTTAAAGATTTCGGTGTGTGCGTGAGTGGTAGCAAGGGAATTATAGATTCTCTCAAAATGAAAGAGCCTCTTAAATTGGATTGGGACGGTTATCATGGCGAGGCAATTGATTTGAGTAGACCACGTATGCAGGCAAGGGAGATTACTTTGGAATGTTTCATTAAGAGCGATGGCGGTAAAATTGCATTTGTACAGGCGGTTAAGGGATTTTTAGAACAGTTCTACACGCCACACAAAATACCAGCAGGCAGTAAATCGGAGGCGGTTGCAGCCGGATTACACCGCCTCACTATTGATATTCACCCTACCAAAGCATTAGTGTACGAGGTATATTTACCGGATGGTACAGACATTGCTAAAGAGTGGAATGATAGTAAAATGGTGGGTACATTTACCTTAAAATTGAAAGAACCCGAACCTGTAAAGCGTGTATTGAAACACTTTAGAGTAAACGAGAACAGTAAAACGGTTACTATCACATTAACTACGCAAAAACTGGTTAATATTTACTGGGGAGATGGTACTACAACGCAGGATGTATACGGTACACAAACGATAACGCATGATTACTCCGAAAATGGAGAGTATTATGTGATTGTTACAGGTGTAATTGAGGATATTACGGACTTCTCCACTAATGCGATTATTGTATGGAACAAATTATAGTATATAAGCGTGATGGTACAAAACGTTACAATTTAAATAGTTACGCAAAGCTCTGCACCGTAAAAAGTGCAGAGCAAAAGCGCGAACTACTTGGGGAGGATACAGTAACAATCAAGATTGAAAGTGCAGAACCTATGGAGTTTACTATAGGGGATTATGTTGTTATCTTTGGTGATGTTTACACGTTAAACAAGGTAAATGAGCCTACAAAATCGGGGGAAAGAGTGTTTGAGAATACCCTTGTTTTTGAGGGGGCGCAATATAAGCTGTTGGATGCACAATATAGGAGCACTGATGCAGAGGGAAATAATCCTACAGCAGAGTTTCCACTTGTGGCAGATATGCACCTTGCAATGCAAGTGTTAGTTGATAATGTAAACAGGATTGCAAATGCTTTAGGTGAAACGTGGGTATTGGGTAGCTGTATAGAGACAGAGTATAAGGAACTTACTTTTAGCAACGAAAACTGTCTAAGTGTATTACAACGGCTTTGCAAGGAATTTGATACGGAGTTCGAGATAGAGGCGGTAAGAGATAAAATCTATAAACTGCACATACGCAAAGTTGGCTCTCTATTCCCTACTACGTTTACATTTGGCAAGGGAGGTGGTGTATACAAGCTAAAACGAAAGAATGTAAGCAGTAGCAGTGTAATAACAAGGCTTTACGTTGAGGGTGGTACTAAAAATATCACAACTAAGTATAGGAATGGGGCAACACGGCTAAGGCTTGGAACAAATAAAGAGAGTTATATAGATAATGCACAGGCAATAGCTGCATTTGGGATAAAAGAGGGTAGTAAGATATTTGAGGAGATTTACCCACATCGCACAGGTGTTGTAACCAGTACTGTAAAAGGGGATATATACAGTTTTGTTGATGATGATATGTTTGATTTAAACGAGAAAGAATCAGACGGAAAAACAACCAAATGGCTTATTGATGGTACTTCTGCTAAGGTTAAGTTTGTAAGTGGTAATTTATCCAGCTATGAGCTTGAATTAAGTAGCTATAATACAAGTACACATACATTTAAGGTTAAGGAGTACGTGGATAAAAGAGGGCTTAAAATACCAAGTGCAGCGACCGCATACCAAATAGAAAAAGGTGATAAGTATGTTTTATTGGATATTGTAATGCCAACAGACCCATACGTTACAGATGAAGAGGAACATTTGGGAGTAGAGGGCACTAAGTTTTTAGAGCAAAATTGCCAACCTAAAGTAGAATACGAGTTGGATATAGCTTCTATGTACTTAAATCGTAATTATGGAGGTGAATCCGTAATAGTTAATATTTTTAAGGTAGGGGACTATCTACCAATAAAAGACAGTGGAATAAACGTAGATAAAGCCATACGTATTAAGGGCTTTACCCGTGATTGCTATAGTGATGTTTACAAATACAAACTTACTATTAGTGATACAGTTGATGTTAGTGTTATAGAGAATCTGATTAGTGATAACATTGAGCAAAATAAGATTATCACAATAAACAATCTCACAGATGTAGCAAGAGCACGTGCAAACTGGAGAAGTACACAGGAGTTGCTAAATATGGTATTTGATGGGGACGGTTATTTTGATGCAACAAATATACGTCCGAGTTCTATAGAAACACTGATGTTAAGTGTTGGTAATCGTGCTGGGCAGTTCGTACTTAAAAATATCATAATAGAGGCTAATGCTGTTAGTGGGAGCAAACCTAATCCTAATTACATCGTAATTACTGCTGCAAACAACGCAGGAGAAATAGTACATTATGCTATAGAGGAAAAGGATAGAAATTGGAAGATAACGAGCAGTAGCTTAACTCTTACAAATACTGGAGCTTTCTATGTATATGTAAAGTGCTCAAAGAGTACGGATGCAGCTACAATAATATTTAGCCAAAATAAATTATCCGTTGATGATGGCATGTATTATTATTTCCCGTTGGGCGTTTTGTCCTCCGTATATAACAACTATCGTGAGCTTACTACTACATACGGGGCTACACGCATAACTGGGCGCACAATTAATTGTGGGCGAATAGAAAGTGTAGACAAGAAAACGTATTTCGACCTTGATAACTCCGAGATTGGGGGTAACATAAAATTTGTTAGTACCAGTGGTGAGAATATGAGTATTAAGGATTTGGAGGCTTTGGTAAATAGCAATACAGATGCTTTAGGAGGAATTAACGATGTAATTAGCTCGTTACAGGAGCAAGTAGATGGGGCTGTTGAGTATTGGTTTGGTTTTGGTGTACCTACTTTAACAAATGCACCAGCAAACCAGTGGAAAACAGATGCAGATAAAAAGATACATGCAGGGGATTTGTATACAGATTCAGAGACGGGTTTAGAATATCGTTTTACCAAAGAGGGCAATACTTACAAATGGGTAAATATACCGAGTACGGGAATAGGGCAAGCTATACAGATAGCAAACACTGCTTTAGAGCTTGCAGATAATAAAGCACACATCTTTTTGACAGCTAATGCTTCAAATACTCCTAAATCACCTTATAAACTGGGCGATTTGTGGATAACTCTTGATACGTATAAAATGAAGATATGCGTTAAGGAACGTACAACAGTAGGTACTTATGTGGCTACTGATTGGAAAGATGCAGGTTATACGGATGATACGAAAGCAAATGAGGCGTTGCAGAAACTCGTAGATATGGCAACTGATGGTGTTATTACACCACAAGAAAAGATTGCATTAAAAGATGAGATTGCAAATATAAAAGTAGATTATTCAACAGTTGCTGCAAAAGCAAAATTATGTGCTGTGGATTATACTTCATACACAGCGGCATATAATGCTTTGATTACGTACACGAGTATTATTATTAGTAATATGAATGTAAATAGTGATGTTGATAAAACCGTTTATAATGCTCGTTTCTCTAACTATTATAAATGCAGAACTGATACCATAGATGCGATTAGTAAAGGCTATGTTGATGCTGTAGAGGTTGGGCAAGGTAATTACCTTGCTAATAGTGCATATATGGAAGATACGAAAGGCTGGAAATTGAGTGTTGATAGCGGTGGTGGGCAGCAAGGAGCTTTGAGTATATACAATGATAGCATTATGGGTAATGTATTGAGGGTAGCAAAACCGAATAATGTGAGCTGGTGGTATTTTGGTACAGGTTTTAAATCAAAAGAGGGTAATATACTTTTGCCAAAAGAGAAATTTGCGGAGGGGGTAACATACACTGTTGCGTTTTGGGTAAAAGCAAGTAGCAATACTAATATGAGTTTAGCAATAATGAAAGGAAACGCTACGGCTAATGTATCCGGCTATTGTGTTTTCTCTGTAACAACATCATGGAAACGCATTGTTTTTACCTTTACAGCAAATAATTTGAGTGATGCCGAATCGCAGTTATACATTACAAGTGCTGATACGTTTAGCTACTGCATGTTTACCAAATTTGTATTAGTAGAGGGTAATAAAGCACCCGAATGGACTTCAAGTAGCTATGAGTTGACAGCTCAAATACAGGCTAATAAGGATTTACTACAAGCCATTTCTAACAACTATACGCAAATTGATGGAGGGTTAATTTTATCTACCTTTCTAAAATTGGGTGCTGTACAGAAAAACGGTGCGTGGGTAGAGAGCGCAGGATTCAAAGCTATGTTAGCAAATAGCAATGAAATTGCAGCTTACTTTGGAGGTACTTACGCAGAGGCTTTGGCAGGCACAAAAGATGCAATGACTATAATTTACCATAATGGCAAGCTAAAAAGCAAAGATGCTGATATTACGGGTATAATACACGCTACAGATGGAGAGTTTACAGGAAAGGTAAATGCTACAGATGGTACATTTTACGGTTCTATAGCCGAGCCTGCTAAAGCATTAGGCACTACAACTGCACTATCATTTGATACTGGATTTAATTTTTCGGGTTATGTTGTGGCTGGTAAAACTCAATTAGTGCAGTTGCCAACAGATAAAAAGTATGCTGGTGTAAGATGTACGATAGTAAATACCATGAAGAATACAGGTTATTACATAATACAGTGCAATAATGGTAGTAACTTTTTGTATACCTGCAATAATACAAGTATGCTGGAGGCTGCAAAAGTATATTTGTATGGCGTTGGAGAATTAAGATTAAGAGCTGTTTTAGATTATAATGGTATATTGCGTTGGTTTATAGAGAATAATATGAGTTTTAGCTATAACTGGGCAGACAAGGCTTTCACAAATGGTTTACCAAGTCCTCACATGCGTATTATTGATTTATTTGAGCTAAATGGCGGTAGTCTGAATCTTATATTTTGTGCTGATGGTAACTCTCCATACGTAGGCTCATACGATAGAGGAGCGCAATGGTGGAATATCAGATTCTCAAAATCAAGGAGTGGGCATAAAAAGAAATACCATGTTATCGCCATATCTAAGGTCTGTCTTTTCTCTTATTGGGTAAAGGATATTTCAGATACAGGTTTTACAGTAGGATTTACCAATAATGGATTTATTACGTTATCATCCGATGGTTATGCAACGGTATATGTAATAGAATATAGCTAACTTTCAAACTTTGGCACACAAAAAGCGTGATATATAATCACGCTTTGACTACTTTTCGGGAAAAATAACTCAAAAGTGCAAAAGTATGAGTGCAAAAGACAATTATGTAAGTGAAACAATGTTCGTTTCTCGTATCGTATCAAAGGGGAAAATTGAGAGTTTAAACAACGGTTTTATGCTCAAAGATGGTGCTCCTTTCTCCGTATACGTTAGACCGAAAACATTAACCACATTAGAGAGGGACATGTTGCTTAACTGTAAGCTCTATAAAGAAGATGAGTTTAGCGAAGTGCCTGTACCTCTCTTTTCGTGGGTTGAATTAGTGATAACAGAGATTGCGCCAAGCGAGGAACTACTTAACAGTTACGACATGTACTGGGGTAGTGGAGATGGTGCAAAAGTAGCAACCGTTTAATTTATTTATAACATGGGATTACTTATAGGAGTGGGGAATACAACCCCACAATTTCCATATCAAGCTCTTTGGTATGGAATTAAAATCAATCTTAAAAACAGTGGGCATAGTATCGCAGATGGCAAATTGGAACGTGTAGGCAACCTTGATTTGCACAGAAGTTTGCCGATACAAAAGCGCATTAGGCGTTTTATGGCTACTGTAGATGGCAAAGTAAACTATTGGCTTGGTGCAAATGACAGCACACTAAAAGAGGGAGGCGGTGCAGCGAGGTTAAACGCTTTGGATGGCAACGTAATGCTTTATAAGCCGGATTACTGGAGGCGTGTAGAGTTTGATGGTGACTACATGCTTGTAGCAATTAGCGAAGTTGAATTGCCGGGGTTTGTGTATATGGGAGAAAAGGCACGCAGTCCGTGGTTTGCGACATTTGACCGTACTACAAACAAACCTGTTAGTGCTTGTTTTCTGCAATGGAATGCAGATGGCACAGTAAAGAGGGATGCTAACGGATTACTGGTATTAACAGATAATGCAGCAAATTTCAGAGGTGGTGATAACTCTACAACAAATGACGCTAATAACAAATCGCTGCTGGGTATGCCTGCAACTAATACCACTAAAGCAACAATTCGTAGCCGTTGTAAAACACTGGGTGATATGTGGCATCATGGCGGTTGGCGTTTTCGTGAGGAAATGGGTTGGTTAATGGCTATAGAATTTGGCGACCTTGATAGTCAAGCTGCATATAATGCCAATAAAACAGCGGATGGATTTGCACAGGGTGGTTTAGGCAATGGCACTTATGTTGATAGCGCACAATGGAGTGCTTTTAATAGCTATTATCCTATTATACCGTCCGGTATCACAGCTAAGTTAGGTAACAACACTGGCATTATTGATTATGTAATCAAAGAGTGGCAAACAGGCGTAGACAAAACTTTAAAGGTAGCCAGTTACAGAGGTTGGGAAGCACCTCACCAATCTCTTTGGGAACATGATGATGATGTTCTTATTCGCAACTTTAAGCCATCCGAGGGCGGGCAAATGCTCATCTATTTATGTACCGACCCAGCAAAGTTTGCAACCCCTACAGATAAGGCTACTGTTGTGCCGGATGGATACGAGGAGATGGGAGCTTTGCCAGTAGCGCAAGGTTATATTGCATCTATGGGCTATGGGTTGGGATACACATTCCCAAATGATACAACAGGAGGAGCAAGTAACAAGAACTATTGCGACCTTTTTTGGAGGCAGACGGTTACAGATGATAACGGGCTTGATGGCTGGTATCAACTCCTCTCGTGTGTTAGTGCGGTTAATTCGGAGTCTGCGGGAGTACGTGGAGCGAATGCGGATAATCGTGGTGCGCTTACGTATACGTATTATGGGTTTCCCTTGTGCCTTGAATTATAGGGGTGTTCCGTGGCGTTTTTTTTAGGAGGGTGTGCTTCCTTAAACAGAGATTGAAATATTGAAATAACAAAGCGGTTTGCGGGGTTTCGGAAACTCCTCTCGTGTGTTAGTGCGAATAATTCGGAGTCTGCGGGAGTACGTGGAGCGAATGCGAATAATCGTGGTGCGAATACGAATACGAATTATGGGTTTCCCTTGAACCATTTACGGTTTTCTTTGATGTGAACCAAACGACCCCAAAAACCATGCCTCACAGAAACGTAACCTCATTGCTGGGGTTACGTTGGCAAAATAATACGGGTTTAGAAAGTGCTGGTAGATTGCAGAAATGCAAGTGCGAAAGCTCTGATTAAAACAATGGCACACAAAATATATAGCAGTGTAGATAATAATAGCTATTGGCGTGTATGTGACCCTCAAAATGTGTTGCACGCAACGTATAATACGATGAGAGGGAAGTATGGGAGGTACGATGTACAAAAGTTTATGGGTACTGGATATATCGAACGAATTACAGATATATGGGAGATGCTTGATAAACAAACATACGTGCCGAGTAAGTACCATGAAAAGGATATTTACGATGTAAAAGTGAGACATTTAAAAATAGCTCCTTTGTATCCCGATAGAGTTATACACCATTGTCTAATAGATGTTATTGAAACTGATTTAAAGAAACTGTTTATTGCCAATACCTACGCTTGCATAAAAGGGCGTGGTATACATGCTTGTTTGAATGACCTAAAGAAAGCTCTGTTTAATGATAAAAGAGGTACAAAGTACTGCCTGAAAATTGATATACACCACTATTACGATAGTATTGTACATAGTATACTAAAGCAGATAATATCCGAGAAATACGGTGATGAACGGATGTTATGGTTGATGTATACTATAATAGATAGTACGGAGGGAGACGTTGGTTTGCCTATAGGGTTTTTAACCAGCCAACATTTTGCAAATTGGTATCTCACTTTATTCGACCATTGGATGAAAGAAGTGATAAGGGTAAAATACTACTATAGGTATATGGATGATATAGTTATATTGAGCGATAGCAAAGAGCATCTACACATGGTATTTGAGCAAATGCAACAATACTTGGCTGATAAGCTAAAGTTGGAGATAAAAGAAAACTGGCAGATATTCCCTGTTGATGCACGCTCAATAGATTTTGTGGGATACAAGAGTAACCATTACAATATACTTGCACGCAAGAGCATATTGTATACTTATTATCACAAGTTACGTATAATAGCGAAGAAATATGATATTGCAGATGAGGGCATGATAAAGCATGAGCTTGCAGCACATTGGGGCTGGTTAAAGCATTGCAGTGAGGAGCATTTTAATACAATAATAGATAATTCTAAAAAACAGTTGAACTATGAGCAACAGATTAAAACAAGGGGTACACACCAGTAATGTGCAACCCACCTTTGATGTCATAGACAGAATTAAGGGTACAACTCTTTATAACTTCAATCAGCATTTTATTGAAGTTGAGCAAGAGGGTGGAGAAAAGGTAAAGGAGAATGAGTATAATAGTTTGCGTGTGGATTACCCCATTAATGCAAACCATATTTTTGAAACTCTTATTACGGAGCTTTATCCCAATAACGAGGAACAAAAGTTACTCAATGATTATAACGCTGCACTGGCTAAGATTGAGCCGGATGATAAAAAGCAGCCGTATATTGACTTCTTGGAAGTACGTAAACAGATGCGTGCTATGGTTGACGCAGATTGCACTATAAATAATATACCGTTGCAATAAGTATGGGACAGGAAACATTTGATTTTGCAGACCTCTCACTGCAAGGAGAGGCTGCAAACTCTACGTTGCCGAGTGGTGATTATCCGAGTATTGATGAAGTAATAAACAAACCTATTTGGGTAACTGGCTACACGAACGATGTAGAGACTGCAAACGGAAAAAGATGTGTTGTCAATTTTAAATGGGAGCTGGGAGAAAAGGAAACAGCCTTTTTTACATCCTCTAAGAAGTTGATAGGCGTACTCTCCAATGCTGGCATACGTTTTCCTTTCCATACAATAATTAAGGTTGTATTCATCCGTGATATGGCTGGCTTTGAGTTTCGCAGTAGCAAAGAAGCCATATCACAGGATGATATAGACAGCTTAAATATGTATCAAATAAAGAAACGTAGCTACTTGAAACAAAGGAGGTAAAGTATGGATGTGATTTTTAAAGGTGCAGAGAATATGCTATTGATATTTGTAATAGCATGTATTATTGTATTTGCATCTATGTGCGTAGACCTTATTAGTGGGCTTTACAAAGCCAAACTTAGAGGAGAAATACGTAGTAGTTTTGGGCTAAAACGCTCATTGGGAAAATTTATAATGTACATGGGAGGTATGCTAATAGCATGTGGTGTTGATGTGCTTATGCACCTATGTAAATTCTTTCAAATAATACATGTGGATGCTCTTTTTGGCATCCCTGTATTTACTTGTTTATTGGGAGTGTTTTTGCTAATTGTTGAGTTTCTTAGTGTGCGAGAAAAGGCAGACCAAAAAACGAAAACAGAAATAAGTAGAGTGGAGAAACTTGCAGCGCAGATGGTTAAAAAGGATGATTTGGTAGATGCCTTAACACAAGCATTAACCTCTGCTATAAAAAAGGAGAGTTGATAAATGAAAGTACTTTTAGATAATGGGCATGGCGAAAATACAGCCGGAAAACGTTCTCCTAAATGGCGAGACGGTTCGCAGTTATTTGAGTGGGAGTATACACGTGAAATAGCCCAGCGTGTAGAATTTGAGCTTATAAAGTGTGGGGTTGATGTTGAACGTATCGTAAAGGAAAGTATAGATGTTTCTTTGCGTGAACGCTGCAACCGTGTAAACGAAGTATGCGCAGAGGTCGGTGCTAAAAACTGTATACTGGTAAGCATACATTGTAATGCAGCAGGAAACGGTTTGCAGCCAATGAGTGCACAGGGATGGAGTGTATTTGTGTCCTTAAATGCTTCTTCCAAAAGTAAAGAGCTGGCAGATTCATTTTGTGATGCAGCTATAACAAATGGAGTTAAGTTGCGGGGTTACTCTCCGAAACAGCGTTTTTGGGCGCAAAACCTTGCAATGTGCAGAGATACTAAATGTGCAGCAGTATTAACCGAAAACTTGTTTATGGATAATGAGGAGGATTGCCGTTACTTGCTTTCTAACGAGGGTAAAAAGGTAATAACTCAAATCCATGTACAGGCTATTTTAAATCTATTAGGCAAATGAGAAAGTTTATTGTAGCATTATTTGTATTGCTTGTTTCTGCCTGCCTTTTTTTCGCTCATGGATGGAGAGAACAAAAGAAAGAAAGCAAACGGCTGGCGGGTAATCAATCTGCTTTATTGGCAGATGTGCAGTTATACAAAACGCAGGCTGGAGAGAATGCAGCCAAAGTGCAAAGACTGGAGCTTACTAAGAGCGAGTTTGAGAAACAATGTGCAACTCTTAAAAATGAGGTAGAAGCTCTGGGCATAAAAACAAAGCGTTTGGAGAGGGTTATTAGTACAAGTTCTAAAACAGAGGCTCAAATTACAGCACCAGTTAGGGACAGACTTGTTTATAGGGATAGAGAACAACCACCGGACACCTTGCGGTGCTTTAACTTTGCAGACAATTATTTAAAGGTAAATGGGTGTATTGAGAAAGATACATTTAATGGTAAAATTGAAAGTAAGGATACTCTTATACATGCAGCTCACCGAGTACCTAAAAAGTTTCTTTTCTTCCGCTTTGGCTGCAAAGCTATAGAGCTGGAGGTGGTGAGTAAAAATCCACATACTGAAATTACATATAGTAGATACATTGAACTGAAATAAATTGTATCTTTGTGCGATAACCATATTTTGTTGAGCCACAATTTGCAGCGTTTTTGCAGTTGTGGCTCAAATGTGTTACAGTAGAGATGTTTGTAAGCAAGTAATGTGCTGATAATCAGTAGTAATATATTCGTTGGAGCGTCAGATTCCGGTTCTGAAGGTCGTGCGTTTGAATCGCACCGGGGTCACATAGTAAAATCGCAATTATCTTATTATTAGATAGTTGCGATTTTGTGTTATATACTGTTGCACAACATTCGCACAACATCTCGGTGTGTGGAGAGATTTAATAATAAAATAAAAGCCCGTTTTTTAGGCGGGCTAATTTAAATGAGTGGTAATTTTCTACTTCCATTGTGGTGAATATGGCTATTTCTCTTTTAAAGATTTTAGCATTTTCTTTAATTCTCCTTTGCTGGCACATGATGACTGTGCTTTCATTTCAGATATATAGAATTGCCAACCTCCCTGCATTGATTTATACTCTGCCGTATTGTTAGTTGGATTGTTTAGAGATACTATTTCCCCTTTTGTAGGTTCATATTCAATAAGCGATTCAATGAGTTTAATAGCTTCCTCTTTGGTTCCCAATTCAATATTCATTTTAAGGTCGGTGTTTTCCTTTATAGTAGATTCGATCTTATACAATGTACCTGTCTCTATAAGTTTACAGTTGCCCATACGGAAAGAATTGAGAACAGTAGGTTTTCCTTTTGAAGTAAGTTGTGCAGAAGCGGTTAATGCAACCATTAATACTGCAAATACTAATAATACTTTTTTCATTGTTATATACTAATTTGTTTTATATTGAATAATGTCATGCCTATGTTATTATCGCCATAGTGGTTGCTTATCATTACTTCGCCCCATAAACGAAGAAATAAATGGTTCTTTGCATCTGCCAAATCTGAATCTACTATTATTCCATTCCCCATACTATCTGATCCATATTTCTTATAGCAGAAGTTAACGAGAGCTTTTAAATCTTTGGTAATAGTATTATTTTTCCCTTTAAAAACTAGATTGAACTCGTTTTCTCCTACTTTTAGTATTTCAATCTCATAAAAAAGCTCTAATTCTAACTCTTTTAACTGTAAATTGTAATGTTGTACTTCATTACCTGATTCAGTTTTTTCAGAATGAGAAAATTGAGGATTATACTTAAATATATTTTCTATATCAATTTTGAAGAAATCTTTCAGTTCATTCTTCTTGCTTAAAAAATTAAATATTCCCATAATTCTTTTTTTTATGATTATTCTATCTTCTTCTAGGTCTAACTGATTCTATAACGTTGAAAATCTGCTTTACATCACATAAATCAATAACTCGATCAGGATACATATCATTTAATGAATGAATAGTAATGGTGTGATTCTCTACGTCATGATCTATAATGCGCTTAACTATTATTCCATCGGTATGTACTATAACGAAATCCCATTTGCGAAGATGGAGTTTAGAACTCACCCACAAATGGGGCTGTATTTCACGACAGTAAAGTCTATCTCCTTCTAGGTAGCTTTCTTCGGTTCCATTGTTCATACTGTCGCCTTTGACTTCAAAGGCTATATAATTTCCATGTCCTTCTTTATCAACTATAAAAGGTATCTTAGGTAATTGCTCCATGTAAGTTGTGTCTGTGTATCCATCTAAATATCCCGCATAAGCGAATTGATTAACTAACGGGATATAAACTACGTCTTGTTGGATGGGCGCAGCTTCATTATAAATAGGCTTGAATGTTCTTTTTATTTTCTCTCCTTCGCCTGTTACTAACCAATCATAATTAAATATGTTGTTATAGGCTTCATTGAAACGCTCTAAGAAACTCTTAGTGAGATATTTTTCATCTCCATTAAAAGCACGTGAAATATTAGTTTTACTAATTCCCATTTTATTAGCTACATCCTGCTGTGTATGGGCTTCTCCATTACTTCTTAAGTATTCAAAAGCTTCTTTTATTATTTCTTTTTTCATATATACCAACTATTGTTAGTGTTAAATGATGTTTATATATCAACAAAAGTTTGTATGATGTTTGCTTTACTAACAAAAGTTTGTATCTTTGCAACATCAAACAACATCCAACACTGCAAAGGTGCGAAGTTTGAGTGAGAAAACCAAATATTTTACATAACTAAAAATAGGTAAGACAATGAGAAATAGAGATTATGAACTAGTAAAAGACGGCAAATATAATATGAAAGCCATCATGCAGAGAGCTTGGGTATATGTACGCCAGTATGGTTATTCTCTTAAATCTGCCTTGCGTATTTCTTGGGTGGACGCTCGCTTAAAGATGGATGAATATGTAGAATCATTGAAGCCGAAAGCCATTGAGTCTAAACAGGGTAATGTGTTGAAAGCGTTTTTCGCCGATAAGTATGCTAACTACGATAGTTCTTGGAGATAATGAGTGAAGAAAAAATAAACGAAAACTTAGTTTTCCTTCGGAAATACACGGACGATCTGAAAGAACGAGATGAATATACAGTTCAGATGCTGGCTGGAAGCAAAGAAACGAAAGAAGAAATTATCAGTAACCTTCTTCGAATAATAAAAGATTACGAGGCTCTGTTAGGTTAGAACCTACGAAAGAAGCGAGCAAAACGCTTTCAGGGTACATTGATTAGTTCTTTGACATATTGGATCATACGAAAAGAAATTCAACCGTAGCAGGAATGCCGTGATCGGTTGAAGGTTCGAATTAGTTACATATATCACTTGGAAGTCCGAAAAGTCTTTATCAGTAAGCATATAGCAGTTAAGGCGAGCTATAACGCTATCTAAGTGATTCAACATACAGCCCGTCACGTCTCGATACGTGGAAGAATCCGTAGAAGGTATCGCGGGCACTAACTTTAATTGATATGATTATGATAAAAAAAGTAGTTCAGTATTTTAGAAAGCGCAATGATATGAGATTGCGCAAGTGGTGTATGAAATTAGTTGTATGTAGACCTCAAATTGGCGGCAGCATTGAAGATGCCGCCAATAAAGTTTACGAATGGATCAAAAAGAGTCCTGAATCAAAGTTTTAATTTCTTCATACGTTTCTTGGGTGTCAATTGACATGTATCCATTAGATAATGCAGATATTAGTACAATGCTCCCCTTACCATTTTCTAACTTGGTCACATTACTAATAGCTTGAACATTAACAAGGATTTTGCCATTATCGGCACTTAATTCAATAAAATTCTTCATGTTTCTTAATTTTAAAATTAGACACTTCAAAGTTAAGAAAATCCCCTGATAATAACGTGAGGTTACCGATCGAATTGGTTCAGGGGAGCTATTTAAACTTTTTGTTTTGTCGTGTTTTATTTTGTGTTTGTGTTGTAGGGTGTGCCGTTCGTGAGAATAGCGCACCTTTTTAATTGGATAAGTGGCGGAATTGGTAACGCTTAGTAGAGTAAGATTGTAAGCCAGACATTCAGTGAGGCTCTTAAATTTACATTCCCGGTTCGAATCCGGGCTTATCCACTAATAATAATCAAATAATTAATCTTATGGCAAAAGAAGTGAAAAAAATAACTGGTGATTGGACAAAATCAATCAGTGAAATGAAGCTAAATGAAGTAGTAGAATTTCCGATATCTGCTTATGATGGAATAATGAGTACAATTCGATATCGTGTTAGACGCAGATTTGGAATTATAATCAAGAGAGAAGGAGAGTTGGACTATAAAAAGGGAGTTTTTAGAGCTAAACGTATTTCGTGATGGAAACTCTGACTCAATGTGAGTATCAAGTAGCTAATGAAGTCGCAAAAGGACAAACCCCAGATGAAATTGCCGATTTGCTCAAAAAGTCAGTTTGGACCATAAAGGCACAGATTAGGGATATTCATAAGAAGTTAGGCATTAACAATAACGTAGAGCTTACTTTATTCCTGCTATGTGATAGGACTAAAAGAAACTTTGATTTGAAGGAGATTAGGAAGCACGGTATTGAGTTATTCTTCTCTGTTTGGTTCTTTATACTTGCTATTACGCCGAATTATCAAATGGACATGAGACGTTGTAATATTCGTCCTGCTGCAAAAACAGCTCTACGTATAATGAGAACTAAAATGGACGGTGATTTAATGCTTGCCGCTTAGTATTAACTTAAAAATAATGTTCTATGAAAACTATTCATAAAATTCAAAATGCTATTGCTGTCATTGCTCTTGCTATGGTGACCCACCTAGCATTGCAAATCGAAATGACTAGAAACGAAACAATATCATGTATTATAATGCTATTGTTAACTGTGTTCATGCTTTTAGAGAGAAGTTCAAAAGAGGTGCATCAAAAAGAATAGGGGGATAGATATGAGTATTCAAGAGATCATGAGTCTTGGGGGGAGTAAGATATCGGCTAATGTGAATTTTGAAGATTTAAAAGCATTCGCAGATTATCTCATTCAAAAAACAAAAGAAGAAGTTGAAGAATCTATTTTGGCTAAGAAAAAAGAGACTTTCGTAAAGCCCAAAGATGCTTGTAAACAGTTACAGGTTGATCGGTCAACTTTGTGGAGATGGGCTAAGACAGGTTATTTAATTCCCGCAGAAGTCGGTGGAAAAAGATTATATAAACAATCTGAAATAGATATTATATTACGCAAATAATTTATTGTTTAACTCTAACCCCGGAGTAAAGGACTCCGTGCGGTATCCAGTCCGCTATTTAAGTTTTGAATTATCCCGGTGTCCGTTGGTTCGGTATCCGGGAACTATTTTATTAACTACTTTAATTATAACGAATATGGACGATTTAGCTATTAGAGAACAAGAATCTTCTCTCGATGTACAGACAATTGATCTGTCTGGTGATATTCCTTCTTTGAAAGATGCGAAGGAATTACCAGTTGATTTATGTGGTAATTATTGGTCTCCTGTGATTCCCGGTGAGTTCAAGAAAGTTATTTTCTTGGATATTAAACCTCAAAAGGTATTGTCGCAAACTACCGGTGAACTTATCGATTTAGATTGTGTCATGTTTGCAGAGCAAAATGAAAATGGTGATTTGACCACCACAATGAATGGTTCTGTTAGATTAGTTGGAGCTTTACAGCCTTATTTTGAAGATGGCATAATTAAAAAAGGAACAATGCTTAAAATTACCTATATGGGTAGGAATAAGAATAAAACAAATGCAAATTCTTCTGATAACTGGTCTATTAAACCTTTACGCATAAACTTGCCAGATGTGGGATGATATTAATTTGAACGATTGTGAGGAAGGTGAAGAACTTAATCCTTCTGCTTATAATCCGGACGATTATCCCACCAAAGAGGAGATGCTTGATTTTATCTCTTTGAATTGCAATAAGCCACCTGTTAATATTGATTTGAAGGAGTTGAGTGTTAACGGAGTAGTAAAGCGTGATCCTATGGAGATGTATTTGAAAAGCGATCATATTTCCTCTTCCAATTTGAAAAATGCTCTTAAAACTCCACGATCTTTTTATTATGATTACGAAAGGACATTTGAAGAGAAAGAAAAACCTTGTTTTCAGTTAGGGACATTTGCCCACATGGCATTTTTGGAACCACGTTTATTCGAGCTTGTCAAAGTAGAACCTAAGTGTAACCAATCATCGAAAGAAGGCGTGATTGGAATGATTCGGTTCTATAATGAATTGCTCCTGAATGATAAGAATTATATTCCAGATGTCGAAGAAGAAATACCTTCTGAAAGGTGGAATTTCTGTGATCTGAAAGACTTTCGTGATAATAAGAAACAGAAGTGCATTGATTTGGGATACTCGTTTATCAGTGATGAAATGAGTATGATAATTAAAGCTCTTGAAAGAAACTATTATTGGTATGGTGGCGGCATCATCAAGCAGCTTTTGAAAGGTGCATACTCAGAAGTATCATTCTATGGCAAGGATGAAGAAACGGGGCTTAATGTAAGAGTTCGACCGGATTATTTTAATGTAGAGGAAAATATCGGTGTAAATGCAGTTATTTCCTTTAAGACCACACGTGCCGACGATCTCGGCAAGTTCTACTATGATTGTGCCAAGCTCAAATATGAGCTTTCAGAAGGAATGTACCAAGAGGTTATGAGTAGCGTTACTGGACGGAACTTTAATGTAACAATTATGATCATGTTACAGACGGTTGAACCATACGATGTCGCTGTTCTCTTCTGGTCGCCCGATGATTTGGCAAATGGTAAGTATAAATATCGCTATGCTCTCTCAATCGTAAAAGACTGTTTCGACAAGAAATGGTTTCCCGGATATGACGCTAAAGCCGAAGAAGGAGCTAGAGGTATTATTGATATGCAGCTCCCGGAATGGAGTCAAAAGATGCTTCATCCGGTGGCTATTGATGATTTTGAATAGTTATGAAAAGGATAGAAATTATTTTAAATGGACGAAAGATTTTAGATATCCAAAGCGATGAAACTGATTACGGTTCAGAATATATCGCTTTGGAAGTATCACAAGAGACTAAAAATAATATCACTCAAGCACTTCGGCTTCTCCAAAAAGTTCAGTCGTGGAATCTTGAGAAAGAAGAAAATCAGGACAGTTAATTAATTTATCGAATATGTTGGCTAAATCTTTTATTTCATTATCACTTAATTCATAACTTCTGATAGACTTTTTATCAGTGAATGTTCCTGACGAAATGAAAGTTTTAACTCCATCTTTTGATTTAATTCTTCTAATAGTTATAAAGTTATTAGATTGTTCGCTAATTGCTTTTCTAAATAAAATTTCCATAACACTTAATTTTAAAGTTTGACAGCTCCAAAATTAAGAAAAGTTCCCAAGGAAGGATAATTCTTCTTTGGGAATTTATTAAAACCTATAAAACAATGATTGATTTAAAAGACTATGTACCGGAGGAACTTAAATTTAAGCTCCCTACCACCGTGAAATTTCCCGAAGTGATTTTCTCTGATTGCGTCTGTATGGACGACGTTAAAAAGAAATTGTCAGAGCATTTTGTAACCATCCAAGAAAAGGATGTAATTGCTAACCGGGTGATGGATGATTATGAAATCCAAACTATTCGTGCGAACTATGGCGAGATTGCCGAGGAACAGATGCCGGAACTTGAAGCACAGTTCGAAGCTTTGAAAGCCAAGTTCAACACAGAGAAAAAAGACTTTGAGGCAAAGATTTCTGCCTTACATACCCAGTTCAAAGACCTTGTTAACTTGGCAAAGAAAGGCATTAAAGATTATCCTTTAAAAATGATTGATACCTTCCGTATTCCTGTGATGGGGCATTACCTGTATTATTCATGGGTAAATGACGCATTTCGTCTGGCGTTGGTTCAGGAAATACCGAAGCATGAATACAATGACCTTTTCAATTCAGGTGAAATGAATCAGGAAGCCTTTAAAACACTCGGCTATGAATTACCAGATATAGATGTGAAGGATACTAGAAAGAACCTTCGAAAGTTTGGCAAGGATGAAAATATTGTTGAAGTCTGGGAAGAAGATGGTCAGGATGTTTGGTTAGAACACTGGATTGAAGACTTCTTGGATGAAGGTACTGGTGAGGTTGTTCCTATCCAACGCCATGAATGGCATAGAGTATCAATCGAAGAAAGCCCATGGAGAAAGGAGGAAGAAAATGACGAGACTGGCGCACAAGAAGGGGAGACCGACGAAATACCGGAAGAGTCTGAGGAATAATCCTTATTGGGAAGAAGTAAAACGTAAGGTCCGAATCCGTGACGGGCACAAGTGCCAAGTGTGTGGAAAGACTTATAATTTGGAGATTCATCACAAAATCTATGACGTTGCAGGATATTCTATAGTTGGGCATGAATTAGAGTTCCTGTATTGTCTTGAGACTCTATGTGAGGATTGCCATCGAATGAAACATGGTAAGTAACTTTGTTAACCCGCCTGCTTGTCTGCGAAGATATAGTGGGCAGACATGGGGAAGTGGCAGAATTGGTATTGTTAAGTAACCGCCCGTCAGCGGTGAAAAGGATGGACGTAAATAGCCTGACGGCGTAGAATATCATCCGATTGCGGGTTCGAGTCCCGTCTTCCTCCACATGGGGAACGTTGTTTTTCGCTCTATTTTCGGATTCCTTCAATAAAAACATTGAAATGAGCGTGGTTATTTTTTGCTGTTTTTAATCCCATAAATAAAACAGCACACGGGCGGTTACATGTCTGGTAGAAATGATGTAGTGCACTGCATTAGGAGAGTTCGATTCTTTCACCGTCCACAAACCTTAGAGAGAGAAGCATATAAAAGCGGGAATGCAGCTTATACAAAGTACGGGGTCTGGCTGATGATTGCTAGTGACACGACTGAAAAGAAGCCGAAACCTTGTATAAGTTCCTGTTAGTAGTGTGTTTCGTTGGAATAAATGTTGAATCGCCCCGAAGAATACGCTTCGGGGCTTTTAATTAGGAACCTATAAATATTAGATATGAAACAGGTAAGCAGTAAACAAGCTCAGAGAAACAGAGAAGTTGCTAAAATAAAGCAGTCACTTTCTCCCTCTTGTGCAATATGTGGTAAGCCGGCTGTAGATGCCGCACATTTGATTCCTAAGAGCATGTATCCGGAACATTACACCAATCCTCAGAACATTGTAGGATTTTGCCGGGAATGCCATAATAAGTACGATAATAACTTGGCATTCAGACAGCGGCAGAAGCGTCTTATAGAGCGTGTGAAGTCTTTTGATGAATGTGCAGCAAATAGATATTTCCGTTTATGAATAGTTATCAGTTAATATCCAAGCTTTGGAAGGTTCGGGATGATACCTATCTCACTACAGCCGCTCAAGCTCTTTATCACGAACTTGTAGCCATCTGTAACGAAATGAAGTGGAAGGATGTTTTTAAAAAGAAGAACTCTGATTTGTGTTCTATTCTGAATATGTCAGAGAAAACCTTAATAAAATCAAGGAGTGATTTGAGCGATGCCGGATTACTTTACTTCCAATCGACAAAAGACAAGAGAATCGGCTGTTATTACTCATTTACTACTGTAATATCATCCGTCTATTTTACAGATGAAAGTACAGATGATTCTACAGATGAAAGTACAGATGATAATAACGGAGGTGGAGAAATCCCACCTGTAGAATCACCTGTAGAAACACCTGTAAAATGCTTAGATGATAATTTGCCATCATCTGTAGTTTCATCTGGAAAATGTTTAGATGAAACGCAATTTTCACCTATTATAGATAATATAAACATAAAACAAGAAGAGAGTCTCGCGCATACGCACGAGAGCACCCCACCCGAAAAGCCTAAGCGATCTAGGAAAAAAGAAGGAGATGCGAAGCCTTTAGTTTATCCTTTCGATTCGATAGCATTTATGTCGGCATGGACGGAACTTGTGAAAACTCCAAAATGGAAAGGAAAGCTAAATTATGCTTTGCAGATTTCATTAAACAAGCTGGGTAAGTTTGAAGAAGAGTTCGCTATCCGACAAATAGAGCGAGCTATAGAATCTAATTGGACCGGAGTCGTATTCTCTGGTACTGAACGTGATTATCAAGAATGGCTAAAACAAAAAAAGTATGGAAACAATCAGAAACCTTGTACAAGCAAGCAGGAAGCAAATGACCATGCCCTGCAGCAATACATTACCGAGCGTCAGCGTAGAGAACAAGGCTTGGTTGA
>ERZ773277.251-NODE-251-length-67488-cov-3.958418_pt1 | contig 67488 bp, 40 predicted proteins | sample MGYA00511957_ERZ773277 | MGnify/ENA primary metagenome ERZ773277 (study PRJEB29015, sample SAMEA2737800) | human gut metagenome | biome: human gut; feature: human-associated habitat; material: faeces | place: China | collected 2012 ... | reverse complement strand
GGGACACGACTATATCGGGAGCGTCGATTACCTCTTGCGGGAACATACGGTGTGCAGCCCCCAGCACCGTTTCGATAAAGCTCTGGTGGGAGATGGTCACCTCGTTGTCCTTGCTGAATACGGGAACGACGCAATCCGCTCTCAAATGGGCTATATCGACAGGCTTGGTGTTGGCCTCGATAAAGTGTCGGTTATGACGAACACCCAGAGGAACGACAATACCCGTCGTTGCAGGTTGGGCTGGTTGTTCCTCTACAATCGTTGCCACTTCCGCGGCAGGGCTATCGAGAAAAGGATTGTCGGAGTTCAGACCGACGGCAAATTCCGCATTAGGCTGAAACGCTGGGTACATGATTGTAGGGAGTTTGAGGTTGGACACTCGGTTGTGCAGGCTGTGTCGTGTTGCACCATTTGAGGATGGCCTGACCGACAGCAGGCGTGATAAGAAATTCGGGACGCCCCGTGAACAGCCCTGTGCGGTCTTTGGATGTGGTGGCCTTGTGGTTCATGGCTATATCGAGGACTGCGGTAAACTCGTAATCCACGTTGTCGCGCTGTACAGCTTTCAAGCCCACTTTCTCTGGAACCATCTTGCCGTTCTTGTCCGAGAGCACATAATCTTGTTTGCTACGCATGGTGCAGATAACATGAGCGGACGAGGTAAGGATACGTTGGATAAAGGCGTTCTGACGGGGTGTGACTTTGGCCCAATTGGCAAAGGAGTTTCCCTGCAGGTTGGCGTGGAAATCCAGCAGATAGTCCCAGCAATGGGAAATGCTGTCGATGATGATTACCTCGGCTCCTGCCTGCTCGCAAATGCCGATGGCCTCGATGTAGGTTTCGGGAGCATAGTTTTCAAGGGTGAGGACTTGATAACCGCCCAGATGGGCATAAAGATCAGCCGAGCAGTTCTCGGAATCAATGACGGCGATTTTCGACCAGTCGCCCGTCATTCCGTAAGCGATCAGAAGCGACGAATAGGTCTTGCCCGAACCCGAAGCTCCCGCCAGAGCCAGCCGCATCTTGGCCGCCCGACGCATGGATTGTCTCAATTGCATAACTCTACAAATTAGATGATTAGTAAATTATTAAACTAAAAAATCCAATTTTGGAGTTTTGGTTTGCAATCCTTAATAATTATCATTCCCCATTTCAATAAGGGGGGGGGCTTTAACAGACAGTATCTGTATATGCAGGGGATATATTTTATAAAAAAACAGGCATTATAGCCTGTTTCTGATAAACGCCTGCGGCGTGTATGTAAAGAGAAAAATCGGTGACGCAATTTTCAAGGGGTATATAAATAAGAAATTCCCGAAATATGTCACTCCGCCTCTTTTTTATGAGGCCATTTGCCATTCGCCTTAAGTTCCTCTAATATCTTTCGCATCGTTTCATGGTCGTTATACGCTATATGCCTTAAAGGCTTGGCAGGATACAACGGGTTTTTTCTCTTGGCTTCTTGTATTTGCCGTTCTTTTTCAAGTTCTTTTTTACGTTCTTCTGCTTGTCGGATAGCTTCTCTCTTTTCTCTTTCAAATTTGGCCTGTGCCAATGATGCCCTATCTGCAATACTTTCTAAAAAAGGGATAACACCTTTTATCAAGAAAAAATATGTAGCGAGTGAAACAATTATTATAACAATACCTTCAAATTTATCGCCCATTGTTTTAGAAAATTAAATTTAAATATTGATTGTAAAATAGTGTAAGTAGTGACGCAATTTTTAAGGGGTATATAAAAGAGAAATTCTAAAATTATGTCACACTCTGAAATTTCTTTGCACCCAGTTTCCAAGTTCGTTTTGTCCCTGTCCGTGCTTCGGTTGCTTCAAAATAGAGCATAATCGAATTGCCTACTCCCCGTCTATCGTATTCGATGGAATAACTGTCAAAAATCGCTTTCATCTTCGAATTTATCTCGGAGGTCTTATAAACAGTATTCGGAGCAAAGGCGGCATAGACTTCATTAATGACACTTTTGTCTGTCGCTTGTTTTAAGAATTTCACCCGTTTTATCTCTGTACGGACATCCGAATCCACAAAATTCAACTCTCGGACTTTCCGTAATCCTATCATATTATATGCGTCGTAATAAAGGGCATATTCGCGTTGCAACTCTTTTAGAAATTCTATGTCATACGATTTGCTGGACAAGCATATACGGGAGAATATTGTAAATAAGAGCGTAATCCGTTCTGATTTCAATCTGGTCTTATCATCCAATACCTTTCGGTCATTGTCCGTATAGGCCGCATATTCCGCCTTGGAAACGACTTTAAATGCACCGCTGCGGCAATAGGCTTTATGGAGGATTGCAGGATAACGGTATAGCATTTTCAACCGTTCGTCCAGATAGGCGTTGTTATAGCGGAAATAGTTGATTTCTCCCTTATCCGTTACAAATCCCAAACGCTTGTATTCCACCCGTTCGATAGCTTGGTCTAAAACACATATTTCACCCTGCGTCGTCAATGTCTTTCTCAAATCGAGCAGTTTGTGAAAACCTGCGTGTTCCTCCCGTAAAAACGTTTCCAATTCCGTTTTGTCTTTACATATCATCTTGGAATTGGTATTGGTGATATGGGTGATTTTACCTGTCCCGTTGCGGAATCTGCCCACAATCTGTATGGCTTCCGTTTCTGGGTCGATGAGTGAATAGGGCGTTTGGTTCGGGAGTACCTTATAGACCTGTGTAATCATAATAACCGCAGGCTTATAATCGAGCGTAATATCTACCGCAGAATAGAAACGGCTTGTAAAGAAATTGTATTTGTTCAGTACGGTTTTTCCGCTCTTGTCCGTCACGGAATCAAAAGCCTTATATCCCTCTTTATGGAGTTCCCGTTGTGCTTCCGTACTGCAATAGACATTCGTGTAATCTCCTATCTTGAATGAATCAATCAATTCCTTAATACCCTGCACCGAATTATAGAATATACAGATTGGAGTATCTTCCATGCTAAGACTGTTCAATGTCTGTTTCAGCATGACCTCGACATTATTGGTCGGCTTCAACTCCAATTCTTTGCTGTAATCGTATGTCGGTCTTATCTTGATAATTTTAAATTCCTGTTCTTCAAAGCGCGGGTCATCAATGACAATCGGAGTTGCCGATACCATCGCTTTATTGGCGAACTTAAAGAAATCATCAATCGGCAAGGTTATATGCTGTCGATAATCCACCTCGGCGACGATCTTCTCACATTCATCGAACAGCAGGAAATAGTCTTGCCGATAAGGGATACGCAACTGTTTGAGTGCATTTATCACTTTCGGATAACTGTCGGGTGTGGTCATTAGCTTTACAGGACCTGTCTGTTCTGAAATCCGCTGCTTGACCATTGCCGCCGACATCGTTTCGCCGTACACACCGATAATATTCGGATGCTGTTGTTCCTTGCCGATTATGACGGGCACATTCGGTTCAATGATAATCGAGTTGCGTTCGGAATGAATCTCCAGCCATGTAGCACCGACACCGCAGATAGTCTTGTCGATAATCGTATTGGTGGGTATCTCTTTAAATACCGAGTCCAAATGCTGACCTGCGGCAATATCCCGTTCTTCTATCGGCAGTTTATTGTTTTGCAGGTCGGGAATGGTGGTCGCTACAAATGAATAGACATAGGGAGTAGTGGATGCCAGCGTTGCCAATAAATCCGCTTGTGTCAATGGGAAGAATCCATAGTCGATGCTCCCGAACGGATATTTGGCCATTACATGCGTTCCCTTTACTCCGTCCTGTTCTTCATTCCGAAAAATAGCCGCATCCCGTTCCAGCTCCCGCTTTATATGCTTGTAAAAGTAGTCCGAATCGGGATTGGGTTTCGGAATCTCCAATGGTTTAAGGTAAGTCGGAAAGCCTTCGTTATGCCCTGTAAACAGATAGCACAATAAGAATTTCTCGAACTCGGGTGTAAGCCAAACTGAAATAGCGTATGGCAGGTCTTCAACAGCTATCTTTATATGAAATTTGGGAATACCGCGTTCAAGTTGGAGTTGCCCGTTAATTTGTACCCCATCCCGCACCATCTTATGGAAGATATGGCAGTGTCGGGCATTATCCGAGAATTTTAACTCCCAAAGTTCCTGTTCTCTTACATTATAACCAATTATGGGTGGAAGGTTATCCATATCAATCTTCATAGGAATCAGAGGAGCTTGTTTAGTTTCTCATCGAATTCTGCCGTCGTATAGGGGAATGTGCCGTAATTAATTCGCCCATACTGATATACAGCCTTATATTCTTGGCTGACGGTATTATATCGACCGACGTTCCTGTCCCTGTCACTTTTGAACAAACGCAGGATATAGGCTTCATCGACATTCTTGTCTATATTGTTGATTTTTGGATAGTAAGAACGTTTATTGCCACACATCAGGTAAGTTATAACAAAGTCCACAATGTCGGAGTTCAGATACAACCGACGCTTGACATTGTTTACATCCTCAAATTCATAATAGGCCATGCCCGATTTTACACGGCAGGCCAAATCCAAGTATTGTGCTTTCTCCATCAGTAAAAAAAGCATATTGGATGCTGTTTCATTGTCGATGCTTAATAAAGCAGATACAGGAACGGCTTTCAGTTCTCCGAACTGTGCGTTCTCGGCATCCATCATTTCTTCATACTCGGCTTCGCTTACATAACTGTTCATAGTAGGTATAAGTTTATTGGTTAGTCCTTTAAAGATAGCAAAAAAATAAGAGATTGTCCGTTTCCAGACAACCTCTTTTGGGTAGTGACGCATTTTTTTAGGGGTATATAAAACAAATTTTCCAAAAATATGTCACCTATCATAGCAAATTCTGCATCGCAGCGTCGATTTGAGAGTTCTCAAAGCTATCCAAGTAAATTTGCGTAACCTTTTCCGAGCTATGCCCCAATGTTTCACAAATCAGCGAGGTGCTGACACCCGACCTTTTCAGTACGGTAGCGAAGGAGTGCCGAGCAACATAGGTGGTAATATCTATCGGCAGATTCAATTCCTCTCCGATCTTTTTCAACCGTATATTCACTTTGGCAATCACCTTATGCACGCGGTTGTGCTGTTGCGTTTCCGTCTTGTGGAACGAGGAGAGAACAGGAAACAGATAAGGCAATGATACTCCATTGTAGCGAGCGAGAATCTTCAAGGCTTCCGTCTGCAACGGGAGCTTGATAAGTTTCTTTGTCTTCTTACGAATATAGACCAACCGATTGTCGATGATGTTCTTCTCGGTCAGATAGCACATATCCACGAAATTGATGCCGCCCATGTAATAGGAAAACGCAAACAAATCGACTGCCAACTGTACCCGTTCATCATCCGTCGAATAGTGAACGATGCGTAAAATATCATCCTTGCGAATGGCTCGTTTGGCTGTCTGCTGATGCAGGCGCGATACCTTGAAACTGCGGAACGGATAGTATTCGGCCTTGACGATTTTCTGTTCGATAGCCAGATTGTAGAGCATACGCAATGAACGGAATCGAATCCCGATTGTATTATCCGCCAACCCTGCCGAACGCAGCCATGTTTCATAGCGTTTAAGCCATGTAACATCTATCTCTGAAAAATAGATATTCAGATGCCCGTTGAATCGCATGAGCGAGGTATATGCCTGCCGTACCGATAAGGCGTACCCTGTTCGTTTGGCCGCAAGCAACGCTTCGATTTGCTCGGTAAAGAGCTGCCCTACGGTCTTGGTCGTATAGCCGCCACAAACTTTCTCGACGAGTGTATTGGCCGTAAATGCCTTTTCCTCGCAAGTCAGTTCAATCACCTTATCCGTATATTCCCGCTGTTTGTCGGCGATATACTTTTCAATATAGATTCGGTTGGGGCAATTCCGTTTCGGCCTGCTCTTGTCGAAATCCCAATATCGGGCGGCCAACGAAATACCCATGCTGACATATTTGCGCCTACGCTCTTTCGTTACGCAGAGCATCAGCGGATGTTCTCCGTTCGCAAGTGTTTTGGAACGGTATAAAAGTACGTTTACTCCCGTTGCAGACATCCTCGTTTCGGTTTACACATTTGGTTTACACAAGTTGTGTAAACCAGTGTATTTTCGACCGATTTCGAGGGACAAAAAAAGATGGTCACATTTCTGTAACCATCTTGTATTTAATGTTTTATAAGTCTGTTTCAAGTGCTTGACCGAGGCATTTTCAGTCCTTTGCTCTACCAACTGAGCTATGGCACCATCCGCGAAAAACGGGGTATTCCCTGTTATCGTGGTGCAAAGATAAGCAAAAAATTTAATACTGCAAATGCCTTATGCAATTTTGTCGGTAAATTTTTCCCGGCCTGGCAAAAAAACTACCGACCCGGAAATCAGAAAAAAGTCCGCTGCCCAAACGGACAGCGGACTTGACAGGCATGATACAGAGACGCTTAATTCGTTTTATTCTGGTTCGCCTCGCCGATTTCCGGGTTGGCAATCACGACGGAACGCGGCAGCTGGAACCGCATACCGGATTCGTTCTGCTCCCACATGGCTTTGTAAATGTGGTTGTTCGCAACGCCTGCCGCCGTCATCGCGGCATCGTCCCGACGATCAATCGGCATATTCAAACGCCGGCGGTCGAGCCACTCCAGAGCGCCCTCCATCCACATCTCGATACGTTTCTGAAGAATGATCTCCTCGACGACATCGTCGAGCGAAGCGGCCGTGATGTCATAACCCGGATCGCGGTAGGTCGTCACGTAATCCTTGAGCGTCTTCTTGGCCGCGGCGATGTTGCTGTGCGCCTCGGCTTCAGCCTTGATGAAGACGGCCTCTTCGGCGCGCATATAGATCAGATCGGTATTGTTCCAGTCGCCGTTGTAACTGCGGAACTTGACCGAGACATACTCCGAACGCGCTTTCACGCCCGAAGCAAGCGTATTGGGCAGGTTGGAAGGCAAAAGGCAGGCATAACCGCTCGTCGCAGCGTCCGGGTCCGGATTGTCCGTCTTGTTGAGCCACCAGCCGCGACGCACGTCGGTCGGATTCAGACGCGCATAGAGGTAGGAGTGGATCGGACGCTCGGCCCACATACCCGCATAACCGCTCATGTAGGGGTCCATTTGCGAACACCAGGTAGCCCATGTCTGGCAGTTGTCGGCCGTCATCTTGAAGCCGAAGATCAGACTCGGAACGTTCTCGATACGGTTGAAGCCGTTATTGTAGTTCTCCTTGGAGACGAGCGTGTATTTGGCCAGAATATCGTCGGCCAGCGAGACGGCTTTCCCCCAGTCCTCCATGACCAATGCGACACGGGCGCGCAGAATGGCGGCCACGCTGGCGTCGAAATCGGTCCGGGAACCGGTGTCGTCGTATCCGATCTCCTCGAAAATACGCAGCGCTTCGTCTAGGTCGTCGGTAATGCGTTTGTAGACCTGCTCCATCGTGGCGCGCGGCAGATTCTGGCCGAGGGTCTCCTCGGTGGCCAGAGGCACGCCCGGAAGGTCCTTGTTCGCCGCCGAGTAGGGATACTGGTACACGTTGATCAGGTGGTAGTAGCCGAACGCGCGGGAGGTCAGCGCACGGGCGCGGTAGGCCTTCATCGTCTCCGACTCGGCGGAAGCGTCGAGGGTAGCCGTCGCGAGAATCTCGTTGGCCGTGGCGATCGGAATGTAGAACATGTTCCACACGTTGAAAGTCGGCGTATACTCCTCCTGCCAGTAGTCGTTGATGTACATGTAAAGGTTCATGCTGTGTTGCAGCAGCAGGGTCATATCCTGCCCGGTCATGCCGAACGCAAGTTCGAACCCTTTGAAACCGGTCAGCCACTGAAGATCGTTCTTGTAATAAGTGGCATAATGGGTGTAAATGGACGCCTCGATACCCTGAAGCACCTTGTCCGGGTCCTCCTTGGCCACCTCGTCACGGGTCTCCGAAGAGACTTTTCCCGAAGGGTCCACGTCGAAGATATCGTCGCTGCAGGATACCGCAACTGCTGCGCTCATTAAAAATATCAGTATTTTTTTCATATCAATGTCGCTGCTTAGAAGTTAATATTGAGACCTACCGAAGTGGTGCGGATCGGCGAATAATACGTACCGTCCACGCTGTTCAAAGCGACCGTCGCGCCCTGACCGCCCATGCTCGTACGGGGATCGTAACCCTTGCGCTTCGATGCGAAGAAGACGTTGTCGCAGGCGAAGTACACGCGAACGCTCTTGATGCCGATCTTGCTCATCCAGTTCGCCGGGAAGGTGTAGCCCAGCGTGATGTTGCGCAGGTTGAAGTAGGTTTTGCTGATCAGGAAACGATCCGACGAAGCGTTGATGTTCGAGTCGTTCGTGTTCCAGATCGGCGCCGAACCTTTCCCGGTCTCCGGATTCCAGGCGTCGGCATAGTTCTTCAGACGGTTCATCGGGAAATTCGCACTGCTGAACGCCGAGAAGTCGTAATCGTAGCCGTAGCCGCCGAACTGGAAGTTGGTCATAATCGTCAGGTCGAGGCTCTTCCAACGCAGCGTGGTGTTCAGGCCGCCCGTGAAATCGGGAAGCGCGCTCTTCTCCAGCAGGTACTGCGTGGCCTCGGTAGCATCGCCGGTCGTGACTTTCTCCACGCCCACAACGTTGCCCTCACCGTCCGTGAGATCCCGGTCCATATACCAGAGCGAGTTGCCCTTCTCATCCAGACCTGCGAACTGCCGCATCTCCCAGCGGTAGATGTCCTTGCCTTCGTAAATGCGCTGGTTGCCGTTGGGCATGCCCGAGACTTTGTACTCGTCGGGCAGGTTGAGCATCTTGTTGGCATAGGTGTAACCGTTGACCGACATGTCCCAGTACCAGTCCTTCTTCTGGATGAGCTTGACGTTCAGGTCGAATTCGAAGCCCGAGTTGCGCAGTTTGCCGACGTTGTACCAGTCGTAGGCGCGGCCCGTCGAAATATCCTTCGTACGCTTGAAGAGCAGACCGTCCGACACGCGGATGAAGTAGTCCATCGTCAGGTTGATGCGGTCGTTCAGCAGACCCACGTCCAGACCCAGATCGAACGTCTTCTGCTTCTCCCACGTCAGATCGGGATTGCCGTAGTAATAGATCTCCGTACCCAGCTTGCCTTCGGAAATGGTAACCGTATACTGGTCGGTATAGGGATAGTAGTTGGCCAGGTCCTCGTTACCCTGCGTACCGTACGTGGCGCGGAGTTTCAGCTCCGAAAGCCAGCTGTGCGTACTCTCCATGAACTTCTCGGCTCCGATGCGCCACGAAGCGCCGACGGACCAGAACGTGCCCCAGGGATTGTATTTGAAACGCGAGGTTCCGTCGCGGCGGATACCGCCCGAGAAATAATAACGGTTGTCGTAGTTGTACTCCAGTTTGCCGAAGAAACCCTGAATGCGCAGCACGTCCTGATAGCCGTTGATCGACCCCATCTCGCCGGCGTTGTTCAGCTGCGGATTCTTGGGATCGTAAATGTTCGTCTTCTCGACCTCGGCGTAATCGCGCACCCAGCTGTTGTACTCATGTCCGATCAGCGCATTGATATTGTGGCGTCCGACGGATTTTTTGTAATTGAGCATCTGGATCAGGTTCAGATCGTAAACGTCCGTAGACTTTTTGTTGATCCGGCCCTTGGAACCGCGTCCGTCGCCGATCGTGGGGTTATAGAACAGCAGTTCGTCGGAGGCGCGATAGCCCAGCGACATGCTCGAGGTGAAGGTGAAGTCGCGCAGGAAATAGATCTCCCCGTAAGCGCGGCCCTGCAAGTTGTTGCGTTTGATGTCGCGCGTGTCCATCTTCAGCGTGGCGATGATGTTCTGGCCCGAGGTTCCGGGACGGGTCGTCGTGCCGTCGGTCTGCCCCGTACCCAGGTCGTAGACCTTGTTGCCGTTTTCGTCATACTTGATTTTCCCCTCGGCATCGCGGGCGTAGACCGGAAAAACCGGCTCCCACGAACGCGCCGTGGCGAACGCCGACGAAGCGAGGCTGCTGCCCTCCAGGATGTTGTTCTGCACCGTGTGGGCATAGGAGAGGTTGGCGCCCACCTTGATCCACTTGCGGAGCTTGGTGTTGACGTTCACACGGGCGCTGTAACGCTCGAAATCCGATTCGATCACATAGGATTCGTCCTTGAGGTAACCCAGCGAGATGAAATAATCGGACTTCTCGTTCCCGCCGCTGACCGAAACGTTCGTTTCGTTGCGGAATCCGGTCTTGAAGAGTTCGTCCTGCAGGCGCTCGCTGTACATGCGCCGGGCCGACGGGTCGAGTTTGCCGGTCGCAGGGTCGATCAGGTAGGTCGACGAATATTTGTAGGGGTTGTAATTTCCGTGTGCACCCAGCACCTCCTGCGAGGCATAGAGCGCCGCGGCAGCCAGATCGCCGCCGCCCTCTTCGGGGCTTGACGCCCACTTCGTGTCGCGCATCGTGCGCCACTGCGCCTCGAGGTATTCGCCCGGATCGGTGATGATGTCATACTCGGGGACAGCGCGGGTGTTGATACCGAATCGCGTGTCGACGCTGATCGTGGGATTGTCCAGGCTGCCGCGCTTGGTCGTGATGAAAACCACACCGTTCGCGGCGCGCGAACCGTAGAGCGAGTTGGCCGTGGCGTCTTTCGACACGGAGATCGACTCGATGTCGGCCGGATTGATGTCGGACAGGCTGCCCTGATAGGGCGAGCCGTCGAGCACGATCAGCGCGCCGGTGCCCGCATTGAGCGAACCGACGCCGCGGACGTAGATCGCAGCGTCCGTACCGGGCTGGTTGGTGGCCGTAGTCAGCTGCACGCCGGGAACCGCTCCTTCGAGCATTTTCGAAACGGTCGAAACCTGACGCTTCGCAAGCTCCTCGCCGCGGATGGTGGCGATTGATCCCGTAAGGTCTTTTTTCGTCGTCGTGCCGAAAGCGGTCACCACGACATTCTCGATGGCCTGCGCATCTTCGTGCATCACGACTTCGACATGCGTCTTTCCGGCGACAGCCACTTTCCGGGTCTCGTAACCGATGAACGAAACCGCCAGCGTAGCGTCGGCGGGTGCGGCGATGGTGAATTTACCGTCCGTGCCCGTGGTCGTACCGGTCGACGTGCCGTCGACCATAACGGTTGCGCCCGCGACAGGCCTACCCTCCGCATCGGCAACTTTACCGGAAACCTGCCGGTTTTGGGCGAATCCATATACGCAAAGCCCCAAAACGGCAATTAACGATAGTAGAATTTTTCTTACCATAAGCGTTAATTTTAATAAAATTTTAAAATAAAAAACGATCGCCCCGGATTCCGGATAATAAACTGCTGGATATAGGATAATTACAGCGTTCCGGAACGCATTTTCCGAGAAATGCCTAATAGTTTGGTATTAAGCGTGTAAGATATACGGACGACACCTCCGTGCGTCCGGGTTGTGTTACCAGATAGTTACCGGACAAGAAGGGTTAAACCGTGCCGTATAAGCTATTTGGTCCAATTGATATACCGTTTGGCAGTAACTTTATCATTACCTTTATCGCGGTTTGTTTATTGTTTAAAAAAGGTTAGGAAGGGAATGAGAAACACGTTCAAAGTACTGTTTTACATCAAGAAGAATGCGCCTTTACGCAATGGAAACACGCCGATCATGGGACGCATTACGATCAACGGACAGCGAACGCAGCTGTCCACGCAACTATCCGTGAATCCGAATCTCTGGGATGTGAGTATGGGACGGGCGGCAGGGCGCAGCGCGGTTGCCTCACATGTCAACGAACAACTCTCGCAGATTCGTTTCCACATCGAAAGATGTTACAACACGCTGTTTTACGAGCATGCCCTGGTCACTCCGAAAATGGTCAAGGAGATGTATTTCGGCAACGACCAGCGCAACGAAACGCTGCTGGCCTTCTTCAGGCATCACAACGAGGAGTTCAGCCGGATGGTGGGCATCAGCCGCAGCAAAACGACCTACTATAAATATAGGTGTGTTTACAAGCATCTCGAAAACTACGTCAACGACAAATTCAACCGCAAGGATTTGCTGTTCAAAGAACTCGACAAAGAGTTCCTGACGGGGTTCCACCACTACATCGCACAGGAGTGCGGACACAAGAAAAACACGACGTGGATCTACATGATCGCGTTCAAGCACATCCTCATGCTGGCCCGCAGCCGGGGCCACATGGCCAAGGACCTCTTCGCGAATTACAAACTGCGCAGCGAATTCGTCGCGCGAAACTACCTGTCCATGACCGAAATCCGCAAGCTGATCCGTCTGGACCTCGACGACATGACCTTACAGTTGGTACGCGATGCATTTTTGTTCAGTTGCTTCACGGGACTCTCCTACATCGACCTCTGCACGCTGACCCCGCAGCATATCCAGCAGGACGGCAAACAGCTGTGGATCAGCACCACCCGCCGCAAAACAGGATCTGCGGTCAATGTGCGCATCTTCGCGATACCGTACAGCATTCTGCTGAAATACAAACCGATGCAGCGGAATGCGCGGATATTCCGCCTGCCGAGCAACGGCTGGTGCAACATCTGCCTCGAACGCATCATGTCTCTGGCGGGCATTCCCCGGCACATCACGTTCCATTCGGCCCGGCACACCTTCGCCACGACGATCACGCTTTCGCAGGGAATGGCGATCGAAACGATCAGCAAGCTGCTGGGGCATAAGAATATACGGACTACGCAGATTTATGCGACCATCACCCACTCGAAACTCGACGGTGACATGGAGCGGCTCTCGAAACGCCTCGATACGCTGTACCGCGATACCGACCTGGAAAAAGTCCGGGAGCGCCTTTGAGGACCGATTCACATATACGCAGAAGTTCACGCAGCTAACACATTCGCTCAAAACACCCGAAAACACCCGAAAAGGGGATTACAATTTGTAATCCTCTTGAGATGATATTTTCAAAATCGTAACCGTTATCGACCAATCTTCTACACATATGTTATATTGGTAAATTATTTTAATAATTTATTTGTAAACGAGTTAGCAATTTCATACCTTTGCTTGTGAACTTTTTATTTTAAAAAATTATTAGATTAACGCTTATGGTAAGAAAAATTCTACTATCGTTAATTGCTTTATTGGGGGGGGGAATATTACTCTCGCTGGCCCAGAGTAAGCAAATTTCCGGAACAGTCACCGGTCCCGACGGGAAACCGGTCGCCGGAGCAACGGTTATGGTCGACGGCTCGCATGTCGGCACGACCTCAAACGGAGACGGTAGCTTCACCATCACGGCTCCCGGAAACGGATCGCTGGTCGTATCCTTCATCGGCTATGAAACCCAGAAGGTGGCCATCGGAGGCAAAACCCGAATCAACATCTCGCTCAAAGAAGACGCACAGGCCATCGACGACGTGATCGTAGTGGCCTTCGGTACAGCCAAGAAAGACGCCTTCACCGGAGCGGCGAAGGTGATCAAGTCCGACGATCTGATAAAAACGCAGTCTTCGAACGTCGGGGATGCCCTCGTCGGCAAAATCGCCGGCGTGCAGTTCTCCTCCGCCTCGGGCCGTCCGGGTTCCGGTCAGAAGATTTACGTGCGCGGCTACGGTTCGATGAATGCCAAAAACGACCCGCTCTGGGTTGTAGACGGCGTGCCCTACGAAGGCGACATCAACAACATCAACGCTGCCGACATCGAGTCGATCAGCGTCCTCAAGGACGCCGCGTCGAACGCCCTGTACGGCTCCCGCGGCGCGAACGGCGTAATCATGGTCACGACCAAGCGTGCGAAGGCCGGCGAGGCCACCGTGACTTTCGACGGCAAGTGGGGCATCAACACCCGTGCGTTGCAGACCTACGACATCGTGGAGGATGCGGGCGAATACTACGAGATGCACTACAAGTCGCTGTACAACTATTACACGCTCGACCAGAAGTACACTCCCCTGGCCGCCAACATCGCCGCCAACAAGCTGCTGACGTCGAACGATCCCGGCGGTCTGGGTTACAACGTCTTCACCGTGCCCGACGGCCAGAACCTCATCGGCGACAACGGCCGTCTCAATCCGCGTGCGAAGCAGGGCCGCCTGGTAACCGACGCCAAGGGCCAGCAGTTCTACCTGCAACCCGACAACTGGCTCGACGAAATCTACAAATCGTCGTCGTTCCGTCAGGAGTACAACGTCAGCGTTTCCGGCGCGACGGACCGCGCCAATTTCTTCGCATCGCTCGGCTATCTGGACAACACGGGTATCGTCGACGGTTCGAGCAACGAGCGCTACACCGCCCGTCTGCGCGCGGACTACCAGGCCAAAAAGTGGCTGAAAGTCGGCGGTAACATGTCCTACACCCATTTCGTCTGGAACAACGGCAACAAAACCAACGACGACGGCGACGGTCAGGGCGAAGGCAACGCCGACGGCGGAAACGCATTCGCCACGGCGATCCGCATGGCGCCGATCTATCCGGTCTACATGCGCGACGGCAACGGCAACATTATGATCGACGAGTACGGATTCAAGATGTACGATACCGGCGACGGCCGCAACGGCGGCGCACTGCGCACCAACGGCGGCAAGAGCAACGACCTGCAGGACATTCAGCTCAACAAATACATCAACGAGGGCAATGCCTTCATGGCCAACGGTTTTGCCGATTTCTCCCTGTACAAGGGCCTGAAACTGACCCTCAACGGAAGCGTGTCGCTCGACGAAACCCGCGGTACGGAGGTGTCGAACCCCTACTACGGACAGTTCGCCGAATCGGGCGGCGCCGTTTTCAAGAGCCACAGTCGGGAGATCGCCTACAACATGCAGCAGCTCCTGACCTACACCAACACCTTCGCCGACGTCCACAACCTCGACCTGCTCTTCGGCCATGAAATGTACAACCGCAAATCCTACGGTCTGTACGGCTCGAAGACCATGATGTTCTCGCCGGACAACACCGAACTCAGCGGCGCCGTCGTCGACTCGTCGCGGTCGGGTTCGTCGGTTCTGGAGTACAACAACGAGGGCTACTTCTTCCGCGGACAGTACGACTACGACAACCGCATCTATTTCTCGGGATCGTACCGCCGCGACGCATCGTCGCGCTTCCACCCCGACCACCGCTGGGGCAACTTCTGGTCGCTCGGCGCAGCCTGGATCATCAACCGCGAGAGCTGGTTCAACGCTTCGTGGGTCAACATGCTGAAGGTCAAAGCATCGTACGGTTCGCAGGGTAACGACAACCTCGGATCGAAAGCGGAATCCTACTACCGCTATACCGACTACCGCGAGATCCTGAGCAGCGGCGACGGCGTTACGAGCGTACTCTACCAGAAAGGCAACCCCGACATCACCTGGGAGACCAACGCCAACCTCAATGTCGGCGTAGAGTTCGGCCTCTGGGACAACCGTCTGTCGGGTAGCATCGATGTCTTCAACCGCAAGACCACCGACATGCTGTTCGAGCTGGCCACTCCGATCGAGTCGGGTTACACGACCATTTTCACCAACATCGGCGACATGGTCAACCGCGGTCTCGAAATCGAACTGAACGCAGACCTGATCCGGACCAAAAACCTCGTGTGGGACTTCTCGCTCAACATGACCCACTACAAGAACAAGGTGACCCACCTGCCGGAGCAGTTCAAAAACAACACGACGGCCGACGGCAAACACGTGGGCCGCTGGCAGAGCACCAAATTCCTCACCGAAGGGGAATCCGTCTTCTCGTTCTACGTTCCGACCTACGCGGGAGTAGACCCCGAGACCGGAAAATCGCTGTGGTACACCTACAAGACCGATGATGCCGGCAACAAGGAGCGCATCAAGACCTCCGATTACTCGGTGGCCTCGCAGGAGGGCCGCGAAATGCACGGAGACGCCCTGCCGGACGTTTACGGCGGTTTCGGCACGTCGCTGCGCTTCTACGGCGTCGATTTCTCGATCGGCTTCACCTACCAGCTCGGCGGACAGGTTCTCGACCAGGGCTACATGTTCTACATGAACTCCCCGGCAGGAACGTCGACCGGAAACAACTACCACCACGACCTGCTCAATTCGTGGACTCCCGAAAACTCCGGTTCGAACATTCCGCGTTTTGCTTACAACGACTCGAATCAGGCAGCCGTCTCGGACCGTTTCCTCACCAGCGCATCGTACCTGAACATCCAGAACATCACGCTCGGATATACGCTGCCCAAGCGTATCACGCGCAAGTTCCTCGTCGAGAATCTGCGTATCTACTTCGCCTGCGACAATGTATGGTACTGGTCCAAGCGTCAGGGTCTCGACCCGCGTCAGGCCATCAACGGAATCACGAACCCGTACTACTACGCCCCGATTCGCACCTTCTCGGGCGGTGTAACCGTAACGTTCTAATTTGTTAAACGACGAATATTATGAAAATGAACAACATACTGAAAACAACGGCGCTGCTTCTCGGTTCATCCGTGCTTCTTTCGGGCTGTATCAAGGAGACCTTCCCCGAAAGCGGATACGCCACCAGCGATCAGACTGCCGAATCTCCGTTCGCAAAGGAGGGTCTTATCACTGCGATGCCGACGGTGCTCATCACAAACTATACAGACCTCGGCGAGCACATCGACTTCGGCTACCCGGGCATCTTCGGCGCCACCGACCGCATGGTCGGCGAGGTGTTCCCCGTCAGCGGCAACCTGCCGGGCGGCAACCAGTACTACGACCGCTGGCAGGCATGGCTCTATCCGGGCAACTCGACTGGATTGGCAGCGAACGGCTGGGCGTCCCCGTTCTTCTACACCAACTATTACAAGTTCATCTTCACGGCCAATGAGGCCATCGACATCGCAAACCAGAGCGAAGGCGCAGAGGAGATGATGGGCATTGCCAAGACTTTCCGCGCGCTCTGCTACCTCGACCTGGCCCGTCTCTACGACGCGCTGCCGGCCAAGGCTCCCGAACGTCCCGCCTACGAGACCGAGCTGGAAGCCGTCAAGGGGCTGACCGTTCCCATCGTCCGGGAAGATACGAGCATGGAGGAACTGGAGAACAACCCGCGCGTATCGCGTGAGGAGATGTTCAAGTTCATCTTCGAGGACCTCAACACCGCCGAGACCCTGCTGGCCAACTATACGCCGGCGACGAAAAACCTGCCCTCGCTGGCCGTGATCTACGGACTCAAGGCCCGCGCCTACCTCTGGCTGGGCGGATTCACCGAATCGTATGCGGAAGTTCCGACCGGCGACGCCGCTTACCGTCTGGCCGCCGAATACGCCCGCAAGGCCATCGACGCTTCGGGCTGCACGATTATGACCGAAAGCCAGTGGCTCGACCCGAAGACCGGGTTCAACACGGTCAATTCGTCGTGGATGTGGGCCATGATCCAGACCACCGACACCGTGCTCAACAACCTGCTGTCGTGGTCGGCCCACATGGCGACCGAGGCTATCTGGGGTTACGGCTACGGAGCGCAGCCGGGTATCTCGGTATTCAGCTACAACCGCATTTCGTCGGGCGACTTCCGCAAAAAGAGCTTTGTCGGAGCCGACCGCTCGTTCGACGCCATCGCACCCTATACGACCCTGACCGAGGAGGAGTTCGCAACGATAGCCCCCTACGCATCGTTTAAGTTCCACGCGGCCAACGGCGAAAAACGAAACTATTCCACGGGTAACGTGACGAGCATCCCGATGATGCGTGTCGAGGAGATGTACCTGATCGAGGCCGAGGCTACGGCTCACTACGACGCCGCCACCGGCAAGTCGCTGTTGCAGTCGTTCATGGCCAAGCGCGATCCGGCCTATACGGTTCCGGCGGCCAACGACCTGATCGACGAGATCATTTTCCAGAAGCGGATCGAGTTCTGGGGCGAGGGCGTCATCTTCTACGACCTGAAGCGTCTGAACATCGGCATGCACAACGGCGACACCGGCACGAACGCTCCCCCGATGGCCCAGCTTTCCACGGACGGACGCGCCCCCTGGTGGAACTGCGTGTTCCCGCTGAACGCCGTACAGCAGAATAAGGCGCTTGCGGGCAAGAACAACCCCAACCCGACCCAAACGGTCAAGTCTGTTAAATAAAAAACATCGCTATTTATGAAAAGTATAAAAATATTCTTTCTGGCGACTGTCGCCATCGTCGCGGGGCTGTTCACGGCCTGCAGCGACGATGACTTCAAAGCAGGTCCCGAGGTCGACGGCGCACAGGTCTACTTCCCCGAGAATGTGACCACCCAGCATAGCATCAGCGACGACGTCTCCTCCATCGCCATCCCGGTAAAACGCATCGCCAAGGACGAGGCGCTGACCGTAGCGGTTCTCGCCAGCGACGAGTCGGGTCTGTTCACCATTCCGTCGTCGGTATCGTTCGCAGCCGGCAAGGAGACTTCCGAACTGCTGATCACCTTCGACCGCACCAAACTCGAAGACGGCAAGGAATACCCCCTTTCGTTCCTGATCAACGACGAGGACAACACGACGCCCTACGGCAACCGCAGCCTCGATATTACGGTTATGCCCTGGCCGTGGGTGAAAATGGGAACCGGCAAATTCCGCGAAGGCTGGTTGAGCGATGTATTCACCGGCAATATGTTCGAAATCGATGTCACGGTACACAGCCATAAGTCGAAAGAAGGTATCTACATGGTTGAAGAGATGCTCGGCTGGCCTTATATGACCGAATTCTTCGGAGCTACGCAAGAGGAGCTTTCGGAGCAGTTCAGCTACACTCCGTCCAATATCGTCATCGATTGCAGCAATGCGACTCAAGTGACGATTGAAGAACAATGGTCGGGTATTACCGAAAACAGTAACGGTTACGGAAACTTTATGATCGCCTCGGCGGAACCCGGCACATTGGTCAACGGCGTCATCACCTTCCCGAAGGACGGATTGACCGCAAAACTCGTCGGATTGGATCGCGAATTTCCCGCTAACAGTCAAGGTACGTTCCGCATCATGCTGCCGGGCGCCGAAATAGTCGACTATACGCTCTCCGCCGTATACGACGGCATGAAGGTCAGCGCCGACGGAGAGACGGCGAGCGCCGTCATCAACTTCACCTACGGCGCCGACGTTACGAACATCCGCTATGTTCTCGTCGAAAATGAATTGACCGAGGCCGAAACCGCTACGCTTGTCGCAGCGATCGCCGACGGATCAGCCGAGAACATCAACGAGTTGCAGGACTTCACCGTAGGCGGCGAGAAAGTCTCCGCCGAAGCCGTACTGCCTGGACCCGGAACCTATACCGTAGTCGCCCTGCCCCTTGACAAAGCGCAAAAACCGGTTTCCGGCGAAGCTTCCGCAGCATCGTTCTACTTCCCGGGCATAGGAGGGACCTCGGTTCCCAACGACATCGCCGGCTCGCTCTATAAAGTCAGCGCCTATCCCGATGCCGCAGCATATGTATCGGAGTATCCCGATTACTCATCGGCCGTGTACGAGATCACCGGCACGGAGATGAAGAAGATCAAAACCTACTTCAACAAAACTTCCATAATCGACAATATCGAGATTCAAACCGGAGGCCTGACCCTGCAGGATGTAGTCGATAAATACGGTAAAGAACTCAATGCCGATGCGATGGAAGAACTTGCAACGACCGGAAAGTATTGGGACATAATGATCAATCTGACACCGGGCGCATCCTATACGCTGGTTGTCGAAGCAACGAACAACTACGGCAAGAAAAAACTGATCGTGTGCGAACCGTTCGTGACGGACATACCGCCCTATACCGGAGAGTTGATCATCGGGAAATACGGCATGTCCTACGCGGCCAGCGCTGAAGACACGTTCGAAAATGTATTCGAGGTAATACCTACCGTCGGAAGCAACACCGAATTTTTCGTGAAGGATTTCGCCGTAGAGGACGGCACCCAATGGTACGCAACCTATGACTCGGCCAAGTCGACGCTCACGATGAGCGGCGTGCAGCTCGGCCGGGAGGACAACGGCAACCTGCTCGGCAAATTCACGGAGGCGCTCACCCCGGACCGGACCCGCGGTTACGGTATCTTCTCGTTCGCAACCGAAGAGAGCGAAGGCAGCGATCCGATCGTATTGACGATCGATCCGGCGTCGAAACAAGTTTCAGCGCTGACGACCGACGTCGAGGCTCCCGTTGCTGATTTCACCGTCAACGAGATCATCGGAGTCTTGGCGGCATACTATACCGACGGAACAACCATCACGAAGCAGAGCGGAACGACATCCGCAGCATCCGCAGCCAAAGTTCAGAGCGTCCGCACGAAGATCCCGTTCAGCAGCGTCCGTGTTCCGGGCCACATCGGGAAGTCGCTCGACAGCCGCGGCCTCCAGATGAACACCACATTCGTCAGGAACAGCGACAACACGAACCACGGCGTCCGCACGTTGAGCGTGAAGACGGCGAAATGCGAGCCGCTGCCGAAACAGATCGGCCGCCGCGCCGATTTCAAAATCCGCGAAAACCTCCCGGTTTTGAAATAACCGACGCATATTGTTCCACACGACCCGACACAGTCCGAGCGACCGTGTCGGGTTCTGTGGTCCAATGAAACGAAACACCGGTCACGACATGCACTAATATTAGGATTATAAGATTATGACAAGGACAACAACTTTATGGAGCCTGCTGCTCCTGTCTGCGGCGCTCTCCCTGGGGTCGTGCACCAAGGATGCGACGGAGCAGGCGACGGGTCCCGAACCGGAAGCGAAAGCGGCCTCCAAACTCGTATTCTCGTCGGAGAACGCCGTCAGGGGCGAACTGCTGGTCTGCTTCGGCGAAGAGGCCGTAGCGGGCATCGAATCGTCGGTCATGCAGGTTACGCGTTCGGGCGGCGTCGCCACCCGTTCGGGCATCGCCGATTTCGACGCCGTGCTCGGCAGCATCGGGGTAAAGGCGTTACAGCGTCTGTTCCCGGTAGACGAACGGAACGAGGAGCGCACCGGCCTGCACCGCTGGTACGTCGTGGAGTTCGACGCCGCCGCCGATCTCGACAAGGCGGCCCTCGACATGGCCCGGATCGCCGAAGTGAGCAAGGTGGAATTCAACCAGCAGCTGATGCACGTGCACGAAGGCCGGGTCATCCCGCTGGCCGAAACCGGCGCTGCGCCGCAGACCCGTGCGGCCGTCGGGTTCAACGATCCCCACCTGGGCAAACAATGGCACTACATCAACACCGGCGACAAGTCGATCTATTCGAAGATCAAGGCGGGAGCCGATGTCAACTGCGACGAGGCTTGGAAGCTCTGCACGGGCGACCCGCGCGTTATCGTCGCGGTCGTGGACAACTGCGTGCAGTGGGACCATCCCGACCTGGCCGCCAACATGTGGACCAACACCGCCGAGCTGAACGGCTCGGAAGGCCGTGACGACGACTCGAACGGCTATGCCGACGACATACACGGGTTCAACTTCGTCGACAATACGACGCTGACCATCAGCACCAAAGGCGATGCACCGGACCACGGCACGCACGTGGCAGGAACGGTCGCAGCCGTGAACAACAACGGCACGGGCGTCGCAGGCATCGCAGGCGGCTCGGGCAAAAACGACGGCGTGAAGATCATGTCCTGTCAGATTTTCCACGACAAAGACGGCGGCGACGCGGCCACGTCGGCCAAGGCCATCAAATACGCCGCCGACAACGGCGCGGCGATCATCCAGTGCAGCTACGGCTACCCTGCCGGCTCGGTAACCTCCGACGCGGCCTATTCCAGCGGCGCCAGCGCCGAGAAGCAGGCCATCGACTACTTCATCGCCAAACAGAACTGTGCGGCCGTCAGCGGCGGACTGGCCATATTCGCCGCCGGCAACGACATGACCGGCATGTCGAGCTACCCCGGCGCTTACCGCGACTACATCTCCGTAACGGCCATGTCGTGCGACTACACCCCGGCCTACTACACCAACTACGGTCCCGGCTGCAACATTGCGGCTCCCGGCGGCGACGCCTACCAGTCGTATCTGGAAAACATAAAGACCGGAGCGTCCGAGGTGTTATCGACCGTCAACGGCGGAAAGTACGGCTACATGCAGGGCACGTCGATGGCCTGCCCCCACGTTTCGGGCGTGGCGGCGCTCGGGCTGTCCTATGCGCTGCAACTCGGCAAGACCTTCACCCAGAACGAATTCACGACGCTGCTGCTGACATCGGTAAACGACATCAACCAATACTGCACCGGGACGAAACAGTATGTCACCGACAAGGGCAGCCTGGCGACGCTCGACCTGTCGCAGTACAAAAAGGGAATGGGCACGGGTTACATCGACGCCTACCAGGTGCTGATGAACGTCCGCGGCATCACCTGCATCCCGATTCCCGTCGGCAGCCAGTACACGCTGAGCCTGCAACCGTACCTCGGCGGCGGAAATCTGGACCTGAAGATTACGGAAATCTCCATTTCGGCCGAAGACATGAACCGGCTGGGCATTTCGGCGAACCCGACCATATTCGCCAACCAGATCATCCTCAAGTGCACCAAACCCGGTTCGGCGGTGGTCCGGATCAAGCTGCTCGCCGGAAACGGCAACAACAGCGGAATGAACGGCATGCCGATCACGAAGGAATTCGCCTTCATCGCACGTGAGGTTCATTCCCAGAACGGAGGTTGGTTATAAAACAAGGACACATTATGAAAAGCATCAAACTGTTATTGATCGGCCTCGCCGCGGCGTTCGCGCTGACCGGGTGCGGCGATTCGTCCAAGGATACGCCCGAACCCGAGGGCGACGGCAACGTCGTCGGCAGCTGGCATCTGGTTTCGTGGAGTTCGCTCCAGTCCGCCGACGTCTACCTCTCGTTCAGCGAGTCCGGTTCGTTCGACATCTACCAGCGGCTCTACAAGCCCGAATACGTCCACCTGGACGGCACGTATTCCTACGACAAACCCACGCTCAGCGGCCGGTACAGCGACAACACCCCGTGGGGAAGCGCCTCGTACCGGGTTTCGTTCAACGCGGACGGAACACGGATGACGCTGACCAGCACTTCGAGCACGAGCGACGTCTCGGTCTTCGTCAAGGCCGAAATCCCGTCGGAGATCATCTCCGGCGCGCTGGAGTCCACACCCCAAAGCAGGGCCGAAGATATGCCGCGGTTCCTCTGAACCGCCGTCCTGCCGGCATGCGCCGCAACCCTTCACCGGGTTGCGGCGTTTTGTTTCCGGGCGAAGGCCGCGCCGCGCACGGGACTCTTCCGCACCCCGGCATGCAACTTGCCGGAGCAATAAAAAAGCCGGCAGTAGCGCCGGAAAAATATTTTTCGTAAATTTGTGCCAAAACAAAACAAAAAAGGTTTATGGCAATTACCGAAATACTTCCCGGCATCCACTACGTCGGGGTCAATGACCGCACCACCACGCGCTTCGAAGCCCTCTGGTCGCTTCCGATGGGCGTGTCGTACAACGCCTATCTGGTCGCAGGCGAAAAGATCGCCCTGATCGACACCGTCGAAGAGTCCTTCGGCAGCCGCCTCGAAGCCAACATCCGCGAGGCCATCGGCGAAAGGAAGATCGATTATCTGGTCGTCAACCACATGGAACCCGACCACTCGTCGTCGATCGCGGCGCTGCGCCGCATCTATCCCGACATCGAGATCGTCGGCAATGCCAAGACGCTCCAGATGATCGAAGGGTTTTACGGCATCGCCGGGGGCACGGTCGAGGTCAAGGAGGGCGACACGCTCGATCTGGGCGGCAAGACGCTGTCGTTCCACATGATCCCGATGGTGCACTGGCCCGAGACGATGGTCACGTGGTGCGCCGGCGACCGGACGCTCTTCTCCGGCGACGCCTTCGGCACGTTCGGGGCGCTCGACGGCGGCATCACCGATTCGCAGGTCGAGACCGACCGCTACTGGGACGAGATGCGCCGCTACTACGCCTGCATCGTGGGCAAGTACGGCGGTCCCGTGCAGAAGGCGCTCCAGAAGGTCCGCACGCTGCCCGTCGGGACGATCTGTTCGACGCACGGACCCGTATGGCAGCGGCAGATCGCAAAGGTTCTGGATATTTACGACCGTCTGAGCCGCTACGAAGGCGAACCGGGCGTGGTCGTGGCCTACGCCTCGATGTACGGCAACACGGAGCAGATGGCCGAGCGCATCGCGCGCGAACTGGCCTCGCGGGAGGTCGGCCCGATCCGGGTCTACAACCTCTCCTACGCCGACCCGTCGGTGGTCCTGCGCGACGTTTTCCGTTTCGACACGCTGATCGTCGGCGGCCCGACCTACAACGGCAACCTGTTCCCGCCCGTGGCCGAACTGCTCGACCGCATCGCCGCGCGCGGCATTCCCCGGCGCAGATTCGGCTGGTTCGGTTCGTTCTGCTGGGCCGGAGCCTCGGTGCGCCTGCTCGCGGAGTTCGCCCAGAAGATGAAGTGGGAACCCCTGTGCGATCCCGTGGAGATGAAACAGGGCTACTCGCACGAGATGTGCGATCCCTGCGCAACGCTGGCGGAGGCTGTCGCCGGATGCAGGTGCGGAAAATAGAACGACGCAGGGGCGGTCTTCGGACCGCCCTTTTTCGTGCTGCGGCGGGGATATTTCGAAAAAAAGACTATATTTACATTCCGAAAGAAAAAAACTCCAGGAATTATGATGAAAATTGCAATCGTGGGAACGGGTTACGTAGGACTCGTATCGGGGGCCTGCTTCGCCGAAATGGGACTCGACATCACCTGCGTGGACATAGACGCTGAAAAGATAGAGGGTCTGAACGCAGGCGTTATCCCGATCTACGAGCCGGGACTTGAGGAGCTTGTGCGGCGCAACGTGGAGGCGGGACGCCTGCACTTCACCACCGACCTCACGGAGTGCCTGCCCTATGTCGAGGTGGTCTTCTCGGCCGTCGGAACCCCGCCCGACGAGGACGGTTCGGCCGACCTGAAATACGTTCTCGACGTGGCCCGCACCTTCGGTCGCCACATCCGGAAATACACCGTGCTGGTCACCAAGAGCACCGTCCCCGTGGGCACGGCGCAGAAGGTGCGCGCCGTGATCGAGGAGGAACTCGAGAAGCGCGGCTGCAAGGTCCCGTTCGACGTCGCCTCGAACCCCGAATTCCTGAAGGAAGGTGCGGCGATCAAGGACTTCATGTCGCCCGACCGCGTGGTCGTGGGCGTCGACAGCGAACGGGCGCGCAAGTTGATGGCCAAGCTCTACCGGCCGTTCCTGATCACCAATTTCCGCGTGCTGTTCATGGACATTCCCTCGGCCGAGATGACCAAATACGCAGCCAACGCCATGCTCGCGACGCGCATTTCGTTTATGAACGAGATCGCCAACCTGTGCGACCGCGTGGGCGCCGACGTGGAGATGGTCCGCAAGGGCATCGGCTCCGACGCCCGCATCGGCAACAAATTCCTCTACCCCGGCTGCGGCTACGGCGGTTCATGCTTCCCGAAGGACGTGAAGGCACTGGCCCACACGGCCCGGGAACACGGCTACACGATGCAGGTCATCGAGGCCGTCGAGCGGGTCAACGAGCAGCAGAAAGGGATTGTTTTCGAGAAATTGCAGACCGCGCTGGGCGACCTGCGGGGCAAGGTCGTCGCAATCTGGGGACTGGCCTTCAAGCCCGAGACCGACGACATGCGCGAAGCTCCGGCAACGGTGGTGATCGGCCGCCTGCTCGACGCAGGAGCCGAAGTGCGGGCCTATGATCCCGTGGCGATACCGGAAGCGCAGCGCCGGATGAAAGACAAACCGATCCGTTACGTCCGGACGATGTACGAAGCCGCCGAAGGGGCCGACGCGGTGGCTCTGATGACCGAATGGAAAGAACTGCGCATGCCCGACTGGTCGCAGCTGAACGCAACGATGCGCGGCGACGCGGTCGTCGACGGCCGCAACATTTTCGACAAGCCCGAGGTCGAAGCGGCGGGATTCCGCTACTTCGGCATCGGAAAATAAAAAACCGGCCCGCTTCCCGCGGGCCGGCTCTCTTTCGGATCACAGCATCGGAACCACCGTCACGTAGATCGCTGCGATGATGGCCGACGTGATGACGCCCATGATATTGGCTCCCAGCGCGTCGGGCAGGATCATCGACGAGGGGTTGTCGTGCGCGACGATCTTCTGCGCGACCTTGGCCGTCGTGGGCACGCAGCTGACGGCGGCGATACCGATGACGGGGTTGAAATTGCCCCGCTTGAAGAAATACATGAGGTAACCGCCCAGAATGCCCCCGATGCCCGAAATCAGCAGGGCGAGAATCCCCAGGACGAGCAGTTTGAGCACCGTGGGGTCGAGCAGCGTGTGCGCGTCGCACAGCACGCCCAGCAGGATTCCCAGGAAAAACGTCGACCCGTAGAGCATCGGTCCGCTGATGAAATCGTTCACATGCTTGAGTCCCGACTCCTTGATCACCACACCGATGAAGAGCGAGAAGAAGAGCGGAGCGGCCACCGGGAAGAGCAGGCACAGGATCACGCACATCACCACGGCGAACGAAATCTTGGTCGCGGCGCTGTACTGCTTCACCGGTTTCTTCGCCGGTTTCATCTTGATGGCGCGCAGACGCTTGGGGACCATCGCCCGCACCAGGTAGGGATAGCCGCCGTAGGTCAGGCCGAGATAGAGATAGGCGACGACGGTGATCGGCACGAAGATCTCCTTCGAGAGGTTGAGCGAGGTGAAAAGCACCATCGGCCCGTCGGCCCCGCCGACCATCGCGATCGAGGCGCTGTCGCTGGGACTCAATCCCATCGAATAGGCGATCGGCAGCACAGCGAACGTGCCCAGCTCGGCGCACAGCGCGAGGAACATGCTCTGCAAGGGCTTCGCCAGCACGAAATTGATGTCGAGCATCGTCCCGATGCCCATGAAAATCAGACAGGCTATCAGTCCGTTGCTGAACGTGAAGGTGTAGATCGGTTGCAGGAAGTCGATCTGCAAAATGTTCATCAGCTGGTCGGTTTCCGTGACCATGGGGTCCAGAAACAGGTTGCCGTGCATGCCGCCCGGAAAAATCAGCACCCCGGCGTTCACCGCCGCCATGCCCAGCCCCATCGGAATCATCACCAGCGGTTCGAGCACGCCCCTGCGCCCCAGGTAAACCAACAGGATACCCAACAGGATCAGCCCGATACGCGCATACATGATCGCGGAATCGGCTTGCAGCAGGGTCGAGATGCCCTGGAAAATATTGCTAAGATCAAACCGTTCCATGGTGCAGTTCGTATAAACGGGTCATCTCGCTGTCCTGCCGTGCGGCATCCCCGGGGTTGCCGAGGTGGTATTCGGCCAGAGCGTCCATCGCATGGTCCGCATCCGGATCGGCGGAAGCGTCCCCGCCGATGCGGGCGACCGAACGGATGTAGCGGTCGGTACGCGCAATGTCCATGCGGTAGGCGCGGCCCCATATGCGGCCTTTTCTCAACAGCGCGGAGATCTCCGTTCCGTTAAGCCGGGAGAAGAAAAATGTCATCAGTTTGAGTACGTACGCGAAGGCCATTCCCACGATAAACGTGAAGCCCATCATCAGCGACGTCTCCCCGATCATATGCATCAAATCCATTTTTTTACATTCATCAAAGTTTTGCCATCGGGTGTGCCGGAACATTCTGCGCATGCGGCAAAGCATGCCGAACGTCGTTCGCCGCACCGGCGTCGGTGCGACAGCCCGGAGTCCGCACACGGAAATCCGACGTACGATGCACGGACGGCATCATACGCTTGAAAGCGAAAGGATTTGACGGCTAAATGACCAGAACGCCGAACCGGAGGTAGTCGGCGCGATGGAAAGGCAAGGCGGTCTGCCCGCCGCGCAATAAAGAAGAGACGACGTATTTCGTGCAGCAGCCCTGCGCCAGCGGGAAATGCCGCCCGGAGCAGACGTCACGGTCGCCGCCCGACACCCGCTGCGGACCTTCCACCGGCTTGCGCAGCGACCGCACGGGGCAAGGCACGGCCGTCCGGACGGTCTCCGTCGCCACGCAGTCCCCGTATTTGAAACCGGCAAGGAAACATTCCGCCGTCTGCCGGACCGCAGCCGCAGCCGGCACTCCGGACTTCGCCCCCGAATCCATGACGGACGAGAGGGAGGAGACCAGCAGAAAGAGGAATATGAAGACCGATGTTTTCATAGCGTATGGAAATACCCGTACCACAAATTTAGTACAAATCCGGAAGACAAGCAAGTTCGCGGCGGTTTTCTTTCAATTCATTTCAATTCATTTCCGGCCGGAGGTCGGACGAAGCCGTTCTCCGCCCCCGACCGGCCATGCGGGCCTGCCGGACGGGCACAAAAAAGGCCGGGAAATCCCGGCCCGGAAGGTATGGACTGCGTCTACCTGCGCACCTTGACGATGATCTTGCGCACCGTGCCCTCGCCCACCATCGGGGCGTGCCCGTCCTCGGGGAAAAGCACCGTAAACTGCCCCGGACGCATCGTGTAATAGGTCTGCGGCACGTCGTCGAAGAGCTGGATGTCATTCTCGACGCTGAATTCGCCCAGCGGCTTCTTGAGCTCCCTGCGCTCGCTCCAGCCGAAGGACTCCTCCTCGCCCCGGATGAGAACCTGGATGTCGATGTACTCGTTGTGGATTTCGAGTTTGGCGTCGGGCTTCTGTTTCAGCTCGCGCTCCATGACGTTGACGTAGATGTCCTTGCCGTCGAGTTCGTGAATACCCGGTTCCATCGTCGTCCAGTCGGTCGAGGCGATCAGTTCGAAAGCCTGTTTCATGCGCGGGCTTACGCCGTAGTAAAGCGCGCTGTTTTTCAGAGAGTCTAAAATCATATTCTTTATTTGTTTTTCGGTTCTGCGTTCGTCCGCCGCCGAATTCTGCGACCCCGCGGAGCGAATACAAAGTTAACAAGATTTTTTGTTTTGACAAAGTGGCGGAAAAAGCATTATATTTGATGTCGGAACGTCTTACCGGACCGTGCCCGATTCGGCTTGGACCCCACCCCGCTTTTGCGTACCTTTAATAAAAACATACCGATCATGGACTTTACGGAAATCAGACTTTCGGGCAAAACCCGTCGTGAACACGATCTGCTGGGCGAAATGGAAATCCCGGCGGAGTATTATTTCGGCGTGCAGACCATGCGCGCGGTGGAGAATTTCCACATCAGCCGCGTGCGGCTCAACTTCTTCCCGGAGCTGATCCGCGCCCTGGCCGACGTCAAGCAGGGCGCCGCGATGGCCAACCGCGACCTGGGACTGCTCGACCCGGCGATCGCCGACGCGATCATCCGGGCCTGCGAGGAGCTGCGCGCCGGGAAACTCGAGGAGCAGTTCGTCGTCGACATGGTGCAGGGCGGCGCCGGCACGTCGACCAACATGAACGCCAACGAGGTGATCGCCAACCGGGCGCTCGAACTCCTCGGCCATGAAAAGGGCGAATATCAGTTCTGCCACCCCAACAACCACGTCAACCTCTCGCAGTCGACCAACGACGCCTACCCCACGGCCGTGAGGATCGCACTGGTGCGCAGCATCGAGAAACTGGTGGCCTCGCTGCGCGAACTTATCGCGGCGTTCCACGCCAAGGGCGAGGAGTTCTCCGGCATCATCAAGATGGGCCGCACGCAGCTTCAGGACGCCGTGCCGATGACCCTCGGACAGGAGTTCGAAGCCTACGCCGCCAACCTCACCGAGGAGACCGAGCGGCTGACGGCCAACATGAAACTTTTCTTCGAGATCAACATGGGGGCCACGGCCATCGGAACGGGCATCAACGCCGACCCCGACTACGCCGGGCTTTGCACCCGTTACCTGCGCGAGATCACCGGACTGCCGCTCGTCGAGGCGTCGAACATGATCGAGGCCACGAGCGACACGGGCGCCTTCATTATGAACTCCTCGGCCCAGAAACGCCTTGCGGTGAAACTCTCGAAAATCTGCAACGACCTGCGGCTGCTCTCGTCGGGTCCCCGCTGCGGGCTGAACGAGATCAACCTCCCGCCGCGCCAGCCGGGATCGTCGATCATGCCGGGCAAGGTCAACCCCGTGATCCCCGAAGTCGTCAACCAGGTAGCGTTCCGCGTGATCGGCAACGACCTCACCGTGACGATCGCATCGGAAGCCGGACAGCTCGAACTGAACGTCATGGAGCCGATCATCGTCCACTGCCTGTTCGAGAGCATCGAAATGCTGATCAACGCCATGAACACGCTGCGCGAGAAGTGCATCGCCGGCATCACGGCCAACGAGGAGGTCTGCCGCCGGATGGTCTTTAACAGCATCGGGCTGGTGACGGCGCTCAACCCCTATCTGGGCTACGAAACGTCGAGCATGCTGGCCAAGGAGGCCCTCAAAACCGGCAAGGGCATCTACGACCTCGTACTCGAGCATAAGCTGATGAGCGAAGAGGAGTTGCACAAGGTGCTGCAACCCGAAAACATGGTCCACCCGCGCAAGAAGATCGGAGAGTGACCGAACGGAACAGCCCCGGCCCGATGAGCCGGGGCTGTTCCGTTCCGCCGGGCCGCTATTCCGCCAGCCCGTAACGGCGCATCAGGGGCTTCACGTCGGGCACGGCGCCGCGGAAACGCACGTACTGCGCCATCGGCTCGTCATAGCCCGCTTCGGTCAGGATATGGCGGCGGTAACGGCGCGCGGTTTCGGAATCGAAAATATCGCCCGTGCCGGTGAATGCCGCGAAGGCATCGGTGTCCAGCACCGCCGACCACGTGTAGGAGTAGTACTGCGCGGGGTAACTGCTGGCGAAGATGTGGTTGTAATAGGTCGTCCGGAAACGTAAAGCGGTATGCTCCGGGAAGTCGTAACGTTTCAGGAACGCCCGTTCGAAAGCCGCCACGTCGCACCCTTCGACCGGCCGCAGCACGGTGTGCCATTCGAGGTCGAGCAGCGCAGTGGCATAGAAATCGGTCAGGTAAAGCCCCTTCAGGAAGTTCTCCGACTCCTTGAACTTCGCGATCAGCGCATCGGGAATCGGACGCCCCGTCTCGTAATCGCGGGCGTAGTGTTTCATCACCTCCGGCTCCCAGGCCCAATGCTCGTTCAGCTGCGAGGGCAGTTCGACCATGTCGCGCGGGAAGCTGCCCGTCACCTGTGGATACGGCCCGCGCGAGAGGAAACCCGCCAGAGCGTGTCCGAATTCGTGGAAGAGGGTCTTGACCTCGGAGGTCGACAGCAGCTTCGGCCTGCCTTCGGCCGCACGCGAGAAGTTGCAGCTGATGGTCACCAGCGGCAGCACCTCCCGCTCTCCGGCGCATGAATACCCGCGCAGGCGCGAGCACCACGCGCCGCCGCGTTTGCCCTTGCGGACGAAGCAATCCAGATAAAGCAGTCCGAGGGGGCGGCCTTCGGCGTCTTTCGCCTCGAAGGTCAGCACGTCGGGGTGGAAAACGGGAATGTCCGTGCGCTGCGTCAGCGTGATTCCGAAAAGACGGTTGGCCACATAGAAAACGCCGTCGTTGAGCACATTGTCGAAAAGCAGGTAGTTGCGCATGCGCCCCAGTTCGGACCCGAATTTCGCCTTGCGCAGCTTGCCCGAATAGAAGGCCACGTCCCACGGTTCCAGCCGGAAGGCCGAATCCCGCTCGTATTTCACGGCGAAAGCCTCCAGTTCGGCACGCTCCGCACGCCCCTTCCCCGCGGCAGCGTCCTTGAGCGGCAGCAGCAGTTCGCGGACCTTTTCGGGCGTTCCGGCCATGTTCGTCTCCAGCGTGTAGGCGGCATAGTTCTCGTATCCCAGCATCCGGGCCCGTTCGAGACGCAGGTTGACGATGTCGACCGACAACTGGCGGTTGTCGTACTTCCCGTCCATGCAGCGCGAGGTGTAGGCCTCGTAGAGTCTCCTGCGCAGATCGCGGTTCGTGGCCGAAGCCATGACCGACGCATAGTCGCCGTTCGTGAACCCGACGGCCCAGACGCCCTGATGCCCCTGCCGGGCCGCATTGCGGGCGAAACGCTGCCGGGTCGTCCCCGCAAGCCCGTCGAGCAGGCTGCTGTCCTGCACGTACAGGACGAACTCCTGGGTCGCCTGCGTGATATTCTGTCCGTGGCGGATGCGTTTGAGCGAAATCTCGCGGTTCAGCTCCTTGAGCCGCTCCTTCTGCCCGGGCGTGCAGAGCGCCCCGCCGCGGATATAGCTCCGGTAGACCTTGCCGAGCGTCCGCAGCTGGAGCGAATCCAGCCCGGCCGCATCGCGCCGGTCGTAGACGGCCTTCACCAGGCGGAAGATCGCCGTGTCGAGCGTCACGGCGTCGTATGCCTCTCCGGTCAGCTGCGCGGATTCCAGAGAGATCCGGATGACGGAGTCGCCTCCGAAATTCGATTTCAGGTAACCCAGCACCGCGCGCGGAACGTCCAGCAGGCTGTCGGCACGGTCGAGCGGTACGACGACGTTTTCGAAAGTCGCCTCCGCGGGGTCCAGCGCCCTGATTTTCGCAATCCCGGCCTTGTAGGCGCGGATGCCCTCCTCAATGGCGGGCATGATGTCGGCGGCATGGATGCGGTCGAAGCGGGGCGCCCCGTAAGGGGCTTCGGAAGGCATCAGCAACGGATTTCCGGCAAAAAGCCGGCCGGAGAAAAGGAACAGCCCACATACGGAGAGGAGAAGCGTTCTCCTTACGAGCGGAAAGGATCGGATCATGGCGAACGATTGGCTGAATTTTTCCACAAGATAGCAAAAAAATCGTTCCGGACAACACCTGCCGGCAAATTAAAACCGGCGGAAAGAGTGTCTCCGCCGGGGCATCCCGTTTTCCGGGTAATTCGTCAGGAACTTTTCCGAAGCCGCACGACGACGGGATGGTGGTCCGAATAGTCGACCGGAAGCACCTCGTAGGAGAGCGGTTCGAAACCGCCGCTCAACACGTAGTCGATGCGCAGCGTGTTGTAGAAACCGCGGAACGTATGCGAATAGCCCGACCCGCACTCACGGAAGGCGTCGCGCAGCCCCCGCGCCATCGTGCGGTAGACATACGACATGGGCGTATCGTTGAAATCGCCGCAGACGATCCGCCGCGTGCGCGTCGCACCCACGACCTGCGCGATGCTGTCGACCTGCGCGGCCCGAAGCACGCTATTCTCGCGCAAACGGGTCACGATACTGCGGATTTTGGTCTCGCGCGCCGTGTCCGAGAGAAACTGATGGCTGGTGATGAACTGGTTGTCCGAAGCGTTGATGGCCGTCGAGCGCAGGTGGTTGTTGAAAACCCGCACGGTGTCCTCGCCCACAATCACGTCGGCCCAGACCGAAGACGAAGGCGTCAGCACGGTGTCCGAACGCAGGATGCGGTATTTGCTCAAGATGGTCAGCGTCGAGCCGTAGACCGAATCCGGGGCCTGCGTGCGTCCGAAGTGCGCGATCTCGTACTTCTCGCCCAGCAGCGAAAACTCCTCGGACTGCTCCGCGAGGCGGGCATTGAACTCCTGGAGGCAGATCAGGTCCGGAGCCTGCTCCTCGATCAGGCGCAGGATGTCGTCGACGCTGCTCCGGCCGTCCTCGCCGTAGAAACTGCGCACGTTGTAGCTCATAACCTTGACAGCAGCGCGGTCGAAGGCCGTCTCCGTGGCATAGCTGCGGCGGATTTCGGGACGCCAGAAGAGCGAGACCTTGAAAAGCCCCGCCACGACGACGACCAGCATCGCCCCGGCGCACACCCAGCGCCAGCGGATGATCCAGTAGAGCATCAGCACGACCGACGCGACATAGACCGCCGGAGCGGCCAGCCCCAGTACGGGAAAGAACCACACGCTGCCCGGATCGACATAGGGGACGAAATAGGTGAGAACCATCGTCGCACCCACGGCCAGCGTCACGAGCGTCAGCGCCAGGTCGACGAGCCGCATGACGAGACTGCGGCGCCGTTTCCCCGAAGGGCCTCCCCCGTATCCGTTATAGTAATCGGGAGCCATCGTCTAAAAACGGATCGTTCCCCGGCGTTTCCACCAATGCAGCAGCAGGAATCCCCACAGCATGCCGCCCACATGGGCGAAATGGGCCACGTTGCCCACACCCCTCCATCCGAGGAACAGCTCGATGACGGCATAAATGATGACGAACCACTTGGCCTTCATCGGAATAGGCGGAATCAGCAGCATGATGACCGCATTGGGATGCATCACGCCGAACGCCAGCAGCAGGCCCATCACCGCGCCCGACGCGCCGACCAGCAGCAGCGGCAGTTCGCCGAACGCCAGCGCCGTGAGGTACTGGATCAGCGCCGCACCCACGCCGCAGACCATGTAGAAGGTCAGGAAACGCTGCGAGCCGAGTTCGTATTCGAGCGTACGCCCGAACATCCACAATGCGAACATGTTGAAGAAGATATGTTCGAAATTGGCATGCAGGAACATGTAGGTGATGAACTGGTAGGTATGGAAATAGGGCGTTCCCAGCGACAGGGCGCAATACTGCATGATCGTGTCGCCGACGGGCAGCAGCGCCGTGGCCATGTAAACCAGTACATTAATGATTATCAAATTCTTGACCACCGGAGGGGTCTGAAAATAGCGGTTCATGCGTTTTAATTTTTGCAAATGTAACTCTTTTCCGCCGGATTATCCCAACTTGGCGCGCAAATCTTCCGGCGTGATCTCGGCGGTGATCGCCTTGCCCGAGGGCGAGAAACTGAAACTGCCCGTGTCGGCCAGCTGTGCGAGCAGCGCCGCGGCCTCCTCGCGCGACAAGGTCCGCCCCGCACCCTTGGCGCCGGAGCGGGCCATCACGCCGGCGATCTTCTCGCGCCGCACATCGGAGAGCGACACCGGAGTCGCAAAGGCCTGCAACAGGTCGAACAGCAGCCGGTCCACGGCGTCGGCGGGCATGTCGGCGGGCGTGCCCCTCACTTCGACGGTCCCTTCGCCGCAGAAGTCGATGTCGAAGCCCAGGGCAGCGAACTCCACGGCATTCTCCTCCAGCAGGGCGTATTCGTCGCCCGAAAGGACCAGCCGTTCGGGGAACAGCAGCTGCTGGCTCACCGACGAGCCGTTGCCCAGCATCCGGAGGTAATCCTCGTAAAGAATCCGCTCGCGGGCGCGCCGCACGTCGACCACTACGAAGCGGCCGCCCAGCAGAGCGGCGACATAACCGCCCGGCAGCGGCAGCGCATCGGTGAATTCCGGACGCTGCGGCATGTCGAACCGCTGCTGTTCGGGAGCGGCCGACGAAGGGATGAAATCCAGGGCGCTGTCGTCGAATCCGCCGCCCGAAGGGGTGATCTCGAAACCGCCTCCCGACTCGAACTCCTCGAACTCCCCGGCGTCCGCACCCGGCAGGGCGAATCCGCCCGCCGCGGCCTGCGGGAACGACGGCGCGGCGCTCCGGACTCCGCCCGTGCGCAATCCTCCGACCGCGCTGTCCGACACGACCCCGCCGTCGCGGTACGGCACGTCGAAGCCCGTGAAATCAACGTTCGGATCGGGCGCCGAAGGGTCGATATACTCCTCGCGGAAAGGGTTGTAGTCGCTGTTCGACATGGCCAGCGGCTCGCTGTACACGGCTCCTTTCTGCAAAACGGGAATCTCCACCGGGCTGTCCCGGTCGAAATCCATCAGCGGCACGGCGCCCGTTTTGGCCAGCGTCTCGCGCACGGCGGCGTTGACGATCTGCCACACGGCCTCCTCGTCGGCGAACTTGACCTCGGTTTTCTGCGGGTGCACGTTGACGTCGATACGCCCGGGATCGAGCGTCAGGTAGAGGAAATAGGAGGGCTGGCAGCTCTCGGGAATCAGCTTCTCGTAGGCTTTCAGAATGGCGCTCGTCAGATAGGTGCTCTTGAAAAAGCGCCCGTTGACAAAAAGGTATTGCTCCGTGTTGCGTTTCTTGGCGGCAGCCGGACGGCCGATATATCCCTCGATGCAGGCGATCGAAGTGTCGGCCTCGACCTCCAGCAGGTTCTGCTTGATGTGACGCCCCACCACGTCGACGATGCGTCCCGCCAGCGACCCGGCCTGCAACGTATAGACCGGAGCGTCGTTGGCGTAGAGTTCGAAGGCGATCTGCGGGTTACAGAGCGCGATGCGCTGGAACTCGGCCTTGATCTGCGACGCCGAGGTGGTGCTCTTGTCCAGAAAACGGCGGCGCGCCGGGACGTTGTAGAAAAGGTTGCGCACGAAGAACTGCGAACCCACGGGACACATCACCGGGTTCTGCGCCGCGAACTGCCCGCCGTTGATCTCGGTCTGCGTACCCACCTCGTCGCCGGCCTGCCGGGTGCGCAGTTCGACCTGCGACACGGCGGCGATCGAAGCCAGAGCCTCGCCGCGGAATCCGAACGTGTGCAGGGCGTAAATATCCTCCACGGCCCCGATCTTGCTCGTGGCGTGGCGGTCGAAGGCCATGCGCGCGTCGATGGGCGACATGCCACAGCCGTCGTCGACGATTTGAATCAGGTCCTTGCCGCCGTCGCGGAAGTTGACCTTCACCGAAGTCGCCCCGGCGTCGATGGCGTTCTCCATCATCTCCTTCACCACCGAGGCGGGCCGGTTGACGACCTCGCCCGCGGCGATCTGGTTGGCAACGACCTCGGGTAATAATCTGATCTTGTCTGCCATTTACTCCTCGTAATCGTTGGGAACGACCCTAATAGGCGCATAGGGATTGAACTCCTCCTCCCCGACCTGCTGCGTTTCGGTCGCGGGTGCGGTCCGCGCGCGCAGGAACACATCGGCCAGCTTCGGGTAGAGCAGGTAGATGAAAAGCAGCACCAGCACGGCCCCCGCGGCCATCTTCAGCACACGGATACGCCCCCGCTCCTCCTCGTTCGAACGCCGCGCATCCCGGGCTTCGCGCTGGGTGCGGATGTACTGTCCGGGCTGGTATTCGCGGTCGGCATCCTCGGCGCGCTCGCCGCGCAACTCGGCACGGCGCTGTTCACGGGCCTCCTTCTCGGGGTCGTAATAACGCGGAATGTAATTGAATTTGTTCGGGTGCCGTTTGAAAGGGGTAAAGCCTAACATGGTCGTTCTATTTTTTGTAAAGATACGAATATCTTCGCAATTTTATTGCATGACTCTCTTTATTGTGGTTGCATTGCGACAAGCCCCCGCCTCAGGCGGGGGTTTAGGGGTGGGTCAGATTTGCAAACGCGGCATTCCGCCGCCAATTACAAGCCGGAATCAATGTACGAACGATTGATAATTCATCCCGGATTATTACCTGAAGAAGCTTTTCATCCGTTCGAAAATATTCTGGTTCTTGACCGACTCCGCCTTCTGGAAAGAGGGCTGCGCGGCCAGCTGCTCGACGAGTTTTCGCTCCTCGGCCGAGAGTTTCGACGGAACGGTGATGTCCACCACCACCAGTTCGTCGCCGCGGCCGTAGCCGTTCACGTCGGGCAGTCCCTTGCCGCCCAGGCGCAGCACCTTGCCGGCATGCGTTCCCGGGGCGATCTTGATCTTGGCGCGCCCGTCCACCGTCGGAACCTCGACCGTACCGCCCAACAGGGCCGTCGTCACGGTGATGTTCAGGTTGTGGATCAGATCGTTGCCGTCGCGCACCAGTTCGGGGTTGCGCTCCTCCTCGATCATCACCTGCAAGTCGCCGTTCACGCCGCCCTGACGCGCGGCGTTGCCCTTGCCCGTGACGGTGAGGACCATGCCCTCGCCCACGCCGGCCGGAATCTTGATCTCCACGACCTCCTGCCCGCGCAGCGTGCCTTCGCCCTTGCACTTGTCGCACGACGCGGTGATCACCTTGCCCGTGCCGCCGCACGTGGGGCACACGCCCTGCGTCTGCATCCGGCCGAAGAAGGTGTTCTCCACCCGCGTCACATAGCCCGTGCCGTTGCAGGTCGAACAGGTCGAATAGGAATTGGCGTCCCTGGCTCCCGAGCCGCCGCACTTGTCGCAGGCGACGGTCTTGTTGATCTTGAGTTTCTTCGTAACTCCGTTGGCGATCTCGGCCAGCGTCAGACGGACCCGCACGCGGATGTCCGAGCCGCGGTTCACGCGCCGTCCCCCGCCGCCGTTCGACGAGCGGAATCCGCCCCCGAAATGGCCGCCGAAAATGTCGCCGAACTGCGAGAAGATGTCCTCCATCGAGAACCCTCCGCCGCCGAAGCCGCCGAAGCCGCCGGCCCCGCCGCCTGCCGCGCCGCTCATTCCGGCATGGCCGAACTGGTCGTAACGGGCGCGCTTGTCGGGGTTCGACAGCACGTCGTAGGCCTCTGCGGCCTCCTTGAATTTCTCCTCGGCCTCCTTGTCCCCGGGGTTTTTGTCGGGGTGGAACTGGATGGCCGCTTTGCGGTAGGCCTTCTTTATTTCGTCTGCGTTAGCGTTCTTCGCAACGCCCAGCACTTCGTAGTAATCCCTTTTTTCTGCCATGGTCTTACTCTCCTACAACTACTTTTGCGAAGCGCAGCACCTTCTCGCCCAGCATGTAACCCGTCTGAACGACGTCGATGACCTTGCCCTTCTTCTCGTCGCCGGCGGCGAACCGGGCAACGGCCTCCGAAAAATCGGCGTCGAACTCCTTGTCCAGCACCTCGATCTCGGTCACGCCCTTGCGGCGGAGCGCCTCGGTAAATTTCTGTGAAATGAGCGTCACACCCGCCCGCAGCGCCTCCAGATCGTCGCTCTTCTGCATGGCGTCCACGGCGCGCTGCACGTCGTCGCGCACAGGCAGCATCTCCAGCAGCACGTCGCGGCCCCCGGTCTGCACCAAGTCCATCTTCTCCTTGAGCGTGCGCTTGCGGTAGTTGTCGAACTCGGCTTGCAGGCGGACGTACTTGTCCTGCCACTGGGCCACGGCCTCTTCGAGCGCCTTGGCTGCGTCGGCTTCGGCAGCGGGTTCTCCGTCTGCCAATGTGTCAGTCGCCTCGTCGGTTTCATCTGACACATTGGCACAAGGCTCCCCGTCGCACGACGGATAACCATCGCCGGGGGTGAACCCTTCGTCGCCGCTAACAGCCTCATTATAAACTTTTTCTTTTTTCATATCTTGTAATTTTTCAGTTTTCCTCCCCTTATTCGAACAAATTGCATACCAACCCGGCCAAGAGGCGGGCTTCAAGGACAATGCCTGCATGCCGGACATCGAACCGGCCTGCGCGCTACCGCCCAAAAGCCGCTTCACGGCAAGGCTGCGCTTATCCGATGATGAAAATGGCCGGGCGCCTGTTCATTTCGGGCAGCTGGCGGCGGCGCCACTCCCCGGCCGTATGGGTCTCGATCCGCTCGTCCGGAGCCGTGAGGTCCACGGCGACGGTCAGGCGCGTCTGGTCTCCGAGCGTCTGCACCAACTGCTCCATCAGCTTCACGTTGCGGTACGGAGCTTCGATGAAAAGCTGCGACTGCCCCTCCGCCAGCGCACGGCGTTCGAAGAAACGGATGGCCCGGGTCCGTTCGGGCGGCTTCACGGGCAGGTAGCCGTTGAAAGCGAACGACTGTCCGTTGAGTCCCGAGGCCATCACCGCCAAAATGATCGACGACGGGCCGACGAGCGGCACGACGCGGATGCCGCGGCGGTGGCACGCCCCGACGACCGGCGCCCCGGGATCCGCCACGCCCGGCACGCCCGCCTCGGAGATCACCCCCGCCGAGCGGCCTTCGAGCAGCGGCGCGATCAGCTCCTCGATTTCGCGGCCGGCCGCGGTGTGCTCGTTCAGTTCGCGGAATTCCAGTTCGCCGATGGACCGCGCGATGCCGGCTTTCGACAGGAAACGCCGCGCCGTGCGGGTGTTCTCGACGATGAAGTAGTCCAGCGCATCCATCACGGCCCGGTTGGCCGCAGGCAGCACGTCCCACGGCGCCGTTTCGTCCGAAATCGGACAGGGAATCAGGTATAAAATTCCAAATTCAGAATTCATAATTCACAATTAAAGACAAGACCTTGCGCGGCGGTCGGCAATCCGGTCGCGATGCGCCGTTTCCGCTGCGGCGACAACGGCCCTCATTCGCCAGATACCGAATCCAAGACCGGCAACACGCTCCAATCCGCTATTCCTTGAGGTAGATTCGTTTCACACGCGACGAGACCGACGTCATAATCTCGTAAGGTATCGTGTCGAGCACCCGGGCCATCGTTTCGAGGTCGTTGCCCGGCTCGGCGGAGAAGACCGTCACTTCGTCGCCCTCGCCGACGCCCGGAATGTCCGTGATGTCGATCATGCAGCTGTCCATGCAGACGCGGCCCACGATCGGCGCAGGCCGCCCGGCCACGCGCATCGACCAGCGTCCGCATCCCAGATGGCGGTCCAGCCCGTCGGCGTAACCGATCGGCACGGTCGCCGTCACGGTCGGCCGCAGCAATTTCCCGGCGCGCCCGTAGCCCACGGCGTCGCCCGCTTCGAGACGCTTGATCTGCACGATGCGGGTGCGCAGCGTCCGGGCGCAGGCCCGCATTGTGCCCCCAGCCGAAGCCGTAAAGCCCCAGCCCGAGGCGGCACATGTCGAACCGCGCCTCGGGGAACCGCTCGATGGCCGCCGAATTGGCCGTATGGCGGATGACGGAATAGGGCAGCGACGCGGCTACGGCGGCACTCATGCGGTCGTAGCGCGCGATCTGCTCCCGGGTGTAGGCATCCTCTTCGGGCATGTCGGCGCAGTTCAGGTGCGAAAAGACCGACGCCACCTTCACGGCGGGCAATGTCGGCAGCACCTCGCACAACCGCCCGATCTCCTCCTCCATGAATCCCAGCCGGTGCATGCCCGTATCGAGCTTGATGTGAACCGGATAGCGGGTTTCGCCCGCATGCGACACCGCATCGGCGAAATCGGCGAGCGAACGGAAACTGTATATCTCGGGTTCGAGGCGATTGGCGATCATCTGGTCGAAACTGTCGGCGTCGGCATTCAGCACCACGACGGGCATCGTGATCCCCCGCTCGCGCAACAGCACGCCCTCGTCGGCGAACGCCACGGCGAGGTAGTCGACGCCCTGATGCTGGAGCATCTGCGCCACCTCGAAATCCCCCGCGCCGTACGAACCCGCCTTGACCATCGCCACGAGCCGGGTCCGAAAGTCGAGCTTCGAGCGGAAATAGTTCAGGTTGTGGATCATGGCGTCGAGATCGACCTCCAGCACCGTCGTGTGGCTCTTGCGCGCCAGCGCATGCGCGAGTTTCTCGAAACGGTACTCCCGCGCGCCTTTCAACAAGACGGCACGCCCGGCCACGGCCCTGCGGCCGATGCGGGCGATGCACTCGTCGGTCGAGGCGTAAAACTCCCTGTCGCAGCCGAACAGCGCGGCGTAACGCTTCAGTTTGGGACCGATGCCGACGAGCGTATCGACGCCTGCCCGCGCGACCATTCCCGCCACGCGGCCGTAAAGTTCGTCGTCGGTCAGCCCGCTCTGCGCGATATCCGACAGCACGAGCGTCCGGCGGCGCGACAACGCCACGTTGTGCAGGTAGTCGAGCGCCAGGGCCAGCGAGTTGAGATCGAGGTTGTAGGCGTCGTTGATCAGCACCGAGTCGTTGATGCCGTCCTTGACTTCGAGACGCATGGCGACCTCGGGAGCTTCGGTAAACGACGGCGCGGGATAGCCCATCGCCGCGCAGAACGCCTCGACGATCCGGGCGTTGCGGCGTGACGCCTCGTTGCCGATCAGCGTCTCCGGGACCTCGGGGCAGGAGGCCGCGTCGCAGAGCTTCCGCCCCGCGAAGCGCGAGGCGATCATGCGGCCCAGCGGCTCGTAATAACTGTGGTAAACGATGGTCTCGGCACGGTGAGCCAGAACCATCTTTTCGTCGCATTTCTGCTCCAGATTGAGGAAATTCTCCTGGTGCGCGTCGCCGATCGAGGTGAAAACCACCACGTCGGGACGGATGATGCGCTCCAGCCGCGCCATCTCCCCGGGTTTCGAAATCCCCGCCTCGATCAGCGCCAGCTGCTCGTCGCCCTCGATCATCAGCACCGACAGCGGCACGCCCAGCTGCGAATTGTAGCTCTTGGGCGAACGGTAGCACTTCATCCCCGCGGGCAGTTCCTCGGCAATCCACTCCTTGATGACCGTCTTGCCGTTCGAACCGGTGATGCCCACCACCGTTCCCCGGAACTGCGCCCGGTGATAGGCCGCCAGACACTGCAAGGCCGCAATGGCGTTTTCAACAACCACGTAACCGCACTCCGGCAGGGCTTCGAGAGGCCGTTCGACCATAAAAGCCCGCACGCCGCGCGCATACATCTGCGCCACGAACGCATGCGAATCGTGGTTCGCGCCGCACATGGCGACGAACACCGGTCCCGAGCCAAGCTCGCACGTCAGCGAGCGGCTGTCGGTCACCACCGACTGCACTTCGCAGTCCGTTCCGGAGAACCTGCCGCCCACGACGGCGGCGATTTGCGAAAGACGATATTTCATAAAATACCCAATGGTTTATCTTTTGTACTTTCATTTCCAAAAGTACGAAAATATTTACAGCTCTTTGCCGCTTTCTGGTCGTCAAAAAGACTCAATCCGCGACATAGTCGCCGGATCTTTGTACCTTTTTTCCGCAAAAAGGTTCCCAAAAACTCTCCGACGGATGCCTACGCCTACAACGGCTCCGGCATCGAGTCGGAATCACTCGCCGCAAACGGCGGAGCAGGCGTAAGACGCCTGTTTTATGAGTACTTGCGCAGGACGGAATCGGAATCGCAATAACCTACCCTCGCCCCTAAAAGCGGTTTTAAACCGCCGCATGATCGCTTGGAGCGGAAAGAGATCGTCCGATGGTCCGCGCGCCCGGAGCGGGAGGCTGGCAAAGGCGTCCGCAGGCGAGAGCAGACAGCGTGCTGTTTACCGAGCCGCCACAGTCTAAACGGCGCGTGTTTTTGCGCCGTAAAGGCTTGATCTTACTGCGCCCGTTCAGCGCGGACAGGAGGACAATCCCGCGTAAAGCGACATGCGGAGAACTTTGGGTACCTTTTGCGGTCAAAAGGTACAAAGAACAGCAGCAGTCGCAGACTGCAAAATCACGACAGATCGAAGGTCACGATCGTAATTCCCGCACCGCCCCGGTCGGCATGTTCGTCGACCGCCGAGGCGATCTCCGGCACCGTGCGCAGGTAGCGGCGAATCTCCTCCTTCAAAGCCCCCGTGCCCTTGCCGTGGAGAATCGACACCGTGCCCACGCCCACCATCAGCGCGTCGTCGATGAAGTTGCGCACCTCGTCCAGCGCATCGGCGGCCCGCATGCCACGCACGTCGATGTGATCCTTGAAGTTGAGTTTGCGCGACGAGATGTCCACCGAGAGCACCGTACGGGCCGCAACGGGGCGTGTCGCCTCACGGTATTCGTTGTTCGAAACCACCGTCAGCAGCCCTTTGTCCACCGTCGTGAGTATCTGTCCGAACGCCACCTGCGCCCGCTTTCCCTTCACCGACTGCACCACGCCGACCATCTCCTGCCCGGCCATGCGGACTTTCGACCCGGCGACCACTTCGCGCGGCTTTTCGGGCTGCGGAGCGGCCTCCCCGGCTGCCGGCTGCGCGCCCTGCTGCGCCCTGCGCTCGGCGCGCCGTCGGCGGCGGCGTTCGATACGCTCGATCTCGCGGGCCACGGCGGCTTCGTTCCCGGCCTCGTCGGCCTTCTCGACCGCCTCGCGGAAGTCGTCCAGCTCGCGCCGCGCCAGCCGCGTCAGCTCCTTCTCGGCCTGCGCCTCGCGGATGGTTTTAATCGTATTTTCTATCTGTTTATTGGCGTCGGCGATCAGCTGCCGGGCCTCCTGCTTGGCCTTTTTCAGAATCTCCTGCCGCTCGGCGCGGATCTTCGCCAGCTGCTCGGCATAGTTCTGCTCCAACTCCTCGACCTTGCGGTCCGTCAGACGGATGCGGTCGCGCTTCTGCTCCCAGTAATGCTTGTCGCGGGCGATCTCGCGCAGCTGTTTCTCGATATTGATGTGATCCGACCCGGCCTTCTCGCTCGCCGCACGGATAATATCCTCCGGAAGCCCGATCTTGCGGGCGATCTCCACGGCGAACGAACTGCCCGGCTTGCCCATTTCCAGCCGGAACAGCGGCCGGATGTTCTGCACGTCGAACATCATCGCGCCGTTGGCGATACCCTCCACCGACGCGGCGTAATACTTGATATTGGCGTAGTGGGTCGTGATCACGCCGTAACACCCCCTGCCGAGCAGACGCTCGAGGATCGCCTCGGCGATGGCCCCGCCGATGACCGGCTCGGTTCCCGACCCGAACTCGTCGATCAGCACCAGCGTGCGGCCCGAAGCGCCCGCCAGCATGTGCTTCATGTTCAGCAGGTGCGACGAATAGGTCGACAGGTCGTTGTCGATCGACTGCTCGTCGCCGATGTCGATGAAAATGCTCTCGAAGACCGGCAGTTCCGAGACCTCGGAGACCGGAACCGGAAACCCGCACTGGAACATGTACTGCACGATGCCCGTGGTTTTCAGGCAGACCGACTTGCCGCCGGCGTTGGGTCCCGAGATGACGAGAATGCGCTTGCGACGGTCGAGCTGCAAATCCAGCGGCACGATCTCGCGCCCCGCAGCCCGCAGCGTCTGCTGCAACAGCGGGTGGCGGGCGTTTTTCAGCACCAGCCTGTCGTCCGTCGAAAGGATCGGCCGCACGCATCCGTTCTCCGAGGCCCAGCGGCCCTTGGCGCGCAGCATGTCGATCTCGGCCAGGTAGTCGCCCGAATCGGCGATCAGCCCCGCGTCGGGACGGATCGCTTCGGTAAACTCCGTGAGGATGCGCACCACCTCGCGCCGCTCGGCGTACTCCAGTTCGCGCAGTTCGTTGTTGATCTCCACCACCTCGACCGGTTCGACGTAGAAGGTTTTGCCCGTCGCCGATTCGTCGTGGATAAAGCCGTTCAGTTTGCGTTTGTTGCCCGCCGAAACCGGGATCACGGCCTTGCCGTCGCGGATCGAGATCTGGGCGTCGGCATCGACGATGCCCGCCCCCTTGGCCGCAGACAGCACGGCCTGCAACCGCTTGGCCGCCTGCCCTTCGCGTTCGCGGATGGAGCGGCGGATCTCCTGCAGGGCGGGCGAGGCGTTGTCCTTCACCTGGCCGAAGCGGTCGAGAATGCCGTCGATGCGCTGCACGATCTCCGGAAAGGCCGCAACGCCCCGCGTGCGGGCATGGAGGGCCGGATAACGCTCCTCGCGGCTGATGATGAACGAGACGATGCCGCCGATTGCGGCCAGCGCCCGGCGCAGGGTCACGACCTCCTCCACGTCGAGGAACGAACCTTCGACGCGCAGTTTGGCGACGATGTAATCGACGTCGGGGTACTCGCCCCCGGGGAAATCATGCTCCATATCCAGCAGCAGGCGCATTTCGTCGGCGAGCGCCAGCCGCCGTTCGATCTCGCGCGCAGAGGTCGAAAAGCCCTCCGCGGCGAGCCGCTCGCGGGCGGCGCGCATGGTGCAACGTGCCGCGACCTGCTCGCGGAGCCGGTCGAAACCTATCTTTTGCTCGAATGTAGCAGGGTAAATCATGAGGAATGAAAAATTAAAAATGAAAAATTAAGAATTGGCCGACCGTCCGAAGATTCATTTTGCGCTCTCGATATGGCAATATGGCCGGACGGGACATGATGAAAAACATTCCTGCCGGCTCCTTTCCAATTTTTAATTCTTAATTTTTAATTCTTAATTTCACCGAGTCCCGCTCGGCCCTGGCCGCAGCTTTGGCGGCTTTGCGCTCGGCCTTCTCCTGCATCTTCTCGGGACTGCGCCCGAAAAGCGAGAAATGCACGTAACGGCCGGGATACTGCTCGAGGTTGGCCAGCAGCGAGGCGAGATTAGCGCTGGCCCCGGTCAGCGAATCGTAGAGCGCAGGATCGTTCATCAGTTTGCCGACGGTCCCCTCGCCCGCCTCGACCTTTGCCAGCAGTCCGTTCACCTCGTCCACGGCGTCCGTAAGCCTGCGGGCGAACCCGGCGTCGGCCAGTTCCCCGGTTATCCGGTTCAGGTTGCCGACGATGCTGTCCACACGCGGGGTGTTCCTGCCCAGCATCGCGGAGAACTCCGTAAGGTCGTCGACGGCGGCTTTCAGGTTGCGCTTCTCGGCGTCGAGCAGGCCGGCCATGTCGCCCGTAATGGCGTTCAGGTGGCTCAACGTCCCGGAAATATTCTGCGCGTTGGCCTCCATCAGGCGATTGAGGTTGGTCAGCATGCGCGAGAGGTCGCCCGTCACCTGCGACACCTTCTGCTTGAAGAAATCCAGCTCCGACCCGGCCACGTCCATTAGGTCGCGTTCGCGCACCGAGCGCAGCGTGTCGCCCTTCTGGAGATAGGTGCGCGCCGTGCCGTAGTTGATTTCGATGGCCTTTCCGCCCATCAGCCCGTTGCTGTAAATCTTGGCCTCGGAGTCGGTCGGAATGTGATACTGACGTTTGATGGTGAACTGCAACACGACGTTGTCGCTGCGCTGCGGATCGAACGAAATGCCCGTCACCGTACCGATCTTGACGCCTTTCATCATAATCGGCGACGCCGCCTGCACGCCGTTGATCTGGTCGTAGGCGGCGTAATAGACCGAATTGCGGCTGAAAATGTCGAATCCTTTCAAAAACCGGATTCCGGCCCACGCGGCAATGATCATCGTCACGCCGAAAATTCCGATTTTAACTTCCCTTTTCATATCTGTACTTTTATTTTACAATTTGCGTACCCCGGCACGCGACCACGAAGGCCCCGGGGAATACCTTGCGCACCTCGGCCAGCTTCCGCTGTGCGGCTTCACGGGTGCCGTACTCGCCCACACCGTATTTATAGGGGAACCGTCCCTCGGCCGCATACTCCTTCACCTTGCCGCGGTAGGCGCGGAACTGCGCCGAGGCGAGGGGCACGGACGACGCCGAAGCCATCACCTGAATCGTATAGCGCAGGGGCTGTACGGCCGGTCTCTCCGGGGTTCTGACCGGAGCTGCCGTCGCGGCCTTTCCCTCCGCGGGCTGCGCCGCTGCGGTCTTTTCAGCGGACTTTGCCGCAGGCTTTTCAACGCTCTTTTCCGCGGCCTTTCCGGCTGACTTTTCCGCAGGCTGTTCAGCGGCCGGTTTCGCGGCAGCGGCCTGCTCCTCCTCGGCCATCCGGGTCCCGAGCACATAGGCCGAATAGTTGCGGATCGCCTGGTAGAGCGACCGGGCGATCTCGTTCTGCCCCTTATCGGACTTCATGTAGGCCAGTTCCTGCTGGTTGGACATGAACCCGATCTCGGTCAGCACGCCCGGCATGTCCGTCGCATAGAGCACCCGCAGCAGCTGCGGCTTTATGCCGCGCGAATGGCGGCCCGCCTTGAGGTAGCTGTTCTGAATGCAGCGGGCGAAAGCCATGCTGTATTCGCCGTAGGTGAACTGGAGATTCTGAATGTAAGCCCGCACGATGGCCGCCGTCCGTTCGTCGGACATGTCGATCAGATCCTCGCGGTTGTTTTCGAACAGGGCGTTCTCGTTGTAGCGCTGCTCCTTCGAACTCTCGCCCATGATCAGCGTCTCGACGCCCCGCACGCCCGTCGCCCGGGGTGCGGCGTTGGCGTGGATCGAGATGAAGAGGTCGCCCCCGGCCTTGTTGGCAATGTCGGCCCGCGCCTGCAGGTCGGCCGCCAGGTCCGCCCCCAGAGTCCTGTCCGCCGTGCGGGTGTAGACCACCTTCACGCCCGGCATCCCCTCCTCGACGAGCTTTCCGAGTTTGAGCGCCACCTTCAGCGTGAGGTCCTTTTCATAGACCCCGCCGTAGTGCGCGCCGGGGAATTTTCCCCCGTGCCCGGCGTCGATGACCACGACTTCGACGCCGTGCGCAATATTCCCCGCAGACGCAACGTTCATAAGAACAGTTGCAGCCGCGAAGGCGAATAGCAGCAAAAGTCGTGTGCGCATATTTAATGGTACCAAGTGTGAGCTTTCTATAAATTTTTACCTATCTTTGTCGGGCCGAAAACGCGGCGGGAGGGGCACAGGACCTCGATCCGGGCGTTTTTGCCGACTTGTCGGCAAAGGTATGGAAAATTTTTGGGATTTTGGATAAAATTAGGGTAAAATATCTCTTGTCGGCGACGGTGATTCTGCTGTTTGCCCAGATCGTACTGGGCGGCGGAGCGCCCCGCACGACCCGCAATCCCGCCCCCGGGGACACCGTCCCGGTTCCGTCCCGCGCCGACGCGATACGTCCCGACACGAGCGCACGTCCGCCTTTTGTCACCCCCTCGCGGCGCGAGGCCCGCAGGCAGGCGCGCGAAGAGGCCCGGCGGCGCGAAGCGTTCAACGCACTGCCGCAGGAGGAGAAGGATTCGCTCTTTTCGGCGCAGGTCGACTCGCTCGTGGCGCAGAAGGCCGATTCTCCGGGCGCGGCGCGGCCCGACTCGCTCGCCGCCGACACGCTCCGCCGCGATTCGGTGAAGACGCCGCGGCCCGCAGGGGCGTTCCTCGACGACCCGATCACGGGCAAGAACACCGACTCGCTGGTCTACGACGTGCGCAACAAGCTGGTCTACATCTATAACAAGGGCGACGTCACCTACCAGAACAGCAACCTCAAGGCCGACTACATGCGCATCGACATGGATTCGAAGATGGTCTACGCCTACGGCAAGCCCGACACGCTCGACGGCAAGGATATTGTCACCAAACCCGAATTCACCGAAGGGTCGGCCACCTACCAGATGGACACGATCACCTACAACCTCGACTCGAAGAAGGCGAAAATCAAGGGCGTGGCCACGCAGCAGGGCGACGGCTGGCTGGTGGGCGGCAGCGTGAAGAAGATGCCCGACAACACGATCAACATCGAGCACGGCAAGTACACCACCTGCGACCATACGGACCACCCCCACTTCTACCTGGCGATGACCAAGGCGAAGGTCATACCCGGCAAGAAGGTGATCACCGGCCCGGCCTACCTGGTGATGGAGGACGTGCCGATCTACTTCCTCGGCATCCCCGAGGGCTTCTTCCCGATCAACATGGGCCCCAAGTCGGGCCTGCTGATGCCCACCTACGGCGAGGAGTACTCCAAAGGTTTCTTCCTGCGCGACCTGGGCTATTACTTCACCCTGGGCGAATACGCCGACCTGGCGGTGCGCGGCGGCATCTACACGCTGGGATCGTGGGAGGCTTCGGCCGCGTCGCGCTACATCAAGCGCTACAAGTACAGCGGCAGTTTCAACATGCAGTATTCGAATGTCAAGACGGGCGAAAAGGGCGAGGACGACTATATCAAGCAGAGCAACTTCCGCATCCAGTGGACCCACTCGCAGGACCCCAAGGCCAACCCGGGTTCGACCTTCTCGGCCTCGGTGAACTTCGCCACGAGCGGTTACAGCCGCTATTCGGCCACGAACCTCAACGACATCCTCTCGACGCAGACCAACTCGACGGTCTCCTACTCGAAGAACTGGGCCGGAACGCCCTTCTCGCTGTCGGCGAACATGGCCATCTCGCAGAACTCGCAGAACAAGACCATCTCCATCACGCTCCCCACGATGGTCTTCAACGTCTCGCGCTTCTACCCCTTCAAACGCAAGGAGAAGCAGGGCAAGGACCGCTGGTACGAGAAGATCTCGATGCAGTACACGGGTAAGATGACCAACTCGGTGACCACCACCGAATCGGAGGTCTTCTCCAAGGAGACGCTCGAAAACATGAAAAACGGCATCGAGCACTCGATTCCGATTTCGGCGTCGTTCAACCTGTTAAACTACATCAACCTCTCGCCGTCGGTCAACTACAACGAGAAGTGGTATTTCAAGAAGGTCGAGTTCGAGTGGAACCCCGTCACCAACCAGACCGACACGCTGCCGACGAACTACGGTTTCTACCGCCTCTACAACTACAACTTCAGCGTTTCGGCCTCCACGACGGTCTACGGCATGTACGACTTCACGAAGAAGAGCCGCGACCGCAAGATCCAGGCGATCCGCCACACGCTGACCCCCTCGATCGGCTTCTCCTACGCCCCGGACTTCAGCGACCCCAAATACGGCTACTACCAGACCCGCCAGACCGACTCCACGGGCCGCTTCACGACCTATTCGCCCTATGCCGTCAACGCCTACGGCGTCCCCTCGTCGGGCCGTTCGATGTCGATGAACTTCTCGCTGTCGCAGAACCTCGAAATGAAGGTCCTCTCGAAACGCGACACCTCGGGCGTGAAGAAGATCAAGCTGATCGACGAACTGCGCATCAGCGGTTCGTACAACTTCCTGGCCGACTCGATGGGACTTTCGAACATCCCGGTCTCGTTCCGTACGACGCTGTTCAACAATTTCGGCATCAACCTCTCGCTGACGCTCGACCCCTACCGCGTCTCGCCCGAGGGCAAGCGTTACAACAAGCTCTTCTTCCCGGGCCGCGTCGTCTCGACGGGCTGGTCGTTCGGCTATACGTTCAAATCGCGCAACGACCGGAGCGAAACGGCCATCAACGACATCACGTCGATACCTCCGGAGTACCAGAACCCGTTCTACGACCCTTACGGGCAGATGGACCCCGTGCTGCGAAGACAGTACATGGCGCAAAGCTATTACGACTTCTCGCTGCCGTGGAACTTCGGATTCAACTACGCGGTCAACTACTCGATCTCGTACACCAACAACGGCACGACGGGCTACCGGAAGAACGTCACCCAAACCATCGGCTTCAACGGTTCGCTGAACGTCACCCCCAAGACGGGCATCACTTTCCAGGGCGGCTACGACATCAAGGCCAACAAACTGACCACCTCGTCGGTCTCGATCACGCGCGACCTCCACTGCTGGCAGATGTCCTTTTCGTGGATTCCGTTCGGCTACCACCGTTCGTGGAGTTTCAACATCGGCGTCAAGGCCGCATCGCTCTCCGACCTGAAATACGACAAATCGCAGTCGATGTACGACAATATGTATTGACGACGACGCACGATCCCCTTGCACAGCGCTCCCCCCCCGGAGCGCTTTTTTTGTTGCCACGGCTCCGCCCCGCCGTCCCGCATCCCGTCAGGCCATACCACATCCGGACAGATCGGCTGTCCCAAAAGGCGACATCAATTGACCATATGGAATTTTGTGAAAAAATTTCACACCGACATAACATCAGTCTCGTTTATTTTTTTTAATTTTACCTAACACCTTTTAACTACACTCTTATGAACTGCACTCGCCTCAATGTAAGGGGGGGGGAAGTTGAGTACTCCGCCCCTGTTATCGACATCGTAGATGTCCGCATCGAAAAAGGATTCGCCCAAAGTAGCGGTGGTATCATTGACTATGGCCCCGACGGAGATGCCGGGTTTACCGGCGGAGACAACAACGACATGGGAGAAATCTAAAAACAATCGGACTATGAAAAATCTATTCAATAGTGTGATTGTAATTGCCGTTGCAGCCATGACAATCACGGGGTGTTCGAAAGACCCCGAAAGCCTCACCCCCGACAATCAGGATTTCACGCTCGACCTAATCGCCGACAGCCAGATCGCCGGCGACACCCGTACCCAATTCGACCCCGTCCTCGGCAACATCAAATGGTCGGAGGGAGATGAAAACGCATTCTACGTAAACAGCGTATTTCAACGAGTGACAGCCTCTATTTCAAACAACATTGCGACTTTTTCACTGTCGAACCTGACACCCGGAACATGCAACATCCAAGGCTATTACCCATCGTCCGCATACTGGAGTGCCGGCAAAAACATAACGACAGCCGACAAAGTCACGGCCTATGCAATGACCTTGCCCGCGGCACAAACCGCAACTACGGAGACCTTCGATCCGAAGGCCGACATCCTGATCGCCCGAAACATGGATGCCGTGGAAGTCACTGAAACGACAAAGGAACTCAGCGTACGGTTCGGCCGCCCTGTTGCCATCTCCAAATTCACCTATAAAATTACGAATCCGACCTTAACGGCTTCAGCCGAGAAAGTCAGGAGCGTCGCGCTCAAGGTTGTTTCCGAGGGGAAATACATCGCCGGCAATTTTTATTTCAACCCCACAAGCAGCTGTTTCGTAAGTGCTGACGGTACGACGCAGACCCCGCATGAATCGGATGCCTTCGCCGACAACAAATCCAGCGAGGTCGTCGTCTCGCTTTCCGACCAGCCTGCCGTGAACGCCAATTTCGAAGCATGGTTCGTAACCGCTCCGGTAACGGTCGAGCCAACGGACCAACTCGTATTCACGATTACGACCGACGGCGGCACAGTCGTCACGAAAACCGTAACACCCGGCAAGAACCTGCAATTCGTCAATTCGAAGCTCAATACGCTGGCAATTAACATCGACAATACCGTAACCATCGAAAAAGCCGACATTGCCATCTACACCTGCGGATTCGAGAAGGCCGAGGGATTTGCCCCCAACAACAACTATCAGGGTACGGTCACCTCCGGTCCGAACAATATGCAATGGCAAACCTATTATGGAACGCCATCAACGACCACCCCCTCGGGAGCGACAGGTCAGAACATGCAATGCCGTTGGTATAAAGCAGACGCAGACAAGATAGGATATACGCAGATGCTGTTTGACGTCACCAAAGCGACTTACGTTACATTCGATGCCGCATCGACCAACGGCATTCAGGTAAAAGCCGAATACTCAACCGATCAGGGAGCCACCTGGCAAAACGAAGCGATTTTTACATTAAAAGGCACTTACGACGTACCTTATAAATATGTTATAAGCACCGAAGGCATTACCGCCCGCGTAAAATTCTCCATCGTTCTTCCGGCTTCCGCTCCGACGGATACATCTCGCCTTTATCTCGACAACGTAACCGTTTACGGCAAAGAAGGCGGTCACATCGACATCCCTGCTACAATAACGGCATCGGATATTAAAGACATCGCAGCCACGGGAGGAGAGTTTTCGGCAGCAAATGCATACGAGGTGATCAACTCCACCTCGAATGTAACCGCAACATGCGACGGAGAAATCGTAACGAATGCGGCTGCCGCAGCCGGGACCCTCTCTTACACCCTCGCACCCAACTACGGAACGGAAGCGCGCACAGGCTCGATCACCTTGACATTGGCCGACGATCCTACGGTGACAAAAACGATCAATGTCACACAGAAGGGTTCTGTCTATGACGTTTCGCCCGCAAGCATCACGTTGGGCGGCGACAGCGGCGCAACCGCGGAATTTACGCTCACATCGGATTTCGAAGTGAACGCGCCCGTTGTAAGTGCTCCCGATAAATTCAGCGTCAGCGGTCCCGTCGACAACGTCTACACCGTAACGGCCCTTGCCGACGGCGGAGCCGCCGAAGCGGAACTCGGAACAATCACCTTTACCCGCAAAGGGGATAATAAGGAGATTGTCATTCCGGTCAGCCAAGTCGCGAAAGGAGGAACTTCAGTGATCGTTGGAAAACCATACACATTACAACCGTCATCTAATCTGAAATGGAGTGCGTGGAGCACGGCCTTATCACATAGCAATATGTCATGGACACCATTGGCAGACAATGTAGCCACAGGTGCCAATCCGGGGAACTGGGATGGTAACGGCAGAGGTCAACAATTTGGCTCATCTTCTAAGAAGATAACGTCAATGAGTATGACAGGAACAGGTTATGCCACATATTGTAGCTCTGAAACTGCCTGTGGTATCAGTTCGATAGACGTTAGTGCATGTGCAAAAAGCGGGACCCAAATAACGATTGCAGTAACAGTCGGCGGCGTTGCAATGACATCAACAAATGCAACAAATACCATATCTGGAAGTAATGCATCAGCCGTAGTAACAAGCAATTTCACAAGCGATGCTTGCTTGACCGGGGATATTGTCATCACATACACTCTGGGTACCCCTGGTGCTTTATATATAAACACAATCAAAATCAACTGAACTCCGGGCGGGGGAGGAGACAATCCTCCCCCGGACCCTACCCCGGGAACAGGAACTCCGGCGCTGGGAATGCCCTGGGCCGAACTGCCCGCAGCGGACGAATCGCTTACGGAAATCTGCCACATCATCACCGACGTGGCCAGGACTTCCGAAGGCTATTACCCCCGCAATTACACAATGGGCTACGACAAGGCGAAGCGGCTCGCGCTGTGGGCCGCCTATCCGCTCCACAGCTGTTACACCCAGGGCATCTCGCGCGAACGGCACTGGGGTTATGATCCCACGCTGGCGCCGGGCGAGCAGATGGCCGGCGGCGTAAGCGCCCCCTACAACCGGGGACATCAGGTCGCCAACGCCGACCGGAGGGTGAGCAATCTGGCCAACGACCAGATCTCCTACTATTCGAACATGACGGCCCAGCGGTCCAATTTCAACAGCGGCGTATGGGCGGCGCTCGAAGGCAGGGTTCGCGGCTGGATGTGCGCCGACACGCTCTATGTGGTGACGGGATGCCATTTCGACGGCTCGCAGACCTCGACGATCGACAATGGCGGCAACACGCTGCCCGTACCGACGCAGTATTACAAGGTTCTGCTGCGCTCGAAAAGCGGCTCGACGGGACGCTCCGTGGCATCGCTTCCGGCCGACGAATTGCAGGCCATCGGATTCTGGTACGAACACACCGAATCGTCGGGACAGAATCCGGCCGGTTGCGCCAAATCGGTCTCGGAAATCGAAAGACTCTGCGGATTCGAATTTTTCGTCAACGTCCCCAACGCCCCGAAAGCGAGTTATCTGCCCTCGGACTGGGGCTTATGACACACGCCCGAAACAAGAGAAGGCCCTGCACGGTTGCGTGCAGGGCTTTTTTCGCATCCGGCAATCTTGGTCACATCAGAATCGGAGACCGGCAGTTGCGCCCGTCATGCCGGGAGGGGGGGGGCAACCCGCGCGCGGACACATCCCGGCGCGAAGGTCGATTCCCGGCCCGGCGGTCGTGACGACGCATGCTGCGCATATCCATCTCGTTCAAACCGGGAAGACAGCGACGAAGTCCCTGAAAACATTGCGATGAGAAATTGAGACCGACTCTCATTTCCGCGTCACCGGCGCCGGCGCGCGGTCGATGTAATTGGGATAGCGGAACTGCGGCATCCCGAGGGCCATCACCGCGCAGATGCGGCGGTCGCCCAGTCCCAGCATCGCGGCCAGCTTCGCCTTCCTGTCCTGCCGGACGGCCGTCAGCACGAACCCCATGTATATCTGGCTCACGCCCAGCGCCTCGGCCATCAGTGAAGCGTTTTCATACGCCAGGTTCCCGTCCTCCGCACCGAACCGGCTTTCCCTGGGCGCATGGATGAACAGCACCGCCGTCGCGCCCCGCAGCACGCGGTCGCGGCCCTCGGCATATTCGCGCCGCAGGCGTTTGAACACCGGCACATAGCGATAAACGCCCGGCACGAGGCGGCTCAGCCACGGCCGCACGAGCGGATGCAGCAGCCGCTTTTCGAGTGTGCCGAAAATCCCGAGCGTATATTCCGTGACAGCGCGCAGCTGCGCCGCGTCGGTCACCAGCGTATACCCCAGCTGGCGGGCATTGCTCGCCGTCGGAGCGCGGTCCGCCGCCGCAACGATGCGGTCCAGCAGCTCCTGCGGCACGGGGCGCGCCGAAAGTGCGCGGTTCGACCGCCGCACGGCCAGCAGCAGTTCCACCTGCTCGGGCGTGGGCATCGCGCCGTAATCCACCGCATGCACCCGCTCGGCCGGAAACTCCGCATGGTTCACCGACCCCGTGGGGCAGGCGGCCACGCAATGTCCGCAAAGGATGCAGTTTTCGGGTTTATGCAGCGTCACGTCGCCCCCGGCTTTTTCCTGCACGAAAATCTGCGAAGGGCACACCTTCACGCAGCGGCCGCAGCGGATGCAGCTCGCATCATTCACACCGATCGTATCCATAATTTTCGTATCTTTAATGTCGTAACGGCACCTCTATAAAATAGAACGCCCGCCATGCATCCGGTCATCATCCGCCCTTCCGGCGGACTGTCCGCCGGCGAATACCCCGAAGCGGGCGCTCCCCACGTCGAAATGCTCCTGCGCGGATAAAAAAATCCGGCGGCAAGGTTCTCCCCGCCGCCGGACCGTCAGTCATCAATGTTTCACGCCCTCCATTTCGGCCGGGTTGTGCCTGTATTTGAAAACCACGGCGAAAACCACGGCCACCACGAGCGCGTACCCTGCGAAGATGAACCAAGAATCAGGCCACCCGTATGCGTCCACGACGGCGCCCGCGGCATACGAGCCGAAGAAGGCGCCGAAACCGTTGGTCATGATCATAAAGACGCCCTGCGCCGAGGAGCGGATCTCGCGGCTGGTCTCCTTTTCGACGAAGAGCGAGCCGGAGATGTTGAAGAAGTCGAACGCCACGCCGTAGACGATCATCGAAAGCACGAGGAACGCCGCGCCCGATCCCGGATCGCCGATGCCGAAGAACCCGAAGCGCAGCACCCAGGCCAGCATCGAAATCAGCATCACTTTCTTAATGCCGAAACGCCGGAGGAAGAAAGGAATCAGCAGAATGCAGAGCGTTTCGGACATCTGCGACAGCGAGAGCAGGATCACCGAGTGCTTCACGATGGCCGAATCGGCATACTGGGGCATCGAGCCGAAATTCTGAATGTAGCTGTCGCCGAAGGCGTTGGTGATCTGCAAAGCGGCGCCCAGCAGCATCGAGAAGACGAAGAAAATGGCCATCCGCTTCTCCTTGAAGAGCGCGAAGGCCCGCAGGCCCAGCGTATCGACCCACGACTGCTTCTGCGCGCTGCGCTCGACGGGACACCCCGGCAGCGAGAACGAGTAGGCCGCCAGTACGAACGACAGCAGGGCCGAAACGTAGAGCTGCCACTCGGTGAGCTTGATCTGCACGCCCCCGATGTGCGTCAGGTCGACGAACCACATGGCGGCGATGAATCCCACGGTTCCCCATACGCGGATGGGCGGGAAATGCTTCACGGTATCGAGCCGGGCCAGATCGAGGGCATTGTAGGCCACGGAGTTCGACAGGGCGATGGTCGGCATGTAGAACATCACGCTCAGCAGCATGCAGCTGTACAGCGGGGCGTAAGCCGTCTGCGAGGCCGCGGCGATGAGAAACGCGCCGCTGATGAAATGGCAGATGCCCAGCAGTTTCTGCGCCGGAATCCAGCGGTCGGCGATAATCCCCATCACGGCGGGCATGAACAGCGAGGCGATTCCCATTGTCGCGAAGAAGCTGCCGATCTGCAATCCCGAGAAGTCGAGTCCGCCTCCCAGGTAGGCGCCCAGCGAGATAAGCCACGAACCCCAGATCGCATACTGAAGGAAGTTCATGACGATAAGCCGAAATTTAATTCCCATAATTTTCTGATTTTGTGTAAATTTTAAGTTTCAAGCGGTTTTTTCTGCGTAGATTGAAACAAATGTACGAAATTTTTTCCGGATTTTTCTTTGCATTTGCAAAATAAAGTTCTACTTTTGCATCACCAAAATCTATTGAGCTATGGTGTAACGGTAACACAACAGATTCTGGTCCTGTTATTCCAGGTTCGAATCCTGGTAGCTCAACGAAGCCCTGCATTCCCCGAATGCGGGGCTTTTCCGTCTCTTGCCGGCGCGCTTCTCCCCGTTCCGAACGGGCCGCAGAATCCGCGGTTCCCCTCCGGACATTCCTTTCAAACGAAAAGCCACGCCGAACGGCCCTCTCCCCAAATCGAAACACGAAAAGCAGCAAAAATGTTAAAAAACGATTATTTTTTATGCATCCTATTTGTCCGATAACATTTTTTTAGTTACATTTGCTTTCGGGAATGAATCTTTTCGAAACTCATTTCCGATAAAAAACGATCAAAATTAGAGCCGTGAATTTACTTTACCGCCGATTGTTCGATCACCACCGTCCGGTTACGGCACGAGCCTGCTCGCGCCGCAGGGGACTTGTAAATTTCCCCCCCCCCTCGCCGCGCCGAATACCCGGAGTTAAGTAAACCGTCACCGCCCGCGATTGACGCGTGCATATTGCCGTATATGGCAATATGCACGCGTTTTTCATTGTGTCCGACCGGCAGCCGACAACTTTTCACCCAACTATAAAACACGAAACTATGACCCTAAATCTACGAGAATCCCTGAACTTCATCCTGAAGCCGGCGCTGTTGCTGGCGGGGTGTCTCTGCATGGCGTGCAGCAGCGGAGACAAACATGTCGATGATCCCGACGGACCCGACAATCCGGGCGGCGGCGATGAATACGAGGACATACAGGTAGTGAACGGCAAAGTCCGTTTCTATCTCCGCGAGGCGGAAAATTCCGTCCGCAAGGCCATGGGAACCGGCGAACGGGCATGGAGCAAATCGCTCGTCTCGGTCAACGGAAAATCCTATGCCGTCGAAAGCGATGAAAACGGCCGCTACTACGTCGAGGCGAGCGCTTCGAGCTCCGGGACCTACAACGCCATCCTGACCAATTCAGGCTCCTCCGGCTGGTACGGCTCTTCGGCCTATGCCGACGTGAAACTGCCCTACTCGCAGTTCTGGGCCGCCACGGCGGCATCGCTGCAATCGTATCCCATGTACGGCTCCTACACCAAGGAGAACGGCAACAAGCTGGTGTTCGACGACGCCTTCGCTGTGCTGGACCTGGCCCTGACCGGGTCGGCCAAAATCGCCTCGGTGAAGGTCGAGAACCTCGCAGAAAGCCCCCTGGCAGGCTATGCGAATTTCCTGCCCTCGCGCGGCTACCTCTCAATCACCGGCGGTGTCGGTTTCGCCGTGCTGAACTGCACCGACAACGGCAAATGCGTCTCGCTGGAGAGCGGCACGCCGAAACATTTCTACGTGATGCTGGCTCCGGGCGACTATCCGTCGGGGCTGAAAATCACCATTTCCGATTCGGAGCACCGCGCCATGGAGCACACGCTGACGACTGCGCAGCTGACGGCGGGGAAGGCCACGTCCGTAACGCTGAAATACGTCCCCGACGCCGACCTGGTGTTTTACGAGAGTTTCGACAATTTCGTCTGGGGCGGCAACATCATGGGCGGCCAGGAGTCGACGGGATACGCTCCGACGGCCGAAGCCGTCACCCCCGGTACGGGAACCGGACGCGACGGCTATGCGGACTCCTTCGAGAAGGTCGCCTACAACAACCCCGGCTCGGCGTTCATCCAGTCGAACACGTGGGACGAAATCAGCGGCAAAACGGTCGGCACGTCCCACCTGATGTCCGATTCGTACGTCGCAAGCCGCAATATCGCCGACTATACCTATATGTTCCGCTGCCAGGAATACCAGGGCTATCTGGCTTGCGGCACAGGTAACACAGGGCGGGGCATTTTCCAGACCGCAGCCCTGAAATCCATCGACGGCATACGTTCCGTGAAGGTTTCGTTCGATTTCTGCTACCAGTACGGATCGACGGATCTCCTGCTGTTCCAGGTGGTGAACGGCGGCATGATCGCGTCGGCCTCCGTCGACGGCAAGAGCATCGCCCTGACGGCCGACAATTCGGGCTACACGAGCGCCTCGGGGAGATACATCGTCGAAAAGAGCCACGTAACGCTCCCGTCGAGCGAAGCGGCCGTCAAGAAGTGGCACAACGTGGAGGTCGTCGTAAACAACGCGACCGACGGCACGATGCTCTACTGGGCCGGCAACGACGTGAGCAGCGGCGTGCACGGCTTCTACGTGGACAATATCGAGGTCCGCGCGCTCGGCGAGATGGGCCGCGGCTCCGACAACCTGCGCGTGCTCTACTGGAACATCCAGAACGGCATGTGGTCCGACCAGGCGAACAATTACAACAACTTCGTCGCGTGGGTGAAGAAATACGATCCCGACATCTGCGTATGGTGCGAATCGGCCACCATCTACAAGGACAATACGAATTCGGCGCAAGCCTCCTCCGCCCGGTTCCTGCCCGACGGCTGGGCAGCACTGGCGGCCCGTTACGGCCACGCCTACACGGCCGTCGGCGGCTGGCGCGACAACTATCCGCAGACCATCACGTCGAAATATCCGATCGAGACGCTGCTGAAAATAACCGATTCGGACCAGGCGGGCAAGCCCGTGTCCCACGGTGCCGCCATTCAGCGGGTTACCGTGAAGGGCCGGACGATAAACATCGTGACGCTCCACACGTGGCCGCAGGCCTATGGATTCGGAGTCGGCTCGGCCGATCAGGCGGCGAGCGCCGCCAACAAGGAGGGCGACAAGTACCGCGAATTCGAGATCAAGTACATCTGCGCGCAGACCGTCAACAATCCCGCGTACGCCTCCTGTCAGGATTGGCTGATGATGGGCGACTTCAACTCGCGGTCGCGCGCCGACAACTGGTACTACGGCTATCCCGAGAACGACACCCGGCTGCTGGTCCACAACCACATTCTGGACCATACCGACCTCAAGGACATCATCGCCGAGCGCTACCCGGGAAGCTTCATATCGTCGACTTACGGCAACGCCCGTATCGACTACATGTATGCGTCGCCCTCGATGTACGCCCGCATAGTGAACGCACTGACCGTCATGGACAAGTGGACCACGGCGACCCAAAGCCCCTACGTGTCCAACTTCTACGACCCATCGGACCACCGCCCGATCCTGGCGGACTTCGAGCTGAAACAGTAGACCTCCCGTCGATCAACCGACCCCAAATAAATAAAACCCAATCTTAACCTTTTTACCAATTATGAGAAAAACATTCCTGACGAAGGGTTTCGTCCGTTTTTCACGCGGATTGGCCGGAGCCGCATTAATCGCGGCGGCAATCGGCATCACGTCGTGTGAAACGCATTCGAACTCCGATCGTAACGAATCGATCAAGGTCTACGCGGACCCGATCGCAAAAGAGCCTATCGACGCCGGCATCGTCGGCGTGAAAGGCGGTCTCGCCAAACTCTACGTGGACGCCAACATCGACTTTGTCGCGACGTGGGAAGACGACGCAGCGACTCCGTGGGCCAAGGTGGTGGATTACTCTTCGACAGATCCCCAGACGGGGCTTCGCGTGATAACCCTGAAGGCCAACCGGCGCAGCACGACGTCGAGCTACTACACGCGGCGCACGGGCATGCTGATTCTGGCAGCCTCCGACGGCGAACTGAACTACAACCGGATAATCCCCATCCACCAAGGCTCCACGGCCCGCGTGAGCAATGATTTCGCGACCCTGAAGTACGGCAAGACCGACCCGCGCTTCACCGACGGCGAAACCCCGATCGACAACTGGACCACGGCCCAGAAAAACCTCGGGTTCACGTCCACGACGATCGAAGGGGAGGAGGTCGCCCACTGCTACGGCAAGAACGGCTACCTGAAACTAGGCGACGACAAGGGCCACGGAGCCGACCTGATTTCGCCCTACACCAACACGCTCCGCAGCGACTCGCTGCTGATGGTTTCGTTCCGCGCCGTGGCCTTCACCGATTACATGACCGGCGCCCGGGACGACAACAAGATCACGGTCGAGGTGCTCGGCGGGGGCGTCATCCGTGATTTCGCCCAATCCGAAAAGACCACGATCGACCTCGAAGCCGGCTATTACGACATTTCGAGCGAGGAGTTCCCCGAAGACATGTGGGAGGGTCACGATTTCCTCGTCTTCGTCGCCGGCACGAAAGCCAACCCGATTACGGCCAACACGCGGGTCCGCATCATCTGCGGCTCCCTCACGCAGAACTCCGCCGTCAACAACCGCATTTACCTCGACAATTTCTACATCCGCCGTCTGCAGAAGGTCGAAGAGGACTACTTTGCCGAAAACAACGGCAGCGGTAAGGACATCATCCTGGGAGCGCCTTTCGACGAGGAGGAACAAGAGTAAAAAAGAGGAACAAGTCGTTTCAACAAAAAAAAGCCTAAAATGAATAAAATTCTTCACTCAATAAGAGCATCCGTCCGAGTGATGTCGCTGGTGGCGGTACTGATACTGCTCGCGGCGCACACGGCGCCGGCAACGGCTCAACAAAAGGCCCAGACTGTCAGCGGAACCGTCCTCGACCCGGACGGCAACCCGCTGATCGGCGCCACGGTCGTGGTCGTCAAAGGCACGCAGGGCGCAGTCACCGATGCCAAAGGCAAATTCACCATCAAGGCCAAGTCTTCGGACAGCCTCCAGATTTCGTACCTGGGTTACAAGACCGAGACCCTGAACGTGGGTTCGCGGACGAACTTCACCGTCAGGATGGAGAAGGACTCCTCCACCGACATCGACGAAATCGTGGTCATCGGTTACGGCCAGGTCGCCAAAAAGGACCTGACCGGCTCGGTCGCGACGGTCAAGATGAACGACATCAAGGACGTACCGGTTCTTTCGGTCGACAACGCCCTTCAGGGACGTATCGCCGGAGCCGACTTCATGTCGACCACCGGTGAGCCGGGCGCCACGACCACCATCCGCATCCGCGGCACGCGCTCGATCAACGCGTCGAACGAGCCGCTGATCGTCGTCGACGGCGTGATGGACGCCATCCACGACCTGAACGACATCAACTCCGACGACATCGCGGGCATATCCGTCCTCAAGGACGCCTCCTCGACGGCGATCTACGGTTCGCGCGGCGCAAACGGCGTCATCCTCATCACCACCAAGCGGGGTCTCGGCTCCAAGGGCAAGGTCAACATCACCTTCAAGACCGACATGGGCTTCTCCCAGCTGCCCCGTCAGCTCGACATTATGAACGCGTCGGAATTCGCGCAGTACCGCAACGACTACGCCTATTTCGGCAGCGACGCCAACCACCCCGACGTAGGCAAGGACACACCCCTCTCCGGTTCGGTCTATTCCGACCCGCTCTCGCTGGGCGAAGGGACGAACTGGATCAAGGAGATCACCCGCACTGCCCTCTATTCCAACTACGCCCTCTCGCTGTCGGGAACCAGCGACAAATCGTCGTATTACGCTTCGTTCTCCTACAACGACACCGAAGGTATCATCCAGGACAGCGGCCAGCAGCGTTTCACGGGACGTATCAACCTCGAACGCCAGTTGTTCAAATGGATGAAAGTCGGCTATACGGGTTCGTACACCTGGCGTCACAACGACCAGAACAAATCCTCCATCGGCGGAACGGCCTGGTACAGCAGCGCCCAGTATCTGTCACCGCTGCTCAAGCCGAACGACACGTATAACCCGCTGTATTACAATGGACAGAAGATCAACACGCAGCGTGCGCTGATCGACCTGAACACCTATTACCTCGAACGCCACTCGAACAACCACGCCTTCAGGCTGAAACTGGAGCCGGTGAAGAACTTCACGATCAACAGCACCTTCTCCTACTACCTCTACCAGCGGCATACCTACCGTTACTATCCGGGAACCCTTCCCCTGAAGGGCGAGAACGAAGGCGGCGAGGCCTACCGCGCCGAGTGGGACGAGCACTCGTTCTCGTGGGAGACCACGGCCGGCTACAAGTTCGAGAAGAACGGCCATTCGTTCGACGTTCTCGGCGGTTTCTCGGCTTACAGTTTCGCCTCGCACGATTTCAACCTGAGCGGCAAAGGCTACATGGACGACGCCATCCTGTGGAACAACATGAACGCCGTGCAGGACAAAGAGACCTATTCGGCGGGCACTTCCTACTCGAAGAAAACCAAAACATCGGTCTACGCGCGTCTGAACTACAACTGGAAGTCGCGCTACTACCTGACCGTGACGGGACGTTACGACGGAGCCTCGAACTTCGCAGCCAACAACAAGTGGGCGTTCTTCCCGTCGGCCGCCCTCAAGTGGAACATTTCGAACGAGAACTTCCTGAAGGACTGCAACTGGATCGACGACCTGTCGCTGCGCCTGAGCGCCGGTCTGACGGGTAACGACGCGATCAGCACCTACCGTTCGCTCGCCACCCTCTCCTCGACGACGGGCGGCTATCTGTTCAACGGATCGCAGCCCGTGGCGTTCTACCGCAGCCGCCTGGACTCCCCGGACCTCACGTGGGAGAAGACCACGGCCTACAACGTGGCGATCGACTGGTCGATGTTCAAAGGCCGCCTGAACATCACGGCCGAAGCCTACAAATCCAAAACGACCGACCTGCTGATGTCGCTGGCCGTTGCGGCCCAAACCGGTTACACGTCGCGCTGGACCAACATCGGCTCGACCTCGAACAAGGGTATCGAGCTGTCGGTCGAGAGCCACAACATCGTCCGTCCGAAGTTCCACTGGTCGACGACGCTCACCCTGTCGCACAACGAACAGAAGGTCGACGACATCGGTTCCGAGGACTTCATTTCAGCCTACGACTCGCCGGGCAACAACCCCTACATGATGTACGGCTACGTCAAGGGCTACCCGCTCAACTCGCTCTGGGGATTCAAATACGGCGGCACGTGGAAGAGCGCCGAGGAACGCGAGGAAAACGCGGTGACGAAAACCTACGTCAGCCCGGCCAACACCGACGGAGGCCCGCGCTACTACGACACCAACCACGACGGCGTGCTCTCGCGCGAAGACCTGATCTACCAGGGCAACGCCGACCCCTATCTGTACGGAGGTTTGCAGAACACGTTCTACATCCACGGTTTCAAGCTGGGCGTCTACTTCGCCTACTCGCTCGGCGGCAAGATCTACAACTATTCGGAGATCTACATGGCCGGTTCGCAGTTCGCTAACCAGTACCGCTACATGCTGAACGCCTGGCATCCCGTCCGGAACCCGAATTCCGACATTCCGCGGGCCGGAGCGAAAAGCGACGCCGCGCTTCCGAGCGACTTTATGATCCACGACGCTTCGTACCTCCGGCTGAAGAACATCACGCTGTCGTACACGTTCGACCTCAAGAAAAAATGCTCGTGGATGAAAGACCTCACCCTGAGCGTATCGGGCGAAAACCTCTTTCTGTGGAAAAAGTACAACGGATTCGACCCCGACGTTTCCAGCGAGGGAACCTCGTCGACGCTGCGCCGTATGGACCTGGGCGCCTATCCCAAGCCCCGCACCATCATATTCAGCCTTCAGTTGAGATACTAACCTAACAGAATTAAGACGATGAAACTCAAACATATATTCTACACGGCCGCGGCCATGGCCATGCTTTCGTTCCAGGCATGCACGCTGGACGAAGACACATCGGGCATCTCGAATCCCGACGACTTCTTCCGCAAATTTTCGGAATGCCAGTCGGTCGTAAACGGATGCTACATTCCGATCAAGTCGATCTACACCTATACCTACATGATCGCCACCGAGTGTGTCACCGACATCGCCTACTGCCCGTCGGGAACGCTCGACGCCAGCCTGGACATCTCGCCCGCCGTGCCGCGCATGGGTTCGACGGTCTGGCGCAACGGCTACCTCGGCGTACAGCGCTGCAACTTCGCCGTCAACGGTATCGAGCGCGCCTATAAAAACGAGGTGATCAGCGAGGAGCAGTACCACCAGCTGCTTTGCGAGGCGAAAACCCTGCGGGCGTTCTTCTACTGGACGCTGACCTGCTTCTTCGGCAACGTTCCGTTCTATTTCGACGACGTTACGGACAACGAGGTTTTGAGCCGGATTCAGGTGCTGCCGCGCATGGACGCCAACGAGACCCGCAACAAGGTCATCGAAGACCTTCAGTCGATAGCTCCCCTCGCCGCCCAAACCCGCACCTACGACAACGAGGCCAATCGTCTGGGAGCCTCCTGCGCCTACATGCTCATCGCCAAGATGGCCATGTGGAACAAGCAGTGGGACGTGGCGCTGGACGCGCTGGAGCAGATCGAAACGATTTACGGTCCGCTGTCGCAGTACGACTACGCCGAAAATATCCTGTTCCGGAACAAGAACACCCCGGAGTCGATCATGGAAATTCAGCACACCTACACCCAGGGCGCCCTTACCTACACGTCCAACGTGGCCTGCATCTGCCAGCCCTACCCGCGTGCGGCCAACTCGGCGGTCTACGACGGCGTGGAGATTCCCGAACTGGGCGACCAGGCGACCGTCTGGTCGGCGATGCGTCCGAACGTCTATTTCAGCCAGGGTCTCCAGTCCAAAATGGGCAAGGACATCCGCGCCAAGTACAACATGGCATGGGGATACGAGGACAAGACGTTCAACAGCACCAACACCCGCCCGTGGTGCGGACCGAAGTTCTGGTGTCCGAACATGCAGTCCTCGGCCGACGGCAACAACTACAAGGTCTTCCGCTATGCCGACGCGCTGCTGATGATGGCCGAGTGCTATTTCTACAAGGAAAACTACGAAAAGGCGGTCGAATACCTCGACATGACCCGCACGCGCGCCAATCTGTCCAAGTACACCTTCCGCACCCCCGCGCGCCTCGAGGAGGAGATCCGCAACGAGCGCGCCCGCGAGCTTTTCGGCGAATTCCAGCGCAAGTACGACCTGGTCCGCTGGGGCATCTGGTACGAAGCCGTAACGGACAACAGCGACTACGCCTATCTGCAACTCAACACGGCTAACAGCCGGATCAAACCGTGCCACCGCTACTACCCCATTCCCGACACGGAGGTCACCTACTCGAAGAACAACCTCGACAACAACGAATACAAGGCTTACGGCTTGTAATAATCCGAAACTTTCAGACGAATGAAAACAATATTCAATAAACAGAAAAGATCGGTAGCCGGCGTACTGATCGCCCTGACGGCCCTGACGACGGCCCTGACCGGCTGCCAGGAGGATTTCGAGCTGGACCTGCCTCTGGCGGTCTCGGCGCGCGAACTTTCCCTGACCAAGGATGCCGGCTCGACGCACGTGCTGGTCTACTCGAACGGCGACTGGACGGCGCGCTTCACGCGTCCCGTGAAGTGGGCCTCCCTCAACAAACTCCAGGGATACGGCAATAACGAAATCGTATTCACCTATTCGGCCAACTACGGCATTTCGAGAAAGATCGGCGTCGTGTTCGAGAAAGGTTCCCTGACCGATACGGTGATGTTCTCGCAGGCCGGAGCCATCACCGACGCTTCGCTCTCGTTCTCGAAACCGGCGGTTACGCTGCTGAAGTCCCGGTCGCAGATCTTCACGCCGATCAGCACCAACCTGCGCTACTGCATCGACGATCTGGAAGCCAGCGTCACCTATTACGACAACGACGGCCTGCCCAACGATCCCGTCACCGTCCTGACCCGCGCCGAAGAGGGCGAAGAGGGCGGCGAAGGCGAAGGCGGCGACGAGCCGCAGGCGCAGCCCGTCGAACCGTGGATCTCCAACGTCTCGGCCACCTACAAGGGAATCACGTTCGAGGTCACGGACAACGACTCCGGATTCGCGCGCATCGCCGATCTGACCCTCTTCATCGAAGACGCCAAGGGCGAGATCACCAAATCGGTGCTCACCGTCACGCAAGGCATCGCCCTGCCGGCGCTCAAGCTGGACAGCAATGCCGAAACGTACGAAGGTTACGCCCAGGATTGCGCGGTTCCGGCCACGACCAACAACCTCGTGCCCTACTCCGACCAGATCGGTTACGACGTGGCGTACGACGTTCCCGTCGCGGAGGGCGCCGAGTGGATTCTGAAGCCCGCGATCACCGACGACGGCCTGACGTTCTCGCTGGCCAAAAACGAGGGTTCGGAGCCGCGCACCGCCACGATCCGGCTCAACTTCACCGACGAACACGGCAACTCCGTTTCGGCCTCGTGCAAAATCACCCAGAAGCCCTACCCGACCGCTGCCGATTTCGCCGCGGTGCGCGCCCTGACTCCGGGCGAGATCACGCTCCAGCAGTATATCGAAGGCTACATCGTCAGCGACCCCGACAGCAAGAACGTCGTTTCGAGTCCCCAGACCCAACAGTTCTTCTTCGACCGCGGCGAAAACGACCGGACAGCCTATATCGAGAGCCTCGACGGCAAGTGGGGCTTCTGCCTGAAATTCGCCTCCTCCGAAGACAACACGCCGGCCCGCTTCTCGAAGGTGCGCCTCTCCCTGAACGGGGCCACGCTCGAAAAGAAGAACTCCCCCGAGTGCTACACCATCACGGGACTTACCGCGGCCAACATCCTCGAAACCTCGACGCCCGACGAGTTCAAGATTCCGG
>ERZ773277.235-NODE-235-length-69937-cov-8.839987_pt1 | contig 69937 bp, 100 predicted proteins | sample MGYA00511957_ERZ773277 | MGnify/ENA primary metagenome ERZ773277 (study PRJEB29015, sample SAMEA2737800) | human gut metagenome | biome: human gut; feature: human-associated habitat; material: faeces | place: China | collected 2012 ... | reverse complement strand
AATCCCCCCGCGTTTCTCTTTAGGGGGCCGGGGGGACATTCTCTTTTCAAAAGAGAATATCCCCTTGGCTTTCGGTCCTGAAATTCAGGACTGAAATCAGGAAATGCTCAGCACCCCATCCAGCAGCGAGATCGTCGGCATGGTGGTGGTGCCGGTGATCTTTTGGCCGTTCACATAGGCGGTTTTGCCGGAAAGAATGTCCCCGGCAGTGGCGTCCGCGTCATCGGTGTCCACCACGGAGGCTTTACCGGCTACGCCCAGAATGGTCGCCCCGGACTTGATGTTGCCGGGAATCACCTTTCCTTGCTCCGCCTCGGAAATCTGAACGGTGCCTCCGGAGGTGTAGCCTGCGGGAATCGTGACCGTTCCGTCCACCGCGGAAATGGTTCCGTCGGTCTTTCCGTTGTTCGGCATGGAACCGCCGATTAGGCTTCCGTTGACGTATGCGTTTTTCCCGGTCAGAATATCGCCGGCCGCCGCAGTGGCGTCACTGGTTTCCACATAGCGGGCGCTGCCGCCTCCCTCCTGCAGGGGGATCTTGACTTCTTCCACGCCCTCATACGGAACTTTGTTGATGATTACATTTTTCTTTGCCATGCTTCCGGTCTCCTTTTAAAAATTTTCGACCCCATCAACAGTTTTATATGGGGGTTGGATTTGTTAAGTCACGGTGATCTCGTCTCCGCTGTAGGTGATTTTCCCGTAGTCGCTGGGAATGGCTTCCACGATCACGCGGGACAGCGCCGCGTAGTTGGCGTCCGGCGTCACGATCTGCTGGACTCCGGACGGCACAACGGTTTTTTCCTGATAGACCCGCCCTTCTCCGTCGGTGACGTTCAGAACCACATCCTGAATGTCCATTACCATGGGCTTGAAGCAGGTCTCCGGTGTCAGCGTGGAGTTCTTGTTTGGCGTCAGCTCGGTTCCTTGGACTGCGGCCGGTTTTTCCGTGTCCGGCGGCTGCTCAGCAGCGGGGACGGCGCATCCGTCCGGCGTCAAGGTGGAGTGTTTATTGGGCGACAAGTCGGAGCTTTGACCTGCGACCTGTTCTTCCGTGTCCGGAGGTATCCCGTCAGTGGAAACGGTACAGCCTTCCGGCGTCAGGGTGGAGTGTTTGTTCGCCATCAGATCACCCCTTCCACAATGGCCTTCCGGACGTTTATATCCGCCCCCCGGAATCCCACCACCTCCTGATGGTGCAGTTTCACCCGCCCGCCGGTCTCAACGGGCCGGTCCGGCAGCTTCAGGCTTTGCTCCTGAGAAAGGGAGAAATACCACTGCCCCTCCGCATAGGTCAGACCCCCGCCGGGGTAGAACTTTGCAATGCCGCCGATCTTCAGCACCAGGAGTTCCACCATCTGCGGCTCGATCACAACATCGTTCTGCCGCACCACGATGGGGATCAGATAGGAGTCTCCCTGCATCGCCATTGCTCCGTCCCCCCCCTTGGTTCAAAACTCTCAGCCGGTCCAGTCGGCCTTGGCCTCCCGCACGTCGATGTGCGTAAAGCCCTTTTTCGCGTAGATCCCTACGCCACCCCAGTCCGGCATCAGCTGTCGGGCGTAGGCCGCCACCTGCGCCGGGGTCTTGCCCCGCACCACAATGTCAGCCGCCGTGCCGTAGCAGTGCTGGCTGTCCGTCACGCCGCCCTCTTTGGCGTTGTACTGAGGTGTCCGGTAGGCACTGTTGATCACCACAGCGGAACCGAAATGTGTGCGGATGGATTCCAGCACCATCACAAGGCGGGGTGCTACCAGAATGGCGTCGCTGCCGTCCCTGCAGGCAAACTCCCGGACCTTGAAGTGGGCGGAAAGACGCTTGTTCCCGTCCTTCGCCTTGGAGTATCCGTTGATCTCTACCATGGGTTTCTCTCCTTCCGGTTCCGGGTCTCTGTTCCAAAAGCAGATGTAGTTCTGCACCCGGCGGCTGGAATAGATGTACTGATTCCCCGCCTGTGACAGTTGGGTGGACCCGCCGCCGTCCAGCATCAGCGCATAGTCGATGCCGGGAATGGCCCCCAGCGTGGCTTGCAGTTGGGCGGGAGTCTGGTTTCGCACTCCCTCCTTCATGGCGTAGACCCAAATGCTGCCGTCCTTCAGCCCGTAAATGACGGTCCGTCCGGCGGCCCGCTTCACGTCCGGCGTCATATCCGGCAGTGCCAGTCTCTTCCCCTCGTTGATCAAAAATACGCAGGAAATGAAGTTGTCATACTTCGCCATGTCCCCGGAGACAGCCACCGTAAAGCGGCTGTCCCCGTTGTTCCATGCAAGACCCCGGTAGGCGTAGCGATCGTTGGAAAGCACCTTGCCATTCGCCTTTACGTCGCAGGTCGGCACCCACTTGGCGGCATTGAAAAGGGTCCCGTTGATCACCACGTCCGCCCCCGTCAGCTTTCGGACCTGTGACGCCGTTTTCTTGCTGTTCTTCGGCGTTACAAATACCCGGATCTTTCCCGGCGTCACACGCACGTTCATCTGTTCAGATTCTTCCGGCTGTAGCAGTAGCCCAGACTGTCGTAGCTCAGCTCCCAGTGACCCACGGTGATGGTGGTGTCGGCGCGACTCTCGTCCCGCTCCATCACGGGGATGGCAGAACCGTATTTGCCGCCGCCGGGAGCCTTGTTGGAGTAGCGGACGGGCTTGCCGTCGCTGGCGATCTTGTACAGAGCGTCCTTCCCGTCATCCTCAGCGGGGATGAAGCCCTCGGCCATCTCCTTGTCGCTCCAACCGGCGATATAGCCGTCGGGAGTCAGGTGGAAGTTGGCCCCCGCCGCTTTCAACTCGGCGTTGACAGCCTCGATGGTCTTGCCGGCAGCCTTGCCCTCGTTGATGATGTCCAAAAACTTCTTTTTCATGATATTTTCTCCTTTCAAATCGAAAAATGGTTGTTGATCCTATCCATGTCCCCCTCGTCCTCGCCCCGTCCTATGGGAGAGGGTTTCCAAAGGCGGGGGCCGCAGCCCCCGGCCTTTGTGCCAGAGGGGGTATGGGGACGGTGGCGTCCCCCATGTTTCTGGTGGGGGTCTAAGGGGGAGGGATCTTTGCGCCAAAGATTCCTTCCCCTTGCCCTGACATGGGAATGTCCCCCTGCGGGGAGCGCAATTTTAATTACTCATCTGCTTTGCGATCTGGTTCACGCCGGTGCTGGCCAGACCGCTTACAATGCCCACTGCCACGGCGGTGAGATAGTCCGTTGCGGGGAAGTCTGCCATAATCAGCATCCCCACCACGCCCAGAATGCCGCCGGACACGCCAACAACAATGGGAATCCACTTGTTCTCAATGGCGGTGGCCTTCACAGCCATGCCGATTAGGTAGCAGATCACCGTAATGACCGCCACGCTGGCAATGCCAAATCCGGAAATATCCATGTCTAATTCCTCCTTTTACCTTTAGTCCTCTTCCGCTGCCTCCGCGCTGTTCAGCGCGTCCAGCACCGGGCGGAACATTCCCTTCCGCCGGGGGTCCTCCTTGGGTTCTTCGGCATACCGGGCCTTGTTCTTCGCGTTCAGTTTCTTCAGCAGCTCCCGGCTGTCAGCGCTGACCTCGCCCCGCTCCCATGCGTCATAGTAAGCCTTGGCCACCATCTCCTGATGCTCCGTGCAGAGATCGTCGAAGATGTCCAGCAGCTTGTCCCCCATGGTCACGGCGCAGCGGAAAGCCGTCTCGTCCAGCACCTCGCCCTTGCGGTACGCGCAGTGATACACCGCCCGCTCCTCGTCCGTCATGCCGGAGAGCACCACCAGCCAGCGCCGCTCAATGAGCCGTCTTGCCGTCTCATCATAGAACCGGCTCCACTCGCTCTTGGGCACCATCACGGTGCCGTTCTTTCCGGTCACGGTGCCGTACATCCCGTTGGGGCCGAATACAGCCAGATTGTCGTCCGCCACCGGGGCACACCAGCGGAGCGTCACTTTTTCCGTGTCCGCCATCACCTGCACCACTTGGGGTTTGACCTCCGCCATAGCCTTTGCAACGGCCTCCGCCGCCGCCTGTTTGGCGATCTCCGCTACCTCATCGGCTGTATAGAGCTTTTCGGGTTCCTTTCCCGCCGCAGGTGCTTTCTGCTCTGCCACGGGCGCAGCCTTTGTCTGTTCCCGCAAGGGCTGGTCGGCTGCTTCCAGCTCCTGGGCTTCAATCCCCGCCGCCACATCTGCGGCCGTCCGTTTCTCTTTTGCCATCTTTGTCCGCTCCTTTCAGATAAAAGATGCTGTATTTTCCGTGGCGCTCCGCCCTCATGCGGACTTCGCACCATATCCGCGGGAGAGAGGGCTTCCTCCCTCCCGCTTTGGGTGCTTACGCGTTGATAACGGCCATTCTGCTGGCGAGGACCGGCACACAGTCAATGGACATAGAAACCACTACGTCGATGCTCATGTCTGCGGTCTGATCGGGGGTCAGCTCCAACTGAATGGGCGTGCCTTCCTCCATGCCGATGTAGACGGGCTTGTAGCCGCCCGCAGGCACCAGCCAAATCTTGTCGGCGGGCACAATATCCACAACGGTGGTATTCTGGGTGCCGGGGACAATAGCAGTATCAATGGGCATCAGGTTCATGCCCATGTACTCGCCCAGGAAGCCGTACCGTGCCCAATCCACGCCCAGCATAGTGGACAGGGCGGCATCCAGATTCACGGTGGAGGCGTTCACCACACCGCTGGGCAGCGCCTTGGTCAGTGCGGAGGGACGGCCAAGGGCCATCACGTTCCGGTAGCGGGTTCCGTTCACAACGCTCACCCGCTCACCGGCAGTGACCCAGTTTGCGGAGGTGTTGGTAAAGTTCATGTTGTTGGGCACATAGGCGGTGTTGGCGGTCATCTTGGTCAGGGTGCTGATCCACAGAGCGGTGATCTTGGAGTACATACCGGCGGCCAGAGCGTTGAAGAACCGGCCCATGTCGGCATCGTTGCCCACCAACTGATACCACTTCATGCTCACCCGTGCGGTGCGCAGACGGGGGTTCAGAGTCACGCTCTTGTTGTAGAGGGTGTTGGCGGGCTTGGAGCGGGAGGCGCCCCAGCTGTCATCCTCAAAGAGGAAGATGTCATTGGACATGATGTCCAGTTCCTTGGTCTGACCGATGGGCACGGTGGTCATCTCGGCCAGCCAGCCCAGCCCGGAACTCATGACGGTGGGCAGCATGGGGGTCACGATCTCGGTGACGATCCCGGCCAGAGTCTTGAGGTACAGGCTGTCGCTCATGAACTTGCGCTGGTTGCGGCGGAACTCGTCCAGATCAGCGGGGGGAATTTCCCCGCTCAGGGCGCACACCCGCTTGGCGCAGAAAAGCAGCAGGTTCTTCTGAAGGTTGCGGTTGGTCACGCTGTAGCTGTTCTGCCCCTCGCCGTCCGCCAGCATGCCGGTGAAATCGTCGGGCTGCTTGGTCATGACCCGCAGGGTGCGCTCATCCCGGCCCAGACGCTCACGCATCAGCAGACGGCCGCAAGTCACGATGTCGGCCCGCTCACGTTCCGCGTTGCTGAACTCCTTGGCTGCGCTGTCATACACAGCGGGATTGATGCTGTTCAGTTTGATTGCCATTGTTGTCACTCTCCTCTCGTTTCTCAGCCCGCTGCCGCGTCAACCTTGCAGGCCAGCACGTCCACGAACTCAAATGCGCTCTGTGCGCCCTCGGTAAAGGTGCCGCCGGTGGGCTGAACCTTGAAGTACGGAGTCCCCACGTCGGTGGGAGCGGCGGTGGCGGGCACCAGCAGGCCGTTGGCAATGGTCAGGAACTTGTTGGCCCCCAGAGCGGTGGACAGGTTGCCGATGCCGAACCGGTAAATCTTGTTCCCGTCGAACACGATCTTGGTGAATGTGACGGGATAGCCCTTGGGAGCGGGCAGGCCCAGCGTGTTGGCGCCCACCTTGTAGAGGTTGCCGGTTGCGGGGTCCTGAACCATGTTCACGTCATAGGGGTTGCAGGCGTAAATGCCGTCGCCCTCGCTCTTCACGGCGGCTCCGGTAGCGTTCATGTTCCAGCTGTTGCTGTTCTTGATGGTCACGGTGGAGTCGGTGGGTCCAACGCCCACATAGCCCTCGCAGTCCATCGGCTCATCCTTCACGCACAGGAAACCGGCGGAGCACAGCTCATCCTGCTTCTCGCCGTTCTGGAACTTGCCGGTGATGTTCAGAGTCTCGTCGAATACGCGGTTGGTCACACGGGGCCAAAACGCAGTCTTTTCAATGTATGCCATTGTGATTCACTCTCCTCTCGTTTCTCAGCCGTTCATGCGGGCAAGCATTTCCTCAATGCCGCCGCCCTCACCGCTGTTGGTCTTGGGGTTGTTCCATGCGAAGGAATGCTGCTTGGCGGCCATTTCCTTCTTGCGCTTCTCGGTCTGTGCCTTGCCGTGTGCGGCCATCAGGTCCAGCACGGCGCGGTCTGCGCCGCAGAACTTCCCGTCAGTCTCCATGGCTGCGAACTCCTCTGCCCGGTCGCACAGGCCCTTGGCAGTCTCGGTCATGTCGGCGTCGCCTTCCACGGCGCAGGCCCGGATGTCCTCCAAGGCGCCGTTCACGGCTTCCTTCACGGCCTCCACCCGGCGCTCATGCTCGGCGGCTTCCATGGTGCGGATCTTCTCCTCCGCTGCGTCCAGACGTGCCTGCAGTGCCTTCACGTCCTCCGCCTGCTGCCCCTTTGCGGCGCAGGCATAGTCCACGATGTCGCTCACCTCTGCCATGGCGTTCACGCCCTCGCCAAAGGGGAAGGCTGCCGTGAGGTAAGCGGGCTTGATGCGGCTCTCCACCACGGCGCCGTTATCCTCCGCATTAAAGGCGTAGGTATAAGCGTTGCCGGCAGAGTCCACGAGGCCAACGTGCATCCCGTCCTCGCTCAGAGCGACCACGCGGTAGCCCTTGAACTTTTCGGACATGGCCTCCATTGCCTTCTTGCTCATGATGTTCACTCCTTTTCTCTTGTTCGTTTCGTTGCTTCCCTTTCCGGGGTCCAGAGACGCCGCCCGCAGTTTTAATGTCTTAAACTCTTCCTGCATGGCACTCAGCGCCTTGATCCGCGCCCCCGGAATTGCCGGCGGCACATCGTCTCCCAGCACGGTTACGCCAAGACCTGCCCAATCCGTAATGACTTCGGTCTTGCCCTCCATGTAGGATTTTTTCGTATCGGTCTCAGAGGAAACATCCATGCGCCCTGTCCGCACGATTTTTTCCACCAATTCCGGTGCGTAAAACTGGAATAACCGGCCCTTTGCCCTGATCCACTCGTTCCCGCCCTCTTCCACAATGGAAAAGTCCTTGGGATCGTCGGATAGGGTCCCTACGATGCGCTCCGCCGTTCCGTCCATGAACGTGTAGCCCTTCTCGCCGGTGTAGGGGTCCCGCACTTCTCTCATGTTGTGTCCGTCCCCCACCTTGCGGCCCACATAGGCACACAGGATGGGCTGACCCACAAACGTCAGGTAGTGCTCCCGCATATTGCGGAAATCCCAATGATTCTCATTCAGCCCGGAGCGCATGATCCACAGCTCCACGCCGAACTCGTATTCACTGAGCCGTTGCATGACCCGCAGCTCGCCGGACAGTTTTACGTGCTCCGGCGGAGTTCCTCTCGTCCGAAACGGCATGGTCACGCCTCCTCTTCGTCAAACAGCTTTTCCACCCAGTTGTCATAGCTGGTGGCGCTGCCGTCGGTCTTGTCATACATCTGCCATGCGTAGAGCATGGTCTCGTAGCTTTTGCTGTTCTCCATCTGAAGGTTTTCAAATTCCCTTGCCAGAGGATACAGCCCCACTTTTTCGCTGGCGCCCACGCAGTCTCGCAAGGCGTCCTCAATGTCCTCCAACAGCCGGATCACCTCTCCGAAAATGCCGTCCATGTCCTCCGGCCGCTCCCGGTATTCCGGGGTCTCCGGGTATTCCTGCATCAGGTGCCGCTGGTGGAGAATGTCTCCGATCACGTCAAACCGCTTGGGCTGTTCGTGTGCCAGACGGTGAATGGCGTCCGCCGTGTGTACCAGTCCAAACTCCACCAGAACCCACTCCTTCAGCGTGTCCAGCCCCCGTGCAGCGTTCTGGTATGCCGCCGTGGCCCGCCTCGCCGCGTCCCGCAGCGGGGAAAAGCGGGGATTTTCGTAGTGGTAAATGTCCCGCAGCTTTGCCATGTGGTTTCCTCCTCTCGTGTTGAAAAAAGCGCTGCCCACGCCGGAATATCCGGCGTCAGCAACGCTTTGCTCCTCCCGCTCACCGCTTAGAGCGGGGTGCTCTGTTCACTTTTTCTTCGGCTATTCGCCATAGGTGTCGATGTCCGCCTCCTGGCCCTCGCTGGTCACGGTGCCGTCCCCCTTGGGTCTCCCGCCGGGGTTCAGATCGTGGGCCGCTTGGGGCGGTAGTCCGCTTTCGGACTGCTTGGCATTGTAGCTTGTCACCAGCGGCAAACGCTTATCCATGATGCCGCTTGCCTTGATGGCGTTGGAAATGCTCAGATCGTCCAGCAGAGAAAGATCGTTCATAGCCATGTAGATGATGGTCTGGGGCAGAATGCCGAGGGTCATGCCCTGCTTCGCCTCCTCCATCCGCTTCTCCTCGGTAGAGAGGGTCCCGAACAAACTGAACCGCCACGAATATTTCAGATTCAGCTTGTCCATAATGGCGGCCATCATCCGTTCGTAGCCCCGGTATACGCACTCCGCAAACTTCCCTTCGATCTGCAGGGAGATTTGTGCAATGCCTGCCTTGGGGTCCTCCGTGGTGGGCACAATGGCGGACAGCCCCGCCTTGTTCATGGCGTAGCTGTACCCGGCTGCGGAAATCTTGGTGGCGCTGGGGGCTTCTGCCAGCTGGTGCATTTTGATGTTTTCCACAGGGGCCGTGAACCAGCCGATCCCGCTGGTGTTGCTCTCCGACAGCATCTGATACCACAGGTATTCAAACAGCCGCCGTCCCGCGTCTGAAAGCCGGTAATCGTCCTCTGTGCTTGTAATTTCGGACTTATCCTTGTAGGGGATCTCGCCGGTAAACAGGGCGATCAGGGGGTTCTGCACCAGTTCCAGCTGGATCTGCTCGTACTGCGCCATCTGCACCAGAGAGAGATACAGCCCCGCCAGCGGGGAAATGGCGTTCCGGGATACATCGTCTGCCTCAAAGGTGAAAATCTTGTCCACCGGCAGCGTCACCCAGTAGAACCACCGCCCGTTCTGGGAGTATACCTCCGGGTCTCCCACCAAGCGGCCTCCGGTCTGCTTCCTCCGCTGTTCCAGCACGTTCAGGTCCACCCGGTCCCGCGCCGCGAAAATCACCCGCTTCCCCGTGCCCTCCGGTGCCCGCTCCGCCGATGCGTAGAAGTCATCCAGATAGGGCAGCAGCAGGTCGCCGAACTGCAAAGGGTCCGTCCCCGGCTGCATAAAGTACATCAGGTTCATCGCCACCGTGTATTTTGACACGTTGTTGAACCCCACGATCTTTACCCAGTCGCTGGGGAGCTGCTGTAAAAAGGCGTGGTTTACCTTGTTGTGGGGCTTGTCCACGCTGATCCGGGGATAGTAGAAAACCTTCCCCTCCTGCAAGACCTGACCCGCGATCTCATGGGCCGTGGCTTTAGGGGCCAGCGTTTTCCGCAGTTTGTCCAAAAGCTGCCATTCCCGCAGGAAGTCCTCCCGCTTCGCTTCTTCCTCTGTGGCGTACTCCGGGGCAATGTAGCTGTGGTAGGTCAGCATTTCCGTGTACACCTTCCGGGTGTGAAACAGAGGATACGCCGTCCATTCCAGCGCGTGGGCCACCTGCCGTAGGCCCTGTTCGTTGCCGTCCGGTGCGGTGAGCATCTCCGCCACCTTGTCCTTGCTGTAATTCACCGGCAGCGAGGAAACGGCCTTTACCCGGCGGTTCTGAATGTAGGGGTTATTCCGGGTGTAGGTGTTGCTGGCCGCCCGCATAAACGCGTTGCTTACGGCGTCCATGGGCAGGTCGCCGTACTGTGCCGCCAGTTCCCGCAGCCTTCCGAATATCTTCGGGTACGAGGCGAACTGCACCGACCTCAATTCAGTTTGCAGGTCCATGCTCCCCGCCTCCCTTCATGCGTTCCCGCTCCTTCTGCAATTCCCATTCCAGCCGGTCCAGAGTGCTGACCCATTGTTTCTCCGCTGCTTCCGGCGTTACGCCCGCTTGGGCCGCCGCTTCTGCCAGGATCATGGTGTTGCAGTCCGCCAGCCACAGGCGGTCCCCGTCTGTCAGACGGTCCATGTCTGCCCCGGACACCTCCACTGCGCCCTCCGGCTTTTTCCGTCCGGTGAGATACAGCAGAATGTATCCTGCGCAGATCCGGTAAAACCGGGTTTCATACGCGATTTCTTCCGTTTTCCGGGTCCGCCCCATGGCGTACAGCCGGTATCGTTTCTTCCGTTGAGCCATTGTCAAAACCTCCGGCCTCCCCGCCGCGCCGTCACCAGCCGTCCGCTGCTTCCGGGGCTGATGGGCGGAGCCACTTTGTTTTCCTTGAACCGATCCAGCGCCGACGCCCAGTCACTCTTGTTCCTGCCGTGGATCTCCGTCAGCAGTTCCTCCCGCTCGATCAGCTGGGCCAGCCGCAGGGCATATTTCGTGGCGGACCAGCTATCGCGCTGAATGGCCTTGGAAATGCGCTTCTCGCTCATCCCCGCCCCGCTGGGCACCAGCTTCAGGTTCTGTATCTGGCCGGACAGCTCCCGGCACTTCTGATAAGGCTGTGCGAACTGGTAATCCCGGTCATCGTCCCGGATGCGGTGGGCGCGCTTATACGCCTCCACTCCCTCGTTTGCGTTCAGCGTCAGCAGTTCAACATTGTGGTGCTCAAACTCCGTCTGCGCGTATTTCAGCATTTCAAAGTCCGGGTCCGTCACGCCGGTGCCGCCTGCCTTGATGGGGTAGATCACCGGAATGGCCCCCGGCAGTTCCGCCGCCGCATAGGCCGCATGGTTCTTCACACACAGGGGCGGCAAGCCGTCCCCCAAATCGGTCATCAAATCTTCCAGCACCCCGCGCCCGTACTGCCAGGAGTCGATGGCGATGTAGGTCTGGCTGCCGTCATAGCAGAATCGGTTCCAAATGGCCTTCAGCCGCCGTGCCTGCGCCTTGCTCTGGTCCGGCGGGGGCCAGTCGTCAATGTAAACCAGCTGCTTCAAAAAGCGATCCCGTTTCAGGTATTCCCGCTGACGGGTCAGCTTTATCACCACGCAGGCGCATTTGGCGTTCTTTGCCGAATCCTCGTAGGAAACGTCATAGCCCACGATGTAAATAACTTCTTCCGGTTCCAGCTTGGGGTGCGGGTCCTTGCAGCAGTGCTCCATCTCCATCACCAGCACCCGCTGGGAATCCGTCAGCACTTCGTCGGAAAGCACGGGGAACTCGTCCGCACCGGTGTACCGGCTCTCCATCTCCCGCATCCACCGTTCAATGGTCAGTTTCTCTTTCAGCTTTTGTGCCCAGGAATAGGGCCGCATCTGCTGTAAGATCACGCATTGCCACGGAATATCCACCGCAAAGGATTTTTCGCCCCGCCACATGGCTTTCAATACGGAGCACCGTACCTGAAAGGCGTGGTTCTGCTTGCGCCCCGCGCTGGTGATAGAGTGGCTTTTGTACGCCACAAAGTTGGGGTCCGGTTCTCCGTTTACGTTGTGCCGCAGACGAACCGCCGGAAGTACAACGGTGGTGTATTCGTCAAAGTCGAAAGGCGGATTTTCCTCTTGGGCGAACTCCTCCGCCGTAGCTGCGTGAATGTTATCGCCGCGCTTAGCTCCAATGTAAAAGGCGCTTCCGCCGTCCGTCTCGATCTTGAAATCGTCCTTGCTCTCCGCACTGACCCGCCAGTGCTTGGCGAGGGCCGCATAGTCATGTTCCAAGGCGCGGAAGGTTTTCCCGCCGATACCCGCCAGCTGTTTTAGTGCCGGTCCCACATACAACACTTGTGTTCCCGGCCACACAACGCCGTTTACCATCTCCGTCAGCAGCTTTGTGTAGGTTTTTGTCATGCCGCGGGTGCCGGTGATCGCCACTTCCTGATTGCGGGCGTAGGCCCGCATCATCATGCGCTGAAGCAGTTCTAATGTCTTAAAATCGCTGTCATCACTGCGGAGAATGTCCGCCAGAATGTCGGGGTGCTAATACCAACGGCCTGTCCAGATCAGGAACGCGTACCACGCATCCTCATAGTCTGCGTAATTTCTGGTTTCCGTCTCTTTCTTCTGTACCCAGCCAGAAGTCGCAGACCAAACCTTTCCGGATCGTCTTGCCATTGGTATCAACTCACCTCCCTTATCCCGGTTATTTCTTCTTTACCGGCGGCATTTTCACAATGCCAAGTTCTTTGTACGACTCTTTTTCCTGTTCGTCAGGTTCCTCCGCAAACTCGCCCAAATCATCCCGCAGACGCATATCCGGCGGAAGCGTCGGCAATTCCGAAAGGCCGTCATTGACCCGCGTTGTGTTGGCCATGTACAAAAGGATCTGTTCGGCGGCATCCTTTGTGTAAGAATACTTGGGCCTCCGGTGAAACAGAATCTCAAACATTTCATCCGGGGAACACTGCTTTCCGTTCTTCAAAAGCCCCGCCTTTTCCAGCCGGTCCACAATGCCGTCGATCCTCAAGTCATCAATCGGCTTGGCATCCCGTTTCCGCAGTCCCTCGCTGGACAGGTTGTCCTGCACCATCTTGTTCAGCTTAGCCGCCTTGTCATATTGGCCGATGGCCCGCATCTTGTCCCGGTCCAGCGTCATTTTCGCGCAGTCCCGCAGAATGAACTCCTGCTTCACGCTTACGCCGCCCGCTGCCATCAGGTCGCTGGCCAGCGCCTCGTAAATGCGGTCAAGCTCGTCATAGTCCTCCGTGGTGTAGGGGTTCTTTGCGGAGTTCTCGCCCCAGTTCTTCCTCTGCTGTGCCGTCCCCACTTTCCGGTTCCGGGCGGACTTCTCATTGCCCACCGCTTTGGTAAATTCTCCGGCGGACAGTCCCTCGCCAAAAATCTTGGTAATGTCCGTCAGCCCGTCCAGAAAGCCAAGGGGTTCTCCCCGCCGTGTGTCCAGCTTCTTCAGCCGCAGGTTGTCCAGATAGGCGACCCACTTCTCGCCCACGTCCGGCTCCTTTGGCACCGCCAGCATATCGAAGGGCCGGTCAAATTCAATGCAGCAGTAAAAAAGGGCAAGGCTGTCGCTCGTGGCACGGGCAATGGCGTCATAGCGTTCCTGCTGTGCAGTCAGTTCCGCTGTATCCATCGGTTCCAGTTCCATTCGCGGCCTCCTTCCCCTAAAAAAACAGAGAGTGAAAAGAATTTATTTCTTCTCACTCTCTATTATTTCACAAGATTTTTCCGATTTGGTAAACTTTAGTAGCCACTTGAAAAATTTTTTATTCCGGCTCCAAGCCCAGGATGTAATCCACGCTCACGCCGTAAAAATCCGCCAGCGTAATCAGGGCCGTGGCCTTCGGTTCCTTCATGCCGCTTTCGTAAAATCCTACCATGCCGTGGCTCATACCGCAGTATTCCGATACCCGGCGGCTGCTCATGCCTCTTGCCCGCCGCAATTCCCGCAGTCGTACCGCGTAGACCGGCAGTTCCATGCCCTGCTTGCGGTTCTCAGTCCTCTCCATCGTCCCCCTCCCCTTCCAGCAATTCGCAAAGCCGTTTCAGGTGCCGTTCGATGCTTTCCATCTTCCGAAGCAAAGAAAACAGCGCCAGCAGCGTGCAGGCGTATACCGTCATGGCAATATTTCCGCTGCTCGCCTCATAGACCGCAAAGCCCACCACTACGAGCAGGATCACAAAATTTACAAGCGTCTCTGCCATGTCCTCCGCCCCCTTTCTCAAACTGCCCGGACCTCTCCGGGCAAAAAGTTCTCCGTCACGTACCCGCCAAGGGTTTTGGTCGTCACGGTGATAAACCGTCCCTTGGGGTGTACCCATGTCACCCGCCCCGTCCGCATCGGGCACAGCTCCACGCTTGACCGCTCACTTTTCGCCCGCTCCACCGGCAGCGTCTTGAACTTTGCCCGCACCGTCTGTCCGATCTTCATTTCCGCCCTCCATACGTCACTTTTTTCAAATCTTTGTACCGCTCAGCGTGCGGAATCAGCTCCGCCTTATCCCGGATGATCTCTTTCAGCACCCGGTCCATGTGCTCCTGGCACACGTCCGCCGCCGGGTTTTTGTAGTCCAGCGCCGGCCTGTATTCTTTTCTCACCTCTGCCCATGCTTCGGTGAGCCTCATAATGCGGTCATATCCCCAGCCCTCCGTCTGGTGGATTGCGATTTGCAATGTATCAATGTCATATTGCGAGGTTATAACCATCGTTGCCTGAAGCAGCCGGTTGGTCTCGTTCTCCCACCGTTGCAAGTATCCAGATTGTTTGGCCATCTTACTTCCCCCTTAACAAGTGCAGTTTCAGCCAAAGTGGAATGTCGGCGGTCAAAATGCTTTTGAAATAAAACACGATAAACGCAATGCCAGCGGCTATGATCATCGTCCAAAAGGCTATAATCAGCCAGTCTTTCCGTTTCATTCAGCACCGCCGTCCTTTCTCTTGCCGTAGATGTACTTATCCATGCTGCTTCGTCTCCTCCTGAGTCTGGTTGAGCAGCATGATTTCTTCCAAGGACAATTCGTTGCGAGCAACTGCCAGCACCTGCCTGTCCGTCAGGCCGTACTTGTCTCTAAGTGGTGCCAAAATCGCACACATATTCTTCTTGGTGAAGGGGACCTGCCCAGACGTGAGCTTGCTGTAAGCCTTCTGAATTTCAACGGCTACTTCTAACTGCATAGTTTAATATCTCCTTTCAGTCGATGAGTTGATGCTGCAGCCCACGCAGCGCACTTTCGCAGGAAGCCGGGCGCTCAACGTTCAGTGTTGTCACCTCCGTCCATCTTGGCCCCCTCAATCTCAAGCGCACGTTCACGAAGGTCTCCGAATCCGTACTCATCCTGCCAGCCCAGCTCCGCAGAGGCTTTTTGGCAACTCTCACATAGATAACACGTCCACGGAGTTCCATCAAAAACACAACTGCGTTCCATCATAGTCCCTCGGCAAAATTTTCGCCCACACCCAAAGCAAACATGGTCAACCCTCGTTTTGACAACTTTTCTTCCGACAACATCCATGTGTTCATCCTCCGTCATGCACCGTTGTGTACTTCCAAATCAAAGTGTTCAGCCATCGCCTCCAATGCCGCTTTGGCTTCCTCGCTGGTCAGGAATACGGTCTTGCCAATTTCATCAACCGGTACGCCGAAAATGGATTTATCAACAAACCCGGCTACGATATCCCATTCAATAAATGTACAAAACAATTCCACGCGAATTGCCTTTACTCGGTATTCGCTTATGGTTTTTCGACTTGTAACCTCATACACCGTATCTCCCGCCTTGCACGGCGGCATTACCAGCCGCCCGTCTCTGTCGGCCTTGACCAGCTGGCGGAACCTGTCCAGTGCCTCACTTGCTTTTTGGTTTCCAATTAAATCCTGAAAAAACACCACAAAAGATTGAAACGCTTCTGGCGTCATGCCCGTGTCTAAATACTGACGCAGCAGTGGGCAGTGCGCCGCCGGGACCGCCGTGCAGAATCCACCGACCGCAGTACAGTTCCCGTTATCCTCATGCCTGAAGCGGCAACGCAGGCAATTAACATTTCCCATCACATTCCCTCCATTTTTTGCTTCACTCGGTAGCATAGTTTTCCGCACCGTTCACAGACTGCGTAATTTGTGTGGTACTTCCCGCCGTGCCGGTCGCTTCGGCGGCGCGCCACCTGAACATACGCATACTTGTTCAGCTTGTGCAGACCAATGCGGCAAAAAAGAGGCTTTTTCATAGCTTTACCTCCGACAATTTCGGCAGTTGCCTCGGCTCAAAGCGCCACTTTTTGGCATCATCGCCGATTTTCTGATAAAGCCGTGCCATGGCCAGCATAGGCGTATCTTCGCAAATGTCGAACTGGAAACACTTTTTTTGGCAATTCCAGATCCCCCACTTGATTCCGGAAATCCCGCGCTGATATGTCTCACGCCTCATGGTGCATCTCCCTCCACCGGCATCCGTTACAGGCCCCCTTATGGGCCTGCGTGTATTTGCCGCATTTCAGGCACGCCTCGATCCGGTCGGCGGCGGCAAGCACCATCGGGTCAACCTCGCAGGAAAGCCACTCTTTCAAATTGACTTTTTCCACCAGTTCTTCCGGGACCGGCTCCGTTTTGTAAAACGTAAATTTCTCGCAGTCGCCCATTGGCCCGCCTGCTGTTGAAGCGCATCTAAGCGCATTTACGAGGTTTGTATCTCTCATGCCGTTCACGTCCTTTTCATTTATTCCTCAAACCCTCCAAGAACTTCCTGCCCCGGCAGAATGCCGTCCTCCATCCACCAATGGAATACATCCACGCCAGATTGCCACTGGCACGGCAGACTTCGCTTCCTCCGTTCTTCCAGCATCCGATCAAAGGCCCGAATATACGCCGCCTTGATTTTCGGATAGCGAGCGAACTCCATAGTCCTTGCTTTTGATGCCATAGGACAGCCTACGCAGCCGACCCGGTGGAAGCCCTCGCAGTACAGCGGGTTCATGGGAATTTTTTCAATAGCAGCATAATCCAGTACCTCATTGTTTTTCCAGTCGATGATGGGGTTCACCACCCGCTTCCCCTTTAGTTGGCACGTTTCAAATAATCGGCGATCCTCGTCATTATCGTTTGATAGGATCAATTTGCTTTGTGGCTTAGACGTTAATACCTCTAAACCGCCGCGGCGTTTCCTGGCCGTGGATTCCGCCCAGCGAACACCCGTAGCGATAAACCGATCCTTGCCTCCTCCCTCTTTAAGGGCAGCGCAACAGTACCGCACCAGGCGTGTGGGCGGCATGAGCTTCTTTTGAATCAGTTTCCACATGGTCATACGGGAGCCGTCCGGCTGGACGTGCTTGTCCACGTCGCACTTGATGCCCTTGCATTCCAGCCGATAAAACGTATCGTACACATGGCGCACCGTCTCCGGCGCATCCGCCGTGGTCAGGCTGTGCAACACTTCAAATGGGATGCCGCTGGCCCTTGCCAGATGCAACAGTACATCGCTGTCCTTCCCGCCGGAGTAGGTGATCACCAGCGGTTTTTCAAAAAGCCGCAGGCTCATATCCGATGCCGCTTTCAGCCGCTCGATTGCGGTCTGCTCCAAATCGCTCATTCCTCCACCTCTGCAGACCAGAATTGCCGTTTGCAGTCAGCGCACGTATCGGAATTGCCTTTGTTGCAAGCGCCATTTCCATGCCTATACGCGGCTGAGATTGCAAGCGGGCATATCGCTATGGCACCGTCTTTTGAGATTGCCGCCTCCGGATACCGCTCAAGGAACACGCTCTGTCTGGTTTTGATGGGGTGCTCGGCGGCCCACTGTTCAGCGGCTTTCACCATCCCTTCACAATCATTCTTTTTGTATGCAGATATATATTTTTGAACCGTGCTGTTATTCGCTCCTGCACTAAGCATCTGTTTAATTGCCTTTATGAACTCCACAGCATCCATCATTCTGCCTCCCCTTCCTCGTCCAATTCGTTGAAATACTGGCTCCCGCAATAGGGACAGCCCACCTTCCGAAACCGCTCAAAAAAGCAGTCCGGTCTCGGCTCCGACCGGTCTAAGATCATCGGCGCTTCAAACTCCGCACCGCAGGTTTCACAGTGATACATGGTGTTTTCCTTTCTCCGGGCGGTAAACATCTCCCCGGTTCCACGCTTTTGTGGCGCAGTTCAGGCCGTGATACGGTCTGGTCCGCGCCCCGCAGGAAGCGCACACCACGGCGAAGTCAAAGGGTGGTGCCGCGTCCTCCATCCGCTCCCCACTGTACATTCCGCACAGGGCGCACGGTTCCAGTGCCCGGTGTTCCCCCGCTCTCCGATTCCCCCGATTCACCGCATACCGCCTCCCAGTATGACCTTCGACAAAAGAACCGCCAGCAGCAGTAAAAAGCAAATTCCGCCGATCATGGCGGAGGTGTCCGCCCGCTCCCGCCGCCGCTGTTCTCTGGTTTTGCGGTTCTTCTCCGCCCGCCGCCGTTCAAGTTCCCAGTAGGCTTCCTGTTCCCAATAATCGTTGCCGTGCTTCATGTCCCGCTCCTTTCGTTTCCGCATGGGAACAAAAACCGTCCCATGTCTCCCGGTTCCTCTACCGTGCCGAACCGACGTTTGGTCACGGCGATTGGGAACTCCTCAATCTCGCTGGCCCATAGGCACGTTCCGCGTCCGTTCAACTGCTCCCAAATCAGCGGAAAACCGCCTATTCCATCGAACAAACTCGCCATTGTGACATCCCGCTCGTAGTTGCCGCACAGCCGTTTTAGTAGCCATTTCCACGGCGGCAGGGCGATGGAGTTGCCCAGTGCCTTATACCGGGGGCTGTCCGCACTTCCTTTCACTTTTATTTTGCGCCCGCGTTTATCTGTTTTAACCCAATCTCCAATATCTGTCCATCCGTCTGGGAACCCCTGTAAGCGTTCGCACTCCAGCGGGGTCAGACGGCGAACCACCATGTTTTGGCGGACCGTATTGTTCAGGTTCAGGCTTTGGCCTTCGCTTTCCTTTGCCTGCAAGGTTCCGTTGATCTCCCCGCCCTCGGTGAAATTTCGGCAATCTACGCTTGCGACATACGCGGCCATATCTGTTCGGTATGGGTCATTGGCTTTTGCTCTTAATGCTGGGGAAATTTCGCTTGATACCACCAGCATATCGTTGTAAGCGTCCTGCCCGTTATAGCTCCCTGCGTGTGCTCCGGGCGATAAAGTTCCGGTTGTTTTCTGGTGCGTCAGTGGAATCTGATTGCCGCCGGTTCCCATACGGGCTTGCAGACTGGGCGCTACCTCGCCGCAGTCCCGGATGACGTCGCAGGCGTGGCTCATATCCAGAATGGAGGGCTGGTGCCCATGCTCCTGTGCTCTCAGCGTCCCGGAAACATCATGGCTCACGCCCATCATGCTACCGCCCTGATCGTTCAGGCACAGAACCGCCGGTTTGTTTCCCCCGCACTCAGCGTTCAGTGTGGGTGCCTGTTCCTCGGCGTAGCCGATGCTCCGGGCCTGTTCACTGTTCCCCAGCTTAAACCCGGCGCACAGTACGGCTTCCTGATTCTGGCCGCTGTTTTCTCCGGCTTGCAACGTTGGCATCACACCGGCTTCGCTGTATACCCGCTTGCTCTGAGAGTCCCACGGGGTAAGGCAGTTCGCCCCGGCGCAAACCGCCGGTCTGTCAATGGTGTTGAGCGTATAGCTCACATCCTCGCGCCATCCCTTGCCGTTGCATCCCGCTGTGTCGGCTCGGTCGATTGCGTTTCCTTGAAGGCAGAAAATCGTCTGGTCATTCCCTGCCTTAATTGTCCCGCTTTTCTCCGTCTGGACTAAGGCTCCTTTTCCGCCTCCTTCGCATCCTCCCCTGATCCGGACTGCGTAAGAAGCACTGCTTTCAGCACCGGCGGAAGGTCTTTCCCCCTCCGCTCCGCTCTCCGCAGGATACCCTGACATGCTTTGCCGCTCAAACAATATTTCCCATGCGGTGTCGCCTCCAAAATCTGCGACAAGCGCGATTCTACGGCGACGTTGGGGGACTCCCCAGTGTTGCGCATCGAGCACTCGCCACGCAACGCTCCATCGTCCTCCCATTTCATCGTGGTATCCCCCCCAGGTGTTCCAACCTTTTTCAGGCACTTCAATATCGGGGGCTTCCGGCTCTGCGACCCGGATGGCTTCTTCGAGGACGGCCGCGAAGTCTTTTCCGCCGTTGGAGCTGAAGGCTCCGGGGACATTTTCCCAGACCATATACCGAGGTCGCACAAACTCACCTGTTCGCCCCATTCTTCTGTCACGTTCTCTCATCTCCTTGATAATCCGTATTTGCTCCATATACAGGCCGGAACGTGCCCCGGCAAGCCCCGCCCGCTTTCCAGCAATGGAAAGGTCCTGTCTAACAAGGTGAACCACCTATCACACAATCCACGGGTTCTACTTCATTTCCGTGAATTTTTGTGACATCTCCATAATGCTTCACCTAAATCACCCCCTCTTGCATTTTCAAATAATCGTCTCGTTTTCTTTCTCTCCGCAGTTTCCGTTTGCACCGACTTAGAAAATCCGCGTCCATGTGCATCTCCCGGCAAATGTCCGCCGGGTCTGTCCGTGCTTCCAGCAGCTCCCGCAGCTTCTGCATTTCCGCTTCCCGTAGAAGGGGTGGCCGCCCGCCGCGGCTGGTAGTCCGACCTCCGCCCGCGCAGTTCACGCATTCCGCATAGGGGCAGTGGTTCAGGCAGTAGTCGATCTGGCTCTGCCGGTCATGGGTGCATATCTCGATCCGGTCTTTCCCGTCTGCGCTGTCCCATGGCAGCACAGCCCGCACAATCACAGTTACGGTCTCCACCGGGCATATCTCCTTTCCGTTCATACCTCCCGCACGGTGATGTGCTTCATGTCCTGCATCATCTTCACCTTCATGCGGTAGGTCTTGTCTTTTTTCGTGGAAGGGCCTTTTACGTCCTCCACAACCAGATGCCATGTGCCGTCCTTCCCCCGCTCCTCGTAGGAGAAGTCCGCCCGATATGTCACGGCGCGGCTTCGGTCGCCGTTGGCCGTGATGTAGCTTTCCTTCAGCGTGAATTGGGGTTGGAGCCGCAGGTCCCGGATAGCCCCGGCCTTGCTGAGCAGCGCCAGTTCGTCATACCGGGCCGCCTCCTTGCGGCTGTCGAAGGTGTGCTCCGTTCCGTTGGGCAGGGTCCGGGCGGTTGGGTGGTTGTGGTGCTTGCGCTGGGTCGCCTCCGCCACTTCCGCCTTCCCCTTCTCCTCCGTCACGAACCGGGCCATCACCCTGGCCGTCCGGTCGATCTGCTGGGCCTGCATCTGTTGCTGTACCTGCTTCCGGTATCGCTCCGGCAGGCTGTTCAGGTCATCCAAACAAACGCTCATCGCTTTTCCTCCTGATACTTCGGGCAGTCCAAAACCTGCACCCGCTCCACCACTTCGTCCCGCTCCATGCGGGATCTCCGGCGCACGGTCCAGCCTGGAACGTCCTCAAAGCGGACTTTTCCGCTTTTTTCGTCCACCCGGCTCCATTCGCATTGCCCATAGGCCAGTTTGCAGGACCAACACTTGTGTAGACTGTTGGAGGGGTCCTCCAATTCCTCCCGTGTCCTGTATCTCCGCATACAGCTTGCCAGCGTAAAATTACCTGCCATCCCCATCGGCCTTTCCCCGGAGATAGGCCATCACCTCATCCCGGCTGCGACGCTGGGGACGTACCGCGTCCTTAAACCATTCCGGCGGCTTCACCGCCTCGGCTTCCGGTTTTGCTTCCGCCGCCGGCAGGGGCTTCTTCTCAGGTGCCACCAGCTTCTCCGGCTCCGGCCCGGTGCCGATGCGCTGTACCAGCGCCCGAACCTCCGCAGGCAAAGCGTTGATCTCCCGTTCCCGTGCGGAAATGGCCCGATAGCTGCGCTGAAAGTTGCTGGACACTACGCTGTGCACCGTCTCCGTGTCCATCCGCGCCCACTCCCGCAGCGTGTTGGGACTGCCCACGATCCGCTGTACCACCGGCGGGAACTTCTCAAATTCCTCCTCCGCACCGTACAGCCCGTTGCGGATGGCCCTTGCCACCAGACCCCATGCCTCGGCCTCCGTCATTTCCGGTTTTGCCGTCAGCAGGCGAAGTTTGGCCTTTACCTGCCCGATGGTGGGCGGGAAGCCCTTTTCGTCGCTTTCGATCACGCTTTTTACCGCCGCCGCCACCAGCGCCACCTCGTCATGGGCAAACATATCCGCCCACAGGCTGATGGCCTTTCGCATATCCGGTGCCTCCGGCCCAGTGTAAAAACGTGGATATGCCGCCGTCAGAATATCCATGATGATGCCTGTCTCCTGTCTGGTCATGTTGTGCGGCCCTCCTCCGCGTCCATCTCCGCCGCCACTTCGGCCCAGCTTTTCCGCTTGGGTACTTCGGCGGCGCAGCCCTGTCCCGATCTGTCCGCGTAATTCCCACTCAGGACCTTCGCCATGTTGGCGTCCCGGATCAGCCAGTCGAAGTTTGCCATAAAGTTTCGGTTGTTGCCGCCGTTGAGGAAGGTGCTCTCCCCCGCCATGGCAAACAGCCGCCGAAAATCGTCCAGCTTGTACCCGGAGCTGTACCGTGCCCGGATCGCCTTTTTCCTCGCCTCGCTCAATGCGGTGCATTTCGGCATATTGGGACACGCCGCGTTGTAAAGATCCGCGATCTCACGGTACGGAATGGGGGCTGGCCGCTCCGCCGGGGGCGTTGCCGCCGGTTCGGAGGCAACAAGTTCTTCTGAACGTAGTGAAGAAGAACTATCTTCTATATCTACTTCTCTTTCTTCTTCTGAAACAGCGACAGGTAGCGACTGGTCGGCATGGCGGTCGAGCGATGTGTCAGACGATTTTTCAATCAGCCGCTTTTGGCTTGCCCGCCGCTTTGCCTGATAAATCCGGTCCCGCTCCTTCTTTTTCTCGTAAGAATCTAACGTCTGGTGCTTCCCCCAGTTCGGGATCGTGATCACATCGTCTACAATCTCGATCATGTCGAACTGCTCAAAGGTCCGAAGGGCCATCCGTACAAGGCCAATGTCCCGTCGGAAGATGGACGCCAGCATTTCATCCGTGTACGCAATGCGGTTGTTCAGAATAAACACGCCGCTGTTGTTCTGCTTTCCAGCCAGCACCAGCAATTTGAACCAGATCACGATGATGCTGTCCGCACTTGGCATGGATTCGATCATCAGAACCTTTTCATCGTCAAAAATGTCCGTGGTAATCTTGATCCACTTCACGTCACTTGCCATGGCTTCGCTTCATCCTCCCTAAATCTGCGGTACATAATCGTAGGGTTCGTCCTCTTCGGGCTGTTCCCACGGCAAAACGGCGTCCTCCTGACTGTCAAGTCTCCCCGCCTGACTGCCGCTGTGTTCCATAGGCTTCGCCGGTTCAGGAGAGCGCGGCTTCTCACTTTCTGCCGCCAGCAGCCCCAGCACTGCCGCCATCACCGTCTGCGGGGCCACGAACTCCGCGTGAAGCTCGCTCCACTCCTTCTGTTCCCCGTCACGGGTGGTGTAGCGCCGGGTTTTCCACACGCCGCACACCAGAACGGCATCTCCCTTTTCCAGACACGATGCCATGCGGGTCACGTCATCGTCCCCCACGGCGGACACGTTCATGAACTCGCCCTTGGCGTACTTCATGCCAAATTCCGCTTTCGGCGTCCCCTTGGCGGTGGCCCCGGTCTTGACCTCGCGGGTCACGGTGCCGGCACACATCATGTACCGGCTCCCGTCCTCCTCCCGCGTCTTAATGGAGATCAGCATGGCTCCTCACCTCATTCCCCAAAGAAGGTGGCCGCATAGTCCATGCCCTCGTCCTGTGACGTCTGAGGGGCCTCTGCGGTCTTTTCGGCCTTGGGGGGTGTAACCATACCGGATTCGCTCTCGACGGCCTCCTGATGGGCTTCCACAGCCGCAGGCGCGGTATTGACCACCTCTCCGGTAGATGCCACCGTGCGCTCAGGCATGGGCATATCCGGGATCATGCCCTCGTCCTCGGCGCTGGCTTCCTCCATGAGCTGGGTCTTGACCTCCGGGGACAGGGGTGCGTAGCCGCTGTTCAGCAACTGCCGCAGAATCGTCTTGCGGCACATCCGGTCCTGCCCGCCGTTTGGGTCATACCAAGGGGAACCGTTCAGCAGCTTTTCCACGTCCTTGGGGTTCATTTCCCCGCTCTGCATGGCCTTGAACTTCTCATAGCTGAACGCCTTGGAGTACCGGTCCGCATGGCGCAGGAGCCGGTCCATGGGCCAGTATTCAAAACGGAAGGTGCCGTCCTTCAGCTCGTAGTAGCCGTAGTAGCCGATAATAGGCTTACTCTGCCGCTCCTCGTCGCTCTCGTACTTTGCAAGGTTCACAATGGGCTTACCGGTCCGGCGGCTCCGTCCCTCGATCTCGCCCTCACGAATGTCCGTGCAGTCGATGTCGGCATAAAACCCGGTGGACATGGCAAGCTGGATGTAGCCCTTGTAGCCCAGAATGTACGTTGCGGTAGTCCCGTAGGGCACCACATAGTAGCCATGGCCGAAGATCAGGCCCATGCCCTCGCCCCGAAGCGCCGCCGCTACAATGGTGCTGGGTTCACAGGCTCTCAGCTGTTCGCTGGCATTCACGGCGGAGATCAGCGTGGAGGTCAGCCGCGCCGCTGCCTTGTCGCTCCGCAGAGCGCTCTGAATCATCTTCTGCATACTGGGGGCCGCGATGGCCATGGAAAACGTGGGCTTGTCCCGCTGGGTCTGGGCCGCAAAGCTGTTGGTTGCCTTCATGTCAAAATTCCTCCCTTATTCAGTCCGCGCGGCCAAAGGCAATGCCGTTGGCCAGCATATAATCCCGCAGTCCGTTCAGCTGCTCCACAGTGCCTGTCACCCGGAACGAAAGGGTGACGGTCTGCGGAGCCGTGCGCTTCGGCTGTACCTCCGCCGCCGGTGCCGGTGCTTCCGTCTGAATGGCTCTGGCCGCTTCCACGGCGGCCTGCACCCGCTCCGCTCTGGCGGCTTCCTCCGCCGCCCGCGCAGCCTCGGCCTGCTGTCTGCGCTGTTCCTGTTCCGCCTTCCGCCGTTCCTCGATCTCCTTCACCCGCTTGAGCGCCTGATCCTTTTTCAGCACCGTGGGCAGATCGTGGCACTGCTTGTACTCTTCCAGCAGCGTGGTCTCGAACTCGCTGTTCAGCCCGCGGATGGCGGCAATACTGCTGTCGCACTTGCTGATTGCCACCAGAATGTCTTTGTGGGCCTGTTCCTCGGAATAGGTGGCGTTGCCCCACCGCTTGTCCAGAACCGCTTCCCACGGGAGAAATTCCGCAAGTTCTCCGATGCGCTCATCAAAAAAGGCCCGGATAGCGGCCAGCTTCTCCGTGCGGCGCCGTTCGTCAAAGGCTTTGATCTGACCGTCCAGATTGGCGGCAGATTCGTCGCACAGGGCCGTCAGTGCCTTGCACTTTTCCTCAAAGGGGGCGTAGCTTGCCAGCGCCGCCGCCTTCGCCATCTTCCGGCACTCGTCGATACGTCCCGCCACGGAGCGGATGTTGGCCCGGTACTTCTTTGCCGCGCCGATAGCCTCCTCCGTCACCACCATGCCCCGGTACGGGGCCAGATTCTCTTCCAGCCACGCCTGACACTCCGCAAAGTTGGCGGAGATGTTAAACTCCTTCAACGGAGTCAGGTCCGTGGTAATGGCAAATTCCATTGCGCTGCTCATGCGTCTGCGTCCTCCTTTTCCCCGGTGTCATAGGCCGTGATCTCCTTCAGCAACGGCATGATCCGCTCGTCCACACGGCTCTCCGGCACGTTGATCTCCACCACCATGGCTCGCTTGTCTCCCCCCTTGGTGGGAGCCATCACCTTGTCACCCACCGTCAGCGGCATCGCCGTCCGGTAGGTAAATGCGTTCCCCGCGTATGCCTTGTGCAGGGGCTTATAATAGCGAATGTTTACCAGCATCATGCCTTCTCCTCCTCGTCCTTTTCCTCGCCTTCGCAATAAGAGACTGCCAGTAAAGCGGCAATTTTCGGAAATTCCTTGCAAATACGCGAGACATCAAGCAATGTCTGTTGAAGCAGATGTACCAACGTAGTGCTGTTACAGGAGATTTCGTGGCATACCTGTGTACTCTCCCCGTCCGAAGCCACACAGATAAGCGCCGTAGCATCTCTGTCCACCCGGATCTCGCCGGTTTTGATGTTCCTCACCGTAATGTGAAACTTGTTTTCTTCCATGTTCATGTCTCCTCGTCTTTCTTAAATTTTTCGGAGTTGTGCGCCTTACAAAATCAAAGTCTGGGCGGGCATCGTCCCCGCCTCCACATGGCCCCAAAAGGCCGTCTCCTGTTCCAGCAGCCATTTCAGGTCCGCCTCGTGATCCCGCCGCTCAAAGTCATAGCGGCGCAGTGTGATGTTGCCGGACAGATCATAGAGCGCCGCATAGAGCACGGCGAAGTCATACCCGGTGGCAAGCAGCTGGTGAAGGATCTGCGTGAAATAGTTCTCCGGAACCTGATCCCGCCATTTCGCCCAGTCGATTCCCCGGCTCACCGTAGAGGTTTTGATCTCCAAAATGCCCTTCCGTCCGGTGTCCGTCTCCGTCAGTTCTCCGTCCAGCGTGGCAAAAAGCCATGGGCGGTCGCTCTGGTAGAGAATGTCATAGGCGCCGTAGTAAAGCTCGTAGCCGGGATACTGCGCCATGAAGAAGTCCCGGATAGCCGGTTCCATTCGCCGCCCCAGCTCCACGGCCTCGTTGCCGCCGAGATCAGGTGCGGCTTGCGCCCCGGTTTTCTCCTTCCACAGCGTCAGCGCCGTTTTCCATGGGCTTCGCCCAATGGCCGCTGCCGCCTCGCTGCCGCCGATGCCACGGCACCGTCCTGCCAGCCATTGTGGCCGGTCTGGGAAAGTCAGCCGTACCAACTCACCCATTTTTCAGTTCCTCCCAATACCCCATCACGGTTCTGGCATAAGCACTGTGCCCCGGATGGCCGCTGTTGTAGGCCGTCAAGGCGTTCTCCACGTCATACCGGCTCAAAAGCTCCGCCATGTAGTCGCAGGCCACACGGAAATTTCCGAATGGGTCCATCAGGTCCGTCACGCCCAGACGCTCCATCCGGGCCTTGTGCCACCGGGGCTGCACCTGGCAGTAGCCCCAACTGGACCCGTCGTCCCCCTTCACGTTCCGGTAGCCGGTCTCCTTGCGGATGATTGCCAGCATCAGTTCATACTCCACGCCGCTTTCCTCACAGGCCGCACGGAGATAGCTTTGCGTGTCGCCGTCCAACGGCACATCTGCCCGGAAATACCCGCTGTCAAACAGCGCCGCCTCGATTTTCTCGTTCTCGTAGTCCTCCTGCACCGGCGGAGCCGTCTCCGGCTCCATCTCCTGCCAAAGAACCAGCGAGGCGTAGACCTCCGCCGGTGTATCGTCCCCGGCCAGCCGTCCAGCCGGTGCCTTCGGCGCCACCGGCTCCGGTTCCCCACTCTCCCGCGTGAGCCACAGTGCCGCCAGCACCAGCGCCACAGCGCCCCACAGCAGCAGCGCCTTGCGAATGGCCTTCCGCCTCCGCTCCGCAGCTTCCCGCCGTGCCACGCGAAGGGCGTTTTCCAAGTGGGCTTCCCATGCGGCCTCCGCCTCGTATTCCTCAAAGGTTTTCATCAAATTTCCGTCTCCTTACAGCAAAAACAAAAGCGCCGCCGAATGACCCGGTATTCCCGGTTCCATCAGCAACGCTCTGCTCCTCTGCCCCAACGCTTAGGGGCAGGCATCTCATTCACTTTTTCCATAGGCTTACTTGATCTCGTCCCGCCGGACGCGGATCACCTTCACGCCGTCTTTCACCGGGATCAGTTCTACGCGGTCTCCGTGGGTCAGCGCCTTTTCAATGGCTTCCAGCGTCTTTGCGCTGATATGCGTTGGTGTCATGGTCCTCTTGCTCCCTTCGTTAATAGCGGATGGCATCCCGCAGTTCCTCAATGGGAATGTCCAGTGCGCGCCCCAGTTTCAGCAGTTCCTTCAGCGAAAAGTCCTGCGGGGACTTCTTCCGAGACCGTAGAGTCTGCGGCGTCATGCCCGCCTTCTCCGCCATCGTGCCCACCGGCATCCCCATGGCGGCCTGTCTGCCCCACAGCAGTGAGATCAAAACCTCGTCATTGGGCTTCCGCCCCAGCTTTACCCGCGGCATCCCGCCGCCTCCTTTCCTTTATCGCTTTCCCAGAAATGCGTTGATAAAATACTGTTGGCCCTTGCCTGTCACCTTTGGCGTTTTGTTCACGCTAATGTGTCCGTCAGAGTGGGAAACGCTGGTCTCCTTCACCTCAAACAAACCCATTTCCATGCTCCGTTGCGTGGGCATATTGTAATCACTGCCCTTCCGCCGAACCAGATAACCATTCTTCCGCATCCAATCAAACAGGCGGTTCCCACCAATGTCCACGCCATTCTGCTTCAAAATCTTCGCAAGGTCGAAAATGAGAATAGATGTGTGGGACGCCGCCACGCTGTCCGCAAACAGCACTTTCGGCTTGTCCTCCTCCGCCTTGGCTTCCAGCACTTGCAGTTTCTTGTTGGCGATCTGCAAGGCACGGGCCATCACTTTCTCCGGGCTGTTCCAGTCCTTTTCCAGTTGAATGAAATACTGACGGGCCTGTTTGCCCTTTTCGTTCCGCTGGAGCATACACAGTTCCTTTGCCATGTCGATGGTGATCTCAGCATCGTGCTTCGGACGGCCACTGGAGGTTTCGCACAAAAATGTGCGAAAGTCCTTATCCTCCTCAAACCCGTATTCGCACATACGTGGAAACCAGTTGCGGTACGGGTCCTTTACTTCAAGGAACTCATGCAAATCTCTCGCGGAAACCGTGATCCGCTCCGGGTCGTTCATGTTGATAGGGATCAGTTCATTCATTTTCTTCATCCTCCCTCATTCCGTCCTGCACACCCATCAGGTAAATGCGGTAAGCCACACACATAAAAGTTCTGGAAAACAGATCTTCCTCAGTTAATCCCGCCTTGGAGCCGATTTCATTCGCGTCTCTCCAACTGCTCATAACCTTTTCGAGAACTGCTTCCAGGCTTCTCCCCTTCGCAATAACGTTAAGGGGAATGTCCGATGTAATATCCATTCACATTTCTCCTTTTCGTCACGCTTCGTCAGCGTCCTCCTGTGCGGCTTTCCCGGTCAACCGAGCCAGCGCCGCCCGCAGCTTAGCCTCCGCTTTCGGCGCGTCCGTGTCCTGATTGAGCACGGTGCTGATGTACTTAGGGTTCATACCAGCCTCCGCCGCAACCTCTTTGATCGTCAATCCGGCGTTGTGGATCTCCCCCACCAACTCGCCAGTCCATTTTGCAGGCATCGAATCTAACCTCCTTCATCAAAAATGTTGACTTTGGTCAGATTCCGTGTTATGATGCAAGTGACCAAACCAGCAAAATCCATCAACCTAACCGCCGTCAAATCAACTGACCAAAATCAGCTTATGCACTTATAATACCTGACTGCGGTCAGATTGTCAACCTGTTTTTCTGATTTTGGTTAGTTTCGGCATAATGATCAAAATCAGGGGGCAAGACTTATGTTTTATGACAGATTTAAACTGCTGTGCAAGCGGAAAGGCATTTCCTGTACGAAAGCAGCTACGGAAAATGGTTTCAGCAACTCTACGCCGACTAAGTGGAAAAAGACGGCCGCCACGCCGGAGGGTTCTACCATTTCCGTTTTTGCCGATTACTTTAAAGTCCCCGTAGAATATTTGATGGGCCTAACCACACAATCTCAAATCGACGAATACACTTTCCGCTTGGCGGAGCTGGAAAAGGCGTTGAAAACCGCCACGGAGGAAGATGCGGACAAAATTGCGCTGGAAATCGACGGCCTGCGTGAATCCCTCAACGACCTGACCTTTAGCCGGAACATCGAAGCTGCAGTTGACCGTCAGGCCAAAAAAAATACCCGCCCCGCCAAAAGCGGGACGGGCAGCGCCTACGCGCAGTCGATTTATGATTTTGTCGATTCCTGCGAGGCTGGCCAGCTGGCCGACCTCGCACAGTACGTTGAGTTTTTGAAAAGCCGTCAGGGGAAGCCTACTACCTGATTCCCAGTTTCCTTCGGTGCGCCGAACGCCCCGCCTTGAATGGCATCCCATAGCTTTTTCATGCTTTCATCCGACAGACCTTGGATCTGGCGTTTCAATTCCTCCCGCGCCACCGTCTCTGGATAAGTTCCATTCCCATTTGTTTCATATCCGCACATACAAGTCCTTTCTCCCCATCCGTTCCGTTTTTCTCCCTTGCCCCCTGAAGCTGTGATGGAGAGCCGCCGCCCCAGCCACGAAAGCGGCGGCCCGTAGCAGACCAGCCGCCTGGGGGTGCGGTAGGTCTGCTTTTATCGTACCATCAAGTCTCCAAGTTTGTAAGTCTTAATACGCACGATTTCGGTGTTGATACACACGATTTTTACTGTCAGTCTAAACATTTTGGCAATTTTGACAAGGAGGTGCTCTTCGTATGCTGTCATTGATTGATCAGTGCCGCGCTGCAAAAGAAGAAAAACACATTACCAACAAGGAGATCGCGGACGGCAGCGGAGTCCCTCTCAACACGGTGAACAATATGTTCCGTGCCACCACCCATTCCCCTACGTTGGAAACTCTCGGCCCCATCTGCGCTTTCCTTGGAATTTCCATTGACCAGTTTTTTGGGATGAAACCAACGGAAGATTCTCCGCCCCCGGAAACCATAGAGGAAATCGTAAACCGGGAACTGGACGTCTACCGTCAGGAGATCAACGGACTGAACGCCCAGAACGAGCTCCTGCGGGAGTTTGTTGACCGCCAGAACCGCGGTATCCGTATGCGAAACTTCCTTCTGCTCCAACTTCTTGTCTTTCTGATCTTCGCCTTGGGTTACGCCGTCTATCTGGATTTGCGCTGTCTGAACATTGGTTTCTTCCACGGCTGATACACACGGGAGGTATGCGCATGAAATGCAAAAACTGTAAGCGCATCATTGACGATGATTCCATCTTCTGTAAGTGGTGCGGCGAACGTCAGATCAGGGAGCGCAAAAAGAAGGGCGAGATCAAAGTCCCCTCCCCACGTCAGTTGAAGTCCGGCAAGTGGAATATAGAACTGCGGGCTGAAGGGCAGAGTATCACGGAGGAGACCGCCGCTCTCTGCGAAGCCAAGGCCCGCGCCATCCGTGCCGGCTTTCTGGAAGCCAAAAAGGAATCAAAATGCAGTCTCACGCTTCTTCAGGCAATCGACAGTTATTTGGAAAAAAATCAATCTCTATCCCCGTCAACGATTCGTGGATATGAGTGTATCAAAAAGAATCGCTTCCCCGGAAAGATCAATGCCAAAATACAGGATATATCAAATTGGCAGCAGGAGATCGACGAAGCCAGTGAAACCCTGTCCCCTAAAACAGTGTATAATTCATGGGGCCTTGTTTGCACCGTGATGCGGGACAACCATATACCTCCGCCGGAAGTCCGTCTCCCTCAACGCATAAAAAAAGACCTTCCCTGGCTGACCTACCAGCAGATCCTTGTTTTTGTGGACGCTGTGAGCGGCAGCCGGTTTGAAGCGGGCGCGTTGCTGGCCCTTCACAGCCTCCGCCGTTCTGAGATATTCGGCCTTTCCTGGGAAAATATAGACTTGAAGAAAAAGCGAATTACCGTTCAGGGCGCACGGGTCATGGATAAAAACGGAAACTTCGTGTACAAAAAGACCAACAAAAACGTTTCGTCTCAACGCACGATCCAAATTATGATCCCCGCCCTTTACGATCTCCTTTCGCAGAGAAAAAGTGCCGGCCTTCCCATTCTGGATTGTACTGAAAATTCTTTGCGCGGCGGCATCAACCTGATCTGCAAAAAGAATGACCTTCCTGAGTGCGGTGTTCACGGTCTCCGCCGCTCCTTTGCCTCCCTCGGTTTCCATCTTGGGCTTAGCGAATTGGAAGTACAAGAAATCGGTGGATGGAGCGACCACAACACTGTTCACAAGATTTACCTGAAACTTGCCAAAGAAGATCGGCTCAACGCCGAAAACAAAATGGAGCGGTTTTACAAAAACCGAGGCGATGACACCGCTTCGGACGCAGAACATCCCCTCGAAAAAAAGCTTTGTGCGTCCGCCTGACTTTTCACCGCTCTCCTCATGTTTCCCACAGCCAAACCTTGCGTTTTACGAACGATTTTACGAACGCCGCAAAACGCCCCTTTATTTCCAACGGTTATAGCCGTTTATTAGTGGGTTCGACTCCCGCCACTCGGACCAACCCCACAATCCTTGTGATTGTGGGGTTTTCCTTATATTTCAACGGGTTCAGCCATTTTTGGATGGTAAAAAAATTTTCCATTGCGCCAATAAAAATACCAAATGCAAGGAGTTTTATCTTCGATTTTACGAACGGTTTTACGAACGGAAAACCCCCGCTTCAAAAGCGAGGGTTTTTCTTTTGCATTATTTGGCTTGCACGTCATCTACATAGCACCAGCTTTGGGGTGGGCGGTGAAGATATAGCCGCCCGTCCGTGTTGCAGTCCGTTTCGTCGCCATCTCCGCAAACATTTTCGCAAGACCAACAGTTTGTGCTAAGCTCCGAGTATTCCAGACAGTCTCGCCAAAACTCCCCCAGCTTTTTCGGTGCATCGTAGATTTTCAGGTCGGAGATATGCCAGCCGTAGCCCTGGCGATGTCCAAGATAGCCGTGCAGCTCATCGTCTGTCATAGCCACACGCAGGCCACACTTTTCTTCGGCCGCTTGCATGTAAACGGATAGCCCCCCGGCCTTAAAAAGAAAATCCGTACTATCCTTGTCAATCTTGTAAATCCGGTCGCAGGTAAACTCCCCAATGACCTTGCCGTTTCCTATGGCACCGCCCACCGGGATTGCCGCATCCACATCCATGCAGGCAATCAGGTTTGTGCCCATCTGATTCTGCATAAACGCAAGGTGCTTGTCTCTTGTGCAGTAGATATAGCACTTAAACGGCGTTTCCAGCTTCGGGCGCGTCTTTCGGACCTCGATGGTTTTTTCGCCGTTGGCGATCTTATCGCACCACTTCGGGCGGACGCTCAGCATAACAGCCTTACTCATGCTTTCTTCCCACCTTCTCCAAAAACTCATCGATCCGGCCCTGGTCTGCCACAACAACCTCTTTCCCGATTTTCTCGGCGTAGGCCCGCTCTAACCGCGCGCCGTCGCTCTCACGCCAGTCCGGCAACAGAACCACACAGTCCGCACAGTCAATCATGGAAAAGCAGATACGCATATAATCGCCCTGCTCCATGCCGGAGGGGAGGTTCGCCGGGTTTAGGACACAATGTCCCATGGCAGTGAGGGCTTGCTCTGCCTTGGCAAATTTCTCCCGATAGTTCTCGTCACCGGTGATCTTCCCGGCAACATACACGCGCAGGTGCGCCCCGACCTGCATATCAAACGCCCGCTTTGCGGGCCGCTGCTTGCTTACAACTCTAATGTACTCAATCATCTTTACTCTCCCATCTCCGGCCGCGTCAGCGGGCGGTACACCGTCTGAATATCATTCTTCCATGGCGTCAGCCATACGCACCACATCACGTCCATCAGCGGACTTCCCTTCTCTCCGGGCATCCGCTTCTTGAAAAAGAAATCCGGGCGCCACGTCAGCGGCAGAATGTAGCTGGGCGGGATTTCGTCAAACAACTTCCGCCGGCACGTTGCGTTCCAATACTGCGACTTGAGCAGGAACGCAAAAGGCTTGCCCAGATCCGCTGCCCTGCGGATAAATGCCTCCGCCAGCGAGAAAGGCGGGTTCGTGATAATCCAATCAGCCGCTTCAATGCCGGACTTCAAGAAGTCCGTCCCATCCAAAATGTCCGTTGTATAGACGGTCTCAAAGTACGTCTGAAGCACACCGGCCATATCGCCCTCTCCCGTTGCCGGTTCCCACACGGACGTTGTGCGCGGAAGATTCAAAAAGCGCATAAGCGCCACCGTCACATCCGGCGGGGTGGGATAGAAGTCTGACTGACTCCGCCCATACGCACTATTTCCGCCGGCAATCCTGCTTGCATTCAAGCTATCCATATTCAACCTCCCGTAAACAAACTGATCTGCGCCGTGTGTTCCGCAAAGCGTTTCTCCTGCGCCTGAAAATAGTGTGGGTTGATCTCACACCCAACAAAATCAAAGCCTAAGTCATAGGCAGCTATGCGGCTGCTGCCGCTGCCTAAGTGGGTGTCCAGTATCTTGTCTCCCGGCTTTGCGTACTTCTGCAAAATCCATGTGTATAACGCCACCGGCTTCTGCGTCGGGTGGATGCGCTTCTCGTTCAGCGACTTATTCCCCTGCTGGACTGTCCCCTCTGCAATACTCTTTCCCTGCATCATGCCGCGCCACATAAACCGGAATATGTCGGTTCTCAAATTCAAAGAGTTAAACGCAATCTCAGCCCCAGACTGATCGGAGCCGTCATTGCACTTGTCCCACACGATTGCTCCGCCGCGAGGAAGAACAAAATAGTTTGCTCCCCAGATGATCTGATTCTTGCTGACCCGGAAAAGCTCCGCAAAGTACCGCTCATCCGCAGGGAAGCGGTCAAAGCCGGTCTTTTCGTAACCACCGTCCTTAACGTAAAGCCTCGCCCCGTTCTTTTGTGTAACATAGTGGTTCCGGTCTATACCGCCATCTTCTCCGATTCCATAAGGAGGGTCTACCACAGCCAGATCAAACGCCTTGTCCTGTAGCGTCCGCATATACTCCATGCAGTCCATGTTATAGGCTACGTTCAATCCTTTTTCCCTCCCTCGATCACGGTAAATGCCCCTCGGCGCTTGACCGCCGCACGAGCCTCCTTCTGCTTTACCTGTTCCAGATACTCTTTATGCTTCGCCGGCAGGCGAAATTTTTCACACGATTTTCGCCATTGGCTCCGCTTCGTATAGTCCCCATCGAACCATTTGCACTCATCGCAGCAATAACAGACGTCCTCCACGTCCTTGATCTCTCCCGGCGTGAAGTATGCGCTGAATAACTCGCAGTTATAGAGACAGTTGTTGCAGACACACCCATAACAGCTCATTCCGTATCTCCATCAGCCGGAACGTTCGTATCCGCAAAGTAAAGACGTCTGACACCGATTTCCCTGATAAGCATATCAAGCTGCCAGTGCATAAAGACTTGTTTGTGAACCGTTTTTCCGTGCCAGAAAAAATACTGCGTCTCCGGGGAATGCGGGAAGTCCTCAATGCTCTTGACCGGCGTACCCTGCCTGTATTTCCGCTTATATGCCATACATGCACCCCCTGTTTTTGGCACAATATCTCTCGTCTCAGTCTAAGACCCTTTCTCCCGCTGCTTGCGCCCCTTCTTTGGAGATGACGCCTTGCGGCTTTTCGGAAAGGTCAGGTAACGTGGGTTTGCGTAGCGGAGGACATGATACAGTCTATCCAGCCCCCGGTTGATTGTCCTCCTGACGGTTAGCTCGGCTACCCCCATCTCTTGCCCGATCTCCCGTACATTCATGCCATAGGCGAAAAACATCTCTATATACTCCCTCTGTTTATCCGTCAGTTCTTCGTCCATCGCCACCCGCAGGGCTTTTATCGTATGAATGTGGAAGTCAGCTTCTTCGGGAGACTCCCCCAGCAGCCACGCCGCATACTGACTCTTGTCTCCACAAAACTCAAACAATGACACAAACCGATCAGACCCTCTCCGTGACACCTACAATCACCTCCGTTGCCATGACTTCACAAAAGTTCTCCTATCTTTAGCATATCAACCCCCTCCAATAGGGTTTTTGCACACCCGCTTCACCTACAGCCTACCAGCACGTCACCTACCGACCGCCTGCGCCCCGCCCGCGCCGCGCAACCTAAGTACGTATTCCCCACATAAGCGAAGCGTTTTTATAAAAATTTTTTTGACCCCTTTTTGACTTTTCCGTTTTTTGCCCCATGTTTTCTAAACTACCCCCCCTTAAAGGGGGAGGAAGGGCGACGGGGATGAGAACGTGGGGGGAGGGGGAAGAGTTGTGGAGAGATCCTGCGCCGATCCGGTGGCCAGGTCTGTAAACCACCCCCCACCCAGCCGGGGCCGTGGTCAGCTGGTCAGCCGGTGCCATTGGAGCGGAGGCGGGGACGCTGGGCGGGTCTCGGAGAGGGCCAAAAACTGTTGCAAATGCCCGAACTGTTGCCATAATAAGCAATTAGGGCAACAGTTACCGCCTTTTTTGGTGGTAAATGCAACAGCAGCTTATGCCGCCCTTGTACAACATGACGAAAGGCGGCGGGAGCTGGGGCCGCTGCCGGTTTTCTGGCCCTCGGTGCCGGTGGTGGTGGCCGTTTTCCGATGGTCGGCGGCTGGCCCGCTGACGGTTCCCGGTCTGGCATGGTCGGCGGTGGCCGTGGTGGCCGATCTGATGCAATCAGCCGGAACAGACCCCCGGCGGTGACTCCTCCACCCCTTCCCCTTTTTCCCTTGTCCATTGCTTCCGGGCCTGCGGGAGTGCTTCGCGCTTTTCTTCATTAAGGTAAAGCGTCCGGGGGTTCTATGGGGTACGTTTTGGGGTACTATAATAGACCGCGCCCGCAAGAAACGTGCCCGCGCGCATAGGGGTTAAAAATAGCCCTCTGGCATGGTTCAGGATGCAAGCGGCTGCGCGGCGTGGGTCTGTGGTGCGGTGCTGGGCGGTATTGCTCAGAGGGCATGAGAAAAGCCCGCCGGGGCGGTTCCCGGTGGGCTGGTGGTGGTTGGGTGTATTAGATCAAAAACAGTTCGCCGTTGATCTCAAGGCTGACGGCCTCTTGTTTCATCTCGCGTTTGATCTTCCGGCAAATAGCGACGATCTCGGCGCCGTGGCGCTCGATGTCCTCCGCTGCTGCGTTGCTGTAAACGATGGTAACGGCCTCGCCAACGAGTCCGGCGGACTGGCTCACCCAGTAGCCGCGGGCCTCGGTGGCGGTGGCTCCGCCAAACATGGCGGATAGCTTCGCGGCGACTTCCTCCACCTGCTGCCGGTTGTCGGTGGGGTGGTCGGTGTCGGTGGTGCTGGGCACGTAGATAGCGACGCGGGAGTCCAGGCGGACGACGCCGGGGATCGTGTCAAAAAAGCTCTTTTTCATTTCGTGTTCCTCCTCTTCCTTATGCGGTCGCCCGTGTGCGGCGGTTGATCTCTGCGAGTGCTGCCCTTACTGCGGTTTCATCTTCGGCGTATGCCGTGCCGGAGATCGTCCCGCAGGCCCTCCGGTATGCTGCCCGGTCATCAGCCCAGGCGATCAGCTCGCGGAGATTGTCCATGCTCATTTTGCTGTAATCCATTTTGTGTTCCTTTCCGGCCCGGTGGGCCTCCGTGGTGTTGTCCTGTTCTTTATGTTTCTTATTATATATAATTCTGTAATTATATCAAGGTTCAAAATAACCAATAATTCTGTAATTATACTGTGCAAAATGTATATTTACAGAATTATATATAGGGTGGTAAAATATCGACAGTAAAGGAGGCGGAAACGTGGACGGGCTAACGGTTATCATCAAGAAGCAGCCGCAAAAATATTTAGACAAGCTGCCGGAGCCTGAACGGGGCCGGGTAGCGGCGGCGGTGGCCGGATTATCAACCCTTTCTGGCGATATTGTCCCCTTGCGGGGTGCTGGCTCTCGCATGTACCGGTTGAAAATCTATCATTACCGGGCAATTTTTCAGATTGACACGGACAAGGAAACCGTTACTGTAAAAGAGATCAATACACGCGGAGACATATACTAAAGCAGAAAAAGCAGCATAAACAAACGTATTGAGGCATTGAAAGGAGCATATAACATGAACGAAGCATTACGCGCACGACTGGCAGAAATTGACGCCCAGCCCGCCGAAAATCTCACCCGGGGAGCTGCGGCCAGCCTTGCCGCTGCGGAAGCTATGGACGACGGAACCGCCGAAAACATCAACGATTATATAACCCGGAAAACCAAAACCACAAAGGCCCAGCAAGCCGCCGTTCGCAAGTATGTAAAAAAGACTTATGACAGAATGGATCTTGTTTTACCGAAAGGGCAAAAAGCCGTTATAAAGACTTGCGCCGCCTCCCTGGGAGAAACGGCAAACGCTTTTGTAAATCGTGCTATTTCGGATGCACTCGCAAAATATCAAGCCAACGCCTGACCCCCCAAACGCAGAACAGCGACCCGGAAAAACTCCGGGCCGCTGCTTTTTTATTCTGTTTCTGTGGCTGCTTCTGTTTTTTCGCTGCCACGATCCCGCTTGATCTGTTCCAGCGCTGCCCGGTTGAAAAATGCGTTTACACTTTCCCCCATGGCGGCCGCGTGGGTCTTGATCGTATCTTTTGCGCCTTTAGGTAATGCAATAGAAATCCGGTCCAGGTTTTCCGCGTCCCACTTTCTATTACCGAGTTTGCGCGCTTCCGTGTATTTTTGCGGTGCCGTAGCTATCACCCCCTATTTACTATCATAATATCACTTGTCAAGTGTTTTTAACAAGTGAATAAAGCGCACAAAAATTCACTTAATAAGTTGTAACTTTTGCCGATTGCTTTTCACTTGTTAAGTGCTATAATATACTTAACAAGTGAAGCATACAACACACCGACAGGAGGCCGCAATCATGAGCTTTCATCTTTTCATCCTTATTCTGGGCGCTGGCACCTTTGCCCGCCTGTTGTTCCGCGTGGTGGATCTCATCGAGGGCCGCCGCTAAATCAAAATCAAGGAGGTAACACCCATGTTTAACAGTCTTTATCATGCCGAGATCGGCGGCGGCTACACTCTCCGCCGGAAAGTCATCATCAACGCCGCGGACCTGCGGCCCCTGGGCGGTCAAATTGAGGTTGCTGCCGTCATCGAGAACGGCGACGAACTGAACAGCACCACCGTTACAACGGAGGCCGCCGCGCTGGCCGCGTTCCATTCCATGATCCAGCAGTACGCCGAACCCCTGCAAAAAGCCGTGGACGCCGCCGGACTGGTTCCGGGTCGGAAATATACCCTTGTGTATCTTTCTGAGTTTGGCTTCCCCATCGCGGAGAAAATCACCTTTCACGGCTGCACCCTCACCACCTACGCCCAGCACGCCGACGTTGTGCGCCTGACCTACACCCCATACCGCAAGCGCACCACCCGCGGCCGGCTGTTTCTTGGTTCTTCCTCCCTGCTGATCTTCAACGGCTGGCAGGATCTCCCAGAACAGGCCACCCACGAAACCCTGAAGGAGGACGAGAAAGTCAAGATCACCCGCAGTAAATACGGCTGCTTTTCCGCTTCCTATATCGAGGATGCCGCCGCCCTGCTGAAGGACCCGGTTATGATCTTCAAAAGCTACCAGACCGGCGCCAACGGCAAAGTTTACGCCTGAACAGCCACCCCGGACACCTTGGAGCCGCCGCACCGATAAAAGCGACGGCACCCCAGAAAGCCAAAATCTACACATTCAAAACACATTTCAGGAGGATTTTACCATGACTGACAAGAACAACCGCACCATGAAAACCGGCGACGTGGTGGAGATCACCGGTGCCTACTTCAAGAATGACAACGGCCTTTACTTCGTCGAGCACACCCCCGGCGATCCGAATTGGAGCGGCCGGGATCACTGCCTCCGGCGCATCAAGCGCAACGGCGAGTTGAGCACCGCAAAAGATAATATTTGCTTCTGGCCCATTCACGCCTTTGTGAACAGCCGGGACAAGCGGGCCGCCGCGAACCAGTGGAACCAGGAGCACGCGGAAATCGAAATCAAGACCTTCCCCAACACCGCCCACATTGCGGCTTTCTTCACAGCCGAGGCGGACAGCCTGGACGCAACGATCAAGCGCTATACATGGGACTTTGGCGAGGACTGCCAGACCGTCAAGGACACGAAAGAAACGCAAGCCTTTTACCGCTCCGTTGCGGACGGTCTCCGGGCTGAACAGCCCAGCGCCACCACCGAACAGCCCGAACAGCAGACCCCCGCCACCGGCGCAGGCGCAGAAGTGCCCGCAGAACAGCCGGAGGCCACCACCGCAGAACAGGCAGAACAGGCAGAACAGGCAGAACAGCCCACCCCGGAAAATCGGCCTGAAACGGTCCCGCCTTATGGTTCCATCGACGAGGAAACCGCCCAGAACGCCCACTATTGCGTCCACATGAGCGACTACAAGCCCGGCAGCGCCACGGCCAGTTATCGAAATTCCGTGAACAAAGCCGCCCAGATGGTAGAACAGCAGAAGGCCCGCGTCAGCGCTTTTTACCATGACAAGCTGGACGCCCTGCTGAACAGCTACGCCCGCCGCCTTGCCCAGTGGACGAACGATTACAACCGCAACCAGTCCAGCTATCCCAGCCAGTTTATCGCCGGGGCGGGCAACTTCAATATGCGCAAGCACAACCGCCAAATGTCCCGCGAGGGCTCTCTGTGGGAGGAATACCGGCAGATTGAAGCGATTCTGGACAAGATCCGCAGCGTCGGCACCGGCCCGGTGGATCTGGCAGACCCCCACGCCCGCGAAATGCTCACCGATCGCCTGAACAGCCAACGCCAGATGTTGGAGGACGCCAAAACCGCCAACGCCTATTACCGCAAGCACAAAACGCTGGAAGGCTGCCCCAGTCTCAGCGAGAAAAACCGCGCATGGCTGACCCGTCCCGGCGTGTTCACCTCCGGTGACGGCTCCCCCATCTCCCTGCACGGCTCCCCCTTCCCCGCTTACGAGCTGGCCAGCATCCGGGGCAAGATCGAGCGGACAGAACAGCGCCTTGCAGAGCTTGACAAGCGGGAACAGCAAGCCGCCCAGCCCAAGACCGGCACCGCCTTTGACGGCGGCCAGATCGTCCGCAATATCGACCTGAACAGACTTCAAATCCTCTTTGACGCCATCCCCGACGCCGACACCCGCGCCGCCCTGAAGCAAAACGGCTTCCGCTGGTCTCCCAAAAATCAGGCATGGCAGCGCCAACTCACCGACAACGCCGAGCGCGCCGCCCGTCAGGTCCTCCGCCTTGCCTGAACAGCGGCAAAAACCCACTTGGCACACCCTGCTACAATGAAATTAAAGACGAACAGCCCGCCCCGGAGGTCACGAGGGCATGAAAGGACAACCCATGGAAATTGACGTAATCACCCGCACACTTGCCGCCGTTGGCCTGGAGCGATAACAGAAAGGAGCACGAACCATGATCCAGATCAAAAATATTTTCGATAGCCTGCGCGACGATGTTTTAAGCGGCAAAATGACGCTGAAGGAAGCCGCCGTGGAGATTTACAGAAGCGGATGCACGAACTTCATCGACGAGGAAGCCACCAGCCGCCTGTTACATTTGGCCGACTGACACAACCGCCCGCCCCGGAGGTCACGAGGGCACGAAAGGACAACCCCATGTTTATGGTTTTCTTCAAAGGCCCCAGAGACAAACAGCATAAGCCCATGAGCCTGAACACCGGCGAGCTGTTTAATCGCCTGGTTTATGCGCCCGTCTATAATGACGATCTTCTCCCCGCCGTGAAGTCATGGATCGACCTGAACAAAAAGAACGCCCCGGATTGTTCGATCCAATGCCGCGTCCCCGGCACCTCGAAGATCCTATACGCATGAACAGCCGCACAGAAAGGATAATATTATGTACTTTCTCGAAAATTACCGCGGCTTTGGCGTATACCTGACTGGATCGGGATATATCGCCCGTAACCGCGAAAGAATTTTAACCGCAAAGACCTACGCCGAAATTATCCAGTGCATCAACCTCTGGACCTGCTGTTGAAAGGAGCGCAACCATGAAAACCGCCGGATATTGGGAGTGCAGAAACGAGATTAGCGCTGCGCGGCTCCCCACCCCGCACAAGTACGAATCGTTTACCGAGCTTTTCGACGTGGACAAGCTCGACGCCATCCGCGGCAAATACGGCGTTGACCTTTACCGCGAGTGCTACGCAGACGTAGCCCGCGAGGTCATGGCCGCCGCAAGAAATGAACAGAAAGGAGCACATACCCATGTTGAACACTGAACAGGCCCTCACCCGCGTTTTGCAGATCGTCCACGCACTGGGCGAGGACGAAGCCGCCATTTATAACGCTGTCAGCAAGAACCCCTATGAATGGAAAAGCGCCGTCGGCCCCATCCCCCAGCTGTATTTCTTAGAACAGGATCTCCGCCGCACGTTGGTGGAGGAAGCTGCCGCCAAGTCTGGCAACCGTTCCGCCTTTACCGCTGCCCGCCGCATCTGCGACGCAGCCGTGGCCAGAAACAGCCACCGCACCGCTTCACAGGGTTTCTGGATCGACGAGGAAGGCAAGCAGTGCGTCTGCGACGGCTTCCGCGGCTTCCGCCTGAACAGCCCCATGGAGCTGACCGCCGCGCCGGAACTCAGCGCCGACGGTTCCAGGTTCAACCTGGCGCAGGTCATCGCCCCCATCCGCAAGAACACCCTGCGTCTCACCCTTCCCACTGTGGCGGAAGTTCGGGCGCAAATCAAAACGGACCGTGCGGAATGGGCCGCCAAGCGCCACGGCAAGGGTGAGACCTTCAAAGCCAGTTATGATTTCGGCCCCGGCCTCCCCAGCGTCGATGCCAACTATCTGATTGACTTCCTTCAGCTGTTCCCGGACGGCGAAGCGTTCACCTCTGAACAGAAGCCCTATATTACCCCCATCTATTTCCGGTCCGCCGACGGTGAAGGCATCCTCTGCCCCGTCCGCAAGGCCACCGAAGCCGCCGCCTGAACAGGCGGCGCAGGAAAGGACATTTTTATGATCGCATATCTGGAAACGCAAAATCGTTACGGCGAGAAAGGACTCTGTGCGCTTGCCGATGGCGTTGAAATCGCCAGAATCACGAAAACAGAAAATATGGGGAAGCCGCAATATTGCGTTGGTATTACATGGGAGCGTGAGCACTCGGAGTTTTTAGGGCGCGCCGCCACCATTGCCGGAGCCAAAAAGCTGATTTGGCAGTGGGGTGAACAGCACCTCACTGAGGTTTCCCAGAGGACCACCGGGCAGGATGTGAAGCGTCTCCCTCAGTTTTCCGACACCGGTTTTTACCCCACGCCCTCCAAGCTGGCTGGGCGGATGCTGGCAGGCGTCCACTGGAAGGATGTTACCGCGATTTTGGAGCCGTCAGCCGGAAAGGGTGATTTGGCGGATGCTGCCCGGAAATTCGTCGAGGATTACCACAATGACCGGAAGGTCTGCGTAGACAAGCAGGAACCGTATATCGACTGCGTAGAGATTGACCCTGATCTTGCCCTTATCCTGAAGGGCAAAGGCTATCCCGTGGTCTCCGATGATTTCCTGACCTTCCATACATTCAAGCAGTATGACCTGATCCTCATGAACCCGCCCTTTGAGAACGGAGATGAACACCTGCTCAAAGCCTTGTCGCTTATGGAGCGCGGCGGCCAGATTGTTTGTCTGTTGAATGCGGAAACCATCCGAAACCCATACACCAACCGCCGAAAGGTCCTGCGTCAGAAGCTCTCAGAGTACAATGCAAAAATCGAATTTATCGAAAATGCGTTTGCCCACGCCCAGCGGAAAACCAATGTGGAAATCGCCATGATCTTCGTTGACATTCCCTACCCAAAGCCGGAGTCCGATATTTTTGAGCATTTAAAGCGTTCTCGTGAAGAAACATGCACCGCTGCGGATGGCCCAACCGCCTTGGCGTCTGCCGACTGGCTGCAAAACATGATCGACGGGTTCCAGTTTGAGGCAGAGCTGGGGAATAAGCTAATCCGGGAATATCAAGGTCTCTGTCCCTACCTGATGAATGGCAGCACCACCTATGAAAAGCCGCTCCTGGAACTCACTTGCTCGGAAAGGGGGCGCGGAAATGACGCTGGACTTCCTAACGTCTATCTCCGGGCACTTCGCGGCAAGTATTGGCGTACTCTGCTGTCCCGTCCAGAACTCACTGGCAAAATGACCTCCGCCATGCGGCAGGACTATCAGGAAAAAATCGAAACCCTCTCCGCCTATGACTTTAGCCGGTACAATATCGAAACCGTCATGCGCGAGATCGCCCACCAGCTTACACAAGGCGTGGAAGAATCCATTCTGAATCTCTTTGAGACCTTCACGGCGAAACACGCCTGGTATCCTGAGTGTGCCAACAACATCCATTATTACAACGGCTGGGCCACCAACAAGGCCCACAAAATCGGCATGAAGGTGATCGTCCCGGCTTCCGGCTGCTATGCCGACTCATGGCGCGACGAAAAGCTGGACACATACCGGGTCAATTCCATGATCTCCGACTTGGAGCGCGCTATGAACTATCTGGACCGTGGCGAAACTTACTGCCATATCCCGGTAGACGGGGCTGTTCGCCGCGCAAATGGCGTCAACAGTAATAAGGCGTCCTTCACTTATTTTGACTGCGTTTTCTATAAGAAAGGCACTTGCCATATCAAGTTCAAGCCTAACGCAGTTCGTATCATTGACCGCCTGAATATCTTTGCCGGTCAGCACAAAAACTGGCTTCCCCCTGTTTATGGAAAGAAGCATTATCAGGACATGACACCGGAGGAACAGGCAGTGATCGACGAGTTCCAGGGCGAAGCAGCTTACGAGTCCGTATTGTCTGATCCGTCTATGCTGATCTCCGCCGGGGACATTGCCCTCGCCGCCCTTCCGTCCTCCAATCCATGAAAGGAACCGTCCTATGAATTATAAAGCCATGAAGTACAACGCATTGATTGATGATCTTGTTTCGCTTGCCAAAGAGTCGCATGACTTCCGAGAGTCTATCGTCTGCACGGAGGCGTCAACAACCATCAGGCATCTTTTCAACGAAAATGAACGGCTTACGATGGAGCTGAAGCACATGGAAGAAGCCGCAGAAAGCGCCAAGTCTGAAAAGTTCAGTCTGCAATCTTTTATCCTTGCAAACCTCGTTCAACCGAATCAGCAGGTGATCCTGTATGAATATACAGGTTCCCAGTCTATGTGCCAATCTTGGCTCGGCAAGTTTTGCGGAATCCCAGATTCTTATGTCCACCGCACTGTGAATAAAGTTTTTGTCCCAGCCTACCCGGCGATGATGCCTTTCAACTCCACCCTTTACATTCTTTTGGCCCCGGAACCCTAAATGTCAAAAACCCCCTTGGAGGGGTATCGTATAATAAAATCAAGGGCGAGATAGACGCCGCCCTTGCTTTCCATCTTTCTATCTTCCCTCACGCACGGCGGCTTCCCAAGCCGCGAAGGTGGGTTCGATTCCCATTATCCGCTCCAAGGGCGCACGAGCGCCCTACATGGATCGCAAAGCCTCCTGAATGTGTATGACAGCCCGGAAAGACGGGCCGCCACATCACCCGCCATGGCGCAAACAAGGCGGGATCACGCAGACGTCCAACCGGTACTTCTGTCCTTTCCACCGGGAGCCGGGGACCTCTCCGGCCGTCTGCACCATGCCCGCCCACATAAGAGGTGGTTACTCTATAAACCGTAGTGGGAATGAAACCTCCATATCTGGCAGTGGAGTCGGCGGGTTGATACAGCCGCTATCGGGACGGTATTCTCGGAGAATCTGAGCGACCTGACCGCCGGGAAAGTCCGGCATCTATATGCAGACGTCCAAGCCGCGGCCGATCACGCGGGGAGTTGGGGACATCTCCAACCGTCTGCGCCAATTTTCCGTGGACACCGCAAGTGAACAGCGTTTTAGCGGGATAGTCGGATGGGTGATGCGAAGTCCTGAAGTAAGCCCCTCAAGTGTCGATGTTGTAATTGCGCCTATGATCCTCTGGCTAAAGCGGCACACGGATAGGATTTGACAGCCGGGAAAGACCGGCACCTATATGCAGACGTAGCTCAACCAAAAGAGCGGCGCTTTGGCGATGCCATTGCGATGAAGCAGGTGCAAGCCCCGCCGTCTGCACCATGGCAGGGAGCGTTTTCGGGGTGATACGCCTCTGCCCCTGTTCGTAAAATATAAGCTGCGGCCCGCAAAAGCAGCTCGTCTCCGGCAACTGGTACTTGCCCTTGACGCCCCGGCGCAATTCCGGTTGGGCACAGGACCCCTCGCACCTCGCAACGATGTGTCCCAGAGGGGACATTTGCAGACGTAGCTCAGTAGGCAGAGCACCGCGCCAGGAGGTATGCGCTGGTTCAAGTCCAGCCGTCTGCACCACATCCAGCGCCGTGAAAAGTACAATCACAAACGGGTTGCCCGGAGATGGGCGCGGCAGGGCAACAGAAACGTGTACCTATGGGGGGGCCAACCGCAGGCAGCCGACACGCAGCGGTGACAGTCTGGAAAGACAGACAAACATAGGGGCGAATGTTCCAAGGCTGGCGAGGCGGTCTCCAAAACCGTTTGGGTGGGTTCGATTCCCAACCGTCCCTGCCAGATGTATGCTACCGCATTGCGGCGCCGTGGAAGGGTAAGACCGCTACAAGGGGCTTACCTGTGCGCTGTATGAAAGCGGCAGGTCGAAGAATATTTATTGGGCTGGCACCGGCTTGTGTAAAAGAAACGGATGCGACCGACATACCGGCGCAGGGCTGAAAAGTTCCGTGGTTAGCGCGTACAGAACCATGCAGAGCGAACCCCGAGGCGTGTTCATCGAAAGGTATGCGGAAGTGGTGAGGTAACGGCTGCCCTTGGGCAAGGCCGTTGTGTAGGGCAGTATGCTTGCCCGGTTCTGTACGGCTAATTGTGTAAGCAATCCAAACGGAGCGCAATGCCGGGAGCCTGTGTGAAAAAATACAGGGGTGTAGCCAAGCGGTAAGGCAAGGGACTTTGACTCCCTCACGCGCTGGTCCGAATCCAGCCATCCCTGCCATTGAAATTTTAGGAAAGGAGGATGTCCCATGAACAAGACTGAACTGATCGCCGCCGTGGCGGAGCGTTCCGGCCACACCAAGCACGATACCGCCATCCTGATGGATACCGTGTTTACCGTCATCGAGGAATCCCTGCTCAACGGCAGCGAGGTCAAAGTCCCCGGCTTCGGCAAGTTCGCCGTGAAGCACCGGGAAGCACGGGTGGGGAAAGACCCCCGCACCGGCGAGGAAAAGGAATTTCCCGCCAAGACGGTTGCGGTGTTCCGCCCCGCAAAGCCCCTGAAGGACGCCCTTAACGGCTGATACCCCCCCATTTCGTAAATCGCCCACAGAAGCCCTGTAAGCGTCCCTTGAGTTTCGTGGGGTAGTTTTAGCCCCTCGCCTCTCTCTTATCTCTCAGGCCGCTTGTGGGGCCGTCAGCGCAAGAATTTTAATCAAGACCATACTCATACCGAAAAAGGGGGAACGGTTTCCGTTTTGGAAAAGGTTCCTCCCTTTTTTATCTCGACATTCCATGTAAAAGCGCCTATAATTTTTCTGTAAAAAGGGATTACACGCCTAAAGGTAAAGGAGAATTTTACAATGAAGATCATAAACCCCACCGCCATGAACCGATACAACGCCCTGCGGGAGGCCGCCGGGAAGATCGACCGTCTGGTCCCCCAGGTCCGCTTGCTGGACCAGCCGCCTCATGAGAACCGGGAGAACGCCTCCGTTGCGCTGGAATTTCCCACTCCCCTTGTGGTCCTTAATTCCACCATCCGGCAGGCCCTTTCCTTCCTGTTCTGCCAGTGCGACACCGTGCAGACGGACAAAACGGACCGGGGCATTTGCTTCACCTTTACCGTCTCTAAAATTTGGATCACGGAGGAAACCACATGAACCTGAAAACCAATGTCACCCGCCGGGATTTCGCCTTCAGCGTCACCGCCGAGACCAAGGCGGGAGAGCTGCGGATGTTCGATCATACCGTTGACGCCGAAAGCGAGGAAGCCGCCCGTCTGCTCCTGATCTCCTATCTGGAAAGCCGGGGAATGGAGCTGGTGGAGGCCCGTCTGACCGGCGCGGAATAACGAGGTGCACTGCATGAGTAATCCAAACGCCGAAATGAAAGCGCTGGCTGATAGCCTCTGGAACAACTACTTCCAGCCCAAAGTGGCGGATGCTACCCGCTCCTGTCTCCGTCTGGAAAAGGCCACCGTAAAGGCGGCCCCCAGCGGCGGCACCGTGGCCGTCCAGCTTCCCTTTGACGATACCGTTTTAAACCTACCCTACGCTTCGTCCCTCTCCGGTCTCACCGCCGGACAGTCCGTCTGGGTGGGCATTCCCTACTCCGACCTATCCAACGGCGTTGTGATGTTCGACGCCACCTTCCAAAACCTTTAAACGGAGGAACCGATGAAAAACAGATTAACGGTCAGACACGGGATGCTGTCCGACCTGAAAACGTATCTGACCCAAAGCGGCTGGAACCTTGAAGATCCCGTTGGCAAATACGAGGTTTTGCGGGCGCGGAATCTAAATTACCCGCGTCCGCTGCTCGTCCACAACCGCTCTGAGCGCGGAATCGGATACAGCATCGACGAGCGCGATATGAAGATTTACACCGGATGGAGGCGATCCCGCCGCAAGCGGGGACTCTCTCCTGACTTTCCGACAGAGGAAGAAAACGCGGCATACTGGCGCGGAGAAATCCAATAAGCAAACAATCAGCAAAGTCTAAGCAAGATTTAAGCAAGTTAAAAAGCAAAGCCGCCCGTGGTGGGCGGCTTTTTTCATTTCGCAAATGTAATGGAAATAAAGAATAAAACGAATATTACCACACAGATCAAAAGCACAACGCCCCATTCCAGCCTTTCCTGATTGCCTTTCCCCTTGCGTCCGTTCTTGGGCGCAAAGCAGCTTGGGTTGTCGGACTTCCCGTACAGTGCGCAAATATCGCTGTTTTGGCAATCCGCACACCGGCGCTTTTGTTCAGGCAAGGAACGCCGTCGGCTCCTTTTGCCGTGTCGGCTCCACCACCACAGGTTATACTCCCGCTTCGCGTTGTTCCGGAATCGCTGCCCTCTTATCATACATCTTGTCCCCTTTCGCCTCGCTTCCCCCTTGACTTTTGCCAGACAAAATGCTATGATACTTATGCCAGACAAAATAGGAGGTGATCATCCCCATGTCTGCCGCAAAGCTGGGCCGTCCCACAGACAACCCTCGCCCTTACAAAATCAGCATCCGTATCAATGACCGCAGCCTGCAGATTTTAGAAGCCTACTGCCGGGAGCAGAACGTCACGAAAACGGAAGCCATTGAGCGCGGGATCACCCTGCTGGCGACCGCCAAACCGATATAAAAATTCCCCATGCTGCTCTATCTTGCCGGACGGACAGCATGAGGAAAACGGCAAATATCCGCAGGGACTTGCCAAATTCATTATGGCGCGGGCCTTGTGAAAAGTCAAGTATTCTGTCAAAAAGCCCCTTGTCAGCGGCTGGTACAATAAAGATAGAATACTGGAAAGATCAAGGAGGAATCCCCAATGCCCAAAAGTTACTATTTCGACGTGGCGGCCCACGAACCGCCCTCCCCTGCCGCAGTCAAGGCGTTCACCCGCGCCCTGCCCCTTGGCAATCCAAGCGCCCTTCACGCCTGCGGCGTTGCCGCAAAGATCGCCTTGGAGGAAGCCCGCGCCTCCATCGCCCAGGACCTGAACTGTCTCCCGGAGGAAGTCTACTTCACCAGCGGAGCAACGGAAGCCTGTAACTGGATGATGGAAAGTCTGGGTGCCTACACCGGCAAGCTGGCCTTCCCCCGCCATTACGAGCACCACGCCGTTCTGGAATATCCCCCCGTGGATCATCCCCACCGCACGGACCGCACCGGCTTCACCCACATGATGGCCAACAATGAGACCGGCGAGATTTACGACATCCTCTCCATGCGGCGCAACGCCCCCAACGCTTTGTTCGCCTGTGACGCGACCGCGGCTGTGGGCCAGATTCCCGTGGACTTCAAGGCCCTTGGCGTGGACTATCTGGCCTTTGGCGCACACAAGTTCGGCGGCATCTCCGGCATCGGCTGTTTGATTGTCAAGAAAGACACGCCCCTGATTTCCATGATCCGCGGCGGCGGTCAGGAATGGGGCAAGCGCGGCGGCACCGAAAGCGTGGCCCTCGCCTGCGCCATGGCAGCGGCCCTCCATGAGCGGACAAACAAAATGCTCATCGGAATGAAGCAGATCGCCCTCTGCCGGGACCTTCTCATTACCAATCTGTTTAGGTTCGTCCCGGATACCTATGTCAACGGCCCTTATACCCCCGGTGACGTGGCTCTCCGACTCCCCGGCAACGCCAACCTCTCTTTCCTTGGCGTGGAATCTCAGGCCCTTGTCATGGCCCTGTCTGCGGAGGGCGTGTACGCTTCCTCCGGCTCCGCTTGTACCAGCGGAGAGGCTGACGGAAGCTATGTCCTCCGGGCCATGGGCTACCCCCCCAGCCGCGCGACCTCCGCCGTCCGTTTCACTCTCCCCTATACCGTCACCGTGGATGATATTCTGGGCGCCGCTCCTCTGATCGTCAGCGCCGTGGAAAATCTCCGCCGCCTGACCCCTACCCCCTGATACCCGCCTGTTTAACTGGAAAGGACTGATTTTATGGGAAGAACCTCCGCACAGGAGCGCCGGATCATGGCCGCTCTGGATAGCTGGCTCCGCAACGTGCAGGCCAGCGGCGCGGCGGAGCGCACCGTCACCGCCTACGCCGCCGTCACAAACAGCTTCTATTCCTTCCTCGTGGAAAGCGGCCTTTCCACCGAGGAACCCACTTTCACCACAATGCAAGCCTACCGGGATCACCTCTTTGACCGGGGCCTTTCCCCTGTCTCCGTCCGGTATCATCTGGTGGTCCTCCGCTCCTTTTTCACCTACGCCAGCTCCCCAGAACTGGGCGAGGATCGCTTTTATGAGCAAAACCCCGTTTCCCTTTACCTGATGCCCTCTCTCCGCAAATTGGGGAAGCGCCCCTATGACGTGCTTCTCACCGATGAGCAGGTCTGCAAGCTCTGGCGGGATTCCCCCGTCCGCACAACCCACCCGGAGAACTGGCCCCGGAATTACGCCATCGTGATTCTGTTGCTGACCACCGAACTGCGCAACGCCGAACTGCGGGCCTTGACCCCGGCGGACATCGACCTGGAGGACGCAACCCTCCGCGTGGAACACGGCAAGGGCGATAAATTCCGGGTGGTGGACCTGCCCGGCATCGCCGTGGTGGCCCTCCGCCATTACCTGGCCAGCGGCATCCGCCCGGATGATCTCCCAGATACCGCACCCCTGTTCGGCACCCTCCGTTCCGGGGAATGGAAGGCCGGCACAAAACAGTGGCTTTCGGAGCTGGTGGAGCGCCACGTCCGCTCCGTCACCGGCGTTCCGGACATCCGCAGCCACGATCTCCGCCACGTCGGTTCCCGTTTGGATCTCAATTCTGGTATGCCCGAAAATGAACTGCAAGCCAAATTGGGCCATGCCAGTCCCGTCACCACCCAGCGTTATTCCGGGCGGCTTATGGACCGTTCCGGGCGGAAAAGCGCCAAGAAGGTCTTTGCCGAACGGGACCTGCAAGCCAAGCGCAGTGCCGACAAGCTCACCGCCTTTTACGCTTGATCCCTCAACATTCACCATGAAGCCAAAACACACGTCCGTGCATTCTGATCGCATGGGCGTGTGTTTTTATCGTGCGTTTTACGAAAGAAAGGACAATTCACTATGATTTACGGCTATACCCGCGTATCCACCGACAAGCAGACATTGGAAAATCAGCGCCATATCCCAGCCCCCCCAGAGCCTGCGCGATGGCAGAGCCAGCCGCAGCCAGCACCGCCAACACCGTGTTTTTGATGTGTAAAGCGTTCATAGTGTCCTTCCTTTCGGTGGTCACACGCGCACGGCCTTCTCAGGATGGCCGCCCTCGTCCCACGTAATATCGTAGGTGCCCTCCGGGGTCTCCACCCGCACGGTCTGACCGGCCTTCGCGACATCGTACCGCATATAATCATGCAGGTGCTTCACGTCCTCCGGCTCCTTCTCCGCAAGGTTGAAGCCCTCGGCCATCTCAGCCGCGGTCCAGTTGGCAACGCCGCCGTCGGGATTCAGGTGGAAATTGGCACCTGCCTCCTTCAGCTCCTTGTTGATGGTCTCGATGGTCTTGCCGTTCTTCTTGCCCTCGTTGATGATCTCAGCAAACTTCTTTTCCATAGTGTTTCTCCTTTCAATTTTACGGCTTACTCAGCCGGTTTTTTCATTCGTATCTGTGGGACCTGCCGGAGGATTGACCCTCCGGCTTTTTCCGTTACTTTACGCCCTTCAACAGCTTGGTAGTCTTATCAAATAGTGCATTGCTGGGAAGAATCAAAGCGGGGCGGATACCGTAATTGCCTGTCGTGCCACCACTAGTCTCATCATATCCATTATTAGCAACAGTATATACAGAATAAGAAAGAGCTTTATTTGGAGACCGTAGCCACCAATTATCGGCCGAAGTGTTTAAGTATGCAATACGTTTGTTTACAGCGGAGGCACTAGTACCTGACTCAAAATAAGACAACTTTGCCCCATCCGCAAGTAAATGACTACTTGTACTAGTCGTAAAGCCTACTTCATAACCACCTAATAAAAATACCTTAGTATTGAGGCCATTTGTGCCACTGTTAATTGTTGTTGAGTTGTTCCCCGCACAATAAGGAATTTTAACTTGTTTGATTGTAGCTTGTTCAATAGTACCAAAGCCGTTGACATAATCACTGTTCAACCAAGTATTAATACTGCTAGAGGCATAGGCATTATTATTACTCGTATTCCATTGCCTGTTGCTGTGAATATCCTTCCTCAGCAGCCATGTCCCGTCACAGCTTGCGTCATACAGACTGCTGTTTTCAGGGATGCCCTGATTCACCACCAGATACTCCACCGCCGTGCCGCCCTCCATCAGCTTCACGGTGGAACCCACCGCAAGGCTGGAGGCCAGCACCCCCGTCACCGGCGCTTTCAGCAGCGGCACAATGCCGCTCATAATCACTCTGCCCATTATGCCGCCCCCTTTGGCACAAGAATCGTGATGTGCATATCGCTGAATGTGCATTTGTCATCGTTGCCATCCTGCGAACTGTCCTTTGAGTAGGTGAACTCCACTGTCTGCCCCTGGGCAAGACTGCCGCTGTACGTCTTGTTCGTGGTAGCACCGGATACGCCATCTTCCACCGTAGTTCCGCCCACTTTCAGCGTGAACGTGTCGTACTTGGCTTCGCTGGAATAGGAGTAGTTGAACGCCAGCACGGAAATGTCTTGCTTCGCCGTCAGCACCGTGGAAGCGGTGGAACTCGATTTGCCGCTGTTGTTGCTGGTAAAGACCGACCCGGAGCCTGCGAAATAATAGGTGCCGTTGGTCACGGTGAAATAGTCGGAAATGTTGGCCGCCGTAATAGCAACGATGACCTCCTTGACCGTGGACGGCGGCGTATGCACCTCGCCCTTTCTTAAAAACATACAGTGTCCCATCATGCCACCCCCTTGAGCTGCAAAGTGGTTTCGTCAAATAGTGCATTGCTGGGGAGAATAAGGGCTGGGCGGATGCCGAATGTATAAGTCGCATAATGAGCCAAAGCACCGCCCTCAGTAGTAATACGCCATACCTGTTGACCACCATCAAGATATGGGGAACGAAGCCATTGGTAAACAGTGCTTCCATTAAACCACGCAACACGTTTTTGGTTAGCAGAATCACTAGTCCCGGATTCAAAATAATCTAATTTTGCGCCATCTGTTGGATAATAGTCGGCCGCATTTTTAGTAAAACCCACTTCACGATTACTCACTAAAAATATCTTGGTGCTCAACCCACTTGCGCCACCATTAATAGTAGCATCCCCGCCACCAACACAAAATGGAATTTTTACTTGTTTAACAACACTTTGTTCTACACTACCAAAATTGTTAAAGAAATTATTATTTAACCATGTGTTAATAGTACTAGAAGCATAAACATTGGTTTGAGAAGAATCCCATTGCCTCTCGCTATGGCATTCCTTTCTCAGCAGCCACGTTCCGTCACAGCTTGCGTCATACAAGTTAGAGTTAGAAGGAATCCCTTGGTTGACAACCAAGTATTCAACTGCCGAGCCGCCCTCCATGAGCTTTACCGTAGACCCCACTGCCAGCGTCCCGGCCTGAATGCCTGTTACCGGGGCTTTCGCTCTGCACCCGCCAACCACCGTTACATGGCCCATCAGCTCACCTCCGCAACAATGGGGATCTCAACCGTGTTGGCGTCCCCGAAGATGGTAAACTTGATGCCGCCGTCATAGGTCTCGGCGTAGCCGTTGGTAATGCAGTTGAGGTACTGGTTTTCCGCCTCCACAAAGGCAGCGTAATCGTCGGAGGTCCCGCTGCCTGTGTAAACATGATCCACCATAGCGGTGCTCTGGGCCGTCACCCCGGCAATGGCAACGCTCTGCGTCTTGATGCCGGTGTTTTCATCCTCCACCCACGTGGTCCCGATGGTGGCGGTGTAGGTGGCGCTGCCCTTCCGCTTGCCAAGGATTTCCAGCTCATTTTCAATCTTGTTCAGATGCTCCGCGTCCAGCGCCGGGGCCTGCCCGTTGACCCATGTGGTTTTCTCGTATGCCATTACATCCGCCCCCTCTCAGGAAAAGAAAGGGTCGTTTTTCCGCAACGATTTTTCTTCATAAAAGTTCCTCCTTTTGATCCGGTGCCCCGTTGGGGCTGCTTCACTGTTCAGGTTGGCCACCCCGTCACGGTGGCCGTGGGGAAATCCTGTACGGACACGGCGGAAATCTGCATGGGGCCGCTCCATGTCAGGGGTCTTGTGAACCCCTGCACCAGATGCCGCTCCACCGGAGACCCCGCCTTGTCGCTCCGCACAATGGAGATCAGTTCGTTCTCGTTCAGGTGCATGATCTGACTGCACGAAACCGAGACGGACTTTTGCAGTGCTGCGGACCGTTTCAATTTCCACACAGCCAAGTCCTCGCACTGCCGTTTCGTGGAATATCCTGCCGCCCGGTAGCGCACGGTTTTGCGCCCAATCCGACTTACATTCGTGCTGCTGGCCGGGTCCAGATTCTGCGCCCGCGCCGCCACCTGTGCGCTGTTGTTCACGGCTTCCCCGATCACGATGAAATCGTTGTACACTTCCGTGTTCTTTTCCGTGTACTCCGTCCCCAGCAGCTCCGCCTCGCTTTGGGAGAACTGCCACGCCAGCGGTTTGTCGCTGTCCAGAATGTCATCCTGAGAGGGGTCGATCCGCAGTGCGCCGGAGGCATCGTACCCGATCCACGCCGCCAGCATTTCCGCAAGACCGAGGCACACGTCCGCATAGCTTCCGTTGTCACTGTCAACCCGCAGGGTGTAGGGCGCGTCCGTCAGCTTGGCCGTGGTGCCGTTTGCCAGCTGCTGAGTCTTGCCGTTGTAGTATTCCGTGAATACCGGAGCCACATTGTCCACCAGATCCCCGTTCCCCCGGTCCAGCTTTAGTAAGGCCACGATGGGGTCAAAGACGTTGGTCCCCGCCTTTACCTCGTAGGTGCTTTCCAGATAGCCGAAAAGTGTTCCGTCCAGATCCGACCATTTATCCACCAGATTGTATTCCGCCGTCCGCTTGGCCGGTTCCAGCGTCTCTACAGGGTCCTTCACCAGAAAGACCCCCTGTTGGATGTAAAAGTCCGTGCCGTCGCTGAGCACAAGGCCCTCGTCCAGTGCGATCCGGTTCCCGAACCACACCCGGTTGATGTTGTAATCGAACGTGCCGTCCAGATTCGCCAGCGTCACCGAAGCCGTCCGCCGCTGGCCGTTGTTCAGATTCACGGACAGACTTCCGTCCGCAATAAACGCCCCGGCAAAGTGCCCTGTGGGGTTGTTGTCCAGTGCAAAGGCCGTGGAGCCGTCCGGTTGTAAAAACCGCAGACGGCACAGTTTGGTAAAAGGCTGGCGCAGCATCTTGCGGTAATCGTTCATCCGTTCCGCTTGGGTCATTTCTGCATCGCCTCCCTCTTATGCAAACAAAGCGTCGCCCGATGTGAGCAGGATACGCGCCCCGTCTGCGGAACCAATCTCCACCCATGGCAGCGTCACCGTCTGCACCTGCTGTCGGCTGCCGTCCATGGTGCTCATGGAAATGGCTCCTCCTGCCCGGATCTGCCACAAGTCTCCCCGCCGGTCTTTCAAAAACAGGATGTCCTGCGTGGTTGAAAGGGCGTACACGGCGTTTCGCATCTCGTTGGTATCCGCATACTCCCCGCTTGCCAGAACGTGCCCTATGGCCGCTGAGAGCGTCCCAGAGCGGTAATTGCTGGGGGAACTCTGTACCGTAGGATACCGGGTAAAATTTTCCAGCACACCGGGGCTGTTGTTGTTGCTGATTTCCCCGCTGGCCACGTTCAGGCTGAACCGGAAGATCGCCGCCGGGTGGTAGGCGCCCTCTGCGTCCGTGGTGCATTGCAGAACCGTCCAGTCCCAGAAGATGGGCGTCACCGCGTCGGAGATCAGGGCGTTGGTCACGATGACCTCCTGCCCGTCCGCCGTCTGCCCCAGTCCGAACATATAGTAGCGGTACGTCTCCTGCGATACCGCCTTGCAGTCCAGAATGGCCCGCTCCGAAAGGGGTGTCTGCGCCACCGGTTCCAGCGTTGCTTCCCCCTCGTGGTAGCGGTAAATGGCAAATCCCGTCAGCGTTCCGCTGAAGGCCATATTCCCAGCCTGCAGGCCGCCTCCGGCGAAATCCGTCTGGAACAGTGTGTCCCCGGAAAACGCCCCCGGCGTCCAGCCGTCCTGACTCAGAATCTGGTCCAGCACACTGGCTTCCAGAACCTCACCCGTCACCCACAGATAGTCGCAGGTTTGGACGCCGCCCAGCGTCAAAGAGGTAATGGACCGCCCCGCCAGCTTCACCTCGCTGCTGAAAAGGTTGCCGGACTGAGTACCCTTGGAGGGATACAGCTTCGGTCCGGGGTACAGGGTCACGGCGGGATACAATGCGTTGACCCATGTCACCTGCCGGAGATAGATTTGTCCGCCGGTGATCACCAGCGTCCATTCGTCCTCCGCCGTTACGCCGCGCAGGGCGTCCTTCCAGACCTCCACGCCGTCCACCGTCATAGAAACGCCGGACTTCCCCAGCGTCACAATGGCCGCGCCGCCATTCAGCCCCACCGTCAGGATGGGATTGTCGCGGGTCACGTCCACCGTCCCGCTCCACACCAAACTCCACGGCTGAGCGTAGTTCATCGGCTGCCCCGTCACCTTGCCCCAGATCACGGTTCCGTCCGATCCCAATACCAGCTTTCCGTTTTGGATGCGGTTTTCTCCTGCCGCCGTGCCCTGCACATCGTACAGCCCCGGCCATGTCACCCGGATACCGGACTTTTTGCAGTTGGGACAGGCCACCACCGCACCGGTGGGGGTGGCGGTAGCGTAGGCCACCCGGAAATCCACCCAGCCGGTGTCCGCCTGTACGCCGTTTTCCGTCTGCACCTGGCAGCGGACGGCGTAATCCGTGTCGGAAAACAGGCCGTCATACTCCATCCGCAGTTCCGCCGTGCCGTAAATGCGCCCGCTGTCATAGAGCGCCGTATTGCTGCTTTTTGCCCGGAGCATCCACCGCACCCAGTTCAGCGTGTCCCCCTGCGCCTGCGTATAGGTCGCCGTAAAAGCGTACTTCCGCACCGCCAGCGGAGAGGGGATGGCGGCCACGGTCAGTACCGGGTCCGCCCTCGTCAGAAAGACCGATGCACTCCGCTGGGTCACGCTCTCTGCGTCGGTCTCCCCCCACCACTGCTTGATGATCAGCTTGTACTGCTGTCCGTTCTCCATCTTGGCCACGCTCAATGCGTCAGCCGGAATGGTGTGGGTAAACAGCACGGTGTTTCCCGCGTAGTCGATCCCATAGAAGGGACATCCCTCCGTCAGCTTCCCCGTGGTGTACACCTGTGTGGACGCCGCATCGTTTTTGCAGACCGTCAGGGAAAACGCGGTCATAGCGGAGTTGCCGTTCACCTGCCAGCTCACCGCCAGCGGCTTCGTGATGTCAACCGTGCCGTTTCCCAGTTCCCCAAGGGACGAGGGATAAATATTCGTTGGTTGGAATAATGCCATGCGCCCGCCTCCCTTAATTTTTGTAGAGGCCCAAGTTCCCGGCCCCGTGGTTCAATGCCTGCATGACCTGCGCAACGGTCAGGCGGTTGGCCTCCTCCGCCCCGATCTGAACGCCGTTCACGCTGTAGCTGTCCCCGTAGTGGTCATAGCTGGTCCGGCTCATCACCGTTTTCCCCGGCATGGTTCCGCCGCGCTCCACCGCGCCGTACAGCCACCCAAGTTCGCTCATCCGCTTTTGGAAAGTGCTGTCCGCGCTGGGTTCCAGCATCTTCTCCGCCAGCAGCGGGGGGATCACGATTTCGTCCTGACTGGTAGCCTTGATGCCCCCCAGCCCCCGCAGGATGCCGCCGGAATCGTACTTCTTGTACGGGTCCTTTCCAGCGTACTTATCGTTGATCTTGTTCTGCCGTTCTTCTTTTAGTTTGTCGATGGTGGCCTGACTGGCTCCGCTTTTCTCCGCGTTCTTGATGGCCAGAGAGTAGTCCACATTGCTGTCATAGCCCTTGCTGGAAGAACCGGAGGAAGAATTTCCTTTGGAGGACGAGGATCCGCCCCCGGAGCTGCTTCCTCCCCTGTCGGGGGCTTGCCCCCCGTACATGGCGTTGATCTTGTTCTGCCGCTCTGTCTCTAACTGCTTGATCACCCCTTCCCCGGCCCCGGACTCCTTGGCCTGCTTGATGGCAAGAGTGTAATCCACGTTCTTATCAAAGCCTGCGTAGTACATATCGTTGCCGTCCGCATCCACCTTGGGATACAGCCCGGAGAGGTCCGCTCTGGCTGCTCCTTGATGCACGTTGATGGCCTTGGTTGCGTACCCGTTCTCATCGTAGGTGATCACATACCCGTTTTTCTCAACGGTTCTGCCCGCAAGCTTCTGGTCCCGGCTCATGTCCGCGCCGGTGTAGGAACCCTTCACGCCCTTGCCGTAAGGCGTGGTGTCCCGGTAGTTCAGGTTGGCGTCGCTGCCATCCGCCAGCTTCCAGCCGGAGGACCCGGAGGGAATGAACCCTTCGTTCATCTCCGTCTGCGTCCAGCCGCCGCCCGGATTCTTCGTGTAGTCGAAGTGGTAGCCTCCGGTCGCCCCGGCCGCACCCATCATCCCCGGTAACATCGTCTGTCCGGGGAGCATAATCCCATTCATAGCCCCGGCAATGTACTGGTTCAGCTTGCCCAGCAGGTTGTTGACCTCCTCCACCTGCTGCCGCATCTTGGGTGTGCCGTTTCTGGCAATGTCGCTGAGAATGTCATCAATGGTCCGGGTGGGTTCCTGTAAACTGTCCGTGATCCGTTTCCACTCGGCCTTCAGGGTGTCATAGGTTTCCTCGATGAGCTTTTTCTTGGCTTCCAGTTCGTCGATTTCCCGCTGAAGGGCCAACTCCCGCTCATATTCCGCCAAGTCCTCCTTGGCCTTTTCATAGGCATCCTGCGCGGACTTCACGGACGAGGCGTTGGCTTCCCACTCCCATTGTCCGGTTGCGGCGTTGAATACCCGCACCGTCCGTTCCTTCTGGGCTTCCAGCAAGGCGTTCTGCTTTTCCAGCACCGCCGCCTTCAGCTGTTCCAGCTTCAGGGCTTCGTCCTCGGCCTGCTTGGCGTCCTTCAGCGCCGCGATCTGCTTGTCAATGGCGGCTGTCTGCTTGTCCCGTGCTTCCTCCGCCTCTTCAAGCTTTTTGTTTACGGCATCTTCCAGTTCGTCCCAAAGATCCTCCTGCAGCTCCTTGATCTGCTTGGTGATCTTCCAGTGCTCCGTGGACAAGGCGTTGATGTCCGCCTGACTGGCCCCGATCCGCCGCATATACTCCGCCTGTGCGTGAAGCGCCGCTTGGATCTGCCGCATCTTGTCGATCTGGTCCGCCGTGCTGTCCCCACGCTCCTGCATAAGGGAGAGTTCCGACTTCCGCAGGGATACGATGTCCTTCAACCGTTCCAGTTCTGCGTCCTTCTCAGACTTCCCCGTGGACGATTTCGATGCGGACGATTTCGAGGTGGACACGCTGCCAACCTTAATATTCCCTAAAGCGGCAAGCCGTTCCTCCATTTTCTTCATGGCGTCAAAATCAGAGACGCCTCCGAACAATGCGTCAATTTGGCTTTCCGGCACGCCCTTCATGCGAAGCGTCCGCCGGTACCCGGATAGCTGATCGTGCCCAGCCGTTCCCGCGAGGGCCTGCATAGCTTTGATCTGTTCGTAAATGGCCTCGGTGGTCATGTCATAGCCGAGTGCCTTTTGAACCTCCTGCGTGATCACGCTTTCCGCGGCGGACTTCGCATCCGCCAGCGCCACCCGGCACTCTGTCTCCTGCGCCTCAATGTAGTCCTCCAAGGCCCCCTTGGTGAGCTTGTACCCGTCCTTCGTCTGCTCCAAATAGCCCATCAGTTCCGGGTACTTGGTCAACATGGTAGAGAGCGTATTGGCGGAGACTACGCCGGTCTGGTTCGTTTCGTCCTGCGCGGTTTTTAGAACGTTATACCTTGCGGAGACTTCATCCACCATCTCCGCCAGACTTCCGTACTTGCCCGCCGCCGTGCCTGCTTTATCCCCGGCGCTTGCCGTAGCGTCAGCCGTTTCCTTTGCCGCTTCCGCAGCGTTGGAATACGCCGCAGTCAGGAGATCAAGCAACTGTTTTAGTTCCCCGGTTTGCTCTCCGTTTTCTGCCAAATAGTTAATGTATTTTGGCATGACCTTGATCAGGTCATTATACGTAAGGACTTCATCCGCAGTCAGAGCGTTTTCAGTATCCAGCGTTGTTATCAGATCATTTGCTGCGCTTTTCAGATAGTTGTAAGCGTCAGCCCCTTCAAGTGTTACTTGCGTCCGCTTTGTTGTGGCCGCGATCGTCCCATCCATGACCTGATAGGCATTTTCAAGTGAGGCTGTCGCCGCGTCTATCGCTTCCTTGGCCGTGGCAGCGCTCTGCGTCCAGGTTCTTAGCCCTGTATCAGCTCCGGCGGTCCCTTCTGTGCGGCTTGCTTCGGATACGGTTCCGCTTGCCTTTGCCTGATACCCAAGAACACTGATCGTCCCATTATTGTTTACATGGCTTCCCTTGACCTCCGCTAAATCCTTGTACTTTTGGATCTGCCGCTCAAGCTCAGCGTTTTCCGTCTCCAGTGCGTCCCGTTCAGAGAGTATCTCAGGGGTAAGGTCAGCCCAGTTTGTAGCGTTGATCTCGTCCAGCCGCTTCTTGTTTTCCTCTAATTTGGTGCTGTTGCTTTCAATCTCCGTATTCAGGGCGTCCAGACTTTTGCGGGAATCTTCGGTCGCCTCCCACACGAGGCTAAACGCCCCTGCTGCCAACCCGATCGCTACGATCCACGGGTTCATGGCGATCCCCGCCGCCGACAGCTTTGTAAACGCCGCCGCCGTTCCCTTTGCCGCCGCCTGAATCCCTATCAGCCCCAGCGACACCGCCCCGGCAGTCACTACCGCGTGGCCAAGGTCCGTGTTCAGGACTTCCACCGCGCCAATCAGCACGTCCAGCCCGCCCTTAACGGCATCGGTGCTCACCATGCTTTGAATGAACTCCGTCCATTCGTTTTTCAGAATGTTGGTTTTGCGGGTCCAGCTGTCCATGGCGTTGGAAATTTCCTGGTCCGCGCTGCCTACGGCGTTGGCGTAGTCTTTCAGCATGGACTGGTACATATCCCAGTTCTGGATCAGGGCCAGCAGTTGAGAGGTCCGCAGCTTGCCGCCGATGTCGCTGACCATCTCCATCAACTTCTGTTCGGTCAGCAGCCCGTCCTTCATGCTCTGGGCAAGGCCGCCAATGGCCTCCATGGGGTCAATGACCTCGCCAGTGGCTTTCGCCGCTTCATACGCAGCCGGGGCGTACTGCCGGATCACGTCCCTCAACCCGGCGATCTCCCCGGTGGTCCACGTCACGCCCTCGTCAATTTCGGTTTTTGTGTCCCCCACGATGTTCAGCACCAGTGCCCGGAACGCACGGGCCGCTTCGCTACCGCTCCGCTGGGTCACGGCGGTAATCGTACCGATGGCCGCCGTCAGTTCGTCGACCCCCACATGGGCCTGTGCCGCCACGGGAGCCACGGTCCCCAAGCCTTCCGTCAGTTTTTCAATGCTGGTGGCATACTTGTTGTCGATCTCGTTGGCGCCGTCCAGCACCTTGGTCAATGCGTCAATGTTTCCCTTGTACTGATACGCCGCATCCACAGACAGTAAGAACTGCTGTGCCGTTTCCGCGTTGGTGTCGCCCACCAGTTTTGTCTTGGTGGCCAGCTCCGCCAGCGCGTCCGCTTGTTCGCCGTAACCGGCACGGGCAAACGCCGCCACAGAGTTCAGATATTCGTCCGCTGCCTCGCCGTAGGCCGATGCCGTCTCATAGGCCCGGTCCCGCAGCTTTTCCATCTGCTCCGCTGTAAAGCCAGTTACCTTGCGGACCGTCACCATCTCATCGTCCACGGCCTTCATGGTGGAAATGGCGTCCCGGAAAGCCCCAATGGTCTTGGAGACGATGGTGCCCATCACCTGCCATTGAAGCATTTTCAGGTAGACGTTGGTAAAGCTGTCCCCTAACAGCCCGTTTTTCTCGGTCATCTCCTTCGTGCCCTTCTGGACCTTATCGGAGGAGTTCAAAAACGCTCTTTCAAATACGCCGGCACTGTCCGCTGCACTCTTGGCGGCATTCCCGATGCCCACCATGCCCTCGATCTGCCGCTGGATCGATGTGGGATTATAAGGGGTGTTCTGCGCTGCTCTGGACTGCTGCTGTAAATAGGCGTTGGCCTGGCGGGTGGCTTTCAGTTCCGCGGCAGCGGCTTTCTCCGCCGCTTGGGCCTGCTGTCGGTAGTTCCGGGTCACGGTCTGCTGGGTCACAGCAAGATCCCCCGTCTCCTTGTTCAGCGTCGCCACCACGCGGGTGGTCTCTCCCAGCCGTGCGGAGAAATCCCGCACCTGCCGCGTGGCCTGCCCGTTTGCGTCAAAGGTGGTGGAGACCTTCTGCAGGTTCCCCGCCAGTTTCCCGGCGGCATTCGCCGCGCCGTTCAGGCCCTGCGCCGTGCCGTTCAGATTTACCTTCGTGGAGGAAACCGACGCTACCTCCTGCTTCAGCTTTGCGATCTCCGCCCGGACCTCTGTAAAATCTGGTACGCCCTTAAAGATAATTTTTGCCATGCTTCACCGCCCTGCCTTTACTTCAATATCCTTCGTCACCCTCCCGGCCCGTGTAGCCGTTGGCTTCGATCTGTAATTCTGCGTCCTGTTGGTTCATGGCCCGTACCAGCGTTTCTTCCGCCCGTCCGCCTTCTACCAGTTCCGTGACAAAATTTTCAAAAAACGGTCTGGCCGGGGGCCTCCGGGTCCAGTCATAGGGCGGGTCCAGATGCTCAATGCGTCCGATCAGCGCGTCTCCGTTCAGCGGGTTTTCCACCTGTTCGCTCTCGCCGCTGGGCTGGTAATCCATGGAAACGCTGCCCTCTGTCACCGCAAACTCCGTGTTGCCGTCAATGTCGGCCAAGCCGCCGTATTCTCCCCGCCGGATATATTCCTTTGGGTCGAATTTTTCGTATACGTCGCCCTGCACGTGCTCGAAAAGGCATTGGGACAGATCCTCCCGCAGCGTGGGCATGGCCCCCGCCAGCGCCGCCTTGAACCGCTGTTCCAGTGCCGCCATGTCCTCGTCCAGCCCTGTGACCCTGGCAGATGCGCTCCCGCTCATATCCCCGCTCCTTTCCATCCATTTCGTGACCTCACGAAAATGGTCCCAGGCATACGCCAAAGCATGAGATTCTCATGCTCTCCCGTCCGCCGGGGATCAAAAAACGGGGCCGACCGCCGGGTCTCCCCGGCAGTCAGCCCCGCTCGGCTCATCCTATCCAACGCTTAGGATAAGGCGTTTTTGGTGTGTTCCTTACTCGCCGGTGACTTCCAGAACCGCCTGCGCGGTGTACTTGGCGGCTCCCTCGGCGGGATACTGGATGGTGATGCTCCCGGTGCCCTGAGTGCTCCCGGCGGTCACGATGCCGTCGGTGGAAACGGTGGTTCCGGTAGCAGTCCCGGCGGTCACGGTGTACTTCAGCAGGCTTGCGGGAGAGGGCGTCACCAGTTCCCCGTTTTTCATAACCAGCTTTGCCCCAACAGGCGCTGTGCCACTGGCGGCCACGCTCACCACGCCGCCGATCACGGCAATCCCGGCCACCTCGTCGCTTTCTTCGTCGGGAACCAGCACCATGTAGGCCACGGTGCCCATGCCGCCGCAAGCGTCGCACTCGGCGGAGATCACCTCGGCGTCCTCGTTGATGGCGCGGCCGGTGATGGTGGTGGTATCGTAGTTGGACTGGTCGCCGGTGGTGTTGGCCCCTTCGGGGTTCAGATACAGGCGGGGCACGATCAGGTAAGCCCAGCCCCAGCGGGTGCCCTTGGTGCCGGACACGTTCTGATACACGGCGATCTGCGCGGTGAAGTGAACAATGCGGCCGTTAAAGGCGCCGTTCACAATGCCCACCTGCGCAGCGGGCTTCTTGGCGAAGTACCACACCTTGTAGCTTTTGCCGCTCTCAGCGGTGAAGCCGGTAATGGCGCCGGTGGCAGGATCGATGGGATAGGGAACGCCGCCCACAGAGTAGGAGGACGCAGCGCCTACCTCCTGCACATAGCAGAAGATGTTGGAATAGCCGTACTGGGCCACCGGCACCAGCTTGCTCACGTCGGCCTTCAGAGAAGTCCCCGTGGCCTCCACCGTCTGGCAGACAGGGGAAACGGCGTTGTAGTTCACGGCGCCGCCCACAGCCATCATCTTGCTCATCAGGTCGAAGTCCGCACGGGTGAAGCTCACCTGCGTGTCGCTGTCGCTGGCAATGATGGTGGCAATGCCGTTGCCCAGACCTGCCCGCAGGGGGTCGGTGTTGGCGGAAAACTGAATGTTTCCGGTGGAAAACTTGTCGCTCTGGCTCAGGATCTCACCGGTGGAGGGGTCCTGAAGCTGTGCGGAGCAAATGCCCTTGGCGTACAGTCTTTTGTCGGTAAAAGTGATCATGTCTGTTCACACTCCTTTTAATGTTCCGTATTGTTGGTAAATTGACTCAGCGGGGTCATGGCCCCCGCGTCCTCCCGCTCCCGGTCATAGAAAAGGTGGGGGACAGGGTTCCCTCCCTTCCACTTCACGCCGTTGCCTTCCGAAATGCCGCAGATCAGATAATCTGCCGCCCGCTGGATGGCTTCCTGACGCCGTTTCAGCTTCAGCAGGGGCCATTCGTCCATCTCTGTTTCCTCACAGCCTGTAAACAGGGCGATGGAGGAAAGCAGGCCGGCCGGGTCCCGGCGCAGTTTCGGCCCGTTTCTCCGGGCCAGCTCCGCCTCCGCTTCCAACAGGTCCGGGTTGGCGTCCTCATCCGTCAACTCAATGCCGTTCTGATAGGCCAGAATAGCCCTGAGCCGCTGGAATTGTACCGGGGTAATGGTGATTTCTTCCTCGCCGTTCCATGTAAAGCATATTCCCTTTAAATCCATTGTGTTTTCAGGTGAAAGTTTCACATGAAACAGGCGGATGCGGTCTGAAAGGCTCCGGCCCTCCCCCAGCCTCAGCGCCAGCGCCAAAAACGCCAGCGCCCGGTTGAAAAGGCCCACCGGTTCCTCCCCCCGCTCCATGCTTTCCAGATCCATGACCCAATAGGCTGTCAGCAGAGGCATGACCGCATAGCGCACAGGGAGCGCCTGCTGGATCACGTCAATGGCGGGTCTCGCCCGCTCAAATTCCTCCTGCTCACATACCCGGATGGGCCATAGGGTCAGTCCGGCGGTTTCTACGGGTTCGTAACGGTCCGCCGCCCGCTTGATATTCCGTGAGAGTTCCATTCCTTTAATTCATCCTCTCCAATATCTGAAATTAAATGGCAATGCCTGCGGTGGCAAACAGCGCCGCAATACAGGCCCCGGCGATCAGCCAGATCACCTTGTCCACGAGACTGTCCCACCGTTTGGCGGACTTCCCTTCCATCTCCGTCATTTTCTCATCGATCCGGCTCACCTTTGTCCCCATTTCTTCCTGCTTGGTCGCCATTACCTCTACGCTGGCAGTCAGTTTGATCAGCGCCTGCTGATCCCGCTCCACCTCCTCCATGCGGTGTTTCAGGGACTTGATCTCGTGCTCATGCCCCTCTATCTTTACGGCTGCTTCTTCCATGGTCATGGTGGCTGTCCTCCCGTTGTGATTTTAGTAGTCCTCAATGGTATCCCCCATGGCGGCTTCGCTTTCCGCCCAATGTACGCTCATTTTCAGCTCCCGGCCCACCACCGTGCCCGTCTGGTCATACACCGGGCGGCTTCCGTTGTCCGCGTGTGCGGCACGGGAGAAATCGCACACGCCGATCCCCGCCAGATTCACGCCGTTCAGTGCCTCGATGATGCACTGCTCCATATCGTAGGAGCGGGCGTATGCCTCCGTTTTGGTGGTAGTCTCTTGGTTCACGTTGCAGGAGATCACAAACGTGATCCCGATCCGCGCGTCAAAGGGCGTCTGTGAAAAAATGCGGCCCAAATAACATTTGATCGTGCTTTTCGCCTCCGTCTGGGCTTCTCCCCAGAACTTCTGGGCGTAAAGGCGATACCCTTTCGGGTGCTTGCGGCGCTGGGTGTTGCTGTCTACCACAGGCTCGTTCCCGTCAAAAAGAAGGCTCTGCTTTTCCTTGGCCGTGGGCAGCCGCTCTCCCAGCGGCTTTGCCCCGTCATGCCATAGATATTTCATCAGCCGGACACGGGGGCGGGTGTTGTCATCCACCGGCTCGTAGCCGTCCGGCAGCGGCAGGTCCATCAGATAGGTCAACAGCTTGTGGGGGATCTCCTCCGCCCCACGGAAGGTCAGAAAACCGGTCTGTACCCGCTCGTAGGGATAGGTGGGGCTGTGGAAGGCCGGGTTCATTGTGCGCCGTCCTTTCTCTGCTGAAAGGCCGCGTCAAAGGCGCTCCGGGCCTCCTTCAGGTCATTCAGCGTCTTTTGCACCGCCTCCGGCGTCATGCTCTGCGCCGCAAGGTCCTGAAACCGGCTCACGGGATCGTTCATGGCTTGCAGCATCCCGTAAATCTCCGTTTTCAGCATCTTTTCCAGATCGCGATAGTCCGCCAGCAGGTCAAAGGCTTTGTCCCGCAGCTCCGGCCCTTTCCCCTTCATGCGGTCGATCTGGTTAAAAATGTGACCTCCGGCCCAGCGGTCGTAGTCGTCGGCGGACATAAGGTAGGTTTCTCCCTCCACCGGCTCAAAGTCCTCTCCCAGATACAGCTTCACGAAGCCGCCCATGAGATACCGGCTCCGCCGCTCCACGTTCTCCTTGAAGTAGGGAAGCACCTGTCCCCCCTCCACCCGGACTTCCATCCGGTCAAAGCACCGTCCGGCGCACTCCGCCGCAAACGCCGCCTTTTCCATCAGGGGTACATAGTCTCTGGCTGCCAGCAGCTCTTCCTCCGTCAGTTTTTTCCATTCCATATACGTCATTCCTTTCAGATTTTTTGGAATTTCTCACGGTTGCTTTCTCGCAGGGGACACAAGGCCGCCTGCGGTGTGTTCTCCCATTGCCCGGTCACGCCGCACAAATGCTGGTGCCCGCAGATGGGAAATTTCTGTCCCGGCTGCTTCTCGCACAGCAAGCTCACCGTTCCGGGCCGCTTGTAGGCGTATGGACACTTCTCTGCCATCTCACAAGCCCTCCAATTCGATTTCCGCGCTGACGCTTTCACCCTCGCATTCGGCTCTCACCGTCAGCGGTTTCGGGCTGTTCCCCCAGCACCTTACTGTCAACCAGTTCCCATTGACACTCACGCTGTAAGAACCCTCTGCGGCTCCCTCGTAGGTCCACTCCACCGCCGCATTCTGTCGAACGCCGCCGATAAACAGCGCCGCCTCCAAGGTCTCTACATCGTAGGGGGCCATGTACTTGGGAACTTCATTCAAAAACCGTACCGCCGGTGTTTTTGCCGCCGATGCCTCCACCGTCACGGCAAAGGTCCCGCCGTAAGTCCGGTTTTGGTCCAGCACCGCCGTGATTTGGCAGGCGCCCTCGCCTACCGCTGTTACCACGCCTTTGCTGTCCACCGTGGCCACGTTGGTGTCGCTGGAACACCATACATAGCCTATGGGGTGTTCCTCCGTGTTCTCCACCTCGGCCCCGTTCCGCCGGGAAGCAGCGGTGAATTGGAAGGCATCTCCCGCCGTCATGCGGGGCGCCCCGGTGACAAATACCGCCCAGGAAAAGTTCTTCCCCCCTGCCACCTTCGCTTCCAGATCGTCGATTTCGTGGTTCGGCTCCTGCATCCGGGCGTTGAAATACAGCAGGTGTGTGCTCTCATCGTCCCCGGTGAACTCCTGCGTCACGTCGGAGTAGCCGGTGATCTGATAGGCCCGCCGCCCTAAGATCAGGCGGCTGTTCTGGTCCAGCTGCTCTGTGTTGGCGTTCCGCTGGCAGATGATGTTGAAATATCCCTGCATGATGAGGGTCATTTCCTGAAAGTCATTGGATGTGGCCTGCGCCAGTGACTTTTCCACAAGGATCGGTTCTTCTCGGATGTTCCCGTACCAGTCCAGAAACCGCCACACGGCGTTGCACCGCCGCATAATGCCGCACCCCGATGCGCTGGACAGGTTGGAGGGGTTCGTCACCAGCCAGTAGGAACCCATGGTCTCCACCTTAGCTCCCTCCGGGATGTAGTCCACCCCGGCGTCCGCCACCAGAAACGCCTTCTGGTCATCGGTCTTTCGGGTAAGGCTGACCCCCTGCTTGGTGGTGTCGGAGAACCGGATGCGCTTCGTGCTCCACCGGTAGAAGTCTCCGGAAACTAAGCCCTGCATCCGGGCCGTCACAAAGTCCGTGGCGTAAGGAGCCATTTCCTCCACAAACCGGGCCGTGGCATCCGCAAAATACTGCCGATTCCGGTCCCGGTATTGAGCCGGAGCGTTGGTCGCCCTGCCGTTCCCGCCGCTCAAAAGGCCAATGTTTTTTATGCCGTGCTTAGCGTCCGCCATGTGGCTCCCTCCTTTCAGATCAGCTTCATCTGTCGTGCCGACCGATGGAACGCCGTTGCGTACAGGCAGTCCTGCTCATACTTCCGCAATTCCTGATTCAACAGCCCCCGGTTTTGCAGTTTCTTCTTGTTGCCCTTTTCCATGTACTGCGGCTCGTTAGGCGGGTTAAAGCTCCGGTCATGATCCTTGGGTGCGTCGCTGAGCCAGTTGCGGAAAAACCGCTCGTCCCATACGGATGCTACGCACAATCCCAACAGCCGTTTCTGCTCCGCCGTCAGGTCATGGGCAAAGGCCCCGTCCGTGTAAAAGTCCATTTCGTACTGCAATCCCGCGTCCATCTGGGGAGGGAAGGTCACGGTCCCGGTCTCCGGGTCATATACCGCCTCTCCATACGCTACCAAGAGCACGGACCCGTCCGGCTGCTCCGCCCGCTGTGCGCAGGAGAATAATTCGTAGCCGGTCATCCCCGTCTCCACCTTCGTCTCTTTCGCAATGCTCTCCAAGGTGGAGACCCATGTGCTGTCTCCGTAGGCGGGTTCCGTCAGGCCCTCTTTCAGGTAATCCACCATCTCAGGGGGGCGGTTGAATACCGGGATCGCGTTTTTCATGTACAGGCTCATCCGCCGGAGGAACCGCGCAGGGCTTTCCGCCGCCTGATCCGTCAGTCTCACGTCATCAATAAAAACCATGGCATGGTCCGAAATGATCTCGCTCCAACTCGTTCCCATAGCCGCCCCTCCTTACGTTTTTGGAATATATACCAGCACGGTCCCTCCCGGTTCCGCGTCATTCATGGCAATGCCGTCTGCGTTGGCGGAGTCCGTCCCCGCCCCGGTCGCCAGAATTACGTTCCTTGGGTAAAGGCCCGCAGCCGGATAAAGTGATGCGTCCGGCAGCAGTGCCGTGGCCAGTGCCCCCGCTGAGTCGCTCTTGACCCCGGTTCCGGGATACAGCGCCGTACTTGGGTACAGGCTTGCGCTGGGATACAGCCCTGCTTCCAGCTTCACATAATCTCCGATGTTGATTTTCTTGCCGCCGGGGTTTACGGGAAATTCCCGAAAGGTCCCGGCCGCGCATAGGTAGTGGGCTTCCCCGCCGCCTTGCTTCGGCAGCGTCACCCGCTGTACGGCGTTGTATTTCACGCCCGCGATCTTCACGTTTGCCTGCCATTGGGGCAAACTTCCCGGATCTCCGCCGATGTAAATGAAATCTCCGTTCCCCGTCCCGGTGGACAGGGGGATGGATAAACGCCCCACGCCGCTGTATGTCTTGTGGTTCACAATGACGGTTGGACTTGGCATGAAGCGTTCTCCTTTCTGTTATTCACCCGTCCCCCGTTCTATGGGGGTTGGTTTCCAAAGGGAGAGGGCCGCAGCCCCCGGCCCTCGTCCCCAAGGTGTGGTTTCCAAAGGGGAGGAATCACAATTCTGCCCCTTTGTGCCGTTTCAAGGGGGTGCGGGGGGAGGGGAATCGGAATCCCCCCGCGTTTCTCTTTAGGGGGCCGGGGGGACATTCTCTTTTCAAAAGAG
>ERZ773277.216-NODE-216-length-73351-cov-38.089200_pt1 | contig 73351 bp, 86 predicted proteins | sample MGYA00511957_ERZ773277 | MGnify/ENA primary metagenome ERZ773277 (study PRJEB29015, sample SAMEA2737800) | human gut metagenome | biome: human gut; feature: human-associated habitat; material: faeces | place: China | collected 2012 ... | reverse complement strand
TGGGGTTGCTGGCTGCCCGCCGAGCAAGTAGTCAAGTGACACATCAAAATAATTCGCAATGCGCCGATATGTGTCGGTATCCGCCTCGTATTTGCCTGTCTCGTACCCGGATAAGGCGGCCTGGCTGACATTGACCGACTTGGCGAGGTCTGCTTGTTTGACTTTGTCGCGCTTGCGCAGCTCCTTAATTCTGTTCATTTTATCAACTCCGTTGATATCAAGATAATTGATAAAAGCCGAAAAGTAAATGCGATATCAAGATAATTGAAAAAATATATTGACATATCAACAAACTTGATATAAGATAGTAAATGCAATCAAGGTAATTGATAACTGGAGGTGATACCTTGGACGGGCTTAAAATCTGTCGCGCGAAGCGTGGGCTTACGCAGGCCGAGCTTGCGGATGCGCTGCACGTCCGGCAAAGCACCGTGGCGATGTGGGAGACAAACGGATCGTATCCGCGCGCCGATATGCTGCCGGAGATTGCGGCGGCGCTGAGCTGCACGATCGACGACCTGTACAAAGCGCCGGCCTGACCGGCAGAAAGGAGCAAAAACATGCCTGTTACCGTTGACCTTGTCTTTAGCTTGGCACTACATGCGCAAAACGAATACATCCTTAAATTGAACAAGGCATTACTCGGCGCGCCCGACAGTCCGCCGGATATAGACGAAACGCTCCGCAAAGCGCTTGCTGCGGCGGAGCTGGAAGCACTGCGCATCGAGGAGCTGCGCAACAAACTCGATGACAGTATCTTAGCAATGGAGGCGTAAAAACACCATGCAGCAAAACTACCACAATATCAGCCAAACCGGTAGACGCATTGCCGGCATGACGCAGGAGCGCTGGGCGGAGGCACTGGACATCTCCGTGGAGAGCGTGCGCCTGTACGAGTCCGGCCGCGGGATGCCGTCAGACGATGTTGCGACGCGGATGGTCGAGGTGTCCGGCGCGCCGGTGCTCGGCTACTGGCATCTGCTTAACAAATCGCGCGTCGCTGCCGACCTGCTGCCGCAGGTGGACGCCATTGCGCTGCCGCAGGCCGTGATCCAGCTGCTGCGCCGGATCCGCGACTTTGACAGCTCGCACCGCATCGACCGGCTTGTCGACATCGCCGATGACGGTCGCATCGACCAGGATGAGCGACCGGATTTCGAGCAGATCACGCGCGAGCTCGACGGGATCGTGCAGGCGGCGATGCAGCTTAAGTACGCAAAAGGAGGGGACGAGGATGGCCATGCTGACGACTAAGGACGTGTGCGATCAGCTGTCGATCTCGCGGTCGTCCGTCGGGCGGCTGGTGACAGACGGCGAGCTGCCGTGCTACAAGCTGGGCAAGTCGCTGCGCTACTACCAGTCGGACGTAGATGCATACGTCGAGCGCTGCCGCATCGCAGCGGCACCGGCAGCCGTCTGCGCACCGCAGCCGCGCCCGAAGCCGCAGCCGGAAAAGAGCAAGCGCGGCCGGCCGATCAAAAACGCGGTGCCGGAGTACTACCCCGGCATGAGGGTGGTGTGAGTATGATGATGGGGCAAAAAAAGGGCCGTGCCCGCGGCGACGGGCACGACCCAAGGTGCAAAAGTGTAGTAGCTACTACGCTTACATCTTACTGCAAACGTAACTTTTTTGCAAGGGGGGATTTTTGATGGCCGTCATGCGCGTGGAGAAAACAGGAAATTACACCGTGATGAGCAACGTCCATCTGGATGATCCTCGGCTTAGCCTTAAGGCGATCGGCCTACTGAGCAAGATCCTGCGCCTGCCGGACGACTGGGACTATACGCTCGAGGGCCTCGCCCGGATCTGCAAAGAGGGCAAGGACGCCATCCGGTCGGCAATCGTGGAGCTGGAGCGTGCGGGATACATCGAGCGCCGCCAGACGCACGCGGCGGACGGATCTTTTGCGGGCAACGAGTACATCGTGCACGAGGCGCCGGTTGACGCCGATGCGGCACCGTCGTCGGATAATCCCACAACGGTGTCACCGTCGTCGGGAAACCCGTTGACGGGTTATCCGTCGACGGGAAATCCAACGCAACCAAATACTATATCTACCAAGTACTTAGATACTAATACCCCCCTTACCCCCCAGAGTGGGCGGCGAGCGACGAAAAAAGAGCAAGGGCGCGAGCCGGCGTGGAAGCCGGAACGCTTTGAGGCTTTTTGGCGATACTACCCGCGCGGAGAGTCCAAGCGGACAGCGATCGCGGCGTGGGACAAGCTAAAGCCAGACGATGCGCTGATCGACGACATCGCCAGAGCGCTAAAGCGCCAGATGGCCAGCGAGGAGTGGCAGCGGGGTGTTGGCATCCCATATGCGGCTACATACCTCAATCAGCGCCGCTGGGAGGACGAGCCACACGCGCCGGCAGAGCAACCGGCGGAGGGAGGAGGCCTGCCGCTATGGACGTAAAGCAGACACTGATCGATGCGCAGGCAGCCGTGATCGGCAGCGTACTGATCTCGCCGGAGATCGTCGGCGACGTGATGCTGCGTGTCTCGGCGGAGGACTTTTTGACGCCGGAGTACCGGCACGTGTACGATGCCATCCGCGCACAGTGGTCCGCGTGCCAGACGGTCGACGTGGTCACGGTGCTGCACCGCCTGGGCGATGCGTACCGGCAGATGCTGGTGCAGATTATGGCCGACACACCGACGGCGGCGCATTGGGAGGCGTATGCCGACGTGATGCGCGAGCAGGCAAGGCTTGCGCGCATCAAGGACGCGGCCGCCAAGATGCTCGACGCGGCGACGCTGGACGAGGCGCGCGCGGCCGTCGAGGCGGCGAGCGAGTGCCTGTGCGACAGCAAGACGCTGCGCGTCGTCAGCTGGCATCAGGGATTGTGCGAGTTTTACCAGCGCCACGCCGATGGGCATCAGCCGGACTATCTCCGCTGGGGCATCCGGCAGCTGGACGAGAGGCTCTACGCCGAGCGCGGCGATCTGATCATCCTCGGCGGCCTGCCGAGCAGCGGCAAGACGCTGCTGGCGACGCAGTTTGCGATGCACATGGCGCGCAGCGGTCTACGCGTCGGGATATTTAGCCTCGAGACCTCGGACGCCAAGCTGTACGATCGCATGGTGGCACAGGTGCAGGGCATCAACTTCGGGCGCATCAAGCGCAACCAGATGGTCGCCGAGGACTATGCCTCCGCGACGACCGCGATCCGGACGGCGGAGCACATCAACCTTGATGTCATCCGCGCTGGCGGTTTCGGCGTCGCCGATGTGCAGGCGGTCGCCATGGCGCGGCGGTACGACGTGATCGTCATCGACTACGTACAGCTGCTGCAGGCCAAGGGCAACACCCGCGTCGAGCAGGTGACCAACATCTCGCTCGCGCTGCACACGATGGCGCAGCGGACCGGCATCGCCGTGATCGCGCTGTCGCAGCTGTCGCGCCCCGAAAAAGGCACGGCACGCAGCCGCACACCGTCGATGTCGGACCTGCGCGAGTCCGGCCAGCTGGAGCAGGACGCAGACGCTATCATGATCCTCGCGGCGCAGCCCGGCGGCGACCGGGTGCTGTCGATCGTGAAAAACAAAGAGGGCGAGCGCGGCGCGATCGAGCTGGTCTTTGACGTGGCGCATCTGCGTATGCTGCCGGCGGTGTCCAAAATGGACACGCGCGCCGACCACGACGACGAGGACGACTGGCCGCGGATGCAGGCATGGCCGCGCACCGCGGAGGGAGGAGGCGAGCTGCCATAAAGATCGGCGACAAGCTGCCCGGCATGGTGCCGTCCTACGGCGTCAGCTGCACGGGCTTTGTGTCGGACGGGCAATCCTTTACCGGCACGGTAGTGTACATCCATCCAAAGCGGCGATTTTACACCGTCGAGTTTGATATGCCACGCGGACGCAAGTGCCGCGAGAGCTACTACTTCCCGGATCGCGCGGGCGAGCCGGATGCCAACATCACGCCGCGCCGGCCGCGGATGCCGGGAGAGACGCGAAAAAAGAAAGGTGCAAAAAAATGAAAGTTATCAGCATTGTGAATCTCAAGGGCGGCGTCGGCAAGACCGCGACCGCCATCAACATGGCCAGCATCCTGGCGACGGAGCACGGCAAGCGCGTGCTGCTGATCGACGCAGACCCGCAGGCCAACGCGACCCGCTTTTTCGGCGGGGACAACGCGCCGGTAAAACTGTACGACGTTTTTACGCATCCGGACGAGTGGTGCAGCTACTGCTGGATGACGCAGGTCGACGGCGTGGACATTATCCCCGCCAGTATGGATCTGCTGCAGCTCGACGTCGCGGCGGCGACCGCGGACGCAAAGCTGATCCAAAACTTTGCAGAGTTTGTCGGCGATATGCGCGGCGAGTCGGACTATGACTATGTCATCATCGACTGCCCGCCAGGCTTTACGGCGGTATCGATCGCGGGCATCTCCGTCAGCGACGATATCATCATCCCGGCAAAAGTAGATGCCTTTGCCATCTCCGGCATCGATGAGCTGACGGCGCAGATCCGCGCCGTGCAGACGGTGCGCAGCGGCATCCGGATCGCCGGCGTGCTGGTGACGATGTGGCACAACGCCCCGGTCGTCACGCAGGGCGAGCAGTACCTGCGCGCGATGGACGTGCCGGTCTTTGAGACCACCATCCGCCGCACGGACAAGATGGACGAGGCAACCTTCGCGCGCCAGCCGATCAGCGACTACAGCAGATGGTGCGCGGCGGCGAGAGATTACCGCGACTTTGTCGACGAGTACGTAAGCAAGGAGGCGGCGGACGATGGGCAGCTTTAACCTCGCGGACTACATCCAGCCGCCGGCCGGCAGCGCGAAGCCTGCCGAGCGCAAGCTGCAGATGATCCCCACGCGCAAGATCTTTGCCAACGACAAAAATTTTTATGACACATCCAAGGTCGACGATCTGATCGACAGCATCCTGATGCAGGGGCTGCTTGACCCGCTGACCGTCCGGCCATCCGGAGACGGCGAGGGCTACATCATCATCTCCGGACACCGGCGTCACCGCGCGCTGATGACGATCCTGGACGATCATCTCGCCGAGGACACAAAGCCCTTTGAGACGACTCCGTGCTTTGTACGCGAACCGGGCGACGAGCTGATGGAGGAGCTGATGCTGATCCAGGCCAACAGCGCGACGCGCGTGCTGACATCCGCGGAGCTGTCCAAGCAGGTCGACCGCGTGCGCGATCTGCTGTACGGGCTTAAGGCGCAAGGCTATGCCTTCCCCGGCCGGATGCGCGACTACGTCGCCAGCGCGTGCAGCATCTCGGCATCCAAGATCGCGCGGCTGGATACCATCAAGTCCAAGCTGATCCCGGAGATCAAGCAGTACTACGACGACGGCCGCATGTCCGAGGGCGTAGCCTACGCGATCGCAAAGTGCTCGGCAGATGACCAGCAGCTGATCGCCAAGGTCAAAGGGCACGGCAAGTCCGGTCTGTGCGCGATGCACAGCTATGAGGTCGAGACCATCCTCGACGGCCGCGACCGCATCGAGGGGCGCAAGTGTAAGTACGCCTGCGGCGTCCCGTGCGACAACATTGTCAAATCGCTGCAAAAGACGACCGGAAACTACATGCGCAGCTGCGATCATACCTGCTGTATGGACTGCCGCGATCTTGCCACCTGTGATAAGTACTGCAAGATCGCCAAGGACAAGCACCTGCAGATGCGCGCCGAAGCCGAGGCCGAGGAGCAGCGCCGCGAAGAGCGCCGGCGTGAGGACCGGAAGCAGCGCGACGATAAGTGCGCGGCATACTGGTCGCGGCTGCACGACGCGATCGATCAGTACGGGCACAGCGCGGAGCTCGCCGCAGTGATGCATATCACCGAGACGGCGCTCGAGGCCGGCGGCACATACTACGCGCCGTACCGGCAGTGCACGCCGGAGGAGCTCGACGCACTGGTCGCGGCCGCCGACATCCTCGGCGTGACCACGGACTATCTGCTCTGCCGGACGGACAACCCGCACTTTACGGCGCTGCCGCAGCGCGAGTACAAAAAGGAGGACGACGCATGAAAATCTACATAGCAGGTAAGATCACCGGAGACCCGTACTATAAGGCCAAGTTTGCCCGCGCCGCGGCGGACATCGCCGATGCCGGCCACACGCCCATCAACCCGGCCATGCAGCCGGAGGGCATGAGCAACGCCGACTATATGCGCATCAGCTTTGCGCAGCTGGACAGCGCGGATGCAGTCGCGTTTTTGCCGGGCTGGGAGGACTCCAAAGGTGCACGGATTGAGCACCTTTTGGTGGAGTACACCGGCAAGCCGACGTATGACATCAAGTCTGCGCGCTATTACAGGTGGACGCTTGCGACGACACGCGAGGGCAAAATCCGCGGCGTCGTCGGCGGGCGCTGGGATTTTAACGGCATGACACGCGACGAGGTCATGGATACGTTACGGCTTTGCATCGGCGCCAGCAAGGAAAACTGTGACAAGTGTCCGCTGCGCGACATCGACTGTTGTGATGATATACTGCTGCAGGCTGCCTTTGAGCTTCTGCAACATCATCAATTTTTAATCGACGAGCAGGAGGCCGGCCATGGCAAGTAATAATCACGCGTCGCGGGATTTGGCCGGCCTGTCACTGCGGCTGCACGAGCTGGCAATCCACACCGGGGACCTTAAACACAGCTGCCTCGGCTGCGGGCACGAGCACAACTGCGGCGTCCACGGCTGCGCGGTGCTGCTGGCGGCGGAGGATGCTGTGGTTAAGCTCAAGGCCTACGTGGATCTCGGGTTTGAGCCAGAGGAGTACAAGCGGACCATGAGCTCGGACATCATTGTCCGCTGCGCGGCTGCTGCGCTTGGCGTATCGGTCGAACAGCTGTGCGAGGTGGTTGCGCTTGGGAAGGCCGGGCGCTTGATGGTGCTGCCGGACGGGGAGGCGATGCCCAGTGATTAAGGCCGTACTTATCAGCATCCGCCCAAAGTGGTGCGAAAAAATTGCCAGTGGTGAAAAGACGATTGAGGTGCGCAAGACGCGCCCGAAACTGGAGACGCCGTTCAAGTGCTACATTTATGAAACACAGGGCTGGGTGGAGAAGGACGGCATCATGGAATTTAGACTCGGAGGGCGTGTTATTGGCGAGTTTACCTGCGACCGCATTTACGGGCTCGCACCTCTCAACCATGCACCAGACGATGTGGAGCAGCAAGCCTGCCTGACGCGGGAAGAGATCGTTCGGTATCTCAAGGGCGTCGGTTACGGCTGGCACATCTCCGGCCTGCGCATTTATCACCAGCCGCTGGAGTTGACGGAGTTCCGGCGGGCTTGCCCTAATGACCTATACTGTGAATCCTGCGCCATGTACAGCAACAACAACGGTATCTGCAACAATGGGGCTTTGCCGCTTCGCCACCCGCCCCAGAGCTGGTGCTATGTGGATGAGGGCTGACAATGGCTGAATGCATCGAACGGGAAGCAGCGCATAGGAGATGCCCTCTATGTTCGGGGAAAGAAGTTCTTACACGGGATCGTGGCAATGGTATTTCTGTGGAAATTGATGCGGAATTCAAAGAAATGTGGATTTGGCAGGAGGATACTTGCTTGTCTGTATTTCCCATTAACTACTGCCCCAACTGCGGCGCAAGGATGGGCGATAACGAAAGCGAGGCGAGATAGCATGAGTGACGTTCTGGTGATTATTGCCGCCGTGGGATGGATTGCAGCTTGCGGATTGTTCATCTGGCGATTGTACTGCTGGGACCGCACCTTTTGGGAGCTATACTACGAGTTGCGAAAGGATGACGACGATGCCAAAGCGGATTAACCCGCGCCGGAGACCGGCGACGATGGCAGACGTTCAGCGCGCGAAGGACACGGCGACGGCGGATGCCTGCCGCGTGACGCTGGCGATCTTTTTTACCGCTCTACTGGACAAAGAGGGCATGAACGCCGAGCAGCTCCAGCGCATCTGGCGCGAAGTCGAGGCGCTGTCGGAGAGCGTGCGGGACGGGTATGTATCAGCACCGGACCTGATCCGCGTGCTGCGAGACGAGTACGAGATCGACATCATAGGAGGATGACGGATGCAAAGCGTGACATATCGGCGGCGCGACTATCTTTTTGCAGTGCGCCGCAAGGTCGTCGATGGCCAGCTCGGCTGGACGATCTGTATGCGATCACCGCACACGCACGAGTGGCTTCCGGTCCTCGGCGAGCGACCTTTTACCAGCAGCATGGCGGCGGAGGCGCGGCTCGCGGATCTCGCGCATATCAATCGCTGGGAGATCGCACACTCGGTCGGCGTCGCTTTCGCGCCGGGCGAAAACAAGTAAAAAGGGATGGCGGGGCTGCGGCCCCGCCGTTTTGCGTCTGATGAGAGGAGGAGACAACATCAACGAGGCGTATAACATGGACTGCCTGGATGCGATGCGGCAAATGCCGGACAAAGTGTTTGACCTCGCGATCGTTGACCCGCCATACGGCGGAGGGGCGGGTTCACAGTTTGTTCAAGTAGAGAGAGAGAGAGAGAGAGAGAGAGAGAGAGAGCCGGGTCGACGGGGCTCGTCGGCGGGCACGCGGACTACGAGCACCGCAAACGCTCGCGCTTCGGCGGCTGGTTTGACAAGTACCATATCGACAACGCGGACGGGCGGGGGCTGGTCGGCCAAGTATCAGATGCACACAGGGGGTATCTTTAGCTCGGACATCTCGCATTGGGATGTCGCGCCGTCGCTGGAGTACTTCCAGCAGCTCGCGCGCGTTAGTAAAAACCAGATCATCTGGGGCGGTAACTACTTTGACATGCCGCCAACCCGCTGCTTTATCATCTGGCGAAAAAGCAACATCCCACTGGAGGGCTTCTCGATGGCGCCGGTGGAGTATGCGTGGACGTCACTCAACCGCAACGCCGCCATGCACGAGTGCTTTTCATCCGGCGGCTCTGGGCGAGAGGACAGATTCCACCCGACGCAAAAGCCGATCGAGCTCTATGAGTGGCTGTTGGCCAAGTTCGCACAGCCGGGCGACAGGATCCTTGATACGCATCTCGGCAGCGGCAGCAGCCGGATCGCGGCATATCATCTCGGCTTTGACTTTGTCGGCTTTGAGATCGACAAAACCTATTTTGACCTGCAGGAGCAGCGCTTCGCGCGGCACACCGCGCAAATGTCACTGTTTTAGGGGGGCACATGGCAAAAACAAAACGACTTAAAAAGCAGACGGCCGGCCGGCTGGTGCGGGCTGTGTGCTACACGCAGGTGCTGGCTACGGATGCGCCGAGGGCGCGCGCCGAAAAAGCCAAGTGCTCATCGGCGGCGCGGAAAAAGCTTAACCATCGCTTTGCGTACCAAAAACTGCAGATGCAGCTCGCCGCCAACTTTACGCGCCGCGACCTGTATGTGACGCTTACATACGACGACGCGCATCTGCCGCCAAACCGCAAGACCGCGAAAAAGCAGGTCGCAGCATTTTTTGACCGGATGCGACGGCAGTACCGGCGAGCCGGCAAGGAGCTGCGCTACGTGTATGTAACGCAGGAGCTGCAAAGCGATGGCAGCCGGAGACTGCACCACCATCTGATCATCAGTGCGACGGGCGCGGGAGACTACGACACCATCCGCGCGCTGTGGCCAAACGGCGACAACGTCGAGATCCTGCCGATCGGCGAGACGGAGATGTATGTGCACGACGATTTTTTGGAGCTGGCGCAGTACCTGCTCCACGAGCGCAACCCGGACGCGCCGGCAACCGCGGTCGGCGACCGCGGCTGGAACGCGAGCCGCAACCTGCGCAAGCCGGTCGAGGAGTCCGAGATGGTGGACGAGTCGGTCACGGTCACGGCGCCGCCGGGCGCGTACATACTGGATACGGATCACAAACAAAACGAGTTTGGCTGCTATGATTATATAGTGTATCTGCTGCCGGAGCGCCGAGCGCGCAAGGAGTAGACGCCTATATTATCTGTCTTGGGGTTGTGTATATCTTTAGGCGCAGCCGTAACAAAAAAGGGAGGGAAAGTCTTGCAAAAAAACGCTGAATGCAGTAAAATGATAGTGCAAGGCAATCGGGCGGTGTGCCCGGTGTGCCAGGCTCTGACGCGCGTCGTGATCCTGCCGGAGACGGCTGTGATCAACTTCCCGCTGTACTGCCACAGGTGCAGACGGACGACGATCGTCGAGTACAATCGCATACGCCTGAGCGATAACGCCTGAGCGACCTGATTACACAGCAATGTGTGTCAGTCGCTCGGGCGTTTTTTATTTTGCGCAGATCGCCGGGCGTCTCGGAGGTGATAGCCCGCATGGCGACCGGCATTTACGCGGACAAGCGATGGACGACTCTGCGCGCGCGCATCCTGCGGCGCGATGGCTACCTGTGCCAGCAGTGCCTGCGCTATGGCAAGCACCGCACGGCGACGACTGTGCACCACTGCTACCCGGCAGGGATGTACCCGGATCTGGCGTGGGAGCGCTGGAATCTGGTGTCCCTTTGCACACAGTGCCACGACGCGATGCATGATCGCGGCAGCGATCTGCTGACGGCGCTGGGCGAGCAGTGGCGGAGGCGCGCAGGGCAAAGGATGCCCCCCGCCCCTAAAGACTGACAGAATTTCCACCGGAGACCGGTGGGGAGGAACTCTGTCCAACCGCGCCGAGTTTTCGGCGCGGGGGGATCGCGCGGGAACAAAGCAATCGGGCGCGCGCGCGGAAACCTTGGAGGCGGATTTTTTGGGACGCGCAGATTTTGCGCGAAAAAGCGAAACTTTCACGGCCAAACAGCGGCCGGGAGCGTGTCCAAAATGGACACAAAAGGAGCGTGAGACATGAGCAAGCGCGAGGATGCGATCCGCGACAACATGCGGCTCGCTGGCACCTACAATCAGGCGTTTGAGCCGATCATCAAGACGCTCGCCCGCATCCAGACGGAGCTTGCAAAGGCCGAGCGCGACTGGCGCGCGAACGGCGGCGAGTTTGTGACCGAGTACACCAACAAAAGCGGAGCGACCAACGCGGTAAAAGATCCGTACTACTCCGTGGTCGAGGGGCTGCGAGGGCAGATCGTCGACATCTCGGCGCAGCTTGGTCTGACGCCGACCGGACAGCGCCGCGTCCTTGGCAACGCGAAGGCAGCGCCGACTGGGCCGACCGCGCTGGAGCGCGCACTCGCCGAGGCACGAGAGAGGGCCGGAAAATGACCGGCGCGGATGCAGACCTGCTGCGCACGCAGCTCGGCGATCACCGCAACGCCGCGGACGTCCTTGCCTACGTCACCGGCTGCCTGGACGGGACGATCCTCGCCTGCCCGGATATCCGGCAGGCGTGCGAGCGCTTCGTCGCGGATCTTGCCGACCCGCGCTGGGAGTTTCGGCCGGCCGAGGCGGAGTACGCAATCGAGCTGATCGAGACTATGCTGTGCCACCAGCAGGGGCAGCGCCTGGATGCGACGCCGCTGCGCGGGCAGCCGTTTTTGCTGCTGCCGTACCATAAGTTTTGCGTGTACAACCTGCTCGGCTTTTATCTCCGCGACACGTCGGAGCGCCGCTTTAAGGAGGCGTTCATCTTTGTACCGCGCAAAAACATCAAGACGACCTTTGCGGCCGCGCTCGCCTGGGCGTTGGCGCTGATCGAGTCGCCGTCCGGGTCCAAGGTATACATCGTGTCTGCTGCGCTCAAGCAGTCGCTGGAGTCTTTCGGCTTTTTGGCCTACAACGTCCGGCGGCTTGGCCTGTCCCAGGACGACGACCCAAACGGGATGCGCATCCTGGACAACAACGCCGAGCGCAGCATCTCCGGCACGGTCGGCGACGGATCTATCTACATCAACGCGCTGGCATCCAATCCGGATCAGCAGGACAGTTTTAACGCCAACATCATCATCGCCGACGAGCTGCACGCCTACAAGTCGCCAAAGCAGTACAACGTGCTCAAGGAGGCGACCAAGGCGTACACCAACAAGCTCGTCATCGGCATCTCCACGGCCGGCGACCGCGAAAACAGCTTTTGCGGCCACAGGCTTAAGTACTGCCGGCAGATCCTCAACGGCACGATCAAGTCCGCGGACGCGGATGCGCTGTTTGTCTTTATCGCGGCGGCGCCGGTCGACGAGGCCGGGAACGTGGACTACACCAACGCCGACGTGCAGCGTATGGCAAATCCCGCATACGGCGAGAGCATCCGCCCGAACGACATCATGACCGACGCGCTGCAGGCGCAAAACGACCCGCAGCAGCGCAAAGACTTTTTTGCAAAGTCCTTGAACGTATACACATCCGCGATGCGGGCCTACTTTAACATCGCGGAGTTTCGGGCGTCGGATGCCAAATATCACTGGACGATCGAGCAGCTGGCAAAGCTGCCGATCAAGTGGTACGGCGGCGCAGACCTGTCCAAGATGCACGACCTGACGGCCGCCTGCCTGTATGGCGTGTACCAGGGCGTCAACATCATCATCCCGCACTGCTGGTTCCCGGTCACGGCCGCGGCCGTTAAGGCCGAGGAGGACAACATCCCGCTTTTCGGATGGCAGGAGGATGGCTGGCTGAGCATGTGCAATGACAAGTCTGTCAACCACGCGGAGATCGTCGCTTGGTTTGTGCGGATGCGGCAGATGGGCTTTAAGATCGCCGAGGTCGGGCACGACCGAAAATTCTGCCGCGAGTACTTCGCCGGCATGAAAAAGGCCGGCTTTAAGATCATCGACCAGCCGCAGTACTTTTACAAAAAGTCGGAGGGCTTCCGGCATATCGAGGCCGCGGCAAAAAACGGCCTGCTGTACTATCTGCACGCCGAGCCGTATGAGTACTGCGTGCAAAATGTCCGAGCGATCGAAAAAACGGACGACATGATCCAGTATGAAAAGATCGAGCCGACGCTGCGCATCGATGTCTTTGATGCGTCCGTCTTTGCGGCGATCCGGATGCTTGAAAACAGCGAAAAAGCAGCCAAAGACCTTGGCTGGTTTGCGTGAGGAGCGTGAGATATGAGACTTTTCGCGGGCCGCAAGGCGGCCAAAAAGCGAAGCGTCGGCGGCCTGACCGGGTGGATCGTCGGCAGCGACGGGTCTGCGATGCAGGTGCCCGGCTACACCCGGCTGATCGACTGCCCGGAGGTCGCCGCGGCGGTCGATGCGATCGCCGGCAGCGTCTCCAGCATGACCATCCACCTGATGGAAAACACCAAGGCGGGCGACATGCGCGTGCGCGATGCGCTGGCGACCAAGGTGGATATCAACCCCTACGGTCTGACCACACGCAAGACGTGGGTCGAGTGGATCGTGCGCACGATGCTGACAACCGGCGATGGCAACGCCTTTGTGCTGCCAGTGACGACCAACGGTTATCTGGACGACCTGATGCCGATGCCGGATGCAACCGCGCAGCCGGTCGGCGACAGCTACGTCGTGCAGTGGCGCGGGCGCAGTTTTGCGCCGGACGAGGTGCTGCACTTTGTGCTCCACCCGGACTTGACCTATCCGTGGCGCGGCACCGGCTACCGGGTGCAGCTGCGCGACGTGGCCGCGGGCCTTAAGCAGGCCGCAGCGACCAAGAAAGGCTTTATGTCCGAGAAGTGGAAGCCCTCCATTATCGTCCGCGTGGACGGCATCGCCGAGGAGTTTGCAGGCAAGGAGGGCCGCCGCAAATTTTTGGACGACTACCTGAGCACCGACGAGGCCGGCGAGCCGTGGGTGGTGCAGGCCGACCTGATGGACGTGCAGCAGATCAAGCCTCTGTCGCTGCAGGACCTGGCAATCAACGACGCCGTGACGCTGGACAAGCGCACGGTGGCCAGCGTGATGCATGTCCCGGCGTTTTTGCTGGGCGTCGGGGACTATGACCAGGACGCCTACAACAACTACGTGCGCTCGACAGTGATGGAGATCGCCACGGCCATCCAGCAGGAGCTGACCAAAAAGCTGCTGCTCTCGCCGTCCCGGTATTTCCGCCTCAATCCGCGCAGCCTGTATGCCTATAGCATGGCCGACCTGTCGTCGGTCGCGTGCGACCTGTATGTGCGCGGCCTGATGACCGGCAACGAGGTGCGCGACTGGCTGGGCATGACGCCCAAAAAGGACCTCGACCAGCTCGTCATGCTGGAAAACTACATCCCCGCCGGCATGATCGGCGACCAAAAAAAGCTGATCCAGGATCAGCAGAAGGAGGGCAAAGATGTCTGTTAGCAACAGCCGGCAGGGCCGGCAGCTGCGGAGCACGCCGCAGCAGTTTTGTACCCGCGACGATGGCGGCGATCTCGTCATCGAGGGTTATTTTGCCGTGTTTGACAGCCCCTATGTCCTGTGGGACGGGGCAACCGAGATTGTCAAGCCGGGGGCATTTGCCGGATGTCTGTCCGGCGACATCCGCGCACTGATCGACCACGACACACGGCTTGTGCTCGGCCGAACCAAGGCCGGCACGCTGACGCTGCGCGAGGATGCGCGCGGCCTGTATGGCACAATCAAAATCAATCGGGACGATGCCGACGCCATGAGCCTCTATGCGCGCGTCCAGCGCGGTGACGTCGACCAGTGCTCGTTTGGGTTTGACATTGAGGAGGAGACCTTTGTCGACCTCGGCGGCGGACAGTGCCGCTGGGAGATCAACAAGGTCAACCCACTGTACGAGGTCTCGGTCGTGACCTATCCGGCTTACGAGGAGACCGCCGTCAAAGCCCGCCATGCGGATCTCGCCGAGATCCAGCGCCGGCAGGCCGAGGCGTGGAAAACCAAGATGATCAACAGACTGACAGGAGGAGATAACCATGGCACTTAAAGTACTGCTGCTGCGCAATAAGCTGTCCGCCGTCAACGCGACGCTCGCGCAGCTGCGTGAGCAGGCTGCGGCGCTGGAGACCCGCGAGAGCGAGCTGGCCGCAGACATCGAGGCGGCCCAGACCGACGACGAGCGCGCCGCCTGCGAGACGGCGATCGGCGAGTTTGAGGCGGACCGCGACAAGGTGACGGCAGACATCGAGGCCGCCGAGGCGGATGCCGCGAGTCTGACTGAGCAGATCGAGGCCGCCGAAGCCAACGCCGCCGAGGCCCGCAGCGCAGCCCACACCAACCCCACACATCACACTGAGAGAGGAGCACACAACACTATGCCTACCAACACCGCGGGCGATGCCCGCAGCCGTTTTTACGGCATGACTTACGCCCAGCGCGACGCATTTTTTGCCCGCGATGACGTCACCGCATTTTTGACCCGCACCCGTGAGATGCTTGGCCAGCAGCGCGCCGTGTCCAGCGCCGCGCTCGGCATCCCGGAGGTGATGCTGGACATCATCCGCGACAACATCAACCGCTACAGCAAGCTGATCGGCTACACCCGCCTGCGCCAGGTGCGCGGCAAGGCGCGCCAGAACATCGTCGGCACTGTGCCGGAGGCCGTGTGGACGGAGATGGTCGGCACGCTCAACGAGATGACTATCACCATCAACCAGGTCGAGACCGACGGCTACAAGGTTGGCGGCTATGTCTTTGTGTCCAACTGCTACCTCGAGGACGACAACAACATCGGCCTTGCGACCGAGATCCTTGACCAGCTCGGCCAGGCGATCGGCTACGCGCTGGACAAGGCCATCCTGTTTGGCACCGGCACCAAGATGCCGGTCGGCATCGCCACTCGCCTGGCGGCTGCAGCGTCTCCGGCGTGGTGGGGCACCAACCAGGGCACGTTTACCAACCTCAGCACCAGCAACGTCAAAAAGCTCAACATCGCCGCCAAAAACGGTGCGGAGTTTTACGCCGATCTCATCGGCGCGCTGGGTGTCGCCGATACCAAGTATTCGGCCGGAAAGCCCGTCTGGGTGTGCAACCACAAGACGCACATTGACCTGCAGGCCAAGGCACTGGCCTTTAACAGCGCGGCTGCCCTGACCGCCGGCGTCACGTCCGAGCTGCCAGTCATCGGCGGTCAGATTGTGGAGCTGGACTTTGTCCCGGACAACCAGATCATGGGTGGCTACATGGATCTGTATCTGCTGGCCGAGCGCGAGGGCACAACCCTCGAGCAGTCCACGGAGGTCAAATTTATCGAGGACCAGACTGCGTTTAAGGCAACCGCCCGCTACGATGGCAAGCCGGTGCGCGGCGAGGCGTTTGTGATCGTCCGCTACGACAACACGGCGGCGACCACCAGCCTGACCTTTGCGTCTGACGCGGCCAACACGACGCAGTCCACGCCGCCCGCTGGCGGCAGCGACTAATGGCGGACGTCAGCTCGGCCGAGACGGTGCTTGCGCTGCTCAAGGCTGATCTCGGCGTGACGCATACCAAGCGCGACGAGTACTTTGCGGCGCTGATCGCGGCTGCAGCCAAGATGCTGCGGACGGAGGGCATCATCCTCGACCTGAGTGATCAGGCCGACCAGCTGCTGCTGGAGATGTACGCCGCGCACCTGCACGAGCGCAGGCAGCAGCCGACCATGGCAATGCCGCGCTACCTGCGGGCCAAAATCAACAATCGGCTCTGCCATCAGCGGATGCAGGGCTAAGGTACAACACGCCGGTGTGTCCAAATTGGACACACCGGCAAAGGAGGGAGACGTGTGTACGATGATGTAATCAATCTGATCGCCATTGACGAGCGCGGCAACGACGTCGGCAAGCACGAGGTGTTTTGCCGGCGCGAAAGCATCACGCGCGCCGAGCACTACCAGGCCGCGGCCGTCGGGCTGCACCCGTCGGTGCAGTTTCGGCTGGCCGACTGGCGAGACTACGACGGACAGCGCTTTGTCGAGCACGATGGAAAGCGCTACATCGTCGAGCGCACCTACGAGACGCGGGACGGCGGGCTTGAGATCGTGGTGAGGTGACGGGCGCATGATGGTGATGGCAAACGAGCTCGGCGATGCGATCGCGGGTGTGCTGGCTGAGTACAGCCGTGACGTGCAGGATAAGCTGCGCAAAATCGTAGATGCAAGTATGCGCGAGCTGGTGATCACTACGCGCAAAACCGCGCCGAGGCGCAAGTCCGGCATCGGGCACTACTACAAGCAGATCGCGTCCAAGCTGACGCTTGATACGGACAGCGGATACGCGCGGACGTGGTACGTCAAATGGCCGGACTACCGGCTGACGCACCTGCTGGAGTTTGGGCACCAAAAGGTCAACGGAGGCCGCGTCGAAGGCACGCATTTTTTGCAAAAAGCGGTGACACAAGTCACCGAGAAGTACTTGCAGCAAGTGGAGGAGGCGGTAAGCGGTGGCTGATATCATCCCGGTGGTGCTGGAGGGCATCCGATACACAGAGACAGTCTGGGCGATGCCGCCGGAGCTGCCATATGCCGTGTATCATGATCACATCGACCGACGTGGCGCTGACCTGTATAACGGGATCACAGACCACGACATCACCGTGGAGCTCTACGCGCGTAAGCCGGTGCCGGAGCTGGAGAACCAGATCGGCCGGCGGCTCGACGCGCTCGGCATCGAGTACGTCCGGCAGGAGCGCGAGTGGATCGACACGGAGCACTTTTTTATGACGGTGTATGACTTTACGTACACCGAGAAAGGATTTTGACTATGGCACTTAGTAAGCGCAAAGATATCACGCTGGGGTCCGGCAAGCTTTACGCACAGGAGTACACCGGCACGACCGTGCCGGAGACCGAGGCGATCTGCACGGACGACAACATCCTGGGCTACATCTCCGGCGGCGCGACGCTGTCGTACAAGCCCACCTTTTACACTGCCAAGGACGATCTTGGACTTGTGTCCAAGACGGTGATCACCGCCGAGGAGGTGACGCTTAAGTCCGGCGTGATGACGTGGGACGGCGACACGTTGGCCAAGCTCAGCGCGACTGCCCGCGTGACGGAGACCGACGCAGCGAGCGGAAAGCCCGCGAAGCGATCCGTTAAGATCGGCGGCGTCGACAACGCCGACGGCAAAAAGTACGTGCTGTGCTTTAAGCACGCTGACAAGGACGGCAAGCGCGAGCTTTACGTGCGCATCGTCGGCAAAAACCAGTCCGGCTTTGAGATCGCCTTTGTGAAAGACAAGGAGACCGTGATCGACGCCGAGTTTGCTGCCGACCCGATGGACTCGGAGGGCACGCTGATCTACTACGATGAGGTGTACACGGCATGACAAATCGCTTTACACTTGGCCAGCACAAGGCAATCTTTACGCTGGAGCTGCAGGACGGCCGCGAGCTGCTGCTGACCGTGCCGCCGCTGAGCGTTTTTAAACGGATGACGGCTATGCAGGACAGCGCGGGCGTGGACGAGATGATCGACATCGTCTGCGACATCCTTAACTGCAACCGCACGGGCGCGACGCTTACGCCCAAGGAGGTCGCCGGGCTTTTTGCCTTTGACGATCTCGTCGGCTTTTTTGCCGCATACTCGGACTTTGTCTCGGGGGCGACCAAGGCAAAAAACTGACAATCCCGTACTATCCCGATGACGGTGATGGTACGGGATGCCACTACACGATCGAGACGGTCGGAGAGCATCTGGTGGCACAGTACGCCAACATGCCCTTGCCGGACGTCTGCGATCTGCTGCTGGATGACTATATGCTGCTGCTGCGCGACGCCTTTATCGCGCGCAAGCTGCAGTCAGCAGACGGCCGCGAGTATCTGGATAACGCCTGGAGGCTGGAGCAGACTGAGCCGGATGTGGACGGGCTGCGCAGCACTTTCGGGCGGCAGGAGGAGGTGGATGCTTGAGCGGCAAAGGTACGACACTTAAGGGCATCACCGTCGAGATCGGCGGCGACACCACAAAGCTTGGCGACGCGATCCTTAAGGCGCGCAAGTCGGCAAAAGATTTGAGCGGCGAGCTACGCGGCGTCGAGTCGCTGCTTAAGCTTGATCCCACCAATACTGTCCTGCTTGCGCAAAAGCAGGACATCCTCGCCGAGTCGATCGCCGGTGCTAAGGACAAGCTTAAGATGCTGATCGCGGCGCAGGAGTCGATGTCCAAGCAGCTCGCCGATGGCAAGATCAGCCCGGAGCAGTACCGCGATTTTGAGCGGGAGATCGAGTCGACGCGCCAGCAGCTCACCCGGCTGGAGGCAGCCGCCTCCGGGACGGACGACGCCGTCGCTGATGTCGGTGACGCAGCCGAGGAGGCCGGCGAAAAAGCCGAAAAAGCCTCCGGCGGATGGACCGTCTTAAAGGGCGTGATGTCGGATCTCGCCTCGAGCGCGATCAAGGCAGCTGTAAGCACCGTCGTGGACGGTGCGAAAAAGATGGTATCTGCCGGCCTGGAGTACAACCAGGCGATGGAGGGGTACGTCACAAACTTTACGACGATGCTCGGCGGGAGCTCGGAGGCTGCCAACGGCATGGTCGGAAGCCTGCAAAAGCTGGCATCGGCCACGCCGCTGGCCATGTCGGACCTCGCCGGCGGCGCGCAGACACTGCTTGCCTTTGGCGTGGCGTCGGACGACGTGTCCGGCACGCTGCAGCGCCTTGGCGACATCTCGCTCGGCAATGCCGACAAAATGCAGTCGCTCGCCCGCGCCTACGGCAAGGCCACGGCGCAGGGCAAGCTAACCGGCGAGACCGTCCAGATGATGATCGACGCCGGCTGGAACCCGCTGATCGACATCTGCGATCAGACGGGCGAAAGCATGGAGGATGTGCAAAAACGCATGGCCGCCGGCAGCATCTCCGCCGAGGAGCTGACGCAGGCGGTAAATCACGCGACGGACGCGGGCGGCAAATTTGCCGGCGGCATGGAGGCGGCCAGTAAGACGGTCGCCGGTCTGACGTCGACACTGCAGGACAACGTCAACGCGATGCTGGGCAAGCTAATGCAGCCGGTATCCGACGCGATGCTGTCGACGCTGCTTCCGACGGCGATCGACGCCGTCGACCAGCTGACGATGGCGTTTGAGGATGAGGGCATAGACGGCTTTTCGCGCGTCGCCGGCAGCCTGATCGCGTCGCTGTCCGCGCAGCTGGTATCATACGCGCCGCAGGCAATCCCGGCAGCGCTTGCCTTTATCGGCGCATTGGTGACGGGGCTGCTTTTGGCGACGCCGGACCTGACGGGTACGGCGATCGAGCTGGTGGGCGCGCTGCTGCTCGGCATCGCGGATCAGCTGCCGGGCATCATCACTGCGGCGATGTCCGCGCTGCTCGGCATTGTGGGCAAGATCACGTCCCCCGAGTCGATCACGCTGCTGATCCAGGCTGCGATGCAGCTGATGCTGGCACTTGCCCGTGGGCTTATTGCGGCGATCCCGCAGCTGATCGATGCCGTCCCTGGCATCATCACAAATCTCGTAGAGTCTTTTTACGCGATGCTGCCGGAGATCATCGGCGTGGGCATCGAGATCGTCATCGCGCTGGCGTCCGGGCTTGTGTCCAACGCCGGGCACATCACCGCGGCTGTGCCGCGTCTGGTGGAGACGATCGTCCGCGGCTTTTTGGCCGCCGTAAAGTCCTACTGGGACATCGGCAAGTCCATTGTCGACGGCATCCGGCAAGGCATCACGGAGCAGTGGCAGCGGCTTAAGTCGGATGTGTCCAACCTTTTTACGGGGCTTGTCAGCTGGATCAAAAATTTGCTCGGCATCCACAGCCCGTCGCGCGTCTTTGCGGATATCGGCCAAAACATGGCGGCCGGCATCGGCGACGGCTGGGCGTCTACGATTGGCGACATCAATCGCCAGATCGGCGAGTCGCTGCAGCCGCAGTACGTCGTCGGCGTGGATATGCAGGGGCTGTATGCGCAGGCGGCTACGCTGCAATCGGCCGCTGCTCCGGGCGCCGGCGGCGACATCGCCGCCGTGATCGAGCGCATGGACCGCCTCGAGCGCGCGATCACCGGGATGCAGATCTATATGGACGGCGACGCGCTTGTCGGCTCTGTCGCCACGCGCATGGACTATGCGCTCGGCGGCATCTACACAAGCAAGGCACGGAGGACTATCTAATGGCACTATCTTGTAAAATCGGCGGCGTGCAGTACGCCGGCCTGCAGCTGATGGGCGTGCAGATCGGACTGCCGGACGTAAAAACGCAGACTGTCAGCGTCCCCGGCGCGGACGGCGAGCTGGATCTTACCGACGCGCTGACCGGCGAGCCTGTCTTTGGCAACCGCACGATCAAGCTTAAGCTTGGTTTTTGCCCGCGCGGACCTTTTGACTTTTACGCTTTTGCCGCTGCCGTACATGGGCAGCGGCGGAAGCTGGAGCTCGACGGCCGCGACGGCTACTACATCGGGCGGTGCACGGTCGGCACACCGGACACATCGCTGGATCGCACGATCTTTGACCTGACGATCGACGCCGATCCTTACCGGCTGGATGACACCGAGGCATCCGTAAAGATCCCGATGCTCGCGGCATCCGACAACGTCCTGATCGGGCGCAGCGTGACGGCACACAGTGCGTCCACGTCAGTAGACGAGTACTTTGACGTCGTGGGAGACGGAGAGAGCAGCGTGCTGCGCATCAAGGCCGTCGCCAACGACGGACTCGGCACATACGGATACGCGCGCTTCCGGCTGCCTTGGCCGACAGCCGGCAGCTGCCTTGTATCTGCTGATATCACCGGCGGGTGGTACACCATCGTGGATGCATCCTTTAAGCCGTATGGCGACGGCAAAAGCAGATGGATCCCCAACGTCCCGGCCGGGGGGCTGTATATGGTGCTGGAGACGATCAACCCCAGCGGGTGCACAGCAAGCAACATCAAGCTTTTCCGCGCGCAGCCCGGATCGCTTGCCGGGCTGTGCAGCGACCGGCTGATGTATCCGGCTTCCGACCAAGGCCGTGTGCAGATCTATCGCTGTGATCGCACGTATGCCCCGGCGACGCTCGGCGACCGCGAGACATCCAGCCCGTATCTGCAGATCCGCAAGACGCCGGACTACGCATACGCGATCAGCGGCGCGGCCGGCGAGCTTACGCTTACCGGGCGGAGGGGGTGGATCTGATGTACGCTGGCTATACAGACGGTACGCTGCTTTTTGCGGTCGGCATGGCCGGGCGCGAGATCTCTGCCGGCACGCTGCACCGCGCAGTCGGCGAGATCGACTCGGCGGATTTTGTGCTGCCGCCGTCCAACGCCATGCGCGACGTGCCGATCAAGCGCGCATCCGTCATCTCGATCCAAAAAGACGGAGTGGAGATCTTTCGCGGATCCGTGGTGGACACGTCCACGGATCTGCGCGGCAGCCGCACCTATAGCGTGGACGGCGCGATGCTGTGGCTGGATGATATATGCAAAGCGCCTTTTACGCTGTCACCAAGCACCGTGGAGTACTACGTCACCGCGCTGCTGACGCAGTATAACGCCGCGTGCGCACCTGCGCGCAAGATCTTGCTTGGTACGGTGGACTCCGCGCTGCCGACGCTGTCCGTGCAGCATACAGAGTATGTATCTACGCTATCGCTGCTGCAGGAGGCCATGACGGCCGTCGGCGGGACGATGCGCCTGCGATACGACGGCGGCAACGTATACCTGGATGTGCATAAAAGCTATCGCCATATGTGCACGCAGCAGGTGGATATTCGCAAAAATTTACTGGATCTTACCGACAAAATCGACGGCGCGAGCTTGCTGACGCGCGTCTACCCGGTCGGCAATGATGGGCTGACGATCGACAGCGTAAACAGCGGGGTCCCGTATCTGATCAACGCAGACGCCGAGGCGCTGTATGGCCGCATCGACGGTACGGTGCAGGTAGACACGGATGATCCTGCCGTGCTTAAGTCGACGGCGGCGTCTTATCTTGCCAAAAACTGCGGCCTGTCGCGTGGAATCGAGGTCAGCGCGGCGGACCTGTCCGGTGCAGACACGGAGCTGGAGCCTTTTGATGTCGGCGACAGCGTGCGCGTGGTGTCGCCGCCGCACGGCATCGACACCGTGATGACGGTGTCCAAAGTGGACACAAGTCTCGTCGGCGGCAAGGACAGTTTGACGCTCGGCTGGGGCAGTAAGACGCTGACCGGCGCCGTCGCCTCCGGCGGCGGGTCAGCGGGCGGGTCTGTGGCTGCGTCTGGCGGAGGGATCGACGTGGACAGCGCGCTATCTGACACATCCACAAATCCGGTGCAAAACCGGGCGATCAAGGCCGCGCTGGACACCAAGGCCGACAAGACTGCCCTGGACAGTAAGATGGACAAGTCCGGCGGGACTTTTACGGGCAATGTCGCCGGCAAGTACTTTACCGGTACATGGCTGCAGACAACAGAGGCAACCGACCTCGGCCGCGTACCCGGCAAGATCGCCGTACTGGATGAGTCTGGCTGGGTGTACTATCGCACACCGGCCGAGCTGCTGGCCGACATCGGCGCCATGTCTGGCGGAGATTACTACACCAAGGCGGAGACGGATGCTGCCATCGCCGTGCGTGCGAGCCTGTCGCACTACGGCACAACCATGCTGTCGACCAGAATCGATTCCATCAGCAAGGTGCTTGCAGCCACGCCATACGCGGTAAAAACGGCGCTGGACGCGGCAAAAGCATATGCGGATAGCGTCGTCACCGGCTCGGACTATGTCACCGAGCAGGGGGCGAATGACTTTTGGACGTGGCGCAAGTGGAGCAGCGGCATTGCGGAGCTGTGGGCGGTATCCGGCGTCGATCAGATTGCGATCACGTCCGCGTGGGGCAGCATGTACTATGGCACGTGGATGGACTTGCCGAGCAACGTCACAGCACGGCAGTATCCTTTTGCTTTTATCGCCACGCCGTTGGTATCGGCGTCTTATAGCGGCGGGGATAAGGACGCTTGGCTGATATCCACTTTTGGCGCAAGCGACGATCTGCTTACCCGCGCGCCGGCGTATGCACTCGCACGGCCTACCACGGCGACGATACTAACTCCACGCATCAGCTACTACGTCGTAGGCAGATACAAGTAATGGGACATCGTATGACAAGCAAAAAGCAAACGGAGGTGCTATATGGATCATGTAATCACAGATAATCGCGCGTGGGTGCCCACGGAGATCATGGTAAGCGCGGCAATCATGGCAAAGACCGGCGCGGAGATCGACGCAGCGCTCGGCCGCGAGCAGGCGGCCGGCACGATCATCTACACGGCAGGGTACGATCAGATCAAGCAAAAGGCGCTCGACGGCAGCTGGGCGGAGGTGGCAAAGTGACGGCAAAGGATGTGATCCTTGCGCGACGGCTCGGCGGCGGGTCTGGCGGCGGAGGCGGAGGCGCTATCACGGACGGCATCGTCGTCAAGGAGCGAGACGCGGACGGGTATGCCACGGTAGTTGACTTTTATGGGACTGCAGTCCGGATAGCGCAGTTCTATGGCGGGAATCCATACGGCTCAGCCGATATCACCCCTTTCAAGCACCTCGAGCGGATCAACACCAAAAACATCTTGACATCAATTGATGCCTATGGGCTCTCAGGGTTGCCCAATCTCCAGGCGCAAGGGCTGGATCTGTCGCACGTTGAACGGCTGTCGGGCATGCAATTCGGGACAGGCTCAAACTCTGCGGAATTTGCGCTTATCTGCCCACAGTGCGTAGAAATCACAGAAAATGGATGCAGGAGAAGCGGAATTACATCCGCATCTTTCCCGGCGCTTACAAAAATAGGCAACTCTGCTTTCGCGGAGTGTGCGCGCGTAAAGGTGATTTCAATTCCTAAAATCACAGCTCTTGGCATTTACACATCAAAAATCTTTAGTGGATGCAAGGCGCTGGAAAAGCTTGACGTTGGAAGTATCGGCCACGCCGTTACATCTTGGGGCTCCGGAAATTTTGATGGGTGCACGCAATCCGGACTCATCGTGACGCTGTATACAACCAGCGAAAAAGTTGATGCGTTGAACGCAAACGTCCGAGATGGGGCTACCAGCGCCACCATCATCATCAAGGCGGCGGAGAACACGACCTACAATGGCGCTGCCTATGCGGCTGGCGACACCATCCTGACATCGACACCGGAGGCGAGCACATGACACAGCGGACTATCATCTACACATATGGAGACGGCGCAAAGCGCCGCCGCGTCAATCTGTTGGCCGGTGACGGCAAGCTGCTAACTAACGACGGTGGCGTGACGACCTACACCTGCGTCGACGTAGACACGACCGACGGATGGACGGAGATCGACGCGCCCAGCGAGGAGATCAGCGACACAGAGGCGCTGCGAATTATCACGGGAGGTGCTGCTGATGACACGTAATGACGCGATGGCTTACCGCGCGGCGATCGATCTGGCTGCGCAGTCGCTGGACGACACCAAGGCCGTGGAGGCACAGTGCCTGTATCCAGGCTTTGCAGTAGGAGTCCCTTACACTGCCGGAGACCGGCTGGTGTATGACGGCAAGCTGTACAAGGTGCTGCAGGCGCACACCAGCCAGGCGGACTGGACGCCGCCGTCCGCTCCGTCGCTTTTCGCCGAGGTGCTGCCCGGGCAGGGCGGAACCGATATCGGCGAATGGAAGCAGCCGGGCAGCACAAATCCCTACAAAAAGGGCGACAAAGTGACGCACAACGGCAAAACATGGGAGTCAACGGCCGACAACAACGTATGGGAGCCCGGCGTGTACGGCTGGACGGAGGTGTAAAGGATGGACATCGTGGAGGCTATTGCCGCGAAAAACAAGTGCTACCAGGTCGGCGCGCCGCTGACGCCGCAGGGCATCATGCTGCACAGCATCGGCGTGCCGCAGCCTAACGCGGCGGTAATGGCACGCAGCTACAACCAGTACCAGCCGGGCGGGAGGAGCGTGTGCGTGCACGGCTTTATCCAGCGCGACGGGACGTACTACCAGACGCTGCCGTACACCATGCGCGCATGGCACTGTGGCGGCGCGGCGAACGCAACGCACATCGGCATCGAGATGACGGAGCCTGCGTCCATCGTCTATACCGGCGGCGCGAGCTGGCGCGACCTTGACCCGGCTGCGACCGAGGCGCACGTGCGCGGGACGTATGCCGCAGCCGTGGAGCTTTTCGCGCAGCTGTGCACGCAGTACGCGCTGGACCCGCTGGAGGACGGCGTTATCATCAGCCACGCCGAGGGCGCGGCAAGAGGCATCGCCAGCGCGCACGCAGATCCCACACACCTATGGCGGGCGTTTGGGCTGACGATGGACGGCTTTCGGGCGGACGTTGCGGCCAAGATGACCGCAGGAAATACAGACGAGGAGGACGACGACATGGTAAGATACGACAGCATTGACGACGTGCCCGGCTGGGCGCAGGACACGGTGCGCGCGCTGATGGACGCGGGCGCGCTGCAGGGTGACGATCAGGGGCGGCTGGACCTGTCGCTGGATATGATCCGCGGCATGGTGATCGGCAAGCGGTACGCGGACGCGCGCAGCCCCAGATACGCCACGATCGACGACGTGCCCGGCTGGGCGCGCGAGGAGACGCAGCGGCTGATCGACCGGGATGTACTCAGCGGTGTCGGAAACGGCAAGCTGGACTTGTCGCTGGACATGCTGCGCACGATGCTCGTGTGCCAGCGGATGATGGACACCGCTGGCAGCAGGAAGTGAGGCGCGGATGTCGGAGGTTGTCATTGCCGCGCTGGTCAGCGCAGCGGCCGCCATTGTGGTCGGCCTCATCAACAGCCGCGCGCAGCACAACAAGCTGATCGCGGAGCTGGACAAGCGCGACGAGCTGCAGGCGTATCGCATTGAGCAGCTCGAGCGCAAGGTGGACAAGCACAATCAGGTCATCGCGCGTACATATAAGCTGGAGGAGTGCACCGAGCTCCTCGGCGAGCGCATCAAGGTGGCCAATCACCGGATCGATGATCTGGAGCACAAAAATTAAGAGGAGGACATCATTATGGAACTTGGTATTGCATCTGTGGCGGCGATCACCGCCATCGCGTATCTGCTGGGCATGGCCGTCAAGGCGACCGAGACCGCGGACAAGTGGATCCCGATCATCTGCGGCGCGACCGGCCTGATCCTTGGCGTCGTCGCCTGGGCGATGGGTGTGCCGGACTTTCCGGCGCACGACTGGCTCAACGCTGCGGCCGTCGGCATCGTGTCCGGATGGGCGGCGACGGGGCTGAATCAGAGCGTGAAGCAGCTGACGGATAATAAATAATTGGGCAAAGTAAGGCCGCCGGAGCGTAAGTGCTCCGGCGGCTTTGTGATTTTAAATTTCTGTGCCATCTGGCAGCGTAAACTTGATGTTGACTTTGCAGCCGAGTGCTTCTCCGACGCGCTCCCATTCTTCTACGGTAAATTTTCCGGTATTCAGCCGTTTGTTAAGCAGCTGGGGGGACCATCCGAGCCGTCGCGCCAGCTCGGAGTTTGTAATCCCAAAATACGCAAGCTTCATTTCAATTATTTGCCGCGCTGTCACGGTATCACTTCCTTCTGTTAGATAGCATAACCTATTTAGTTTAACGTGTCAACTAAAAATTTTCTGAAATATCCGAAAAAGTTAAAATATATGGTTGACATTATAAACTATTTAGTTTATAATAATACTCGTAAGGCAGAGGGAAACCTCTTGTGAAAGGAAGTGAGGGAATGACCGAGATGAACGTCACAGAGGCGCTGCTGAAAGCAATCCTCGAACTCATCGAGAAGTGCGAAACGCTTGAAGAACTTCGCGAGAGCGTCAAGCGCATCATGCATGAGTAAACAAAAAGAGTAGCGGCACCGACCAAAGCCCCGCTACTCGCACCCGAGAAGGTGAGCCGGGAGCCTTACCCCGGCCACCTTGATTATAAACCGAGTAAGGCAGAAAAATCAAGGAGGAAACACTATGAAGTACGAAGTCTACGAAAATAACGGCGGCGCCGTTATGCTCGCTATCCTCGACGACGATTGCAAGCCGGCCGCCATTTTTGAAAACTGGGAGTATGGTCAGCGCGGCGTTTTGGCCGACGCACTGCAGGAGCTTGCCGCAGATCCGACGGCGTGGAGAGCGTGGGACGGCGACCTTGTCGAGCGCATCGCGTCCGAGTAGCCGTACAGCGGTGAGGCAGAGCCGCCCACGCTTACCGAGCTTTACGACGAGATCAGCGGGAGCGATGCATGCATCATTGACAGTGACGGCGATATGATCCCCGCACAGCGCATGGGCGCCGCGGCTCTCAAGGCACTTGGCCTGAGCCATGAGGATGACGATCAGTAATGCGTGCGGCAATCTATATCCGTGTATCAACGAGCGAGCAGGCGGCAGAGGGATATTCCCTCGCCGCCCAGCGCAAGAGCTTGATGCAGTGGTGCAATGGCCGCGCCTATGATGTAACCGGCGTGTATGCGGACGAAGGGATCAGCGCGAAGGACATCAAGCATCGACCGGCAATGCTGCAGCTGCTATCCGATGTGCAGGCCGGAGAAATCGACGTTGTGTGCGTCTGGGCGCTCAGCCGATTGACGCGCAGCGTTGCTGACCTATACAGCGTGTGGGATCTGTTTGCGGCGCACAACTGCGGGTTAATTAGCTACACAGAGGCTTTTGACACGACCACGCCGACCGGGCGCGCAATGATGGGCATGCTCGGGATTTTTGCTCAGATGGAACGAGAATTTACGGCAGAACGTGTCAGCGCGGCGATTGCCGAACGGGCAGCGCAGGGAAAGCGGACGTGCAATGAAGTCCTTGGCTATGACCTCGATGGCAAGGACAGCCTGAAGATCAACCCGGCGGAAGCGGAGCGCGTGCGGTATATTTTTGATCGTTACTTGGAATATCGCAATCTGTCGGCCGTTGCCGAGCTGTGCAGATTGCGCGGCTACACCGGGAAACGCGGTAGAGTACAGACTGCCGAATCAATCCGGCGGATACTTATCTGTCCGGTATATGCTGGCTACAACAGCTATAAGGGCCAGTTGTACAAGGGATGTCACGCGCCCATCATATCTGTCAAAGATTACAATCGTGTGCAACGGATACTACAGCAGCGAGGGAAGCGAGTCAGGATACTGTATCAGCAAATCAAATGACAAACTGCGGTGGCATAGGGATAATCATGGGGATATATATTTGCGCCATATCTCGCAATGCAGTAATACCAATGCATAGTGGCAATGCACACCATGCTTGACGTGCGGAGGGTCACAGGTTCAAGTCCTGTATCGTCCACCAAAGGTCCACCGTAAGAAATTGCGGTGGGCTTTTTCTTTATCCGACTGCCCGGCGCAAAGATGCGCCGGGCTTTTTCTTGCCAGATTCTGTACGGGCGATTGTGGCTTTTGCGGATCTGTGCTACAATGTTTCTGACAATGCACCGCGCTGCGGCGCGCGATGGAGGTGCGGGTGATGGAATGGGGCGAGTATTACAGAAAATTCGACGAGTGGGCAACGTCCACGCAGATCAGCCGCCTCAGCGCACTGACATCCTACGGCCCCTCAGACGAGGTGGCAGAAGTCGCGCAGGGGCTGATGGATGAGACGGCGGCCTCCCGCCTGATCCGCAGGGCGCTTGCAGCCGGCGTGCAGTTCACGGCGGAGGAGATCTGCGAGCTGGTGAATTGCTGCAATGCGGCGGTGATGAATGCGCTTTTGGAAAATTCACTCTGCGCCTTCACGCGCGAGCAGCTTGAGGATCTCTGGGGCGTTGTCGACGATGCGGTGCTGGAGCAGACCGCGCGCAGGTGCCGCGTGAAGCTGTTTGATGACGACGAGGAAGAGGAAGAAGACGAAGAAGAGGAAGAAGCGGACGGCGAGCCTGAGGAAGCGGAGCTTCCGCCGCCGATGCGCAGACGCGAGCCGAAGCTCGGCTTCTGGACGCTGCTTGGCGCCGCCTTGCTCGGCGCACCGGACGACGGTGGGCACGGCGGGCGCTGCACCGGCGACTGTGCACACTGTCCGCCGCACTTCGGCTATCGCTACGGCCGCTGGTATTATGGTCACGGCCATGTCTACGGCTGCGAATTTGGCGGAAACCGCGGCGACGGTTATGACTGAATGCATCTGGGAGGTACATATGAATCGCACGATCACCATCAAGGACGCCGGCGGACATGGCGATCGAACCGGACGATATCGACGTGAGCGACAGCGCAGTTTTTGTGTGGGAGATCCGATGAGCTCCGCAGCGTTTGACCATTAAAATAACCGATGCCGGAGCAACGGGCGTCGGAATGCATGCATCAGGAGGAGACCTATGAAAGCACTGACCTATCTCGAGCGCGGCCGCTTTGCCGTGACGGAAAAGCCGAAGCCGGTCGTGACCGACCCGCGTGACGCCGTCGTGCGTGTGACGCTCGGCTCGATCTGCACCAGCGACCTGCACATCAAGCACGGCTCTGTGCCGCGCGCCGTGCCGGGCATCACCGTCGGACATGAGATGGTCGGCGTCGTGGAGTCTGTCGGCGCGGAGGTAAAGACCGTCCGCCCCGGCGACCGGGTGACGGTGAACGTGGAGACCTTTTGCGGCGAGTGTTACTTCTGCCGCCACGGCTGGGTGAACAACTGCACCGATCCCGACGGCGGCTGGGCACTCGGCTGCCGCATCGACGGCGGGCAGGCGGAGTTCGTGCGCGTGCCCCATGCCGATCAGGGTCTGGATAAGATCCCGGACGGCGTTACCGATGAGCAGGCGCTGTTCGTCGGTGACATCCTGGCCACCGGCTTCTGGGCGGCGCGCATTTCGGAGATCACGCCGGAGGACACCGTGCTCATCATCGGCGCAGGACCGACGGGCGTGTGCACGCTGGCATGCGTCCTGCTCAAGCAGCCCAAGCGCGTCATCGTTTGTGAGAAAGACCCGACGCGCATTGCGCTCGTGCGCGAGCACTATCCGGATGTGCTGCTCTGCCGACCGGAAGTGTGCGAGGACTTTGTGCGCGCACACAGCGACCACGGCGGCGCGGATGTGGTGCTTGAGGTCGCGGGCGCGAAGGATACCTTCGAGCTTGCGTGGCACTGCGCGCGTCCCAACGCTATCGTGACTGTAGTTGCACTCTATGATGAGGCGCAGACGCTGCCGCTGCCGGATATGTACGGCAAGAATCTCATCTTCAAGACCGGCGGCGTGGACGGCTGCGACTGCGCGGAGATCCTGCGCCTGATCGCGCAGGGGAAGATCGACACCACACCGCTCATCACGCACCGTTTCCCGCTCAGCGAGATCGAGGAGGCTTACCGCATCTTTGAAAACCGGCTTGACGGCGTCATCAAGGTGGCGATCACGGCGGAGTAACGCAGCGGGGAGGACGCACAATGACCAGAGACGAGCTGCAGCGGTATATATTCGATCATTACAGCACCGAGCCGGACTATCCGTGGGCCGATGCGCCGAACCATGCCGTGTTCCGGCACGGCGGCAACCGGAAATGGTTTGCGCTGGTTCTGGACGTGCCGCGCAATAAGCTCGGTCTGCCCGGTACGCAGATGATCGACGTGGTGAACCTCAAGTGCGACCCAATCCTCATCGGTTCGCTGCGGGGTGAGCCGGGGATTTTCCCGGCCTACCACATGAACAAGGACAGATGGCTCTCCATGGCGCTGGACGGCAGCGCGGCGGACGATCAGATCCGGCTGCTGCTGGAGCGGAGCTATGCGGCAACGCTCCCGAGACCGCGCAAAAGAAAGCAGCCATGATGCCGCAGATACATAGAAAGCGCGCAGTAGGGGCGGCCATCGGCCGCCCCTACTGCGCGTTTTGTGATATGCTCAGGCTTGCTCGCCGTTCGTGCCTGCTTCGGTTTCCGTTTCCAGGGCTTCCGGCGTGTCCGAGCGGCTGCGGCGCGTGCGCATTTTGCCGAGCAGCCGGTTGAGCTGCTTTTCAATGTCGCGCGAGAGCTCGGCGGCCTTGGCCGCAACTTCGTCGGTGGGGGAGGTGTCACCGTCCGCGTCCGCGGGCGCTTCTGCAGCCGGGGCTGCAGGCGCTTCGGTCTCCGCCTCCGGCGTCTGTTCCGGCGGCTCCGGCTGCGCGAGCAGCGTCTGGAGCAGCTCCATGTCCGTCACGATCCGCTCGGACTCGATGCCGAGCGCGCGCGCGTCATGCTCGAGCACGGCGATGAGCAGGTCGTAATAATCCCCGTCGCACTTGAGTGCCTTTGCGATCTGCGGCAGCGCCTTCTCGTGGAAGGTGCGCAGGGAGTGCTCGCCGAGCCCAATGTATGCGAGCAGCTGCTGGCGCGCCGTGTCCTCGGACATGGTGCGGTCGATATAATACGTGCTGCCGTAGAGCCCGTAGAGCACGCGCTGCGCGTCAAAATAGCCGAGGCGCATATTCCGGCGGCTCTGTTCGGCGTCGAAGTTCAGGATGTTGCCGAGGTCGACCGTCGGGCCGATCGTCGTCACGTGCACATCGTCCGGGATGCGAAAGCGCTTTTCGATGCCGAAGCCGAAGATGCGCAGCGCGATGATGTCCTTGCAGCCGTCTGCCACGAGCGCGTGGATGGGCACGACGTCCTGCACGCCGCCGTCGGCATAGTACTTGCCGCCGAGCTTTTCGAGCCGGAACGCCGGCAGATAGGCGCTTGCAAGCAGCATATCGCACAGCTCGTCGCGGCTCAGGTCGGAGGCGCGCAGCTCCAGCTCCTGATGGTCGGACAGGGAGTAGGTAACAATGAAAAAGTCCGTGTCGGAGTTGCAGACCTTGTCCGCATCCACGACCTCTGCGACCCATTTGCGCAGCGGCGTTACGTCAAAGCCGCGGTTGCGGATGATCTCGGCTACGCTGCGCAGCGTGCTCTTGAGCTCGGACAGGGGGATGTCGCGGGTCATGAGCCGGCGCATTTCCTCGTCGTCCACGTCCATGACCTGGGAAAAGTGGATGTTATTCCAGACATCCTCCGCCTTTTGCAGATCGTCCATGACGATCATGGCGCCGTTGAGCGCACCGACAGACGTGCCGGATACGGCGGAAAAACGGATGCCGGCCTCGCGCAGCGCTTTCCACGCGCCGATCTGGTAGGCACCCTTGGCACCGCCGCCCTCGAGCGCCAGACCATAGGTCTTATTACGATCCAGTTTCAGTTCCATGTCGATTCTCCAATCTGTAGATATTTGCGCAGCGCGGCGGCAGGTCGAATGCGGCCACACCGTCGTGAATGGCGGCGCGCTCACCCGTGATGCACTCGAGCGCACGGTCATAACTGCTGCGCACAAACGAGAGCCGCGTCTCCTCGTTCAGGCCGGCGCCTGGGCAGGTGAGCTCCACATGGCAGCGCACCGGGTGCGCCGCACGGTTGACGGCCAGCAGTAGCGCCTCATCCCCGGCCTCTGCGCCGAAGGCATCATGCCCGCCCGTGATGATGCGCAGGATACACACCACGTCGCCCGCCGGGGCAAACACGGCGACCTCGCCGCGCTGCAGCGCCGGATGCGCATGGCGCAGCGCCGAGAGCTTTGCGTACCATTGCAGCATCTGCGTATCGCACATCTGCAGCGGTGCGCGGTTGAAGGGGTCGCACAGCCCCTGCATCCCCGCCTCGTCACCGTAGTAGATCGACGGGATGCCCGGCAGCCAGAACTGCACGGCCGCCGCGAGCAGCTGCAGCTGCGCACCGCGCGCTGCCATGGCATCTGTAACGTCGAGCGCTGCCAGCTGTGCGCGTGTGCGGCTGCGGGGGTCAAAGTCCAGCGCCAGCGCCGAGCGCGTGCGCGCCACGTCGTGGCTTGCCGTCAGGTTCATGAGCGCGTAGTACAGCGGCTGCGGATAGTTCAGCCGCTGACTCAGTAGCAGGTCTGCGAGCGCGCGCGCCGTGCTGCGCCCGGTCAAAAATGCGATCAGCGCGTCGCGCAGGGGATAGTTCATGACGCTGTCGAGCGCATCGCCGAGCGCGTATTGCCGCCGTGCGCCGTAGCTGACCTTCGTCACGGCATCCTCCCACACCTCGCCGAGGAGCACACTGTCGGGATCGGTCTGCTTGGCAGCGGTGCGCAGATCGCGCAGCACGTCGTCCGGCAGCTCGTCGGCCACGTCCAGCCGCCAGCCGGACGCGCCGTCGTGCAGCCATGCTTTGACCACGCTGTGTTCGCCGGTGATCATGTATTTGCGCCAGTCGGGGTTGGCGGTGTTGATGGCGGGCAGGTCGCGGAAATTCCACCAGCACCTGTAGTCATTGGGATAGTGAGCAAAATCGTACCAGCGCGCATAGACGGAATTGCTGCTGTTATACGCGCCGCAGCCGGGATAGTGCCGGAAGCGGTTGAAGTAGCGGCTGTCCGCGCCCGTGTGGGCAAACACGCCGTCGAGCACGATGCGGATGCCGCACGCTCCGGCGGCAGCACACAGCTTCTTGAAGTCCGTGTTCGTGCCGAGGATCGGGTCGACCTTTCGGTAATCTCCGGTATCGTAGCGGTGGTTGGAGGCGCTCTCGAAGATGGGGTTGAGATACAGCACCGTCACGCCGAGCTTTTGCAGATAGGGCAGCCGGTCTGCGATGCCGCGCAGCGTGCCGCCGTAGAAGTCGACGGGCGCATATTCGCCCTCGGGGGTGTTGGCCTGCCACTCGACCGGCTCCTCCCAATCGGCGTGCGCATGCACGGTCTGCTCCATGCGGCGGTGGTGCTCCATGCCGCGCTGCGCGGTGGCGGAGCTGTCGCGCGCAAAGCGGTCGGGGAATATCTGATACATCACGCCGGTGCGAAACCACTCCGGCGTCGTAAAGCCGGCGCGATAGACCGTCAGCCGCCAGCCGTCCTCCGGCTCGTCACAAAGGCGGGCATGCCGCCCGTCCGGCGCAGCGCAGAGGTAGCGGATGCCGCCGTCGTTGCACGCGACGCGGAAGCGGTAGCGCAGCGCCTGCGGTGTTGCGGGCACGGTCACGGACGCGGCAAAGCCCGCAGCCGTCTGTGCCATGGCGACGGTGTCGCTGTACGCATCGCCGTAGAGCTCAACGGCGGCGTCGAACACGAACGACTCCGTGTCCGTGAAGGCAAGGCGCACGGCCGCGCCGGTCTCCAGCGCGCCGAGCGGACGGCGGAACGCCTCATCACCCGCGTCGTGCTTCGGCGCGGTGTCCTCCGGCAGCAGGAGCAGATACAGGTGCGCATAATCCTCCGCCGAGCGCGTGAAGCTGAAATCCTGCGCCATAGCCTGCCGCTGCACGCGGAGGTAGGCGTCATGCTCGTCGTGATAGAGCGCGAGCGCGCGGCGAACGGTTTCGGCGAGCTCGTAGGCGTTGAAGTTTGCAAACGAGAACCCGGTGCCCTCACCGGTAAAGCGGTTATACGGCTGCACGCTGTCGCGCAGACCGCCGGTCTCGCGCACGATCGGCAGCGTGCCGTAGCGCATGGCGATCATCTGCGACAGGCCGCACGGTTCAAAGCTCGACGGCATGAGCAGAAAATCACTGCCCGCGTACACGCGGTGTGACAGCGCCTCGTCATAGCCGATGTAGGCGCACAGGCGTCCCTTGTGCCGCCACTCGGCGCTGCGCATGAAGTCCTCATATTCGGCGTTGCCCGTGCCGAGGAGTACAAACGCCATGTCCTGCTCCTCCATGAGCTCGTCGAGCACGCACTGCACGAGGTCGAAGCCCTTTTGCGGCGTCATGCGCGTGACCATGGCGACGATGGGCGTGTGTTCGCCGATCTCGAGCCCGAGCTCCTGACACAGCGCGGCGCGGCAGACCGCCTTGCCGCTCATGTCGTCCATGGAGTAGGGCGCGGTGATGCCGCTGTCGTGCGCGGGGTCAAATACGGCGGTGTCGATGCCGTTGAGGATGCCCGACAGCTGATGCTGCCGTGCGTTGAGAATGCCCTCGAGCCCCTCGCCGTAGGCAGCCGTGCGGATCTCGCCGGCGTAGCTCGGGCTGACGGTGTTGATGTGGTCGGCAAAGACACAGCCCGCCTTGAGCAGGTTCGCACAGCCGTTGAGCTCCATGAACTCCGGCGTGTAGTAGCGCGCGTCGATGCCGAGCAGATCCTGCACGAATTCGAAGCTGAACTTGCCCTGATAGGCGATGTTGTGGATCGTCAGCAGCGTCTGCATCCGCGACTGCATCCGGCCGGCGTACTGCGTTTTCATCAGCATGGGCAGCACGGCGGTATGCCAGTCGTTGCAGTGCAGCACCTCCGGCGTGAAGTCAAGCCTTGGCAGCGCCTCCAGGATCGCGCGGGCGAAAAAGGCGTACTGCTCGCCTTCGGCCTCGCCGCCGAGATAAATGCGGTCTCCGAAGTAAAACTCGTTGTCCACGAGATAGATGACGATGCCGTCGAGCAGCAGCCGCTCGATGCCGACGTACTGATGCCGCCAGCCGAGGTCGATGTAGAAGTCTGTCAGATGCGTGACCTGAGCGGCGTATTTGTCCTTGATCACACGGTGATACGGCGTGATGATGCGCGCGTCAAAGCCGAGCGCCGCGAGGCTCTTCGGCAGCGTGCCGACCACGTCCGCGAGACCGCCGGTCTTGGCCAGCGGTGCACATTCGGCGGCTGCCAGCAGCACGCCGGGCAGGTCGCAGCGCCCCTTTTCGGCGAGCGCTGTGCGCAGTTCGGGTTTCATAGCGTCCCTCCTTTACCGGTTCGTGAAGGTGAAGTATACGGTCGAAAGCGGCGGCAACGTCACGCGCGCCGAGCAGGGGAGCGTGCCGAAGGGCACGTCCTCGCTGCGGATCTCGGGCGCATTGCGGATGCCGGCGCCGCCGAAGTCCTCCGCGTCGCTCGAGAGCAGCTCGCGCAGCACGCCGCGTTTGGGCAGACCGATGACAAAGTCGTCATAGCGCACGGGCGTGAAGTTGCACACGCACACGACCCGGCGTCCGTTTCGTGCCGTGCGCAAAAAGGCGATGGTGCTGCGCTCGGCATCGTCCACGTTCAGCCACGTGAAGCCGTCCCAGCCGTCATCAATGTCCCAGAGCGCGCGGCTGCCATGGTAGCAGGCGTTGAGCGCACTGCACCAGCGCTGCATGGCCTTGTGCATGGGGTAGTCGAGCAGCAGCCAGTCGAGCCCCTGCTTATAGTTCCACTCGATGAACTGTCCGAATTCCGAGCCCATGAACGTGAGCTTCTTGCCCGGATGCGCAAACTGATAGCCGTAGAGCGCGCGCAGCGCGGCAAATTTCTGCTCATATGTGCCGTACATCTTGTCGAGCATCGACTTTTTGCCGTGCACGACCTCGTCATGGGAAAAGGCGAGGATGAAGTTCTCGGAAAAGGCATACATCATCGAGAACGTCAGCTTGTCGTGGTGGTACTTGCGGAAGTAGGGATCGAGCTCCAGATAGTCGAGCGTGTCGTGCATGAAGCCCATGTCCCACTTGAAGCTGAAGCCGAGCCCGCCGTCATAGGGCGGCTTCGTCACGCCGGGGTAGGCGGACGACTCCTCCGCAATCGTCATGCAGCCGGGCCATGCCGTGAGCAGGGTCGTGTTGAGCTTTTGCAGAAAGGCGACCGCGCCGAGATTGATGTTGCCGCCGTCGCGGTTGGGCGTCCACTCGCCGTCGCGCCGGGCGTAGTTGAGGTACAGCATCGAGGACACCGCGTCGACGCGGATGCCGTCGATGTGGTAGCGGTCAAAAAACAGCATCGCCGACGAGATGAGAAAGCTCTGCACCTCCGGCATGGCGTAGTCAAAAATGAGCGTGCCCCATTCCGGGTGCTCGGCCATGCGCGCCTCCTTGCACTCGTAGAGCCGCGTGCCGTCAAAGCGCGCGAGCCCGTGCGCGTCCTTCGGAAAATGCGCCGGGACCCAGTCCATGATCACGCCGATACCGGCGCGGTGGAGCTTGTCGACAAAATACATGAAGTCCTGCGGCGTGCCGTAGCGGCTGGTGGGGGCGTAGTACCCCGTCACCTGATAGCCCCACGACCCGTCGTAGGGGTATTCCGTCACAGGCAGCAGCTCCACGTGCGTGTAGTGCATCTCGCGGCAGTAGTCTGCCAATTCATCCGCGACCGAGCGGTACCACGGCAGACCGGTCTCCGGCCGGCGCCAGGAGCCGAGGTGCACCTCGTAAATGCTCATCGGCGCGCGGTACACATCACGCTCGGCGCGGCGGCGCAGATAGCTCCGGTCGTGCCAGACGTAGCCCTCGAGCGACCAGACCTTCGACGCCGTGGCAGGTCCTGTCTCGCAGTGCGCGGCGAAGGGGTCGGCCTTGAGCACCGTCTGCCCGTCTGCACCGGTGACGGCGTATTTATATAGCGCCCCGTCGCGCAGCCCGTCCACGGTCTGCACCCATGTGCCGTCCGGCAGCCGGTCCATCGGCGTCGCGCCGGCGTCCCAGTTGTTAAAGTCGCCCACGAGCGCAACGTGCTGCGCGTGCGGCGCCCAGACGGCGAAGCGGTGCTCTGTCGTTCCGGGCAGGGCGTGGCAGCCGAACGTGCGGTAAGCGTGCGCGGCTGCGCCGGTGTGAAATTCCTGCAGCTCCGACTTTGTCAAAAAGCCGGGCGCGCGTCCTGTCGTATTCATGGCGCGCCTCCAATATCCCAGTCTGATATAAATATTATACCGTGTGCGGCATGAAATTCCAACAGTTTTTTGCGCGCACGCTTTGACAACGCGCGCGCCGGACGCTATACTTGTGACACAGAGATTCTATTTGGGAGGCGCGGTATGTTTACCTTCAATCACTTCAATTTCAACGTCCTCGATCTTGCGCGCAGCGTGCAGTTTTATCATGATGCGCTCGGCCTGGAGCCCGTGCGCACGAAGGATGCATCCGACGGCTCGTTCCGGCTCGTGTTTCTGGGTGACGGGCACTCGCCGTTTCAGCTGGAGCTGACCTGGCTGCGTGACCGCACGCAGCCGTACGATCTCGGCGAGGGGGAGTTTCACCTCGCGTTCACCGTGCCGGATATGGATGCCGCGCACGCAAAGCACGCGGCCATGGGCTGCATCTGCTTTGAAAATCCGGCCATGGGCATCTACTTTATAGAGGATCCGGACGGGTACTGGATCGAGATCGTGCCGGAAAAGTGAACAGCGCATCAAACACAGAAGCCGCTTCCTGACTTCTGTGTTTTTTTGGTAAACCGATTGACAAATACAGGCACATGCGTTATTCTGGAGCTGGAAGCGAAATGGAATTTGCACGTTCTTCAGAAAGGAGCGACCGAATATGACGCGAAGAAAACGACTCTGCCTGCTGCTGGCGGTGCTGACGCTGCTGCTGGCGCTGAGTGCCTGTGGCGCGCGCAGCAAGCCGGTGCTGGCGACCACGGGCATGGAACCGACGCTGAATCTCACGCTGCCGGATACGATCACGCTCCCGGATAAGGAAAGGGATACGGTTTACAAAAGCTATGTGGACAAGGCGTATTCCATGGCACTGGCGGCCGCGCTGCTGGATATGGACGCGGACACGATGCAGACGCAGCTGGCGGGCCGGCTCTCGTATGATGCGCAGACCGGCTATATTCAGTACTACACGCCGACCGAGGAGCTGACGCCGGGCGACCTGAGCGAATTCCCGACGGACGCGCAGCTTGAGCAGACCGTGCGCGAGCGGCTGCAAAAGTTTGAGCCGGAGCTTGCCGACACGTCCCGGATCGTCTTCAGCAGCGCGACCTATGAGACGAACGTGAGCAGCAAAACGGTCGATATGACGCCCGAGGTCAACGGCCGGATGGTGTATGGAAAGTATCACATTTCCGTCTCCTTTGACAAGGACGGCAATGTGACGGCGCTGACGCAGCAGTATGCTCCGCTCAAGGAGGGCGGCACCAAAACCGTCCGCCTGGCGGACGCCAAGACCGTACAGGCGCGGTTGGATGCACACGACTTCTCGGCGAATATCGCGCAGGAGCTCACAGACTGCACGATCACCGGGGTCGAGCAGGCGTATTACATGAACGCCGGGTTCAATGCCGAGGGCGACTATGCGCTCTATCCGATCTATGTCCTGCGTGGGCAGGGCACGGCGGCGGACGGCAGCGTGCAGGGCTTCGAAGTGCTCGTGTCCGCGCTCGCGGGATGATAAAATGGATAGAATGAGCGGCGCCCCACAGAAAAATCTGCGGGGCGCGCTTTGTTGGCCGGTATGTGCGTTCAGTCGTCCGGCGCCGACAGCCGGCAGATGTCGAGTACGGACACCTCGAACGCCGTACGCTCGACGGCGCCGGTGTCCAGCACCTTGATGTAGCTGCGGCTCTGCAGCCGCCCTTCGAGGGACACGCGCGTGCCCACGTCCCAGAGTGCGGTCTCGCATGCGCGCGCGCCCCAGGTGATGCACGGCAGGTAGTCGCTGCGGCCGTAGTGCCGGTTCACGGCCAGCATCAGGTCGCAGATGTCACGGCCCATCGGCGTCGTGCGCAGGTTCGGCGGTTTGCAGAGCGTACCGCTGAGCAGGATCAGGTTGCGGTCATACGGCTCGTCACAGGGCGCGATGTCGCGTGCGAACACCGTGATGACCAGCTTTGCGCCCGGCCCGCGGCGGTTGTTGAACGAGCGCACATCACCGGTAACGCACAGCCTTGCCGATTCCTCCAGCGGCATCTCGGCCAGCAGCCGCTCGCGCACGACGACGTTCACGCGGTCGATCGTGCCCGAGAGCCGCTGGATCTCGAGCGGGAAGGTGAAAAAGCGCTCCTGCCGGTTTTCGTGCGACAGCGCGGGCGGCGCCGCCAGCGTGCCGCAGAGCTCGGCATAATTGTTTCGTTCCAGTTCGTCCATGTGCTGCACCTCTCTTGTTGGGTATCACAGCCTATGTGCCGGCGGCGGAAAATATGCGTCTTGTACAAAGCTGCCGGACGCGGTATAATATAACCAAATATCATTTGTGCCTCATCAGAAAGGATGAACGATCATGGAACTTCGAGAGATTCTTTCCCGCTGCGACCACACGCTCCTGCGCGTGGATGCCACTGCAGCGGAGATCCGCGCCCTCTGCGACCAGGGCATGCGCTACGGCTGCGCCAGTGTGTGCATCCCGCCGTGCCATGTCGCCGGGGCGAAGAAATATGTCGGTGACCGGCTGCACATCTGCACGGTCATCGGCTTCCCGAATGGGTACAACACTCCGGCCGTCAAGGCGTTCGAGGCGGCGGAGGCCATCCGTAACGGCGCTGACGAGGTGGACATGGTCGTCAATCTGGCCATGGTCAAGGACGGCTGCTGGGACGATGTCGCGGCCGATATCCGCGCCGTGCGTGAGGCCAGCCGCGGCTGTATCCTCAAGGTCATCATCGAGTGCTGCCTGCTGACCGAGGAGGAAAAGCGTATGCTCTGCCGCATCGTCTCCGACAGCGGCGCGGACTATATCAAGACCTCCACCGGCTTTTCCACCGGCGGTGCTACGGCGGACGATGTGCGCCTGCTGCGCGCCTGCTGCCCGCCGCACGTGAAGGTCAAGGCCGCCGGCGGCATCGCAAGCCTTGCCGACGCGGAGCAGTTCATCCGCCTCGGCGCTGACCGTCTCGGCACGAGCCGCGTCGTGAAGATCGCCATGGCACAGGAGCAGGCCGCGCAGACCGGAACCGAGGCGCAGGAACCGGACGCGCAGGACACGACCTACTGATTCGTGCCCGGACAGGGGAGCGGCGCTCCGGCAAACGCACCGGCGCGCCGCTCCCAGCCGCTTTGACTGCGTTTTTGCGCTTTGACACAGAAAATACTTGACAGACCGCGTGGAGACTGCTATAGTATAAAAGCTGACAACAAAGTGGGCGTCCTATGGATTGCCTCACCCGGCCGCAAAGGCGGTCCGCGGTCAATAAAACCTGCTCCCCACGGGGGCTGTATGTGTTTTATGCGCGCGGATGTGTTTGGCATCCGTGCTTTTTTGTTCTGGAGCGATCGCTCCCGATGCAACCAATGGAGGTGTGTTCGTATCGCAACTGCAAACTATCAGATCAACGAAGAAATCCGCGACAAGGAAGTCCGCGTCATCGGCGCCGACGGTGCGCAGCTGGGCATTATGTCCTCTGCTGCCGCGCTCGAGATCGCGATTGAAAAGGACCTCGACCTCGTGAAGATCGCTCCGGGCTCGAATCCGCCGGTCTGCAAGATCATGGATTACGGCAAGTACCGTTTTGAGCAGGCTAAGCGCGAGAAGGAGGCCAGAAGGAATCAGCATGTGATCGAAGTCAAGGAGATCCGCATGTCGCCCGGCATCGGCGAGAACGACTTCAACACCAAGCTGAAAAACGGCCAGAAATTCCTGCAGGGCGGCGACCGCCTGAAGGTGACCATCCGCTTCCGCGGCCGTGAAATGGCACACACCAACATCGGCGAGCAGCTGCTGCGCGACTTCGCTGCCAAGTGCGCGGATATCGCCAACCTCGACAAGCAGCCCAAGCTCGAGGGGCGCAATATGTCTATGTTCCTGTCGCCCAAGGCGCAGAACACCAATAATAAGAAGTAAGCAAACCAAGGAAGGAGCCAATACAATGCCCAAACTGAAATCTCATAGTGGCGCGAAAAAGAGATTCAATCTCACCAAGAACGGCAAGGTCAAGCGTGCCCATGCGTTCAAGAGCCACATTCTCACGAAGAAGGACACCAAGCGCTGCCGTCGTCTGCGTTCCACCACTTATGCGGATGCGACTACTGAAGCGACCATCAGAAAAATGATTCCTTATAAATAAGGATTGACCGCACAATAGGAGGAAACAACAATGGCAAGAGTCAAAGGCGCGATGATGACGCGCAAACATAGAAAAAAGATTCTCGGTCTGGCTAAGGGCTACTGGGGCAACAAGTCCCGCCACTACAAGATGGCCAACCAGCAGATGATGAAGTCCGGCCGCTATGCTTACGTCGGCCGCAAGCAGAAGAAGAGAGACTTCCGTCAGCTCTGGATCACCCGTATCAGCGCCGGCTGCAAGGCCAACGGCATGAACTACTCCACCTTTATGCACGGCCTGAAGCTGGCTGGCATCGACATGAACCGCAAGATGCTCTCCGAGACTGCGATCCATGATCCCGCTGCGTTCACCGCTCTGTGCGAGCAGGCGAAGGCTGCCCTGTAAGACTGTATCAAAAAACCCGCCATCCGATCGGATGGCGGGTTTTTTGCTGCATAAGGGACCGGATTCCGTTCAGTCGATCTGCCGTGCTACGACCAGAAAGCGGCCGTTTGCAGTGTGGTATGCACAGGTGGACAGCGTCAGCAGCCGGTCGCCGGGCTGGATGGTGATGCCGGTGTCGTAGCAGCGGTTTTCTTCAATGAATGCGCAATACTGCGCAAACTGCTGCGCGTCCGTGCCGACGCAGTCATAATATCGAAAGGCGTCAGAGCCCTCGGCGGGGATTTCCGTTTCGATCGCGGCCACGACCTCATACGAATGGGAGGCGTAGAGCGTGTCAAACTGCACGATCGGGTGCGCAGCGCGAAATGCCGCATCCTTGTAGGAGATCAGGGAGCCGAACATGCTGCCGTCTTTCATGTGGTGCCCGTAGATGAGGATGTTGTCCGCCGTGCGCACGTCGCAGTTTTCGGCGACATACAGCGTGCCGCGGTACGACCACTTGCCGTAGAAGTCCATGTGCAGGTACTTGCCCGGCGTGTCGGGGGCAAACATGACGACGTTGTTGATGTTGGTGCCGTCGATCCGCAGCCAGCCGATCGTATCCGCGTTGTCGGCGGCGACTGCGCGCACCTGCTCAATGGCTGCTGCGCTGGCCGCGTCATGCGCGGCGGCGAGCGCCTCGGCAACGGCGCGGTCGCTGCGGTCACTGTGCCAGTACCAGCCGAGCACGCCAGCGCATACCAGAAAGCCGACGATGCAGATGACGCGGATGACGATGAGAACGGTTTTTTTCATACAAAACTCCTGATAAGAAAATGGGCAGTGTCATTTGACGCTGCCCATTTTAACTGCGTGAGAGTGAAGATCAGGCGCCGTGGTGCTTGCTCTTCCTGCGGTTGTAGTAGGTCGCAGCGAAGGTCGCCACGAAGATCACTGCCAGCGCAATGACCAGCCAGATCAGACGTGTGTCGCCGGTCTTGGGGGTGTTCGACTTGCTGCCGTCCGGATTGTTGCCGTCCGGATTATTGCCGTCCGGATTGTTGCCGTCCGGATTGTTGCCATCCGGATTGTTGCCATCCGGATTGTTGCCATCCGGATTGTTGCCATCCGGGCCATTCCCGTCAGGATTATTCCCGTCAGGATCATTGCCATTCGGGTCTTTGCCGCCCGGATTGTTGGGGTCGGTGCCGTTGCCGTTATCGCCGCCGCCGTTGTCGCCGCCGCCGTTATCGCCGCCGCCGTTGTCGCCGCCGTTGTCGCTGCCGTTGTCGCCGCCGTTATCGCCGCCGTTGTCGCCGCCGTTGTCGCCGCCGCCATTATCGCCGCCGTTGTCGCCGCCGTTATCATTGCCCTCGCCGAGGATGACAACGATATTGATGTAGTGCAGACCGAAGTTCGTGGCAAACGCCTTGATGGTATTCGTGCCCTTGACATGGATGCCCGTGCCGCCGGGGTAGGTGATTCCGCCGACGCCGACGATGGTGGCCTCCTGAACATCGGCATCAATGCTCCAGTCGTAGACATGGTGGTTGGTGCAGGTGATGGTCACGGGGGACCACGCCGTCACTTCCATGCCGGCATGATAGGGCTTCGTGTGCGTGCCGAGCGCGTCCGTGTAGGTCACGGAGAAGGCCGCATCGTGGTCATAGTCACGCAGGACTGTCAAAAACAGGTGCGTGCTCACGCCCGCCACGTCGCCGGCGGCCGCCGGGGTCGTGCCGAACGAAAACAGCGACAGCGTGAATGCCAGCAAGAAGATGGCAATCATGAGTGCCTGCTTGCGATGAGTTGCTTTTTTCATGTTGATTACATCCGCCTTTCACATTAGCTTGTGATCGATAAAAAGAGATCGCGAGGGAGTGCGAGGGAACGGTTGCTGTGGGTGAAAATTGCATTGTTTACAGACTATTCATAAAATAACACATTGATAATCGCTCGTCAATAACTATAATGCATGAGATGCGGAAAATGTTGCATCATTTTGCAAATGTGCCAAAATTTTTTTCCGTTTGCGCATTTTTTTCATAGAGCGGCGCCATGTGTCCGGCAGTGGTGCAGCGAGTGAAAATAAGCATCGGATCAAAAGCACAGAAATCCTATTAATTGGGTTTGACAATCGCCGGGCGGAGTGTTAACATTACGGAATGCTGATTAACGGGGTTAACAAAAAGGAGGCGGTATCATGGAACTGCAGCAACTGACCGAGCAAATGCTGCTTGCGGTCACTTCTCTGAACCGTTCCTGCATCCCGCAGAGTGTGCAGGAGCCGCTTAAGGGCGAGAATTTTCTGCTGGACTATCTCAGTGCGCAAAACGGCTGCAGCACGCCGGGTGCACTGCGTGAGGTTCTGGGCGTGAGCGCGCCGCGCACGGCGGCGATGCTGCGGGCGCTCGAGGAAAAGGGAATGCTGCGCCGCTGTACCGATTGCTGCGACCGGCGGCGTGTCGTGGTGCACATGACGGACCTCGGCCGACAGACGGCGGAGCGGGCACGTGCGTCGCTGTGCGCGCATGTGCAGTGCGTGCTCAAGCAGCTTGGCGAGCAGGACACGCGGGAATTGATTCGGCTTTTGAGCCGCATCACGGAGATCGAGGCACGCGCCTGATCAAACGATGCGCGCTCCGCGTATAAGGAGACGGTTTTGTGAAGAAGTATATTCAGGAACATAAATATGTATTGCTGGTGCTGTATGTGCCGGTTTATCTGATCTGGTTTGCGCTGGTCGAGCGGATGGTCCCCTCGACGGAGGGGTGCTGGGTGTCGTATATGCCGCTGGATGATAAGATCCCGTTTCTGCCGGGCTTCATTCTGGCGTATGTGCTCTGGTATCCGTTTTTGATCTTCCCGGTCGTCGTGATGCTGCTCAAGAACGACCGCCGCGCATTCATCCGCTACGGCGCGTTCATCATTGCGGGCTTTTCCATCTCGCTGACCATCTGCATGATCTGGCCGAACTGCCAGCTCCTGCGCCCCGAGGTCGTGGACACGAGCACTCTCTGCGGCTGGCTGGTCAATGCGATCTACACGGCAGACACCCCGACGAATGTCCTGCCGAGTATGCACGTCGTCGGCTGTATGGGCGTGCTGGCTGCGGTGTTTGACAGTCAGTATCTCAAGAAGGCACGCATCCCGGCGCTTATCGTCGCTGTCGCCATCTGCGCGGCAACGGTGTTTGTCAAGCAGCACTCCATTCTGGATGTGTTTGCAGCGCTTGCGCTGTCGCTGGTGCTGTATCTGGTCATCTATGTCGCGGCGCGCCGCGGCGTCGACCACAGGCATGCGCCCGCCGCGGCGTGACGTGGCCGAGATCATGTGAGAAATAGAAAAGAGAGGATAGCGCGTATGGATCGCCGGAAGATCATAGAGAAGCTGGAACAGGCCGAGCAGGAGAATCTGAACACAAAGCCGAAGCGGGCGGTGGTCGCCGTCTACTGGATCCTGCGTCTGATCGTCATCGGCGTCATGGTCATGACGATCATTCATAAAAACTATGAGAGCACATTCGTATGCGTTCTGGTGCTGATTCTGTTCATGATGCCGCGATTCGTGGAACGCAACTTCCGCATCGAGCTGCCGAGCACGCTGGAGATCATCATCCTTGTGTTCATTTTCGCCGCGGAGATCCTCGGCGAGCTCAAGAGCTATTTCATCACCTATCCGCATTGGGACTCCATGCTGCACACGACGACGGGCTTTATCAGCGCGGCGTTCGGCTTTGCGCTTGTCGACCTGCTCAACCGCAACAAGCCGCAGCATTTCAAGCTCTCGCCGGTGTTTCTGGCGCTGGTGGCGTTCTGCTTTTCCATGACGGTCGGCGTGCTGTGGGAGTTTTTTGAGTTCTCGATGGACTACCTGTTCCACATGGATATGCAAAAGGATACGATCATCCACGCCTTCGCCTCCGTGACGCTCGACCCGACCAACAGCAACATCCCGATCTATATCGACAACATCACGGACGTCGCCGTCAACGGTCAGTCGCTTGGTCTCGGCGGTTATCTGGATGTCGGTCTGTATGACACGATGCAGGATCTGTTCGTCAACTTCATCGGTGCGCTCACGTTCAGCATCATCGGTTACTTCAGCGCCAAGTCCGGCAAGAATAAGATCGCCAAGCAGTTTGTGCCGGTGGTCCTGCCGGAGGAGACTGCGGATGCAGCGCCGGAAGAGACGCCCGAAGCAACGGAATAACGCCCAATACGAAAAGCTCCCCGCCGGATGCAGCGCATCCGGCGGGGAGCTCGGTTTTCTCAGAAGCGGAACTCAAAGTCAAGGTCGTAAATGCTTACCGTGTCGCCCTCCTCGATGCCCATGGCCTCGAGCCGGTCAAACAGGCCGGACTGGCGCAGTACGCGGTCAAAATACATCCGCGACTCGTAGTCGCCGAAGTTGATCGAGCCCATGAGCCGCTGCAGCCACGGACCCTCTACGACCCAGAGATCATCAAAGTGGCGGATCTGCAGCTCGTCGCTCGTGCCGACCTCCGGCTCGGGCGGGACGTAGTCAGCCTCATACGGCGGCACCGGCGGGATCTCGGCAAGCTTTGCGGCGCACGCCTGCACGAGCTCACGCGTGCCGGTGTGGGCGGCGGCGCTCATCTCGAAGAAATCATAGCCCTGCGCCTCGACGTGTGCGCGCAGGCGGTCGAAGTTCGTGCGGTCGTCGCCGAGCAGGTCGCACTTGTTGGCGGCGACGATCTGCATCCGTGAGCCGAGCACGTCGCTGTAGGCGCGCAGCTCGGCGTTGATGGCCTCAAAGTCCTCGACCGGGTCGCGTCCCTCGCTGCCGGACACGTCCACCAGATGCACCAGCAGACGGCAGCGGTCGATGTGGCGCAGGAAGTCGTGACCGAGTCCTGCGCCGTCGCTCGCACCCTCGATGATGCCCGGGATGTCAGCCATGACGAAAGACGTTCCCTCCGTCACGTACACGACGCCGAGATTGGGGAAGAGTGTCGTGAAGTGGTAGTTTGCGATCTTCGGGTGCGCCTTGGACACCACCGACAGCAGTGTGCTCTTGCCCACATTCGGGAAGCCGACGAGTCCCACGTCGGCCAACAGCTTCAGCTCGAGCAGGATCGTGTGGCTCTCGCCCGGCAGACCGGGCTTGGCAAAGCGCGGCACCTGCCGCGTCGGGGTGGCAAAGTGCTGGTTGCCCCAGCCGCCGCGCCCGCCGCGCGCCGCCACAAACGGCTCGCCCGAGGACATATCGTGCATGATCGCGCCGCTGTCGGCATCGCGCAGCAGCGTGCCGCGCGGCACGCGGATGCGCAGGCTCTCGCCCACGCGGCCGGAGCAGCGCTTATTTTGACCGTCGGCGCCGTTGGCGGCCACGTATTTGCGCTTGTAGCGAAAGTCCATGAGCGTGGACATGTTGTCGTCCACCTCGAAGATGATGTCGCCGCCGCGTCCGCCGTCGCCGCCGTCCGGGCCGCCGGCAGCCACGTATTTCTCACGGTGGAAGGTCACCGCGCCGTTGCCGCCGTCGCCCGCGCGCACGGTGATGGTCACTTTATCAACAAATGGCGAAGCCATGGTCATTCCTCACTTTCGTTGCCGGGCAGCCCGGCGGGGATAGAAAAACGGGGCAGGCGCGATGCCCACCCCGTTTGCGATTACTGTGCGATCTCCTCGTAAACAGAGACCTGCTTGCGATCCTTGTCCTTGCGCTCGAACTTCACGACGCCGTCCACGAGGGCGAAGAGCGTGTCGTCCTTACCCTTGCCGACGTTGATGCCGGGGTGGATCTTCGTTCCGCGCTGTCTGACGAGGATGTTGCCGGCCAGAACGAACTGACCGTCGGCTCTCTTGGGGCCAAGGCGCTTCGACTCACTGTCGCGGCCGTTCTTGGTGGAACCCATGCCTTTTTTATGTGCCATTTCGAATTACACCTCCATGTGTCAAAATCAGTTGCGGAAATCAGGCCTCGATCTTCGTGATCTCGACCTTAGTGTAGGGCTGTCTGTGGCCCTGCGTTCTGCGATAGCCTTTTTTCGGCTTCATCTTGTAAACGCGGATCTTCTTGCTCTTGCCGTTTTTGACGACGTTGCCGGACACGACGGCGTTTTCCACCACGGGGGTGCCGAAAACAGCCTTGTCCTCGTCGATGACAGCCAGAACGCGGTCAAACTTCACAGTCTCGCCGGCCTCGACATCCAGCTTCTCGACGAAGATGACGTCGCCCTCGGCCACGCGGTACTGCTTACCGCCGGTAACGATGATAGCGTGCTTCAAACTCGTTGCACCTGCCTCTCTGTAGAGTCTCGCTCTTGTGGGCGGGAGGATGTCTCCGCTTTGTACCCACTCAATGCGGCCTTGACAGTTTACCATTGCGCCACATATTTGTCAACGGTTTTTCCGGGCAAAAGGTGAACTTTTTTCTGCCTATGCAAAAACCACGGCGCCGGTCGGCGCCGTGGTTTTGAAAACTCGGAAACTCAGCCGCAGATGGCCTTCGTGTCGCGGGCGATGACGAGCTCCTCGTTCGTCGGGATGACGAACACCTTGACCTTGGAGTCGGGGGTGGAGATCATGATATCCTCGCCGCGCTTGCTGTTGGCGACCGGGTCGATCTTCACGCCCAGATAGCCGAAGTATTCGGCGATGGCGGCGCGGGAGGACTTGCTGTTCTCGCCGACGCCGGCGGTGAAGATGATGGCGTCCACACCGTTCATGGCCGCGACGTAAGAGCCGACGACCTTGGCGACCCAGTAGTGGAACATATCGAGCGCGAGCTGGGCACGGTCGTTGCCGTCGGCAGCGGCGCTGTCGAGATCGCGGAAGTCGGAGCTGACGCCGGAGACACCGAGAACGCCGGACTTCTTGTTGAGGATGTTGAGCATCTCGTCGATGCTGATGCCGTACTTATTCATAATGAACTGGATCACGCCGGCATCAAGATCGCCGCAGCGCGTGCCCATCGGCAGACCGACCAGCGGGGTGAAGCCCATGGACGTGTCGACACACTTGCCGCCGTCGATCGCGCAGATGGAGCTGCCGTTGCCCATGTGGCAGGAGATGAGCTTGAGCTCTTCGATGGGCTTGCCCATGAGCTCGGCGCAGCGGGCGGACACGTAACGGTGGCTCGTGCCGTGGAAGCCGTAGCGGCGGATGCCGTCGTTCTGGTAGTATTCATAAGGAATGGCGTACATATAGGCCTTGCCGGGCATGGTCTGGTGGAACGCGGTGTCGAACACGGCGACCATCGGCACGTCGTCGCCCATGACGGCGCGGCAGGCGTTGATGCCGGTGATGTTGGCGGGGTTGTGCAGCGGCGCAAACGGCGTGCACTCCTCGAGCGCGGTCATGACGGCGTCATCGATCTTGACGGAGCAGGCGAACTTCTCACCGCCGTGGACGACACGGTGGCCGACGGCGTCGATCTCCTTCATGGAGGTGACCACACCGTACTCGGCGCTGGTCAGCTTGTCGATGACCGCGGCAATGGCCTCGGAGTGGGTGGGCATCGGCAGGTCTTCGTCAAAGACGGGCTTGCCGCCGATGAGCGGGGTGTGCTTCAGGTGACCGTCGATACCGATGCGCTCGCACAGGCCCTTGGCCAGAAGGTGCTCGGTCTCCATGTCGATCAGCTGATATTTCAGCGACGAGCTGCCGGCATTGATGACAAGAATTTTCATACTCAGATTCCTTTCTCATATAAAATATTGTAATTTTCATAAAATCACAGTATTATGATACATAACACTCTTATTGTAATCATTTCGTAGGAAAACGCAAGTATTTTTCGAAAGAAGGTGCAAAAATGGGCAATGTCATCGGTGTTGTGGCCGAATATAACCCGTTTCACAACGGTCACGCGCGGCTCATCGAGCAGACGCGCGCGCAGCTCGGCGCGGTGTGCCCGGTCGTGTGCGTCATGTCGGGCGACTTTGTGCAGCGCGGCAGTCCGGCGGTATATTCCAAATTTGCGCGCGCGGAGGCAGCCGTGCGCTGCGGGGCGGATCTGGTGGTGGAGCTGCCGCTGCCGTGGTCACTGTCGTCGGCGGAGGGCTTTGCGCGCGGCGCTGTGGGACTGCTGGGCAGTCTCGGCGTCGTGACGCATCTGAGCTTCGGCAGCGAGTGCGGCGAGCTCGATCCGCTGCAGCGGGTGGCGGAGGCGTTGCTCGATCCGCTGCTGGGCGAGGATCTGCGCGCGGAGCTGCGCAGCGGCATCCCCTTTGCGGCGGCGCGCCAGCAGGCGGTCGCGCGGCGCGTGGGCGCGCTCGCAGAGCTGCTGCAGGCGCCGAACAACATCCTTGCCGTGGAGTATCTCAAGGCGATCTACGACCAGCGGCTGGAGCTGCACCCGCTGACGGTCCTGCGCACCGGCGCGCAGCACGACCGCTTCGCGGAGGGAAACGTCCGCTCGGCATCCGAGCTGCGCATGCGCATCGGCGCAGGGGAGGATGTGTCCGCGTTTCTGCCGCGGGCAGCGGCGGAGATCTTTGCCCGGGAAAAGACGCGCGGCCGCGGTCCTGTACTGCCGGAGGCGCTCGAGAGCGCGCTGCTGTCCCGGCTGCGGATGCTGCCGCAGACAGCCTATAACGCGCTGCCCGGTGCGACCGAGGGGCTCGGCAACAGCCTGTACCGCGCCGCGCACGAAGAGCCGACGCTTGACGGCGTGCTGGCGGCGGCAAAGTCCAAGCGCTACGCGCTCGCACGTATCCGGCGTATGACGATGTGCGCGGCACTGGGCGTGACCGCCGGCATGGACGGCGGCACGCCGCCGTATGCGCGGGTGCTGGCCATCGGTGCGCAGGGCAGGGAGCTGCTGCGCGCGATCGACATGCGCGCGTCGGTGCCGGTCATCACAAAGCCTGCCGCCGGGCGCAGTCTGCCGGGCCCGGCGGGGGAGATCTTTGCGCTGACGGCAGATGCGCACGACCTCTATGTGCTCGGCTGTCCGGCGCGGGAGGAACGCCGCTGCGGCGGCGACTGGCGCGCGAGCCCGTTCGTGCTGTAAATGCGGCGATACCCCTGTCCGTGAACATTTCAAAAAAATAATATGAATATTTCGTGAAATTGATATTGCATTTTTGTCCAAACGATAGTATAATTCATGCATATTCGTTTCAAGGACAAATGTTCGTCTTACATGGACATCGCCTGAAAAGAAAAGAATGGAGGAATAACAATGAAGAAAGCGATTGCTTTGCTGCTCGCGCTGGTCATGGTGTTTGCTCTGTGCGCCTGCGGTGGCGGCGGTGACTCGGCCGGCGGCGACAAGGTCGTGAAGATTGGCGTGTTCGAGCCTGCCAGCGGCGACTCCGGCGCCGGCGGCAAGAAGGAAATGCTCGGCATGCAGTATGCCAACCAGGAGACCCCGACCGTCGAGATCGGCGGCGAGACCTATAAGGTCGAGCTCGTCTACTCCGACAACGGCTCCGACTCTGCCAAGGCTGTCTCGGCGGCTTCCAAGCTCGTCAACGAGAAGGTTTCGCTCGTGCTCGGCTCCTACGGCTCCGGCGTGTCCATCGCCGCATCCGACACGTTCAAGCAGGCCGGCATCCCGGCCATCGGCGTGACGTGCACGAACCCGAACGTCACGGCCGGCAACAGCCACTACTTCCGCATCTGCTTCCTGGATCCGTTCCAGGGCAGCGTCCACGCCAATTATGCCGCTTCCGAGCTCAAGGCCACGAAGGCCTACTGCCTCGGCGAGAACGGCAACGAGTATGACCAGGGCCTGGTCACCTTCTTCAAGCAGGCGTTTGAAAAGACCGGCGGTACCGTCATCACCGACTCCTTCCCGAAGGACAACTCCGACTTCAGCTCCTACCTGAACAAGGCGAAGGATCAGGGCTGCGACGTGATTTTCGCGCCCGTATCGATCGCTTACGCCACGCAGCTCATTTCCCAGTCGGCTTCCCTGAACATCGGCATCCCGTTCCTGGGCTCCGATACGTGGGATGACAACATGATCCTGCAGGCGGCCAAGGGCACCAACGTTCAGGCATTCGTCTCCACCTTCTACGCAGAAGGCGGCAACCAGAAGTTCGACGACGGCATCAAGGCCTATATCAACGGCAATGCCGATGCCAAGACCACCAACGGCGGCGACGATACCGTCTCTGCTGTGACGGCTATGGGCTACGACGCTTACTATGTCGCGCTCGAGGCGCTGAAGGCCGCCGGCTCTACCGATCCGGCCAAGGTCATGGAAGCGCTGCCCGGCGTCAGCTATGACGGCGTGACCGGCCATATCGCTTTCGATGAGACCGGCGACGCGATCCGCGACACTGCTTACATCAAGACCATCGACTCGGCTTCCAACACGTGGAAGTTCGTGACGCAGCAGAAGGCTTCCTGAGCCTCTGATCTCGTCTGAGACTCAAAGAACCCGGGGGGAGCTTCGGCTCCCCCTTTTGGGATTTTGAGCGGCTGCGAAAGCCGCGGAGGCTCCGCGTTTTTCGCGGCGGCTCAAGCTCCGCCTTGCAAACGATAGAGAGAGGGAAACAAATGGAATTTTTTGTCGCTCAAATGTTATCCGGCATTTCGCTGGGCGGCCAGTATGCGCTCATCGCCATCGGCTACACGATGGTCTACGGCATCCTGCGCCTGATTAACTTCGCACACGGCGACGTGTTCATGTGTGCAGGTCTGATGATGGTGTTCATGTGCGCGTCCCTGCCGGTGTATGTGTCCATTCCGCTCATGCTCGTGCTGACGGTGCTGCTCGGCTTCGTCATCGAGCGCGCGGCCTATAAACCGCTTCGCAGCGCGCCGCGTATGTCGGTCATGATCTCGGCCATCGGCGTGAGCTACCTGCTGCAGAACGTGGCGCTCTACGCCACCGGCGGCCAGCCGCAGACATATCCGTCGCTGCCGTTCGTGTCCGACACGGTCACGATCCTCGGCGCGACCACGCATGTGGTCACGGTCGTCACGCCCGTGCTCGTGCTTGTGCTCGTGCTGCTGCTGCAGTGGCTCATCAACCACACCAAGATCGGCATGGCCATGCGCGCGGTCGCAAAGGATTTTGAGACCAGCCAGCTCATGGGCATCCAGATCAATAAGGTCATCTCCGTGACGTTTATCATCGGCTCGTTCCTTGCCGCTGTCGGCTCGCTGCTGTACTTCACGAATTACCCGACCGTCATCCCGACCTCCGGCGCCATGCCGGGTCTGAAGGCGTTTGTCGCTGCGGTGTTCGGCGGCATCGGCTCGATCCCCGGCGCCGTGATCGGCGCGTTCATCATCGGCATCTGCGAGACGCTCATCAAGGGCACCAGCATGACGGTGTTCTCCGACGCGTTCACGTTCGCGCTGCTGATCGTTATCCTCGTGGTCAAGCCCACCGGCCTGTTCGGTGAAAAGGCCACGGACAAAGTCTGAGAGGGGGGATCACTGTGCTGAAAGCGAAAGACAAACAAGCGAGCCACGGCAACTGGATCACCTTCGCCATCGTGCTCGCGCTCACGCTCATAACGATGGTGCTGGAAAACGTCATGTCTCCCGGCTCTCTGCTCTTTACAGTCATCAAAAAGGGCGCGGTGTACTCGCTCGTCGCCGTGTCCATGAACCTGCTCAACGGCTTTACCGGCCTGTTCTCGCTCGGTCAGGCGGGCTTCATGCTGCTCGGCGCGTATGCCTACGCGATCTTCATGATCCCGGAGGCCGCGCGCGAGGGCGTGTATTACCTCTTCGGCGGGTCGAGCGTCCACTTCTCGTTTCAGGAGATGTTCCAGCACCTGTTCGGCGCCAGCGGCTTCGGCGGCGGCGTGAGCCTGGTGCTCGGCGTGCTGGTCGCCATCATCTTTGCGGGTCTGGTCGCGGCGCTCTTTGCGTATCTGATCGGTCTGCCGGTGCTGCGCCTCAAGAGCGACTATCTGGCCATCGCCACGCTCGGCTTTGCCGAGATCCTGCGCGCCATCTTCCAGTGGCAGGCGCTCGGCAAGGTCACCAATGGCGCGAACATCCTCAAGGGCTATCCGACGTTTGCCGACTTCAACATCACGAACGCTTCCGGCAAGGTGCTCTTCCGCCTGAGCGCGGTCATGCCGATCTTGCTTGCCGGCGGGTGCATCTTCATCATCGTCCTGCTCATCAACTCCTCCTACGGCCGCGCGTTCAAGGCCATCCGCGACGACGAGATCGCGGCGGAGGCCATGGGTGTGAACCTCGAAAAGCACAAGAGCCTGTCCTTTGTCATCAGCTCGTTTTTCGCGGGCGTGTCCGGCGCGCTCTTTGCGATGTTCGCAACGACCGTGCAGGCCAAGGTATTCACTTCGGCCATGACCTATGAGATCCTGCTCATCGTCGTCATCGGCGGCATCGGCTCGGTCTCCGGCAGCTGCATCGCCTCCTTCCTGTACATCGCCTGCTCCGAGTGGTGGCTGCGCTTCCTGGACAACGAGGCGTATATCGGCGCGTTTAAGGTGCCGCTGCTGCGCAACGGCTTCCGCATGGTCGTGTTCTCGGTCATCATCATGATCGTCGTGCTCTTCTTCCGCAAGGGCATCATGGGCGAGCGCGAGCTGCCGGATCTGTTTGGCAAGCGAGCGAAAAAGGCAAAAAAGAACGTAGTTGAGGAGGGCAAAGCAGATGCGTAAGGACATCCTCAGCGTGGAGAATATCACGATGCAGTTCGGCGGCGTCGTCGCCGTCAACAACCTCTCGCTGCACATTCCCGAGGGGCAGATCGTGGCGCTCATCGGCCCGAACGGCGCCGGAAAGACCACGGCCTTCAACTGCATCACCGGCGTATACGAGCCGACGAACGGCCTCGTCAAATTCCTCGGCGAGCCAATGGTCCGCAACCATCCGACCGGCAAGATGAAAAAGCTCTATAAGGGCGAAAACCCGCTGCTCTACACAAGCCAATACGATCCCGGCGACGAGACGAAAGAGCAGATGCTCCTGCGCGACCCGCTGGCACGCACGGGCAAGATCCTCTCGCCGACGCCGGATAAGATCACGCAGCTCGGCATCGCGCGCACGTTCCAGAACATCCGCCTGTGGAAGAGCATGACGGTGTTTGAAAACGTGCTCGTGGCAAAGCACATGCGCGCCAGGCAGAACGTTTTTTCCGCTACCTTCCGCGGCAACGCCAAGGAAGAAAAGCGTATGCGCGACGAGACCATGGCGCTGCTCGCGGAGCAGGGGCTGGAAAAGTATAAGGACGACATTGCCACGAGCCTTCCCTACGGTATCCAGCGCCGGCTCGAGATCGCCCGCGCGCTGGCGACCGATCCGAAGCTGCTGCTGCTCGACGAGCCGGCGGCCGGCATGAACCCGCAGGAGACGCTCGAGCTCGCGGCGTTCATCCACGAGCTGCGCGACAAGTACGACCTGACGATCTTCCTGATCGAGCACCACATGGATCTGGTCATGCGCATCTCCGATTATATCTACGTCATCGACTTCGGCAGCGAGATCGCGCAGGGTGTCCCGCAGGAGATCCAGAACAATCAGCACGTGATCGATGCCTATCTGGGGGTTGTGGAAGATGAGTGAACCGATTCTGAAAATTGAAGACCTGCAGGTCAATTACGGCGGCATCGAGGCCGTCAAGGGCATCTCTTTTGAGGTGCAGGAGGGGCAGATCGTCACACTGATCGGCTCCAACGGCGCCGGCAAGAGCTCCACGCTGCGCACGATCTCCGGCCTCGTCAAGCCGAGCGGCGGCAAGATCATGTTTGCGGGTGAGGATATCACCGGCAAAGATCCGACGCAGATCGTGACGCAGGGCGTGACGCTTGTGCCGGAGGGGCGGCGCATCTTCCCCGACATGACCGTGCTGGAAAACCTCAAGATCGGTGCCTACCTGCGCAAGGACGATCTGTCGGAGGATCTCGAGTGGGTGTTCAGCCTGTTCCCGCGCCTGAAAGAGCGCAGCTGGCAGGCCGGCGGCACGCTCTCCGGCGGCGAGCAGCAGATGCTCGCGGTCGGCCGCGCGCTCATGAGCCGCCCGAAGCTGCTGATGATGGACGAGCCGTCGCTCGGTCTCGCGCCGCTGGTCGTGCGCGATATCTTCTCCATCATTCAGGAGATCAACAAGCAGGGCGTGACCATTCTGCTCATCGAGCAGAACGCGAACATGGCGCTCAAGATCGCCGACGTCGGCTACGTGCTCGAGACCGGACGCATCACGCTGACCGGCAGCGGCAAGGAGCTGCTGAGCAACGACGCGGTGCGTGCGGCGTACCTCGGCGCATAAAACAGATACGGAAACCGAACGGGAGGCCGCCTGTGGGCGGCCTTCCGTTTTTTCGGAACATTTCTTGACCATGCGCGTCGAATCCTGTACAATACCGTTGAAACCATCGAAGGATCAAGAGGTGTACTATGAAAAAATTTCTTTCCGGAATTCTGGCGCTGTGCCTGTCGCTTGCGCTGCTGAGCGCCTGTGACCGCGGCGGGCAGCCCGACAAGACGGTGACGGCCGGCGGCCTGACCTTTGCCAAAAGCTACAGTGAGGTCTATTCCGCACTTACCGACGCGCAAAAGGCGATCGCCGAGCGCAACACGCTGCTCAACACCGGCGCGGACTCGTCCGAGCCCAACGGCGCAGGCGCTGCCGGCGAGGGCTCGGAGGGCACGTTCTACTCCGGCACGAACGTGCAGGTCGAGGGCGTAGACGAGGGCGACATCGTCAAGACGGACGGCAAGTATATCTACATTCTGCGCGGCAGCGAGATGGTCGTCATGCAGGCCGACGGCAAGGATGTTACGGACGTGTCCAACGTCTTTGTCGGTCAGGACTGGGAGCAGACGACGACGGAGGACGGCCTGGCGCACACGCAGGAAAAACTGCCGACGGAGCTGTATCTGTCAGGCAGCCGTGCTGTCGTTGTCTCGGCCTATTCCGACTGGACGGATACGGGCAGCGCGGATGACACGGTGACCGGGTTCGGCCAGGATTACGTCGCAGTCGATATCTACGACGTGACCGACCCGACCGCGCCGGCGCTTGTCAAGTCGTTCGGGCAGGACGGCTACAAGATCGCCTCGCGCATGATTGATGGCGTGCTCTACCTGTGCTCGTCGTATTACCCCGCGAACCCCGAAAAGGGCGATGAGACAACGTTTGCCCCCCGGCTGTACGATGGAGACGCGGCGACGGTCGTGCCCTGCGGCAGCATCGGCCTCATGCCGGACGGCAATTCGATGACCTATGCGGTCGCGGCGTCGTATGACATCGCCTCCGGCGAGCGGCTGTCGAGCCAGTCTGTGCTCGGCGGCGGCGACAATGTGTATATGAACAAGGATAATCTCTACCTGTGCGCGAGCATCTATGATGACGATGCGGGCAAGACCTATAAGGACGGCAGCTATACCGTCACGGACTATACCTCAAGTGTGAACACGGTCGTCAACCGCTTCGCGATCGCGGACGGCAAGCTCACCTTTGCCGCCAACGGCGCGGTGCCCGGTGCGCTCAATAATCAGTTCTCGCTCGACGAGCGTGATGGCTATCTGCGTATGGCCACGACCGAGCAGACCTATTCCTACAGTGTCTACCGTGACGAGAAGCATGACTTTGAAAACACGAAGGCGGACGAAGACGGCATGCAGACGCGCAACGATGTCTATGTACTCGACGCCTCGCTCAAGACTGTCGGCAGCGTGACCGGTCTTGCGGAAGGAGAGCAGGTGTTCTCTGCGCGCTTTGACGGCGATTACGGCTATCTGTGCACTTACCGCCAGACCGACCCGGTCTTTGCGGTCGATCTGACCGAGCCGACAAATCCGAAGGTCGTCGGTGAGCTTAAGCTCAGCGGCTACTCGGACTACCTGCATGTCTGGTCGGACGGGCTGCTGTTCGGTCTCGGTATGGAGACGCAGTCGGTCGGCGCGAACACGACCGTGGACGGTATGAAGCTCGTCATGATCGACACGTCCGATCCCGCGAAGCTGCACGATCTGCACACGCAGTCCATTGACGCTGACTACAGCGAGGCGCTGAACAACCACAAGGCCATTCTGGTCGACAGCGGCAAGGACATCATCGCCTTTCCGGCGGAAAACAGCTATCTCGTCTATGGCTATTCGGCGGATGACGGCTTCACGCTGCGCAAGGAGATCGCCGTCTCGCAGTGGGACGGGAATAACCGCGGCCTCTATATCGGTGACTACTTCTATGTCGTCGGTTCGGATCAGATCAACGTGCTCGACCTGAACACGCTCGAGAATGTGGCACAGGCGATCATCCCGCGCGGATGAAGAAATTTTCGGCTTATACTTGCGGGCGGTGCGCTTCGGCGCGCCGCCTGCTTCCGTTTCCCTAAAAGCCTCGCAGAGTTTCGCCGCCGGGCGGCGAAAGAAAATTCGATCATTTTCTCCGGCGACATGTGCGTCGGAGAAAATACTTTTCAGGCTGCAAGTGTGGAATTTGTGCGCCGCTGGCACACAAATTATGCGCGCAGCAGACTGCAGACCTTTTGTCGGAAAACCACTTGGGTTTTTCGACAGGCAATAGGCGGTGCGCTTCGGCGCACCGCCTGTTTACATTTTCGCGCCTGTGTGCTACACTGATACATTGAGCGAATATCGCAACGAGGGAGGCGGCAGTGTGCTCGAAAAGCTGCGACAAATTGAAAACCGGTATAGTGAGCTCGAGAGCAAGCTGGCTGACCCCGCGTATTATTCCGACCCCGCGGTGTTTACCGGACTCTGCCGCGAGCAGCGCGAGCTGCAGCCGGTCGTGGAGGCGTACCGCGCCTATGTCGACTGTGAGGCGCAGATCGCGCAGGCGCAGGCACTGCTCGGCGATCCCGAGCTGCACGAGATCGCGCGCGAAGAGCTTGAGAGCGGCAAGACCCGCCGCGCGGAGCTCGAGCAGACGCTGCGCGTGCTGCTGCTGCCGCGCGACCCGAACGATGACCGCAATGTCATTCTGGAGCTGCGCACCGGTGTCGGCGGGGAAGAATCGGCGCTCTTTGCGCATAGTCTCTATCGGATGTACACCATGTACGCCGACGCGCACGGCTGGAAGACCGAGATCGCGAACCTTAACGAGACGGAGCTCGGCGGCGTGCGCGAGGCGAGCCTGCTCATCAGCGGGCAGGGGGCGTACTCCCGCCTGAAGTTTGAAAGCGGGGTGCACCGCGTCCAGCGTGTACCGGAGACGGAGACCGGCGGCCGCATCCACACCAGCACCGCCACCGTGGCCGTGCTGCCGGAGATGGACGCCGTTGAGGTGCACATCGACCCGAAGGATCTGCAAATTGATACCTACCGCAGCTCCGGCGCGGGCGGTCAGCACGTCAATAAGACCGAGAGCGCCATCCGCATCACGCACCTGCCGACGGGCACGGTCGTCGAGTGTCAGGATGAGCGAAGCCAGTATAAGAATAAGGATCGCGCGATGAAGATCCTCGCCTCGCGCCTGTATGCCGCCGAGAGCGCCCGGCAGAGCGCCGAACGCTCGGCCGAGCGGCGCAGTCAGGTCGGCACGGGGATGCGCAACGAGCGCATCCGCACCTACAACTTCCCGCAGGGACGGGTGACGGATCACCGCATCGGCCTGACGCTCTATAAGCTCGATCAGGTGCTCGACGGCGATCTGGATGAGATCATCGATGCGCTCACGCTGGCCGATCAGGCCGAGAAGCTGCGCGCATCCGTGGAGGAAGCATGAAAACACAACGGATCACAACCGAGATCGCGCAGGCGGCGGATGCCATCCGCGCCGGGCAGCTCGTCGCTGTCCCGACGGAGACGGTCTACGGCCTTGCCGGAAACGGCCTCGACCCCGAAGCCGTCGCGCAGATCTATGAAGTCAAAGGCCGGCCGAGCGTCAAGCCGCTGTCGCTGATGGTGCATGATGCTTCGGCCATGGCGCGCTACTGCGACCCCGTGCCGCAGGCGGCCTATACGCTGGCCGAGGCCTTCTGGCCCGGCCCGCTCACGATCGTGCTGCGTGCCAAAGCCTGCGTGCCCGGGATCGTGCGCGCTGGCGGGCAGACCGTCGGCCTGCGCTGTCCGGATCACCCGGCCACGCTCGCGCTCATTGAGGCGGCGCAGCTGCCGCTGGCAGCACCGTCGGCCAATCCCTCCGGCGCGCCGAGCCCGAAGACGGCGGACGACGTGCTGGCGTATTTTGACGGGCAGATCGCAGCCGTCATCGACGGCGGCCCCTGCGGCATCGGGCGGGAGTCCACGCTCGTTGACCTCTCGTGCACGCCGTACCGCATCCTGCGCGCCTCCGCCGTGCCGGACGATGCCGTCTGGGACGCGCTTGTGCGCAGGATGCACATCGTCGGCATCACGGGCGGCACCGGCTGCGGCAAGACGACCGCGCTCACGGAGCTGGAGCGGCAGGGCGCGCTCGTCATCGACTGCGACGCGGTGTATCACGAGCTGCTGGCATCGAATGCCGCTATGCTCGCGGAGATCAACGCCCGTTTTCCGGGTATAATAGAAAATGGGGCTCTGCAGCGAAAAAAGCTCGGCGCGGTCGTGTTCGCGGACGCGGCGGCGCTCGGCGATCTCAACGCCATCACGCACCGGTATGTCCGCGCCGAGGTGCGCGCGCGCCTGCGCGCGTGGGCGCGGCAGGGCGGCACGGTCGCGGCGATCGACGCCATCGCGCTCATCGAGAGCGGGCTGGCGGAGCTGTGCACCGTTACCATCGGTGTGACGGCGCCGCGCGAGCAGCGTATCGAGCGGCTCATCGCGCGCGAGGGCGTGACGCGCGATTATGCCGAGGCGCGCATCGACGCGCAGAAGCCCAACGAATGGTTTGTCCAGAACTGCAGCCATGTGCTGGATAACGGCGGCACACTCGCCGATTTTCAGCGCCGCTGCCATCAACTGATACAGGAGGTGCTCTCATGAGCGAAGATAAGGAAGTCAAGCAGTGGAAGGAAAAGCTGTTTTACCGTCCGAAGAACGGGTACGATCAGATCGACGCCGAACAGACCGGTGAGATCTTTGACTATGCCGAGGGGTATAAGCGCTTTCTCGACGCCGCGCGCACCGAGCGCGAGGCCGTCAAGGAGGCGATCCACATGGCGGAGGACGCGGGCTTTGTGCCGTATACGTTCGGCATGGAGCTGCAGCCGGGCTCTAAGGTGTACGTGAATAACCGCGGCAAGGCACTCATGCTGGCCGTGCTCGGCGAGCAGACGCTCGATCACGGCTGCGTGATCGCGGGCGCGCACGTCGATTCCCCGCGCCTCGACCTCAAGCAGACGCCGATGTATGAGGATTCGGAGCTGGCGTATTTTAAGACGCACTATTATGGCGGCATCAAGAAGTACCAGTGGGTCACGATCCCGCTGGAGCTGCACGGCACGATCGCGCTCAAGGACGGCAGCACGATCGACGTCGCCATCGGCCGCGAGCCGGATGAGCCGCAGTTTGTCATCACCGACCTGCTGCCGCACCTCGGCAAGGATCAGCTGCGCAAGACCATGGAAGAGGGCATCACCGGCGAGGCACTCAACATCGTCATCGGCAGTATGCCGTATGCCGGTGAGGGCGGCGACCGCGTGAAGCTCGCCGTGCTCTCGCTGCTGCATGATGAGTACGGCATCACGGAGGAGGACTTCCTGTCGGCGGAGCTCGCCGCCGTGCCGGCGTTCCCGGCGCGCGACATCGGCTTTGACCGCAGCATGATCGGCGCCTACGGGCAGGACGACCGCGTGTGCGCCTATGCCGAGCTGCGCGCGATCCTCGATCTCGAGGGCGCGCCGGAGCGCACGGCCGTATGCATTCTCGCCGACAAGGAGGAGACCGGCTCCGACGGCGTGTCCGGTATGCAGTCGCAGGCGTTCGAGGCGTTCATGGCCGACCTCTGCGAGCAGCAGGACGTCGCGCTGCGCCACTGCTTTGCCAAGAGCTTCTGCCTTTCGGCGGATGTGTGCGCGGCCTATGACCCGAGCTTCCCCGAGGTAAGCGCCAAGCGCACCGAGGCCAAGCTCAACTACGGCATGGGCATCTGCAAGTTTACGGGCGCGCGCGGCAAGTCCGGCACGAGCGACGCCTCGGCCGAGCTCGTGGCCTATCTGCGCCGCCTCTTCGCCGACAACGGCGTCGTCTGGCAGCTGTCCGAGATGGGCAAGGTCGATCAGGGCGGCGGCGGCACGATCGCCAAGTTCATGGCTGACCGCAACATTGATACCATCGACGCAGGCGTGCCGGTGCTGAGCATGCACGCACCGTTTGAGCTCGTGTCGAAGTTTGACTGCTGGATGACGTATCGCGGTGTATTGGCCGCTTACTGCGACACGCAGGCGTGATCCGTCCAACCGGGGAAAACGGGCGCTGCGTCTGTTTTCCCTTGTGGAATAACGGGGATTGTGCTATCATAAAATGTTGCTATTTGCGCACAGGGAGGTGTATCCATGACCATCTGGAATGCGATTCTGCTCGGTCTGGTGCAGGGCATCGCAGAGTTTCTGCCGATCTCCAGCTCCGGACATCTTTCGATCCTGCAAAATCTGTTTCATATGTCTACCGCAGAGGACGGTCATCTGTTTTTTGACGTGCTGCTGCATCTGGGCACACTCGTTTCGATCTGCATCGTCTATTGGCGGGACATCGTGGCCATGGTGCGCGAGACGTTCGCGTTTTTCGGCAATACGCGCCTGCCGGCTGAGCAGCGCCGGAAGCAGTTTCCTGCGGCGCGCATGGTACTTATGATCATCCTTGCGACGCTGCCGTTGTTTCTGATCCTGCCGATCAACGACAAAGTGGAGCAGCTGTATTACCACACGTTTTTCATCGGCCTCATGCTGATCCTCACGGGTTGTCTGCTGTTCGTGGCCGATAAAATGCCAAAGGGCACGCGCACGGAGAAAAATATGCGCGTGCGCGACGCGCTCATCATCGGTGCGTGTCAGGCCGTGGCGACGATTCCGGGCCTGTCCCGGTCGGGTACCACGATCGCGGCCGGCATGGCCACGGGGCTGGAGCGCAGCTTTGCGGTGCGCTTCTCGTTTCTGATGTCGCTGCCCGCGGTGCTGGGCGCGAACATCCTGGCCTTGGCCAAAGCGGCCAAGACGGGGATTGATGTCTCGCTCCTGCCGGCATATCTGGTCGGCATGCTTGTGGCGATGGCTTCCGGCATCGTGGCCATCGGCCTTGTCAAGCGCCTGACATCGAAGGGGCACTTCGGTGCGTTCAGCTACTACTGCTGGGGCGCCGGTGCAGTGACGATGCTGCTGTCTCTGATTTTCTGAGAGGACGTTATTACATGGCAACTTCATCATCCAAAAAGAAAAACGGCTCGGCAAAAAAGCCTGCTGCAGCGCCGAAAAAACAGCCGGCAAAAAAGCAGCCTGCTGCAGCGCCCACGCCTGCGCAGACTGCGCCGACATGGCCGTATGCCATCGTGTGCATTGTGCTGTCGCTGCTCGCTTTCCTTGGCCTGTTTCACGCCGAGGGCGTCATCATCGACGGCTTTGCGGGCTTCCTGTCCGGCATTATGGGCTGGGGCTATTGGGCGTTCCCGTTTGCGATGCTGCTGCTGGCTTGGGTCTTTGTGCGCAATCCGGAGCGGCACTTCGGTCTGCGCGTGACGGCGTCGCTGCTGATTGCGCCGTTGTTCGGTACGATCGTGCACCTCATGGTCTGCCGCGTGCCGTTCACGGCGCAGACGTTCGGCGCGATCGTCGGCCAGCTCTATGACGGCGGCAAGGTGCTCACCTCCGGCGGTGTCATCTCCGGCGGCATTGGCTATCTGCTCAAGGCCGGCATCAGCGTGTACGCGGCGCTGCCGCTGACGATGGCGGCATTCGTGGCCTGCGTGCTCGGCAGTATGGATCTGACGGTCGGCAAGATCGTCACATGGTGGCGCGCGCACCGCGAGGCGCAGTACATCCCGGATGACGGAGACCAGCCGCTCTTTGACGACGAGGACGAGCCTGCCGTGCCGCCGCAGCCCGAGCCGCAGCGCAGGGCGCGCCGCGCCGCGCCGGACAAGCCGGTTGCCAAGAAAAAGCTCATCGATATTCCGGTCGAGGACACGCCGTCCGAGCCGGATGACGAGCCGATCGACCCCATCCCGGTCAAAAAGGCCGCCCGCGGTGCGAAAAAGCCCGCGCCGGCGGAGGCGACGCAGAATGTGCAGCCCCTGTCTGTAGAGGAGGCGGCGGACATCTGCGGCGTGGACGTGACGGCCGCGCAGGAGATCCATGATCCGCCGAAGCCGTCCAAAAAGGCGGCCAGCGCCGCCGTTGCGGCGGAGACGGCGGCGATCACCTCCGCGATCGAGCGCGAGAACGCCGACCACTCGGCCTATCAGCTGCCGCCGGTGTCGTTTCTGCGCGCGGGGAAGAAGGATCAGACCGACGCAACGGAGGAGATCCGCTTCAACCGTGACCGGCTCGATACCGCTCTGAGCAGCTTCGGCGTCAATGCTACGATCCGCGACGTGACGCGCGGCCCCACGGTCACGCGCTACGACCTCGAGCTCGAGGCGGGCGTGAAGCTCAACAAGATCACGAACCTCTCCGGCGACCTTGCGCTCGCGCTCGGCGTGGAGAATGTGCGCATCGCGCCCATCCCGGATAAGATCTCGACCGTCGGCATCGAGGTGCCGAACAAGATCGTCAGCGCGGTCTGCCTGCGCGACATCATTGATTCTCCGGCCTTCCGCAGCGCCAAGTCCAAGCTCTCGTTTGCCGTCGGCAAGGACATCGGCGGCAACTGCATCATCGGCAACATCTCCAAGCTGCCGCATATGCTCATCGCCGGTACGACCGGCTCGGGCAAGTCCGTGTGCATGAACTCGCTCATCCTCAGCCTGCTCTATAAGGCGACGCCGGACGAGGTGCGCCTGATCATGATCGACCCGAAGATGGTCGAGCTCGGCATCTATAACGGCATCCCGCACCTGTTCATCCCCGTCGTGACCGACCCCAAGAAGGCGGCCGGTGCGCTGCAGTGGGCGGTCGTGGAGATGCTCAAGCGCTACCGCCTGTTTTCCGAGGCGCAGGTGCGCGATCTGGCAAGCTACAACGCCCTGCAGAAGAACGAACCCGACGGTCAGACGCTGCCGCAGGTCGTCATCGTTATCGACGAGCTGGCCGACCTTATGCTCTGCGCCGCCAAAGAGGTGGAGGAGAGCATCTGCCGCGTGGCGCAGATGGGCCGCGCTGCGGGTATGCACCTCATCATTGCGACGCAGCGCCCATCGGCCGATGTCATCACCGGCCTCATGAAGGCAAACATCCCGAGCCGCATCGCCTTCGCGGTCTCATCCTCACTCGAGAGCCGCATCATTCTCGATACCTCCGGCGCGGAAAAGCTCATCGGCATGGGCGATATGCTCTACGCGCCCATCGGCACGGGCAAGCCGCTGCGTGTGCAGGGCTCGTTCGTGTCGGACGAGGAGCGCGAGGAGGTCGTGCGCTTCATTAAGCAGAACTCCGAGGCGCAGTACAGCGACGATATCATTGCCCAGATTGAGAAGTCCGCTGCCGAGGCCGATAAGAAATCCGGTCCTGCGCCCGAGGCGGACAAGCCCGCCAAGAGCGACTATGACGAGCTGCTGCCGCAGGGAGTGGACGTCATTCTCGAGACGAAGCAGGCATCGGTATCCATGCTGCAGCGCCGGTTGAAGCTCGGCTATTCGCGCGCCGCGCGTATGGTCGACCAGATGGAGGAGATGGGCATCGTCGGGCCGTTTGAGGGCTCGAAGCCGCGCAAGATCCTCATCACGAAGGAGCAGTGGCAGGAGATGCAGTATGTGCAGGGCACCGCGCCGAGCGAGGTGCTGCAGGCACAGACGGAATTTGCAGACGTGAACGAAGAGGAACCTGAAGACGATGAATCATGATCTCCACACGGGGCGGCCGGAGCGCCGCCCCGTCGGTACAATAGCCTTTCCCGGCGGCACGGACTTTGCCCCGGAAATGACGCCGGCGCAGGTCGGTGCCTACAGCACGCTCGCCCTCGCGCACATCGGCGACGGGGTGTATGAGCTCATGATGCGCACGGCGCTGTGTGCCGCCGGGCTCACCGCCGTGACCGACCTGCACCGCGAGACCGTGCGCCGCGTCAACGCACCCGCGCAGGCGCGCGCAGCGGAGGCCATTCAGTCCGCGCTCACGGATGAGGAGCGCGCGGTCTATAAGCGCGGGCGCAACGCGAAGGTGAACTCGGTGCCGCAGCATGCGGACGTTGCGCAGTATCACGCGGCCACGGGGCTTGAGACGCTCTTTGGCTGGCTGTATCTGCTCGGCCGCACGCAGCGGCTGCGCGAGCTGTTCGCCGTGATTACGGAGGTGCTTTGATATGCCGATGGACGCAGTGTTTCTGCATGGCCTGACGCAGGAGCTGACGCAGAGCCTGACCGGCGCGCGCATCGACAAGGTGCAGCAGCCGGAGCGGGATCTGCTGCTGCTGTCCGTGCGCACGCAGAGCGGCAATGCCAAGCTGCTCGTGCACGGCGGCGTCGGCAGCGCGCGCGTGCATTTCACGGCCGGCACGTTTGAAAATCCCGCCGAACCGCCGATGTTCTGTATGCTCCTGCGCAAGCACCTCGTCGGTGCGCGCATCACGGGTATTTCCCAACCGGATTTTGAGCGTATGCTCATCCTCGACCTCGACGGGCGCGACGAACTCGGCACGCCGGTCAAAAAGCAGCTTGTTGTCGAGATGCTCGGCCGCCAGTCGAACGTCATCCTCGTCAGCGGTGACGGGCATATCATCGACTGCATGCGCCGCGTGGATTCCTCCATGAGCGAGACGCGGCAGGTGCAGCCGGGGCTGTTTTACCGTACGCCGCTGCGGCAGGATAAGCCGGTGCTGTTTGATACGACGCCGGAGCAGCGCGCGCAGGTGCTCTCCGCCCCGATCACGGCTGCAACGCTCGACAAGTGGCTGCTGGGGCTCTTTTCCGGTGTGTCACCGCTGCTGTGCCGGGAGGTGTGCTTCCGCGCGCTCGGCGATGCCAGCCCGCGCTTGGAGCGGCTGGACGATGCGCAGCGCGCGCGTCTGGCACATGAGCTCGATGCGCTTGTATTTACCGTCGAGACGGACAATCTTTCCCCGACCATGCTGCTCGACGGCGAGCGGCCGAAGGACTTTTCCGCCGTGCCGATCCTGCAGTATCAGGGCGCGCTCTCAAGCCGCGGCTGCGGCTCGTTTTCCGAGCTGCTGGATGAGTTTTATCTCCGCCGCGACAAGGCGGAGGCCATGCGCCGCCGCTCGCAGGAGCTGACACATCAGGTGCGCACCGTGCGCGACCGCACGGCCAAAAAGCTCGCCATCCAGCGCTCGGATCTGCTGCGCTGTGCCGACCGCGAGGCGCTGCGGCAAAAGGCCGATCTCATCAAGGCGAACCTCTACCGCATCCAAAAGGGCGCGCGCGCCGTGACGGTGCAGGACTACTACGCCGAGGGCTGTCCGGACGTGACGATCGAGCTCGACCCGCGCAAGAGCCCGCAGGAAAACGCCGCCGCGCTCTATAAGGCCTACCGTAAGGCCAAGACGGCCGAGCAGCACCTGACCGGCCTGATCGCCGAGTCGAGCCGGAATCTTGCGTACCTCAACAGCGTGCTCGATGAGCTTGCGCGCGCCGAGAGCGAGCGTGATCTTATGGACATCCGTGCCGAGCTGCGCGCGACCGGCTACCTGCGCCAGCCGCGCAATGCCAAAAGGGAAAAGGCAGCGCCGCGCGCGCCGCTTGCCTTCGTCTCGAGCACCGGGTATGAGATCCTCGTCGGCCGCTCCAACACGCAAAACGATGAGCTTACGCACCGCACTGCCCGCCGCACGGATATCTGGCTGCATGTGCAGAAGGTGCACGGCTCACACGTCATCATCCGCGCACATGATACGACGCCGGACGAGCAGACGATCGCCGAGGCGGCAAGTCTCGCCGTGTACTATTCGCAGGCGCGCGACGGCGGCAAGACGCCCGTGGACTACACCATGGCGCGCTTCGTGCGCAAGCCCTCCGGCGCGCTGCCGGGCATGGTGCTCTATACCGATTATCAGACCTGCATGGCCGAGAGCGATGAGGCGCTTGTCGAGCGCCTGCGGCTGCGATAGGAGGGCAGGGGCATGGGTCAATCCGGCGTTCTGCTCGACCTGCTGGTACTTGCGGCCGCGTATGCTGCATGGCTGCTGCCGAAGTGGCGGCGGCTGGGGAAAAGACCGCTGCTCGTCTATACGCTCATGTATGGCTGCCTCGCCGGGATCGTGCGCTTTACGCTCATGCCGGTGCTCACGGCGCTGCCGTACTGCTTTGACCATCCGTACATCCCGATGCATATGGCTCCGTTTGAGGATGTCATCCTCCACCACGGGGACTATGTGCGGCAGATCGTGCTCAACGTCATCCTATTTGTCCCGTTTGGGGTGCTGCTGCCGCTGTGCGATCGCTGCCGCGGCAGGCGGCCGCGTTTCTGGCGCTGCCTGCTGCTGACACTGGCGCTCAGTGCCGGCATCGAGCTCGTGCAGCCGCTGCTGCACAGTTTTCGCAGCTCGGACATTACGGACGTCATCACGAACACGATCGGCGGCGTGTTCGGCTATGCACTCTGGGCGCTTGGAAACGTCTGCTGCAAAAAACGGCAGGGATAGGCGCTGAGCTGCCGGCGGCTTTTCCGGTTGAAAACAGGCAGAAGTTCCTGTATACTGATGTTGTTACAAAAACGCGAAAACACGGATAACGTAGAAATCAAATTCGGAGGAAAATTATGGATAAGCGGATCTATCGCGAATATGTCGCGATCCTGAAAGAGGAGCTGCAGCCCGCCATGGGCTGTACCGAGCCCATCGCCGTGGCTTACTGTGCGGCGCTTGCGCGCCAGACGCTCGGCGCGCTGCCGGAGACGGTGGAGGTACTCGCAAGTGCGAACATCATCAAAAACGTCAAGAGCGTCATCGTTCCGAATACGAACGGCCTGCGCGGCATCGCGGCCGCGGCCGCGGCGGGAATCGTGGCCGACAACGCGGATGCGCAGCTTCAGGTGCTCGCGGAGCTCACGCCGGAGCAGGTAGAGTCCGTCGGCACCTATCTGCAGCAGGCGGCATTCACCGTCGGGCGTTCGGATAAGGACTATGTGTTTGACATTCAGGTGCGCGTCACAGCGGGAACGGACAGTGCCTTTGTCGAGATCGCGGGCTTCCATACCAACGTGATCCGTGTGGAGAAAAACGGCGTCGTGCTGCAGCACAAGGACTATCAGGAGTCGGCCGGTCAGCACGCGACCGACCGCAGCCTGCTGACGGTCGAGAATATCATCGCCTTTGCAAACGAGGTCGAGATCGCCGATGTGCAGGAGACCCTCCAGCGGCAGATCGACCTGAACTGGGCGATTGCCGAGGAAGGCCTGCGGGGGGACTACGGTGCGAACATCGGCCGCATCCTGCTGCAGTCTTACGGCACGAGCGTCCACAATCGCGCCAAGGCCTACGCCGCTGCAGGGTCGGATGCGCGCATGAACGGCTGCGACCTGCCGGTCGTCATCAATTCCGGCAGCGGCAATCAGGGGCTGACGGCGTCCCTGCCGGTCATTATTTATGCCAAGGAGCTCGATGTCACGCAGGAGATGCTCTACCGCGCGCTTGCGGTGTCGAACCTCGTCACCATCCATCTGAAGACCGGCATCGGCAGCCTGTCCGCCTATTGCGGCGCGACGGCGGCCGGCTGCGGCGCGGCAGCAGGCGTGACGTATCTCTACGGCGGTCAGTTCCGCGAGATCGCGCACACGGTCGTCAATGCCGTTGCCATCGCCTCCGGCATGATCTGCGACGGCGCGAAGGCAAGCTGCGCGGCCAAGATCGCCTCGGCGGTCGAGGCGGGACTGCTGGGGATGCAGATGCAGATGCACGAGAGCCAGTTCTACGGCGGCGACGGTATCGTCGTCAAGGGCGTGGAGAACACGATCCGCAACATCGGCACGCTTGCCAGCGAGGGCATGCGTGAAACCGACCGCACGATTATCCGCATGATGATCCAGGAGCACTGACACATATGGAATTTGCCGGCTGCCGCATGGCGGCCGGCATTTTTTTTGCGCGCAGCGGCGCGTGCCGCTTGCATTTCGGGCGCACGGCGCGTATAATAACTCATATTTTTTGATCCGCGATCTGCGGCCTGTTTTGCATCCAAGGAGGCGTATTATGCGTTTATTTGATATTCTCGGGCCCGTGATGGTCGGCCCGTCCAGCAGTCACACGGCCGGCGCTGTGCGCATTGGCCTGACGGCGCGCAAGCTGCTCGGCGACCGGCCGGTGCATGCCGACATCTCGCTGCACGGCAGCTTTGCCCTGACCGGCCACGGCCACGGTACGGACTGCGCGCTGATTGCGGGCCTGCTCGGCATGCAGCCGGACGACCTGCGCATCCCGGAAAGCTTCGCCGTCGCGGCGGAGCAGGGGTTGACGTTCACATTTCAAAATGTGCAGATGCGCAATGCGCACCCGAATACCGCGCGCCTGAAGCTCACGGGAGCAAACGGCCGCGCGCTCGATATCGTGGCCGAGAGCGTCGGCGGCGGGCGCATCCGTATCCGCTCCATCGACGGTATTGAGACAAACTTTTCCGGTGAGCATAACACGCTCATCGTCCATAATCAGGACACGCCCGGCCATGTCGCGGCCGTGACGGCGGCGCTCATGCAGCGGCATGTCAACATCGCCACCATGCAGCTCTACCGTGATGAGCAGGGGGGCTATGCGGTCATGATCCTCGAATGTGACCAGCCGATCCCGAAGGACATCGAGCAGTGGCTGTCGCACATCGAGGGCATTCAGAAGATCACGATCTTTAATCAGGAGGAACCGGTATGAGCTTTTCGAGCATTGCGGACATGCTTTCGGCGGCGCAGGAGCGCACCCAGCCGCTCTACGCCGTCATTCGCGACGCAGACTGTCTGGAAAACGGCTATGACGCCGCGGCCTCCCACCGACAGATCGCGGCGCTCTGGGCGGCCATGCAGGCCTCCAGCCGGCAGTATTGTGCGGACGACCGCTCCAACAGCGGGCTCATCGGCGGCGACGCGGAAAAGCTCCGCGCGGCGGCGGAAAAGGGCTTGCTGCTCGGCGGGACATATTTTCAGCGCGTGACGGAGCAGGCGCTCAAAGTCGCCGAGTGCAACGCCTGCATGAAGCGCATCGTTGCCGCACCCACGGCGGGCAGCTGCGGCGTGCTTCCGGCGGTACTGATCCCGCTCACCGACGAGCGGGACGTTCCGGAGGAGACGATCCTGCAGGCACTGTACATCGCGGCGGGCTTCGGTCAGGTCACGGCGCTGCGCGCGAGCGTTGCCGGGGCGCAGGGCGGCTGTCAGGCGGAGATCGGCACAGCCAGCGCCATGGCTGCCGCCGCGCTGACGCATATCCTCGGCGGCACGGCGCAGCAGTGCGCGGATGCATACGCGATGGCGCTTGCAAACCTGCTCGGGCTTGTCTGCGATCCGGTCGCTGGGCTTGTGGAGGTGCCGTGCGTCAAGCGCAACGTCATCGGTGCGGTCAACGCCGTGAGCGCGGCGAACATGGCCGTTGCCGGCATCACGAGCCGCATCCCGGTCGATGAGGTCATCGATGCGATGGGCGAGATCGGTGACGCGCTCCCGGCCGATCTGCGCGAGACCGGCCTCGGCGGCCTTGCGGGCACGCCGACCGGCCGGAAGATCGCGCGCGATGTCACGCAAGCCGGGCTCTGAGCGGCGTATACGAAACCTGCTGCACCGTCGATGCAGCAGGTTTTTGCACAAAAAGGCTTGACAGAAGCGCAAAATGACGGCAATGTATATCTGAAATTATGAGACCAAACAAAGCATGACCCGCTCGGCGGGCAGAAAGGCGGAGCTATGGAATACAACAAACCCATTGCGGATATGTGCCCCGGCATGGATGTCGAGGGCTTTTACATCCTGCGCGCAGCGGCGCTCAAGACGACCAACAGCGGCAAGCCCTTTCTCAGCGGCACGATCTGTGACCGCACGGGCAGCATGGAGATCAAGGTCTGGGACTACAGCGGCCCGATCGGCGCGCGCGCGGACGATGCCGGCCGCGTCGTGAAGATCCGCGGCAGCGTTTCGGAATACCGCGGCGCGCTGCAGGTGAGTGTGCACCGCATCCGCATGGCCGAGGCCGCGGACACATATGATAAATCTCTGCTCGTGCCGACGGCGCCGATCGACGCGGACGCCGCGCTTGCGGACGTGCAGCGGCTGGTCGCCTCGATCGCGGACGCGGACTACCGCAGCGTCGCCGAGACGATGCTCGCACGGCATCTCGATGCGTTTCGCCGCATCCCGGCGGGAAAGACCGTGCACCACAGCTTCCTGTCCGGTCTTTTGATGCACACATATAATATGCTGCGCACGGCGGATTTTCTCGCCGGGCTCTATCCGGAGGTCATCGACCGCAGCCTGCTGCTGACCGGCACACTGCTGCACGATTTTGCCAAGGAGCGGGAGTTCGTGTTTTCCGACCTCGGCATTGTGACGGAGTATTCCACCGCCGGGCAGCTGCTCGGTCATCTGGTCATGGGCGCGCAGGAGGTCGCGGACGTCGCGCGCGAGCTTGCCATTGCCGAGGAAAAGTCCCTGCTGCTGCAGCATCTGCTGCTCTCGCACCACGGCGAGCCGGACTTCGGCGCGGCCGTGCGCCCCATGTGCGCCGAGGCGGAGTTGCTGTCGTACATCGACCTCATTGACAGCCGCATGGAGATCTATGCCGAGACGCTCCCGGGCGTGCCGGCCGGCGGCTTCAGCGGGCGTATTTTTGCGCTGGAAAAGAAGATCTATCACCACAACTGAGGAGCTTGCCGATGATGA